>Ga0209056_10005950_pt1 | contig 12654 bp, 9 predicted proteins | sample GraSoiAngelo_114_FD_185876 | JGI IMG/M metagenome (GOLD analysis project Ga0209056, IMG submission 185876) | Grasslands soil microbial communities from the Angelo Coastal Reserve, California, USA - 14_0903_13_40cm (SPAdes) (version 2) | ecosystem: Environmental > Terrestrial > Soil > Grasslands ... | reverse complement strand
GAGGCGCTGGATTCGGCCCAGGAGCTGGGGATGAAGCTGCTCACCCAGCGGGCGCTTGCCCTCAAGCTCAAAGCACAAGGGATCGAAGGCAGCGACCTGCTAACCTCGATAGACACGGTCGCGAAGGAGGTCCTGGCGGTTCAGCCGGACCTGAAGTCGCACGCCGCCCCCGATGGCACCGTCACCATCATGTTCAGCGACATCGAGGGTTCGACCGAGAAGACGGACCGGCTCGGTGACAAGGCGTGGATGGAAGTGCTACGCGAGCACAACACCATCGTCCGTCAGAAGTTGAAAGCGCACGGAGGCTTCGAAGTGAAGAGCGAGGGCGATGGTTTCATGGTCGCCTTCCAGAGCGCTGGGAAGGCGCTAGTGTGCGCATCGGCCATCCAGAAGGCGTTGGTCGGGCGCAATCAGAGCGCCGAAGAGGCGGTGCTGGTGCGCATGGGGCTGCACGCGGGTGATGTCATCAAGGAGGGCGAGGACTTCTTCGGCCGCAACGTGATCATGGCGGCGCGGGTGGCATCGAAAGCTCAGGGAGGCGAGATACTGGCGTCCGGAGTGTTGAAGGCGCTGTTGGCGGGATCGGACGTTTCGTGGGGCGAGAAGCGGACGGTGGAGTTAAAGGGGTTGTCGGGCAAGCATGAGATATGGGCGGTGAATTGGAGCCAGTAGGATGAATTGCCAGTCGTGCGGGAGAGCGAACCCGGAGGGCGTCAAGTTCTGCGGTGAGTGCGGGACAGCACTGAAGACGGAGGTCACGTGCGCCGGCTGCGGCAGCGCGAATCCACCGGGAATCAAGTTCTGCCACGCGTGCGGTGCGGCGCTCGCAGCCTCCACATCACCAACGGCCACGCCTACGCCCGCACCCGCGCCCGCTCTCCCTTCATCCTTCGGCGGCGGACGCTATGAAGTGAAGGGGTTCCTCGGCGAGGGTGGGCGCAAGCGCGTCTACCTCGCGCACGACGAAAAGCTAGACCGGGACGTGGCCGTGGCGGCGATCAAGACCGAAGGCCTCGACGAGGCCGGGCTCTCCCGCGTGAAGCGCGAGGCGCAGGCCATGGGGCGCCTGGGCGACCACCCAAACATCGTCACTGTCTTCGACATCGGCGATGACGGCGGGCAGCCGTACATCATCTCGCAGTACATGGGCGGGGGCGACCTCGACGGCTTGCTGAACAAAACGCCCAACCGTCGCCTCGCAATCGTCGATGCGATGCAGATCGCCTGGCAGGTCGTGCAGGGGCTCGCCCATGCTCACGGACGCGGCATCATCCACCGCGACCTCAAGCCCGGAAATATCTGGCTGACCGAGGACGGCACCGCCAAGATCGGCGACTTCGGCCTCGCCGTCGCCCTCGACCGCTCGCGCCTCACGATGGAGGGGATGATGGTCGGCACTGTGGCCTACATGCCGCCTGAACAGGCTCTGGGCCGCCAGCCGGACACCCGTTCGGACCTCTATTCGCTCGGTTGCGTGACGTACGAGATGGTGACGGGCCGCGCCCCCTTCCTTGGCGACGATCCGGTGGCGATCATCTCCCAGCACATCAACACGGCCCCCGTCTCGCCCTCGTGGCACAATCCGGAGGTTCCCCGCGCCCTAGAGTCAATGTTGCTCCGTCTACTCGCCAAGGACCCGAACGAGCGGCCTGACAGCGCGGCGGCCATACCAGAGGCGCTGCAGGCGATCGTCGCCACGGCATCCACAATAACGCCCCTCGCGGCCGAGTCCGACGTAAACCCGCTGGACAGGCTGGCGGCCGGCATCTTCGTCGGCCGCGAGAAGGAGATGGACGAGCTCCGCGCCGGATTGGAGGACTCGCTGTCGGGGCGCGGCCGGCTGATGATGCTCGTCGGCGAGCCAGGTATCGGCAAGACGCGCACCTCCGAGGAGTTCGCCACTTACGCCCGCCTGCGCAACGTGCAGGTGCTCTGGGGACGCTGTTACGAGGGTGAAGGCGCGCCGGCCTACTGGCCGTGGGTGCAGGTCATCCGCTCCTACGTCCACGACAAGGAGCCGAAGAAACTGATGTCGGAGATGGGGCCCGGGGCGGCCGACATCGCCCAGGTGGTATCCGAGGTGAAGGAGCGGTTGCCGGGCCTGCCGGCGCCGCCTGTCCTGGAGCCGGAGCAGGCGCGTTTCCGGCTCTTCGATAGCATCACCACTTTCCTGAAGAACGCCTCGAAGGACACGCCTCTAATGGTCGTCCTCGACGACATGCATTGGGCGGACAAGCCTTCCCTGCTTCTCCTCCAGTTCCTCGCGAAGGAGCTGCGCGGCAGCCGCCTGATGGTACTCGGTACCTACCGCGACGTCGAGCTGCGCCGCCAGCACCCGCTCGCCCAGACCCTCGGCGAACTCAACCGCGAGAACCTAAGTCAGCGCGTGCTGCTGCGCGGCCTCACCGAGAACGATCTGCGGAGGTTCGTCGAAGTCACTGCGGGCACCTCGCCGCCGGACACGCTGGTGAAGGCGGTGTACAAGGAGACAGAGGGCAACCCGTTCTTCGTCAACGAGATCGTCCGGCTACTCGTGGCCGACGGGCGCTTGGAGCACGCCGAGTCGGTCTCGTCGTGGAGCGTGACGATCCCGCAGAGCGTGAAGGAAGTCGTCGGGCGGCGGCTCGACCACCTATCGGAGGAGTGCAACCGCGTGTTGACCATCGGCTCCGTGATTGGCCGCGAGTTCGGGCTGCGGCTGCTGGAAAAGGTCTCCGAGTTGAAGGGCGACCGCCTGCTGGAGGCGCTGGAGGAGGCTATGGGGGCCCGCGTGATCGCGGAGTTGCCCCGGACGACGGACCAGTACTGGTTCTCGCACGCGCTAATCCGCGAGACGCTCTACGAGGAGCTGAGCACAACGCGCCGCGTCCGCCTGCACCGCCAGATCGGCGAGGCGCTCGAGGAGATGGACCCCGAGGCGAACCTGCCGCAACTCGCCTACCACTTTTGCGAAGCGGCGCCGGCAGGAGATGCGGACAGGGCGGTCGATTACGCGAAACGGGCAGGCGCCAAGGCGATGGCCGTGCTCGCCTATGAGGATGCGGCGGCGCACTATGAGCGTGGGCTACAAGCGCTGGAAATGAAAGAGACCGCGGACGACGCGGCTCGCTATGACCTCCTGATGGCATTGGGCGACGCATGTATGCAGTCCGGTGATGGCGAGGGCTCCAAGCAAACATACTCTCGCGCGGCTGAGATCGCCCGCAGGCTGGGTGACCGAGAAAGGTTCGCGCAGGCAGCCTTGGGCTTCGCAGAGCTTCTTCCCATCGGCAGAGTTGAGCAGGACAAGCTTGAAATGCTCGACGAAGCGCTCGCACGCATTGGTCCGGAGGATAGCGCGCTTAGAGCTCTCCTACTCGCCCAGCGCGGAATCTCAGTCTATTTCCGTTCTCAAGACGAGCTCCGAGCAAACTGCCGCGAGGCAGTGGAGATAGCCCGGCGAGTGGGCGACCGGACGGCGTTGACCAGAAGCTTATTCGCAAGCGTCTTTGGAGCCATCGACCTCGTCGACGTGGATGAGAGGCTCGCTATCGCCGAGGAGATTGTCAGGCTGGGGGAAGAAGCTCAGGACAACGAATTGGTTCTGAGGGGCTTCTTCGTCCGTGCCGGGATGCGCGTCATTCTCGGTGACATGGAAGCGGCGAACGGGGACATTGATAGGTACGCGGCGCTGGCCGCTGAATTGCGCGTCCCGAGATGGATCTGGCAGGCTGAGCTGCTCCGGGCGATGCAAGCGCTGTTCGAGGGAAGCATCGCGGACGCCGAGCCCCTCGCGTTCAAGGCCTTCGAGACCGGCCGCTTGGCAGACCCCGACAACTTCCTCCAGATGTATTCTGTGCAGCTGTTCTCTATCCGACGCGAGCAGGGGCGAATGGAGGAAATGTTGCCCGCCACCCAGGCGTTCGTGGCACAGTTACCGTTGGTCCCAGCATGGCGGGCCGGCCTGGCGTACCAGTACGCTGAAGCCGGCCGCAAGGAAGAATCCAGGCGCGAATTCGAGGTCCTCGCTGCCGACGCGTTCTCGGCACTTCCCGCGGACGGCAACTGGCCGATCGCCATGGCGTTGCTGGCTGAGGTCTGCTGCGCGCTGGAGGATACCGAGCGGGCCGCCATTCTCTACGAGAAAATCAGTCCGCTGTCTGAACTATGTGTGGTTGTAGGTCTCGCGATTGATTGCTACGGCCCGCTGGCGCAAGCCGCCGGCCGCCTGGCAACGACGCTGCAGCGATGGGATGACGCGCAGCGCCACTTCGAGACGTCACTCGCGATAAACAAACGAATGGGCTCCGGGCGCTGGACGGGTTGGACGCAATTTCGCTATTCGGACATGCTGCTCCGCCGCGACGCCCCCGGCGACCGCCAGAAGGCGCTCGCGCTGCTCTCGCAGGCGCTGGACGTGGCGGAGCGGTTAGGTCTGACGGCGCTGCTGCAACGTGCGCTGGCGCTCAAGCTCAAAGCACAAGGGATCGAAGGCAGCGATGTGCTGACCTCTATCGATACAGTGGCGCGGGAGGCGCTGGCAGAACAACCCGACCTACGGACGCACGCGGCGCCGGACGGCACTGTCACCATCATGTTCAGCGACATCGAGGGTTCGACCGAGAAGACGGACCGGCTCGGTGACAAGGCGTGGATGGAAGTGCTGCGCGAACACAACACTATCGTCCGTCAGAAGTTGAAGGCGTACGGCGGCTTCGAAGTGAAGAGCGAGGGCGATGGCTTTATGGTCGCCTTCCAGAGCGCGGGGAAGGCGCTGGCGTGCGCGTCAGCTATTCAGAAAACGTTGGTTGAGCGAAACGCGAGCGCGGCAGAGCCGGTGAGGGTGCGCATGGGGTTGCACGCCGGTGAGGTGATTAAGGAAGGCGAGGACTTCTTCGGTCGCAACGTGGTCATGGCCGCCCGCGTCGCCTCACACGCCGAGGGCGGCGAGATCCTGGCTTCGGGCGTAGTGAAGGCGCTGGTCGAAGGTTCGGACGTGGTGTGGGGGGACAAGCGGACAGTGGAACTCAAGGGCCTCTCGGGCGACCACGAAATCTGGCCGGTGCAGCGGGCGGAATAATTGAGCAAAGGGGTTCTCATTCGCCGACTCTCCGGGCGCCGACAGACCGCTGATCCGCGAGGCGATGTTCACTGCGCCGCCGTAGACATTTCTTCAGCCAGTTCTTCATAGAAGGAGCGCCCAGCGAGGGGAGCTAACCGCCATGTATAAATTGATCTTCGGGGCCAAGCGGAAGCCGGGCATGTCGCGCGAGGAGTTCGGCCGCTACTGGACCACCGTCCACGCCGAGAAGGCGAAGAAAGTGCCTGGCATCAGCCGCTACGTCATCAACCTCGCGCCTGACCTTTCGGGTAGCGGCCGCGAGCTACCCTACGACGGCTTTGCCGAAGTGTGGTTCGAAAGCGAAGAGGCCATGCGTCTCTCGGGCCGCTCGCCCGAAGCGCGGCTGACGCTGGATGATGAGAAAAACTTGTTCGACCTCTCTACTCGCTTCAGCGTCATCGTCCAAGAGCACGTCATGATCGGTGAGTGATCTGCTCCGCATGGGCTGGAGATTGGCTAGGCAAGGAGTTCCAGAGCAGGTACGCGACCCGCCAGCCTGTCGGACCGTAGTTTCGGGATGGCCTGCTGCAAGATCAGGCCAGATATCGCCCCCAAGGAGGCTGGCCGCTTATCGGCGCCGTTTATGTGGCAACCGCGAGGCCGCCTGGCTGTTGGTCGCAAGGATGTGGTCGTAGACCTCAGCGAGCATCTGCCGTATAGCGAGCGAATCCTCTGCGGTTCCGTAACCCAAGTCATCGAGCGATCGACCGTTCTGCACCACGTTCACGGCCAACGAGATGATGTCCTGGGCCGCCATCTGAACCGAGACTGTGCCCCGGTTGTGGATCACTTTACCTGGAGTCATTCCCAGCGCCGTCGCTCCCAGGGCCGGTTGCTAAAACTTTCTGTTCGCCAAATGGGTGAAGGGACTCGACCGCTATTTCCACATATACAATCTTAGCCGATGCTGATCGGGTTGATCGCGGACACGCATGGATATCTGGACCCGCGCGTGCCGCCCGCGCTGAAGGGTGTTCACCTCATTCTGCACGCCGGTGATATCGGTGCCGAGGGGGTGCTTACCGCCCTCGCGCGCATCGCGCCGGTGACGGCCGTGGCGGGGAACAATGACGCAAAGCTCGCTCAGCTCGGCCTGCCGCTGCGCGTAGACATGGAGCTGGAGGGCGTGAAGCTGCATCTTGTGCATCGATTGATCGATGCCGCACCTGGTTCAGGCACACGGATCGTCGTGTACGGGCACAGCCACAAGGCGGTCATCGCCGAGCGAGAAGGTATCCTTTGGGTGAACCCAGGCGCTGCGGGTCGGGTAGGGTTCCACCGGGAGGTCACCCTGGCATTGCTCCGGGTGGCGAACGGCCGCTGCGAGGCGGAGCTGGTGTTCCTGGGGCCGCGCGGTTCGGCGCTCTTGCCGAACGAGACTCCCGAACTATGAATCCGGACGCCTCAATACCGCCGCATTCAGGCATTCTGTCCCTTGCAGTCAGTCGGCCGTAACCTCAGGACAGGCTCTGACCCGGTCGGGCTCGTTTGGTTCCGTGAGATGATTGGACACCCGCTTGCAGGCGACGGCCCGCCGCATTGCGTCTGTTCGCCAACTATTGCGGTCTTGACCGCCCACGTCCACCCGCCAGCGGAACGGCTCTAGGCGTCTGTGTGTACCAGCGAAAGCATCGGAAGCCAACAACGCCTCCGCCCGCCTATGGATCCGCGCCAAGAGCGCCCTCATTGTTTCAGGCAGGACATCGCACGCCTGCGCCAGGCTGTCGCGGGAATACCCCCATGCGCTTAGAAGAAGGATTCGTGTGTGGCGCTCCGTCAGCGGCGGGTGCCGCTTAAGCGCGCCCGCTGGAAGCGTAAACAAAAACGGGATGTCTAAGTTGCTTTGTTTCGTTGCTGAGTTGGAACGACACATCGTGGACCACCTGCGGATCGAGCGCTGTCATGACTCCCGCGGCCAGCGCTATAGTGACCGCCGCGGTGTTTTGACGGCCGAGCGCAATCGCGAGCACATAAAGGCCGCCCATGATGGCGGCGCGCACGACGGATGGCTGGCCCCCAACGAGCAGGGCATAGACGACAACAGCTGCGAGCGCCACCCAGGCAGCACGTCTGCGGCCGATGACCCAGGCAAGAGCGGCGATTACGAAGGCTGCGACCAGAACGACATTCTGCCCGCTCACGGCGACGAGATGAGAAGTGCCGGTCGCCTGCATGTCCTCGTTCAGATCGCGGGGAATGTTCGAGCGGGCACCGAACAGGATTCCCGTCGCCAGCGTGGCCTCGGGGTCGGGCAGCACATCCGAAAGCGTGTTCGAAAGGGTCGTGCGAACGTCGATCAGCGTGGAGCGCAGGCGGTTGCCGCGTTGGTGATCGAGCACGCGGACTTTCGGATAGGAAGAGATGGAGTCGATACCGCGGCGAAAGAGATAGTCGCGATAGTCGAAGTCATCGAAGGAAGGAGGGGTCTCCAGCTTTGCCCGGATATCAAGGAGGTCTCCGTACTCGAACTTGGGGAAGAAAGAGGTGTGCATGAGCAGCCCGCCTGAGTCAGGGCGCCAGCCTCCTTCCGAGTATGATTCCTGGACCTCCAAGCGATAGAGGCGGGAAGAGCTCCGATCGTCGGGCTCGGCGCTGACAATCGCGCGGAGATGGACTGACGCGCCGTCGTTGAAGCGGGCGATCGGAGATGTTTCTGGGATAGTAGACTCGTAACGCCAAGTGGCGACGAATATGAGCGCACAGCCGGCGGTGATGAGAGCCAGTGTCGTCCAACGGGGACGAACGGCGAACGAAATGACGCCGAGAAGGCCTACGGCGGCCAGCGAGGCAGACGTATCAGCGCCAGTGAAAGACGCCGCGGCGACTCCTAGGAGCCAGGCGATCGCGAGGAACGCCGGGATCATTTCACTGGACTGTAATCAGTGGCTCGATGTCAGCGAACACGGATTGCGGCAGGACCTTGCGCATAAGGAGTTCTTCCACGGAGGCAAACGGTCCCTGTGTGGTTCGTGACTGAACTATGCCGCGGGCACGGACCTCGCCGATGCCGGGCAGCGTTTGGAGCTCGGCCTCCCCGGCTGTATTGATGTTGACGAGTGGCGTCTGACCATTCGAGGCTGGCGATCCTCCTCCTTGCGCGGGCACGAAGATTTGGTCCTCGTCCTGAACTCTCTTCGAAAGGTTCACAGCATTGAGGTCGGCATTTTCAGCAGCGCCGCCCGCGACCTCCAGCGCATCAATCCAGCGATCGCCGTCCTTCAGCGGATACACGCCGGGGCTCCGGACAGCGCCGCTGATGTAGACGCGGATGTCGGTCGGGACGGATTCGGTGTTTGTGATCTGTAGTTCAGCCGGTTCGCTCAAACGGTCTCTTGCAAGGAGGAAGATGCCGCCGGCAAGCGGTAGCGCCAGCAGCGCGACGATAAACCAGTGGTAGTGTTCAAGCCGATCAGCCAAGGGCGGGGGACCTCGCGACCAAGAGATTGCTGGCCGAACTATAGTTGCGGGCCAGGCAGCCGTCAAGGCGTCAGCGGCGTGGGCAGGGAAGAGGATCGCCGATAGGCCGCACGGACCCTGCGTCTTCGTCGACGGTCCATGCATAGTCGCGGTACGTCACGGTCCACGTGCCGTCGCCGTTGTAGTTGGCCTCTGCGGTGAGGGTCAGCGCGGGCTGATCCGGGCAGCCGGCGTGCTCGCGGGAGACGAGGGCGATGACGCCTTCGAGGGTCATGCGAGGCGAGCGGGGAGCTTCCGAACGACCCGCGCGATTTGCAGGGTCCGAATCCGATAGGTGCACCAAAAGGAAGAGAGCCAGGCCGAAGGCGGCGACTGCGCCGACGATGGCGGCGGCGAGCAGAGGTCGGGGCGGCACGGCGGGCGGAGTATAACACGTAGGAATCGGTCGGCCCGGTGCTATACTGGCTCTATCCCGACAGGAGGATTGCCGTGCGCGGCCGTGACTTCATCTCTATCACTGATGTAACGTCGCAGGAGCTCGACACTGTCCTCCAGACTGCGATGGGCCTGAAGGACAAGGGCAGGCAGACGCTGTTGGCGGGGAAGACGCTGGCCCTCGTATTCGAGAAACCTTCCCTACGTACCCGCGTTTCCTTTCATGTGGCGATGCGACATCTGGGAGGCGATTGCATCTACCTTTCGCCGCCCGAGGTTGGCCTCGGCGAGCGCGAGACGCCCGCCGACGTCGCCCGGGTCCTAAGCCGCTACGTCGACTGCATAGCTGCGCGCACCTTCAAGACCGAGACGCAATCCGAATTGGCTGCGCACGCCACGGTGCCGGTGATCAACGCTCTCTCGGACGGCGAGCACCCATGTCAGGCTCTGGCAGACATGCTGACCGTTCGTGAGAAGAAGGGCGGGCTGCGTGGACTGACGCTGGCGTTTATCGGCGACGGCAACAACGTGGCCAACTCGTTGAGCCTCGCGGCGGCGATGTCCGGGATGCACTTCCGGATCGCTTCTCCTGAAGAGTATGGATTGCCGGGCGATATTCGCGCGCGAGCGTCCGAACTTGCGGAGGCGTCGGGGGGGAGCTTGAAGGCGATGCACAATCCCGCCGAGGCGGTGGCGGACGCCGATGTCGTCTATACGGATGTATGGGCGAGCATGGGGCAAGAACACGAGGCATCTCAGCGCAAGGAGTATTTCGCCGGGTACAAAGTCGACGCAAAGCTGATGGCAGAGGCGAAACCAGACGCAATCTTCATGCATGACCTTCCCGCTCATCGCGGTGAAGAAGTCAGCGGTGACGTGATCGACGGGCCGCATTCGGTGGTGTTCGACCAAGCAGAGAACCGGCTTCACGCACAGAAGGCGCTGCTCGCCCTCATTTTGAGCGACGAGACCGGATCCTGATGACGATCTGGCACTCTATTCGCGACGCCCTGGACACCTTTAGGCCTGCGAGCATAATCGATATCCTCGTGATCGCCGTGCTGATATACCTAGCGCTGCTTCTCATCAAAGGCACAACAGCGATGTCATTGCTGCGCGGCATTGTGATGGTCGTAGTTGGGGTCGTGATCCTCGCGCAGGTCCTCAACCTCACGGTCCTCGACTGGCTGATCCGCTATTCATTGCCGGCCATACTGATCGGGATCCCCATTATCTTTCAGTCCGAGATCCGCCGATTTCTCGAGCGTCTGGGGCGGACGAGCAGATGGCCATGGCCGGGCCGCGCGCTATACGAGGGAGTGGTCGATACAATCGCCGACGCGAGTCTAAACCTGGCGGAAAAGCGACACGGAGCGATCGTCGTTCTTGAGCGCGAGACGGGCCTCGAGGACTACATCGACAGCGGTGTAAAGCTCGACGCTCAGTGTTCGGTACAGCTGCTGATGAGTGTCTTCTACCCGAACTCAGCGCTGCATGACGGGGCTGTTGTCGTGCGAGAAGATCGCGCGATTGCCGCGAGTTGCACGCTGCCCCTTTCAGACCGAATGGATGCCGGCTTTCACGGGACGAGGCACCGGGCGGCGCTGGGCGTGACGGAGCGGACCGACGCTATCGCTGTCGTTGTTTCGGAGGAGACGGGGCAGATCTCGATCGCAGCGAACGCCCGGATCATTTCGAACCTTGACGGGCCGAGGTTGCGTGGCATCTTGCGCAGTCTACTTCTCCCCGCCCCCGACTTGGACAAGCCGATCGCGAGGCGCTTGCCGCGCCTTACGCGCTAGCACGCCTATGGAACAAATCCGCATGCTCATCTGGGAGGCCGCCGTCGTGATAGGCGCGCTGCTAAGGCCCGCCGCAAAGTCGGTGCGCGAGAATAGCGGCTTGGCGGTATTATCGGTCGTGCTAGCCTTCGGGCTTTGGATCTTCGTTACGGACGCTGAAAACCCCGAGCAAACACACCGGTTGGACTCGGACATACCAGTACGGCCTGTGAATGTCCCGGCGGATGTTTGGGTGCCAAAAGAAGTGGGTAAGGCGCGGGTGGAGGTAAGGGTCGAGGACAAGGTTTTCGATAGCCTAACCACCCAAGATTTCGAGGCTACCGCAGATCTCACAGGACTCACTGTCGGGGTCTTTGATGTGAAGGTAGACGTGAAAGCTCTTACAGACCGCGGCAACTTGCGCGTTGTCGACGTACTGAATGACAACGATCAGATAAAGGTGCAGCTCTTCCAGCTCATTAGCAAACCAGTGCCGTTGGAGCTGGAGACGCTTCATTCGCCGCCATCAGAATTTGAATTAAGCCATACCAAGCTCGCGGTGGAGACGGCTGTCGTGTCCGGACCACAAGGCGGAGTCGCAACCGTCGCCAAGGCTGTGGCGTCGGTCGATATTGAAGGCAGGACGGAGCCTTTCACTACGGCTGTTCGTCTCGAAGCTCGAAATCAAAGTGGGGTGCTGGTACAGGACGTGGAGGTCAACCCGGTCGTAGTCGATGTAAGTATCGGAATCGAACAGAAGTCGTTTGGCCGCGCATTGGCCGTCAGCCCGCAGCTCAAAGGCACTCCCCGGGAGGGCTATAATGTCCTCGGCGTTTCCGTAGAGCCCGCGGTTGTCACCGTATTCGGGTCGCAGACGTTCGTCGAGCAGGCGGTGGCGATACTGACTCAACCGGTCGACATTGACGATGCGACGAGCGATACTTCCCGGACGGTGTCGCTTAATCTACCGACGGGGACGAGCGTTAAGGGCGGCATAAATGTCACCGTCAAAGTGAAGATCATTGCGGTGACGGGGCAGCAGGCATTCGCTGTGCCGATAACAGTCAATGGTTTAGCGGACAATCTCAAAATCGCCGGGAGCCTCCCGCCCGTGCAGGTGTTCCTGTTTGGCCCGCTGACGGACCTTCTTAAGGTGAACCCTGATGACATCAAGGCAACCATCGATTTGGACGGAAAGGACACGGGCACGCACAAAGTAAGCGCAAAAGTGACGGCGCCGAACGGCCTCGAAGTCCGGTCTGTTTCTCCACAAGATATAGACGTTACGTTAGAGCACAAATAAGCCGTGCCCGGCGGGGATCAAATTAAGCGAACGGGCGACCGCGTCGTTCGTAAAGCGGTTGTCGTTATCGTCGGGCGTCCAAACGTCGGGAAGTCGACGCTTTTCAACCGTCTTGTTGGCCGGCGTACCGCGATAGTGGAGGACGTTCCCGGTACCACACGCGACCGGCTCCAGGCCGAGATAGCCTATCGAGACCGTCAGTTTGCGCTCATCGACACAGGTGGGTTGGTACCGGCTGCGGCCGAAGGCTACTCCGCACTCATTCGAGAACAGGTGCAGACCGCAGTAGCGGAGGCAGACGTAATCCTGTTTGTTCTGGACGCTGTCGCAGGAATCACCCGAACGGATGCGGAGATCGCTGAGTTGCTGCGCCGGGTGGAAACGCCGGTTTTGCTGCTTGGGAACAAGGTAGACAACGATGCGCGCCACGACGCCGCGCTGGAGTTCTTCGAGTTGGGGCTAGGTGAGCCGATGCCAGTCAGTGCTTACCATGATCTCGGTCTGCGCGAGGTGTTGGACCGGCTCGGTGAACTGCTTCCTGAATCGCCGGCCGAGGAAGCGATCGACGAATTGCGTCTGGCCGTCGTCGGCAGGCCGAATGTCGGAAAGTCCGC
>Ga0209056_10005949_pt1 | contig 12658 bp, 9 predicted proteins | sample GraSoiAngelo_114_FD_185876 | JGI IMG/M metagenome (GOLD analysis project Ga0209056, IMG submission 185876) | Grasslands soil microbial communities from the Angelo Coastal Reserve, California, USA - 14_0903_13_40cm (SPAdes) (version 2) | ecosystem: Environmental > Terrestrial > Soil > Grasslands ... | reverse complement strand
CACCGGGATCGCGCCCATGATCGTTGACACCGATGTCATAAGAATCGGCCGCAGCCGGATGCGCCCCGACTCGAGCACCGCGGCGATTGTGTCGAGTCCCTTTGCCTTGAGCTGGTTGGCGTATTCCACGAGGAGGATCGAGTTCTTGGTCACGAGCCCGATCAACAGGACCATGCCGATCTCGCTGTACAGGTTGATCGTCCCGCCCGGGCGATGCAGTAGGGCCGCCAGGAGCAAGGTCGCGAGCGCGCCGGTCACGGCGAGGGGCACGGCCAGCAACACGGTGAACGGGTGCACCAGCGACTCGAACTGCGACGCGAGCACCATGAACACGACCAGCAGCGCCACGCCGAAGGCGAAGTACAGCGCGCCCCCGCTCTCCCTGAACTCGCGGGAGTCACCCGCCAGCGCTGTCGTGCTTCCCGGGGGAAGCACCCGCCGCGCCAGGCGATCGAGTGAATCGAGCGCCTCACCCTGGGCGAACGGGGGGATCAGGGACGCCGACAGCGTAAACGACGGCACCCGGTTGAAGTGGTTGATCTGCCTCGGCCCCACGCCCTCTTCGACTCTCGCCAGGGCGCCCAGTTGCACCAGCTGCTCGCCGTGTCCACGGAGGTATATCCCCGACATGTCGCTCGGCGTGGCCCGGTCGCTGCGATCGAGCTGTACCATCACGTAATACAGCTTGTCGTTCCGGGTGAACGTGCTGACCCGACGGCCGCCGAGGAAGGTCTGCAGGGCGGCCGCGACGTCGCGCACGGGAACCCCGAGGTCCTCCGCGCGGTCCCGGTCGAACGTGACGCGCAACTCCGGCTTGTTGAAACGCAGGTCGGTGTCGATGTTCGTAAGACCCTTGATGGCGCGCGCCTGCGGCACGAGCGTGTCCATGGCCTGCGCCAGCCGCGCGATGTCGGGATGCTGCACCACGAACTGCACCGGCTGGCTGAACCCGAGCGCGCCCGGGCTGTACGGGAACGCCTGGATGCCGGCGATCCCGAACAGCTGTGGGAACAGCATGCCGACGAGCTGCTGGACGCTGTTCTTGCGTTCGCTCCAGTCTTTGAGGATGACGCCGACAAACGCCCGGTTGACCCCCCCGGCGAATCCGCCGATGATCGTGAAGTAGCCCTGGACCCCCGGGGTCTTGCCGATGATCTGCTCGACCTGCCGCACGTAGCCGTCCGTGTATTCGAGCGATGAGCCCTCGGGCGCGAATGCCACCACCAGGAAGAACCCGCGGTCGTCGTCGGGAATCAGCTCTTGCTGGAGGCTCTTGTAGAACACGAACGCCAGGGCCACCGTCACGACCGTCCCGACCACCACCACGCCTCGATGCCGCAGCGCGGTCTGCAGCAGCTTCGCATAGCGCTCGGCGATGGCATTGAACCCCGCCTCCAACATCTTGAAGACCGCCCCATGCTCGTGCGGCACCCGCAGCACCTTGGCGCACAGCATCGGCGTCAACGTGAGCGCGACAAATCCCGAAATCACGACGGCCCCGGCGACCGCGATCCCGAACTCGCTCAACAGCCGTCCGGTGGAGCCGCGCAGGAACCCCAGCGGCGTGAACACCGCGACCAGCGCGATGGTCGTCGCGATCACGGCGAAGCCGATCTCGTTGGTGCCGTTGACCGCGGCCTGCTCCGGCGCCTCGTGCAGCTCCTCCTGGTGCCGGTAGGCGTTCTCGAGCACGATGATCGCGTCGTCCACCACGATGCCGATGGCGATCGTGAGCGCGAGCAGGGTGAAGTTATTGATCGAGAATCCCAGGAAATACATGATCGCGAACGTCGCCACGATCGACGCCGGGATCGCGAGCCCGGGGATCACGGTCGCCCGCAGATTCCGCAGGAACACGAAAATGATCAGCACGACGAGAATGGCCGCGATCAGGAGCGTCAGGCGCGCGTCGTTGATCGAGTGGGTGACGAACACGGACCCATCGAACGCGGTTTCGAGCTTCACGCCCGGGGGCAGCATCTGCTGGATGCCGGGGATGGCCTCGCGAATGCGTTGCGCCACGTCGATGAGGTTCGCTTTGGACTGCCGGACCACACCGATGGCGACGGCGGGATTTGCATTGTAGCGGAAGATCGAGCGAGTGTCCTCGGGCGCGAGCTCGACGTGCGCCACATCCTTGAGCTTGACGACCTGCCCGCCCTGACTCGTCACGACCAGCTCCCCGAATTCCCGCGGGTTCTTGAGCTCGCCCAGGGACCGGACCGAAAACTCCCGCCGCGTCGATTCGATTCGGCCGGCGGGAATTTCGACGTTGCGCGCGTTGATCGCGCTCTCCACGTCCTGCACCGTGAGGCTCCGCGCCGACAGCTGGTCCGGCTGGACCCACACGCGCATCGCGAAGCGCCGCTCGCCGTAGACCCCGGCGCTGCCGACACCCGCGAGACTCTGCAGCCGCGCTTTGACCAGTCGGTCGGCGACATCCGAGAGCTGCATCAGGTCGTAGTTCGGGCTGCTCAGGGCCAACCAGAAGAAGGGTTGCGCGTCGGCCTGCTGCTTCGCGATCACGGGCTCGAGCACGTCGACCGGCAGCCGCCCGCGCACCCGCGACACCTTGTCGCGCACATCCTGCGCGGCGACGTCGACGGGCCGGTCGAGGTTGAACTCCAGGATGATCTGGCTGTTCTCCTCCGAAGAGGAGCTCGAGAGCGTGCGCAGTCCCTGGATCGTGGACAGCTCCTCCTCGAGCACGTCGGTCACCGCCGTCTCCACCACCTGCGCGTTGGCGCCCGGCAGGGTGGTGGAGACCGAGATGATCGGAGGGTCGATATCCGGGAGCTCGCGCACGGAGAGGCGCGTGTAGCCGATGACGCCGAACAGCACGAGTGCGGCCGAGATCATGCTGGCCAGGACGGGGCGTCGAATGGACGTTTCGGAGAGTTTCATATGGCCCGAAAATTAACCGAAAATGGTCGCACCGGAAGAAGTCCCGGCTGTAAGGGAACGGTGAACTCTTTCCCGCACGTCTCTGCTGTACGACGAACTGGACCCCCCAAATGCGACATTCCCGCCCTACATACGGCTGTGGCGTCGCCTGGCTTCACTTGCTGGAGGGCGTGCTGACCCCGCGTGTGGCTTCGAGCCGCAGGTACTCCGGCACCCAGGTGGCGCCGCCGTCGCTCGACCGATCGGCCGACCAGCTGAAGTGGTCCGGCTGGATATTGTAATACCGAATCTTCAGGATCGTGGTCCGGCCGTCCGGTGACTGCCCGCGCTGCTCGACGTGCATTTCCGAGCCCTGCTTGACCCCCACCAGCTCCGACCAGCGGCCCGTTGCTCCGCCCAACTCGTCCACGTAACGCATGGTCCAGGTGGCGGTCTTCGTGTCGAACACGCGCAAGGTGGTGCCTGCATACACGATGCGGCCGGCATCGTCCGAGACGCCGTACTCGTCCACCATACCGAGGCCATTGAGCGTCTTCGCGGCGCGCCACACTCCGTGGTAGCGGGGCGGCGTGCCGGGGGACTTCGAGGTGACGTCCACGGACCACTCGCCGAGCAGGAAATCGAACTGGGATGCTTCGGGTGGCGGGCCCTGCGGTGCCGGCGCCTGCTGCGCGCCGGACCGCCCGGGCCCCAACAGCGCGAACGACAGCGCCAGGAACGTCACGCGGTGGTGCATGAGATCCGCCTCCAAGCGAAGAAGTGAGCGGCAGACTGCTCGAGCCTATCTTGCCGCGAGTCCGCCGCCGGTTCAACCGGGTCTTCGCCGAAGGGGCGGATCGCCCCGCTCAGCGGCCCGCGCGAAGCTTGCGGGCGCCGCGGCGTCCACACACTCTTGCGCACATGCGGAGCAGCCTTCGCCTCGTACTGGCGTGGGCCCCGTTATGGGGCCTCTGGTTTCTCATCGCCATCTCCTCCCCGGGGCAGTCCCTGGCGCACGCCGCGCTGGACGCGACGCTGTCCATCGGCACCGCCGCGCTGCTGGGCGTCGCCGTGTGGCGGCTGACCGGGGTGTACGTCTGGCCCGAGCAACCGCAATTCACGTTCTTTGGGACGCACCTCGTCGCGGGCTCGCTCTTCGCCGTCCTGTGGATGCTCCCGATGTTCGGTGCCGAAGCGTTACGCCGACACGTGGGCCTGCTCGAGGTCGCGCGGCTGCCCCGCGTGCTCGCCTCGTTCGCGATCGGACTGTGGATCTACGGGCTCGTCACGGGCGTGTGTTACGCCGTGCGTACACGGGGGAGGCTCCGGGAGCAGGAGCGGCTGGCTGCCGAGGCGCGACTGGCGGCGCTGCGGAATCAGCTGAACCCGCACTTCCTGTTCAATGCGTTGCACTCCTTGAACGTGCTCGTGCGCACCGACCCGGCGGCGGCGCAGGTGGCCATTGAGCAGCTGGGCGAATTACTGCGGTACACGCTCGCCGAAACCGACGCGGACGAGGTGCAGCTGTCGGAAGAATGGCGCTTCACCAAGACCTACCTGGATCTCGAGCAGGTGCGATTCGGCGCGCGCCTGTCCGTGGCGGACCAACTCGACCCCAACACGCTGTCGTACTTGGTCCCCAGCTTCACACTCCAGATTCTGGCGGAGAACGCCGTACGGCACGGCATCGGGCCGCTCGCCGCGGGCGGCGTGGTGAAGATTCGCTCCGCCGTCCAGGATGCGTCCCTGACGCTCGAGGTCTCCGACACCGGCGCGGGCGCTACGGACGCCGCGGCGCAGCGCGGTCGGGGGCTGCGGCTGTTACGGGAGCGCTTGACGGGACTGTACGGCGATACCGCGACCCTGGTGACCCGGACGCTGGTGGATCAGGGCTTCACGGCGACCGTGACGCTGCCTGCGAGGCGCGGGTGAGGAAGGGCGAACCGACGCTCGTCCGGGCCGTCATCGCCGATGACGAGCCGCTCGCGCGCCAACAACTGCGCGACCTGCTCGCCGACGTGGCGTGGATCGCGATCGCCGGCGAGACGGGCGACGGCGCGTCCACCGTTCGGACCGTCAACGCGGTCCGGCCTGATCTGTTGTTCCTCGACATCCAGATGCCCGAGGGCGACGGGCTCGAAGTCCTCCAGCAGCTCGCTCACCACCCCCACGTCGTCTTTACGACGGCCTTCGACCGCTACGCCGTGGCCGCGTTCGAGGTCCAGGCGTTGGACTATCTCCTCAAGCCGTTCGGGGCGAAGCGCCTCGGCCAGGCCCTCGACCGCGTTCGCCAGCAGTGGCCGGCGCGCCACTCGGAGACGGTGTCTGAACGATTCGCGGCGGCGACGGGGCGCCACCAGCCGCTCCGCCGCCTCTACGTCCGCGTGGGGGGGAGAATCATTCCCGTGCCCGTCGAGAAGATCCTGCACTGTGAAGCCCGGGGCGATTACGTGGCGGTGCACACGGCGGAGGGTTGCTACGTCGTGAACACGTCCGTGGAGTACCTCGCGGAGCGGCTCAGCCCGGAATCGTTCGTGCGGATCCACCGCTCACGCATCGTCAATCTCGAGGCAGTCGAGGCGTTCGAGCGACACGACGACAAGCGCGTGCGGGCACGGTTGACGAACGGAGCCACGGTCGTCGCGAGCCGGGCCTGGTCGAGCGCATTGCGCGGCGAAGCGACCTGAGCCGGGCGTGGCTTCCTACCGCTGGCACGTCGGGCAGAACGTCGTCGCCCGCAGATCGACGGTGTGGGTCGTGACGAGCTTTTTGCCGCACGTGACGCAGGCCTCCCCGCCGCGGCCGTACACTTTCAGCTCGAACTGGAACCGGCCCGGCTCGCCCACCCCCGTACGGTAGTCCCGCACGGTCGTGCCCGACGAGCTCACCGCACGCTCCAGCACGTCGGTCACCGCGGCGTGGAGGCGGGCGAACTCATCGAGCGACAGCTTGCTCGTCGGCTTGGAGGGATCGATCCCCGCCTGAAACAGGGCTTCGTTCGCGTAAATGTTCCCGACGCCGGCGACGCGCCGCTGGTCCATGATCGCCTTCTTGATCGCGGCCCGCGTCCCCTTGAGGCGCTCGGCGAACACGAACGGAGTGAACGTCTCGTCCAGGGGCTCCGGCCCGAGGCGGCCGGTGTAGGCCGCCCACCCGCTCTCGTCGAGCAGCCACACCGTGCCGAGGCGGCGCACGTCGCGATACACGAACAACCGCCCGTCTTCGAGGGTGCACGTCAGGACGGCATACTTCGCTTCGGCTTTCGTGAGACGGCGCTCGTACACGACGAGCGAGCCCGTCATGCGGGGCTGCACGACCAGGCGGTGACCGCTCGCGAGTCGGAACACCGCGTGCTTGGCGCGCCGGCCGACCTCCTCGAAGGCGTTCCCTTGGAGCGTCCGAACCAGGCGGGGCTTCGACACCCGGCGCAGCACGTCGGTCTTCGCGAGGCGGACGCGCGCGATCGTGAAGCCCTCGAGCCGGGGCGCCAGCTCCCGGACGATCGTCTCAACCTCGGGCAGCTCCGGCACGCGCCTCCCTGGTTTCCCGCCATCCAATGTCGCGCCGGTACGTCTTCCCGGAAAACGTGATCAGCTCGCACGCGTCGCTGCTGCGTCGCGCGGCCTCCCCCACCGTGTCGCCCAGCCCGGTGACCGTGAGCACCCGCCCGCCGTGCACCCGGAGCCCGCCCTCCGGATCGCGCTCGGTGCCCGCATGGAAAACCAGCGTCCCGGGCTCGAGATCGCGCGGCACGCTGATCGCCGCGCCGAGCGCGGGCCTGTCGGGATACCCGGACGCCGCGAGCACCGTCGCCACGGCGGCGCGCGTCGTCGTGAGGGCCGCTTCGAGGGCCCGCCACCGTCCGGCGGCGATGTCCGCCACGTGACGGGTGACGCCGGGCAGCACCGGGAGCAGCGCCTGCGCCTCGGGATCGCCGAAGCGGCAGTTGAACTCGAGCACGGCGAGCGTGCCGTCGCCCGCCAGCATCAGGCCGGCGTACAGCACCCCCTGGAAGGGGGCGCCCTGCGCCGCCAGCTCGCGGATCGTCGGCTCGAGCACCTCGCGCCGCACCCGTTGCAGCATCCCCGGGGTGGCGAGGCTCACGGGACAATAGGCGCCCATGCCCCCGGTGTTGGGGCCGGTGTCCCCCTCGCCGAGCCGCTTGTGATCCTGCGCCGCGGGGAGGAGGAGCAGCTGCTCTCCGTCGGTGAGCGCCAGCACCGACAGCTCCTCGCCCTTGAGGAAGTCCTCGATCACGATCTCCCGGCCCGCGTCCCCAAACGCCGCTTCGACGAGCATGGCGCGCGCCGCGCGCACGGCCTCGGTGCGCCGGGCGCACACCACCGCACCCTTTCCCGCCGCGAGGCCCGAGGCTTTCACGACCAGCGGCTCTGCGTGACGCTTGATGTACGCGAGGGCGGGGTCGAGCGCGGTGAAGGTCTGGCTGGCGGCGGTGGCAATCCGCGCCCGGCGCATCACCTCTTTCGCGAACGCCTTGGACGACTCGATGCGCGCGGCCGCCGCGCCGGGCCCGAAGACGGCATGACCCGCGGCGCGCAGCGCGTCCGCGAGCCCGGCGGCGAGCGGCCCCTCCGGGCCCACGATGGTGAAGTCGATCTTGTGCTCGCGGGCGGCGGCGACGAGCTCGGGCGTCGCGGTGACGGGGATGGCGAGATTGGTGCCGAGCTGGGCGGTGCCGGGATTGCCCGGAGCGGCGAAGACTTCGGCGTCGGGAGTGTCGCGCTTCAGCGCCCAGCAGAGCGCGTGCTCCCGGCCGCCCCCCCCGACGACCAGGACTCTCACTTCTTCTTATTGAACGCGTCCGTGAACGCCTGGGCGGCCCGCTTCGCGGTGTCCACCACGTCGTTCACGACGGCCTTCGCTTCCTTCATATAGTGATCGCGGGCGTCGTCGATGTCCTTGTCGATCGGTCGCTGCTCCGCCTCCGGGCCGCGGCGGGTGTATTCGCCGCGCAATACGCGATCGTAGTGGCCTTCTTCGATCCAGCGCTGCAGCTCGGCGGCGCGCACCGTGTTGAACGGATGCGAGCGGCCCAGCACGCCGAGGATCTTGAAGATGCGGTCGAGCGCGCCGCCCGCCTCCTCGTACTCCCTCGCCTGCACGAGGAAGGCGTTCAAGTCCATCTGCGACATGTCGCCGCCTCCGGCGAACTTGAGGTTCACGCGCAGCGACGCGGTCGGGTCCTGGCACGCGAGTAATCCGGCGCGGTCGGACGAGAGCTCGCTCTTGCGGAACCACTCGAGCAGCGCGAGCTGGATCGGCAGGATGGCGATCCCGGCCAGGAATGGCAGCGCGCCCAGGCTCACGTTGAGGATGAGCACGAGGATAGTATGGTACAGCGCGTGGCCGCTCATCACGTGGCCGAGCTCGTGGCCCAGCACATTCCGCACCTCATCGTCGTCGAGCAGTCGCAACGTGCCCGAGTTGATCACGATGAAGGGCTTGTCCATGCCGAATGCTCCGGCGTTCGCGAACGGCGTCTGGGACACGAACAACTCGGGCCGCTCGGACCAGTCCATCGACGTGAGCACGTCCGTGTAGAGCTGGTTCAGGCGCGGAAACTGGGTCGGCCCGACGCGCACCGCGTCCGCCTGAAAGATGAGCCGCACGCCGCGCTCCCCGATGAACCCGTAGATCTTCTTCACGACCTCGTCGAATCCCGGCACCGAGCGCAGCGACTGCAGCGCGGCCCGGTCGGCGGGGTGCTCCCACGACACCGGGGCGATCTGGGTGAGGATCCGCCGCGGGCGGGCGGCCGGAAGCGTGGACTCAGTCATATGATGCTCCTAATCCAAGATAGAACCCTCACTACGACAGCTCACCTTCGTCCGGTTACGCTAACGCGGGCTGTCACCCGGCGGCCGCGAGCGCCTGCTCCAGGTCCGCGATCAAGTCTTCCACTTCCTCGATCCCCACCGACAAACGTACGAGGCTGTCCGTCAGCTCCATCGCCCGCCGCATCTCGGGCGGCACGCTCGCGTGGGTCATGGACGCCGGATGCCCGACCAGGCTCTCGACGCCACCGAGCGATTCGGCGAGGGCGAAGATCCTCGTGCCTTCGGCGAACCGTTTGGCGCGCTCTACGGAGCCCAGCTCGATCGAGATCATGCCGCCGAACCCCTTCATTTGGCGGCAGGCAAGCTCGTGCTGGGGGTGCGACGGCAGCCCCGGATAGTAGACGCGCTCGACCTTGGGGTGCTGGGCGAGCCACTCGGCGATGCGACGGCCGTTGGCGTCGTGCTGCCGCATGCGCAGTGCGAGCGTCTTGGTTCCCCGGAGCGCGAGCCAACAGTCGAACGGTCCCGGTACCGCGCCCACCGCGTTCTGCACGAACCCGATCCGCTCGGCGAGGTCGTCGCGGTTGACGATCAGCATCCCACCCACCATGTCGCTGTGCCCGTTCAGGTACTTGGTGGTCGAGTGCAGCACGACGTCCGCGCCCAGCTCGAGCGGCCGCTGGAAGTACGGCGTGGCGAACGTATTGTCGACGACGCACAATGCGCTGGCGCGGCGGGCGATCTCTCCGGCGGCCGCGAGGTCGCACAATCGCATCATCGGATTGGTGGGGGTCTCCGCGTAGACCATCTTGGTCCGTGGGGTGACCGCTGCGGCGATGCTCGCCGTCTCGGCGGCGTCGACGAACGTGAACGTGAGTCCCAGCCGGGCCCAGACCAGGGTCATCTGACGGTGGGAGCCGCCGTACACGTTTTCGCCGCTCACCACGTGATCGCCAGCGGAGAGCAGCTTCAGCACGGCGTCCAGGGCGGCGAGTCCCGACGCGAAGGCGAATCCGTGGCGGCCGCCCTCGAGCGCCGCAACGTTCCGCTCCAGGACTTCCCGCGTCGGGTTGCGCGTGCGGGCGTACTCGTAGCCCCGGCGGGGGCGGCCCAGTCCCTCCTGGATGTAGGTCGACGTCTGATAAATGGGGGTCATCACCGCGCCCGCTAGCGGGTCGGGGATGTGCCCCGCGTGTACGGCGCGTGTGCCGAAGCGGCGTTTCAGGTCTTCACCCGATACCTGGGTCATGGCGGGAACGTAAGGGCGCCTTCCCAGCCGAGCAAGCGACCTTTACGTTAAGCGCACGATGCCCAAGCCGAACGCGGTCAAGTGCTTGGTCGTGGATGATGAGCCGCGGCTCCGCCGGGTCCTGGTGCGGTTGCTCGAGGGCGAGGGCTTCATCTGCTCGGAAGCGGGATCCGGTACCGAGGCGCTGGAGATGCTGCAGCACGACCCCGTGCCGCTCGTGATCTCGGACCTGCGCATGCCCCAGATGGACGGCGCGACGCTGCTGCGCGAGATCATCGCGCGCTGGCCGACGACGGCGGTCATCGTCGTGACCGCCGTGGCGGAGGTGGAGAGCGCGGTGGCCTGCCTGCAGCTGGGCGCGCTCGACTACGTCGCCAAGCCGTTTCATCTGGACGAGGTCCGGGCGCGGGTCATGCAGGCGCTCGACAAACGCAGCCTCAAAATGGAAGTGGAGGACTACCGGCACAACCTGGAGCGGCGCGTGCAGGAGCAGGCGCGCCGCATCGAGGAGCTGTCGCTCGAACGGCTCCAGGCGCTGGTCCATTTCCTCGAGGAAAAGGACCCCTACACGAGCGGCCACTCGGTGCGGGTCGCCGACTACTCCGCGCGGATCGGCCGCCAAATGGGGCTGTCGCAGGCGGTCATGGACACCATCGCCCTCGGGGCCGAGCTGCACGACATCGGCAAGATCGGCGTGAGCGAGGCGGTCCTCCACAAGGCAGGCAAGCTCACCGACGCCGAGTACCGGCACATCATGGAGCACCCCGTGATCGGAGCCCGTATCCTGGCGCCGCTGATGCGCGATGTTCCCCCGGCGCTCGCCATCGTCCGGTCGCACCACGAGCGCCTCGACGGCAAAGGCTTCCCCGATGGCCTGAAGGGCGACCAGATTCCGCTCGAAGTGCGGGTCGTGGGCGTGGCGGATTCCTTCGATGCGATGACGAGCGTCCGCCCGTACCGGCCCGCCCTGTCGGTGCAGAAAGCCCTGCGGGAGCTCCACGACGGGAAGGGGACGCAATTCCATCCCCCCGCCGTCGAGGCGTTCCTCGCCGCGTTCCCCGACCCGTCGGCCCTCCCCGTCACCACGCCGGAAGTCCGGCCGCTTCACCTCCCAACGCTCCCGGACGCGCACCGCCGCACGCCCCCGCCGGATTAAATTGTCGGCATGAGCGACACCTTGATGGTCGGTGTCTCGGGCGTCCGGGGCATCGTGGGGAAGGACCTGACCGAAGACATCGTGGCACGGTGGGCGCGGGCGTTCGGGGCGTGGGCGCGCGAAAACGGCAAACGGAAAACGGCAAGGGGGAAACGGGACGCCGTGGTCGTCGGCAGGGACGCACGGACGTCGGGCCCGGCGTTCGCGGCCGCCGTGACCGGCGGGCTGACCTCGGTCGGCTGCGACGTGATCGACGTCGGTCTGGTACCCACGCCCACGGTGCAGCTCGCCGTCGAGCACCACCACGCGGGCGGCGGGATCGCGATCACGGCGAGCCATAACCCCATCGAGTGGAATGCCCTGAAGTTCGTCGGACCGGACGGGATCTTTCTCGACGGGGCGGAGGGGACGCGCGTCGCGGAGCTCGCCGCCAAACCCGCGCGATACGGGATGCGGGATGCGGGATGCGTGACAACGGATCCGGGCGCTGTCGAGCGGCACCTCGACGCCGTCCTCAGGCTGTCGGCGATCGATGTCGAGGGGATCCGGAAGAGGAAGTTCACGGTCGCGCTCGACGCGGTGCGCGGGGCGGGCGGCCCTCCAATGCGCGAGCTGCTCGAGCGGCTGGGCTGCGAGGTCGCGGGCATCAACCTCGAGACGGACGGCCGTTTCCCACGAGCGCCGGAACCGGTTCCGGAGAACCTCGGCGGGCTGTCGACGCTGGTCAAACGTGCGGGCGCCGCGCTCGGAATCGCGGTCGATCCGGACGTCGACCGCCTGGCGATCGTGGACGAAAACGGCACCGCGATTGGAGAGGATTACACACTGGCCTTTGCGGTGAGAGCCGTGCTTGGCGGACGGGCGGACGGGCGGACCGGCGGACGGAACGCGCCGTCACGGTCCGCCGGTCCGGCTGTCCGCCCGTCGGTCGTTTGCAACCTCTCCACGAGTTTGGTCGTCGAAGACGCCGCTCGCGAGTGCGGCGCCGAGGTGGTGCGGACTCCCGTGGGGGAGGTCCATGTCGCGCGCGCCATCTTACGCCTTACGGCTGTGATCGGTGGGGAAGGGAATGGGGGGGTCATGTACCCGGCCTTGCACCCGGGTCGCGACGCGCCGGTGGCCGCCGCGCTGCTGCTCACCCTGCTCGCCCGGGACGGCCGGCGGGTGAGTGAGCTGGTCGCCGCGGCGCCGCGCTATGCGATCGTGAAAGCGAAGGCGGAACGCGGAACGCGGAACGCGGAACGGGGACTGGAGGATGTGTATGCGGCTTTGCGCCGGCGCTTTCCGGAAGCGAGCGCCGACACGCAGGATGGCCTGCGGCTCGCCTGGCGGGACCGCTGGCTCCACGTGCGGCCGTCGAACACCGAGCCGATAATCCGGCTGATCGCCGAGGCGCCGACGGGCGCCGCCGCGCGGGATCTCGTCGACGAGGGGCGGCGACTGTGTGTGGCATCCTAGGAGATCGAGCGGGATGGCTCACACGAGCCACCACAGCACGGGGACGGGGAGAAACGCCAGCGTATCGAGGATGCCGTTCCACGGGGCGCCCTGCGCTCTCGTGAAATCCCCGTC
>Ga0209056_10005948_pt1 | contig 12660 bp, 12 predicted proteins | sample GraSoiAngelo_114_FD_185876 | JGI IMG/M metagenome (GOLD analysis project Ga0209056, IMG submission 185876) | Grasslands soil microbial communities from the Angelo Coastal Reserve, California, USA - 14_0903_13_40cm (SPAdes) (version 2) | ecosystem: Environmental > Terrestrial > Soil > Grasslands... | reverse complement strand
CGGCGAGATTATTGCCATAGGAGCGGGCACCACGACGACACAGGTGGCGCGCAGCATCCGCCATCGCAAAGCCATTACCGTCCTGACCAATGCCCTCAATATCGCGATGGAGCTCAGCCACCTGGCGGAAATCAAAGTCTGCATGACGGGGGGTTTTCTCAGCGGCGACTGGTTCGCCCTCGTCGGAGATGTGGCGCAACGCAACGCCGGCGAGATGTTCGTCGACAAAGTTTTTGTCGGCGTAGACGGAATTCATGCCGAGCACGGGCTCACGACGAACTACCCCGATCAGGCCGCGATTCACCGCGCCATGATTCGACAGGCCCGCCAGCGGATCGTCGTCGCCGACCATCGCAAGGTGGGCGCGGTAGGCACATCGCTCATCTGGCCGGATGACTTTGACATCCTCGTCACGGACAAGGCGACCACGGACGAAGCGATCGCGCCTTTCGCCGCTAAAAACGTCCGCGTCCTGAGGGCCTGAGCTCCAGGCTCGGGGGTTTTGCCCTTCTCAAATCCAGTCTTTGGCCACAGAGGCACGGAGACACTGAGAAAGTCTCGATCTCTGTGCCTCCGTGCCTCTGTGGCTGAAGCTTGCAAGATGTTCAAATGAGAGATTAAGAAACACTCACTCTCTTACGGGTGCCCGGAGCATTTTGGGACGGCGTGACGATCGACAAATACGCCACCTTCAACACCCGGACCGGTGAGGCGACGATCAGCGGGACGGTGAGCTGCAATACGCCGACCTTCTGTCGATGCGACCGGGAACTATTCCTCGCACGGAGAGAACTCTACAGCTTCTCTTCGCCCGGGGGCTGGGGCCACTCGCGCTATGTGGGCACGTCCGCCGATGCCGCGGTCGCGGGTTCGATCACGATTGGGAGCAGCGACCTGCTCAGTGGCTCGACCTACAGCTACGCCACCCTGTACACGGCGAACAGCGGTTCGGTGACGCTGCACCGCTGGTAGGAATCGGCCCACATCACATGCGAGAAGCGCCGCCCGGGCCCTGCCGGGCGGCGCTTTTTGCTTGTTGATATTCACACGAGAGCTGATTCGTGCCCGCAACCGCCGGAGACCGCGGCCGGCAGACTAGCCCGGAAGGTGATGGCAAGGACTGCGACAAGTATTCCAAACCCGATTCCGGCTCCGATGGCAATGTAGGCCCAGGTCGGCAGATGTTTAGCCTCGATTTGGTTGACATCGGCGTAAGCTACCGTCTTAGTTGTGCCGGTCTTCGAATCGGTAATGGTGAAGGTGTCTTGCTCGATCGGTGTCAACCACACCGCTAAAGACGACGTCGCCGCGGTTGTTGATGTGGACGTTGCCGCCGACGATGCTTGCGTTAACCAAGTTCCCGCCGCCGGGCATGGAGTCGCCGGGCCGGGCGACCGCCGGATCTTGCCGCCCGAGTACACAAACACTCCGGTGCTCTCGTTAGCGCCGGGCGCGGGCGTGAGGTCGCCGTTGAAAGCGATCTGGCCGTTGTTATTCATCACATCGTGGAAGACCTGGCGGAAGTTGCCTCCGCCCGGGGCGGAATCACCCGATGCACGATGGTGTGGATTTGCCCGCTTGCACCCTTCCTGACATACAAGCCACCCAGGGCGCTGATGAAATCGGCTTGCGGCGGGAAGCCCGCGACCACGCTTCCGAGGCACTCCTGCACGTGCCCCAGGACGTGACCGCGAACACGACGAGTCCCGCCGTTGAGCGTCTCTACGCGCTCTACTTCTACCTCCCGTAGTCGGGCACGCCGCCGTTCCCCGTCGCAGTATCTCGCGGCGGCCGCGCGCGGAAGAGGAAGAAGGCGTGAGACGCAAGAGGCAAGAGGGGCCATCCACCAAATGGCCCTCTGCGAAGCTCAGACTGGGTACGGCGACCGAGCTACGTGAGCGCCCCCGAAATAACCTCGCAGAAGAGCGTGAAGTCGCTGTCCGCCTCGGGGTGCGGTCCCTTGTTGACAGTGATCTCGGACGAGATGAACTCGCCCGTCTCCAAGTCGAAGGTGTCCGCGAAGGTGATGATGCCAGCGTCACGGAGCAGGACGGGCCCCTTTGCCGTCTGGATCTTTTCCGGGAGGCCTATGAAAGAAGTGAGGAAGGTAAAGGTGCCCGCCTCCTCGTCTATGAGAGGCGCCGGTCCCGTGATCTGGCCTGCGGATGAAATGACGATCGATTTCCCGTTCAGAGGGTTCGTGAACGTCGTCATGAAGGAGCTGGTGTCCTTGAAGCTCCCATCCGCATAGACGAAGAAGTTATCCGTGACCACGATGTCGATGTCGACAGGAATTCCGCAGATCTCGTCTGAAAAGCTGTCGGTGAAGTGGGCGTGGAACTGCTCGACCGGTTTCGCCCCCAGCACAGTGATGTGGCAGGTGATGTCCAGGGTGAAGGCGGCGCGATCAGCTGATGATACAGTGGACTTAGTCCTCGGACTAAGTTATACTCCTTGCATGTCGGTCACGATCAACGTTCACGCGGCGAAGACGCAATTCTCGAAGCTCCTGGCCCGGGTGATTGCCGGGGAGGAGATCATCATCGCGAAGGCCGGAAAGCCCGTGGCGCGCCTGGCGCCGATCGGCCGGCAAACGGCGAAAAAGCGGGTCCCAGGAATCGATAAGGGCAAAATCTGGATGTCGAAGGATTTTGATGTGATGACCGCTCGCGAACTCGAAGACTGGTATCAAACGGATAACCGGCTGAAGTGAAAATCCTGCTCGATACCCACGCCTTCCTGTGGTGGAACGACGCCAACCCGCGGTTGTCTCGAAAAGCTCTTTTTCTGCTGGAGGATCCCTCCAACACTCTGTTGCTGAGCGTCGTCAGTGCCTGGGAGATTGTGATCAAGTGCCAGGCGCGTAAACTGCGTCTGCCGGAATCCCCAAGTGTTTATATCCCTACTCGCAGCGCCCACTACGGCATCGAGACACTTCCAGTCATTCTTGCGCACGTCCTGGCGTCGGAGTCCTTGCCCACGCATCATCGCGATCCTTTTGACCGGCTCCTCATCGCGCAGGCCAAGGTAGAGGATGTTCCAATTCTCACAGCTGATCCTCAAATTCGCGGTTACCCGGTGAAGGTCCTCTGGTGACCCGTTCTGATGATCCCGAGCGCCGGATCACGGTCCGATTCAGACAGTAGCAGTGCACTCAAAAAAAATAGGTGCTCGTCAGGTCGGTGGACCCCTCCGACCCGTCCAAGGACATATTATGTGGACGTCAGGTGGCACATCACTGTCGTGCCCCCACAGTAAATTAAAATGACCCACGCGCCAGGCTCGGGTCTGATAACGACTTTCACCGGTCGTGGAACCGAAGGAGGAACATACCCCCAAGCAGTCACGGGCGGGACGCCCGTGCCACGACTCGATCCGATCCCTACGGGGCGCTGCAACCGCGGCGGTTGCGCTCAACCTTATCGATCAGGTCGCTTATGGCTGGGTTCATCCTGAAGGCGTCGGCTTTCCTGGCGTGAAACAACGCTTTGGCGTAGTGGGCACATCGGTCCCCGACTCCGGCATCGCCCAGTGCGCGATACGCGGTGGCCAGCCCCCAGTTTGCCCGCCACAGGTTCGCGTCCTTGGCCAGCAGGCCGTTCGCTAACGGAATCGCTTCCCATGCCGCGGCTTCCGCCTCTCGCCGGTTCCCAACTTCCGCTTCCAGCTGCGCCAGGTCCCCGAGTGCGAACGCCAGGTGTCCCCGGATTGCCGCATCGTCGGGATCGAGTTCCGACGCTCGCCGCATGTGGTTCATACCCTCTCTTATAAAAGGCAGCGCGGTTTTCGGGTCCCCCGCCAGCCGGTACTGCGCCGCTACGCCGTTGCTGCCGGCATAGTAGGTCATCTGATACCACGGGTTCTGCGGATCTCGCTGAAGAACCTCCCTTCGCAAGGCCTGCGCCGACTTACGCTGCTCGACGCGCCGGGCGAGGTCCGGAATGAAGTCCGTGAGCCCAGCAGCGACGTCAACGGAGACGGAAGCTTGGACACCGGCTTATTCGTATGGGCGCAAGGTTCGGTACGATTGGTAGCTCGCACCGGCACCGTGATTCCGGGCTTGGGTACCGTGGCCGGACTGGTGACAGGACCAAACCTTATCCCGCCGCCCCCTGTCCTCGTCCCAAACTCTGGGGCGCTTAACAACGACCGCGGCCAAGTGTTATTCGCCGCGACATTCAATGACGGAAGCAACGTGCTGCTGATCGCCACGCCAACGCCGTAAACCACGCAAAGCCATCGTGAGGACGGAATCAGGCGTCATCAGATAATGCGAAGCAATGGCCGGCGCGGCTCCGCTGCAACGCGTGTTAAGCCCTGCTGCGTGAAGTCTGCAATTCAGATGGTCCCATTCCGGATGTCGCCGCCAGGAGTATGGAGTGCGGCGATTTGTCGCCGCTTTATCCGGTCTGACTTTCGGACCACAGCGGCGACAAGTCGCGGGATTCCAAATTCATGACGAACGTCGCAATGAGGGTCAAGCTTTAGTCCTCATGGGCTGAAGTCCGTTTGAGTTTCACCCTTCGTTACGTGCCTTTCTCAAATCCCGGTCCTTAGCCACATATCACGGAGACACAGAGTCGAGACTTTCTCTGTGTCTCCGTGCCTCTGTGGCTGAGTCGGCGTTGCTTGCGGTCAAAGCGGCAGGAGTTACTGTACGTGCCGGAAGGCCGGTAGTCGGCGCGAAACCACTTGACTTGTAGTTCTATAATAAACGCGCACGCAATATGCTTGAATCAAGCTAATTTGAGCAAGACAGGTGGTTGCTTTATCATTCGCGGTTTGCTCTTTTGATTGGAGACTATGGTCTGGGAAGAACGATGGCACCCGCTGCGTGAAGAATGGGTTATCGTGGCCGCGCACCGTCAGAATCGCCCGTGGAGCGGCGAGAGGGTCGAGCATGAAGAATCGGTGTTGCCTGTGTACCTTCCCGACTGTTACCTCTGCCCCGGAAACACGCGCGTCAGCGGCAAGCGCAACGCCCAGTACACGAGCACGTTCGTATTTGACAACGATCACCCGTGCGTGGGTCTCGACGCGCCCCGGGAATTGACGGCGGTTCAGGGGATTTACCGCAACCGCCCCGCAACCGGCATCGCGCGCGTCGTGTGTTACAGCCCGAAACACAATGTCGCCCTCGCCGAGCTCGACGCTGGCGACATTGCAAACCTGCTCTCCGTCTGGCAGGAGCAATACATCGAACTGGGCGGCCGCGACGAGATCCGCCACGTCCTGATTTTCGAAAACAAAGGCGAGGTGGTTGGCGTATCCAACCCGCACCCGCATTGCCAGATTTACGCTACCAATTTCGTCTTCAAGACAATCGAGACCGAAGCGCGCGTTTCGCAGCGCCATCTGGCAGAGACAGGAAGGATTCTCTTTCAGGATATCCTGAAGGCCGAATGCGAGGACGGGCGGCGCATCATTTCCGAGAACGAATCGGCCATCGCCTTTCTGCCTTATTTCGCGCGTTACGCCTACGAGGTCTTTGTCGCGCCGAAGCGGACGCATGCGAGCCTGGCGACGCTCACCGAGGCGGAGGTACGCAACTTCGCGGAAGCGCTCAAATGCGTGCTGGTGAAATTCGACAATCTGTGGCGCATGCCATTCCCCTATGTCATGCCGCTGCACCAGGCTCCGACCGACGGGGGCGATCACCGCGCATTTCATTTTCACATCGAGTTCCACCCGCCGCTTCGCCAGCCCAATCTGCTGAAATACCTGGCGGGCCCGGAGATCGGCGGCGGCAATTTCCTGAGCGACACGACGCCCGAGGAAAAAGCCGCAGAATTGCGCGCGCAACCGGATGTCCACTATAAGACTTCAGACCTCAGGGGTCAGACCTCAGACCACTCGTGAATTGGACAAAGCGTACTTGAAGTCTGAGGTCTGAGGTCTGATCCCTGAGGTCTGAATCACTTGAAGATGCAGGGTCAAACAGGAGTCCTCGAGTTGCTTGAGCCGCTGAAGCGCGTGCAGGAGCAAGTGCGCGACGCGGTGGTTGCGGCTTGCGAACGGGCTGCATTGGAGGACCTCGCCCGTGTCGCCGATGACACTTCAGAGGGCGACACAATCTATGCTGTGGACCGCATCAGCGAGGATTCGCTGGTCCAGATGTTCGAGGCAGAGATCGCGACCGTCGTCCCCGTTGTTCTGGCAGGCGAGGGGCTGCCTGGCGGTCAGGTTGTCCTGCCGCGCGGCGCAGCGGAGCCGGACGCGGTGTGGCGCGTGATCGTGGATCCCATAGACGGCACACGCGGCCTGATGTACCAGAAACGAAGCGCCTGGGTCCTGACGGGTGTGGCGCCCAACCGCGGGAGCGAAACAAATTTCCAGGACATCGCGCTTGCCGTGCAAACCGAGATCCCGCTCCTCAAACAACACCTGTGCGACTCGCTTTGGGGGCACCGCGGCGGGGGCGCGCATGCCGAACGGTACAACCGCCTGACCGGCGAGCGCCGGCCGCTTCCCCTCCGGCCGTCCAGGGCGCGGAGTATCCGGCACGGTTTTGCCGGTCTGGCGCGTTTCTTCCCCGGCGCGCGCGAAGAGCTCGCGGCGATTGACGAAGAGATAGTGCGCGGCGCCCTCGGAGATGTGAAACACGGCAAGGCGCATTGCTTCGAAGATCAATATCTCTCGACCGGCGGACAGCTTTACGAGCTCATGGCCGGGCATGACCGCTTCATCGCCGATTTGCGCCCGCTGATGGAGCCCGTGCTCCGGCGGCGCGGATTGTCGCTGGGCATCTGCTGCCACCCTTACGATCTGTGCACGGAGCTGATCGCGCGCGAAGTGGGAGTCATCGTCACCGATGCGCGCGGCGCAGCCTTACGCGCCCCGCTCAATGTCGAAGCCGATATCGCGTGGGTGGGTTACGCGAACAGTGATATTCGTGCCGAAATCGAGCCGTTGCTGCAGGAGGCACTGAAACAGCGCGGCCTGTTCGATGTGGCGATATAATCCGAGTCCCTGATTGCCACGGAGACACAGAGCCACGGAGAAAAACTGAAAGGCTTTCTCTGTGTCTCCGTGGCAAAGGCCCGTTACTTAAAATTCGAATCTCAGGCCGAACTGGATATTGCGTGCGGGGAGCGCCGCCGTCGAGCTTCCGAACAGCGAGCTCGTGATGTCCGAGGCCGGTGGCTGCAGATTCACCCGGTTGAAGACATTGAAGAATTCGACCCGGAACTGGATATTTGCCTGGTCGCTCCCTTTCCAGGGAATCCTGGTCACCTTCAGCAAAGCGAAATCGGTGTTTGCATAGCCCGGGCCGATGAACGTGTTGCGTCCCAGCGTCCCGTTCTGACCCAGGGAGGGCTTGGGGAAGTCATCGACGGTGAAGATCTGGTTGGGGAACTGGAAATCGCGACGGTCCCCATGCTTGGAGTTCCCGAAAGCAGGCGCGCTGAGAGGCGCGAAAGTGTTGCCGTCCGCGTTGAAGTCGCACCCGCTATTCCCGATCAGGTTTCCGCCTGCGTCCAGGACCGGAATGAAAGGGAGTCCGCAAGTGACGGTGAAGGGCCTGCCGCTCTGAAGAATTGTCACTCCGCTGAGCTGCCAGCCGCTGAGCACCCTGCCGATTGCCCCGGCGCCGCCGCGGAACCCTGGGAGCCGCAACAGGTAGCCGCTCGCGAACTTCTGGCGTATGTCGAAGTCGGCGAGCCCGCGCGCAAGCCCCTGATTCGTAATATCGACCACGGGCCCGTCGGTGCCGCTGCTGGCGGTGTCGATCGCCTTGCCCAAGGTGTATGCGACGTGGAAGTCGAGGCCGCGGAAGTCCCGTCTCCGCACCATGAAGGTCCCGCCGTGAAACGCCGAGATGCCGTTGGCCTGGCCGTAGCCGATGCTGCCGAAGCTCGAGTTAAGCCGGTCCAGCCTGCCATCGAACAGGTCCCCGTTGAAGCGGTTCACGTCGTAGACCTGGTAGAGCTTCCGCCCGCCCGCACCGATGTAGTCCGCCTCTACGGACCAGGCTGCAGCCAGCTCCCGCTGAATCCCGAGGAACCAGTTGATCGAGTACTGGCTCCTCATGAGCGGATCGTTGGGGCGAACCGGCGAGTTCAACCCTGGCACTCCGCCCTTGCTGTCCAGTGCCAGGCTGATGTCGGGGAAAGGGAAGTCATACGGGCGTTGCGCGCTCTTACCGAGCGCATAGACGGGCTGCGCCGTAGTATTCTTGCTGACGCCTATCGGCGCGATCACGGGAAGAAACGTGCTGGAATCGTGGAAGAACTGCCCGAACGGGCGATCGTAGAAAATCCCTGCTCCCGCCCGGATCGACATCTTGCCCTTGCCGGTCGGATCCCACGCGATACCCAGACGAGGCGCGAAGTTGTTCTTGTCGGTCTCGTCGAGGCTTTTCTTCACTTCCATCCGGGCATTGGCGATTCTCTCGGCGAAGCTGTTCCCGCCGGCGAACGTGATGTTGGCGAATATGCCGTCGTGGTCATCCGGTTTCAGGAACGTCTCCCAGCGCAGGCCCAGGCCCAGCGTAAGGTTCGGACGGACCTTCCAGTCGTCCTGGATAAACCAGCCGAAGCCCGGGAAGGTCGGCCGGAAGGGCAAGCCGCCCGGTTTCCCCGTCTTGAAGTTGTATGCCAGCTGGCCCTCGGAGAACGGGTCGTCCCGGGCAAAGTCGAACAGGTTGAGGAAGGAGTAGGTGGGCCGCGCGTTCACCCACTCGAAGAACGCCCCCGCGCCGCGGAAGCCGCTGTCGATCGCATACCGGAAGCCGCCCTTGAACGAATGCTCGCCGCGGTTGTACGTGAGCACGTTGCGCCATTCCAGGTTGTTCTGGATGAAGGTGGCGTCCGCGAACCCTTGCCCGTAGCCGGCGATCCCCGGTACGGTGACCGCGGGGATATCTCCGTGGTTCAGAGGCACGTCGCCACGGGCCCGGTTCGCCGAGACCGACATCTCGTTCAGCAGCTTCGGCCCGAACACGTGCGTGTGATTCAAATTGAAATACATCGTGTACTCGGGCTGAATGACGGTGAAGTCAGGGTAGACGCTCGGAGCCGCGAACGCGACGGTATCGCGGTTGGTGCGGTAGAAATTCCCGTAGATGCGGTCCTTGCCGTTGTTGAAGTTGTGATCGATGCGCGCGTTCCACTGCAAGCCGTTTCGCAGCACGGTGTCGCTGAAGATGCCGTTCGTGGTCAGCGCCATGTTGCAGGGCATCGATCCGATCGGCGTCTCGACCGGGCCGGAGGCGCCGCCCGGAAGCGAACCGCAGGCGGCGACGTTCGGGACGGCTCCGGCCAGCGGCCCCGCGAAAAGAGCCGCTGTGGTGGGCGTCACCTTGGCCGGGAAGCTCGAGACGATCTTCGTCGCGATGCGGTCGGGGTGGTTCGTCTTCATGAAGTTGATGAAGTCCTGCGTCACGACGCTGGTGTTGCTCGAGACCCCCACGTTGGAGCGCAGCACGTCCATCGAGGCGAAGAAAAAGGTGCGGTTCTTCCAGATCGGCCCGCCCACGCTCCAGTTGATCTCGTTGCGCTTGAACTCCGGAACCTCATTCTGGGGATAGGTGCGCGACGTCAGCGTGTCGTTGGTGTAGAACCAGCCGAAACTGCCATGCAGGTCGTTCGTCCCCTGCTTGGTGACGACGTTGATGACCGCTGAAGCATTGCGGGCGTATTCGGCGGAGAAGTTGTTCACGGCCACACGGAGCTCCTGCACCGAATCGGCGTTGGGTGTCAGGTTGGTCACACCACCCCGGGGACTGGCATTGACGCTGGCAGAATCGATGAGGAAGCTGTTGGACTCCGCGCGCTGGCCATTCGCGTTGAGGTTCACACCGAACTCGGCGTTGAAGACGTCCGCCGTCGCCTGGGCGTACGCCTGCCCGCCGCCCGAAGGAAGTCCCGTGACGCCCGGAGTCAGAACGACGAGGCTGTAGAAATTCCTGCCTACGAGGGGGAGGCTCCGAACCTTTTCCTGCTCGATGTGGCCGGAGACCCTGGCTTCGGAGGTCTCGACCGCAGGGGGGGCGCCCGTCACCTCGACCACAGTTGCCGGTGCTCCCAGTTCGAGAGCGACGTCGAGGCTCTTGGTCTGGCTCACTTCGAGACGAATGCCCTTGATCAGCGAAGTCTTGAAGCCGGGAAGGCTCACCGAGACCTCGAAGGTCGACGGCGGCAGCGACGTGATCCGGAAATATCCGGCGTCGGAGGTCACTGCTTCTCGCGTCGTGCGGGTCTCGACGTTGGTAACAACCACTGTGGCGCCCGGAACAACCCGCCCCGAAGGGTCTTTGACCGTCCCCTCGATGGCGCTTGTAAACTGCGCCCAGAGGGGTGAGGCGAAAAACACAAGAGTCGCAAACAAGCTCGGGCAGGTTTTGTTAAGCACTCCCATAAGAGGCCCCCCAAGTAAGAAGATTCGCCGGAGAGTCAAGCACCTAGTCTGTCGCCCGACACTTCCCCGGGATTGAGACAAAATGCTCAAATTTCAATCAATTAAACTCTTTGGCTGCGTGAATATCCGAAGAATGAACACAAGTCAAGCGATTTTTACCTTGAACGGGAATCCTTCTTCAGTGAATGATTCGGGTGCTATTAGAAGTGGGAGTCAAGTTTTTTCGGCGCTACCGTGACGTGATCCTTTTCGTGAAATTCGTGGAATTCGTGGCGGTTTTTGACTGATTACTGCCCACGAATTACACGAATTAGCACGAATTAAAACTCTGCACGGCTTCCGAGAGAGTTAAAGGCCGCATGCCGTTATGCATCGCGATTCTTCGAGCCTTCGCGTCTTCGTGGTGGATTCGGCGCTGTCCCATGCAAGGGCCTGGAAAACGATTGCCCTACTGACCCTTTTCGGGCTGGTGGGGTCAGGGTCCGCTCAGGCCCAATCCGTCCACCAGCAGGCGGAGTCCTACTTGGCGGCAGGGGAGTTCGACAAGGCGGCGAGGTTGCTCGAAGAGAGTCTCGCGGCGTCGCCCGCCGACATCACGGCCCACAATCTGCTGGGCATCGCCCTCACGGCTTCCGGGAAACTGGAACAGGCCAATGCGCACTTCATGAAAGCGATTGCGCTGGACCCCAAGTTTTATCCCGCTTTGAAGAACCTTGCGATCAACGAGCTCAGACTCAACCGTGTTCAGGACGCGAAAGATCACTTCCAGGAAGCCCTCAAACTCTCTCCCGACGATCCGCTGGCTCACCTCTCGCTCGGCGAGATCCATTTTGCCAATCGCCAATTCAAGGCCGCCGTCGGGCACTACCTCCGGAGCAAAGACCTGCTCCTCAAGAACCCGCCGGCGCTGCTCAACTTCGCCAGGAGCTGCTTTGAATCCGGAGAAGGGGCGCGAGCGTCGGAATCCCTGGAACGTCTCGAGAGTACGGATCCTCAGACTAACTTTGAAGCGGGACTCATGCTGGCGCAGCTGGGAAGGTACGAGGCAAGCGCGCGCCAGTTTGAGCGGGCCAGGAAAGGATACCCGGACCCTTACCAGGCCGGCTTCAACCTTACGCTTGCACACGTCAAGGCCCGTCATTACTCCTCCGCGATTCAAAGCGCCCAGGAGGTCATATCCCAGGGATACCGGAACGCGGAGCTGTACAACCTCCTGGCGGAAGCCTACGAAGGGAGCGGAAACACGCTTGAAGCATACAACGCGCTTCGTACGGCGGCACAGATCAACCCGGCAGACGAGAAGAATTACCTGGATCTCGTAGTCCTTTCCGTCGACCACAAGAATTATGACCTGGCACTGGAGATTGCAGGCATTGGACTGGAACACGTCCCCGCATCCCAGCGGCTGATCTTGCAGCGTGGAGCGGTGCGCGCCTTCAAGGGGCAGTATGCCGAAGCGGTGGAGGATCTCCAGCAGGCGATCCGGCTGAACCCGAACGAGAACCTGCCCTACTTCGCCATGTCCATGGCCCTGATGCAGATGGACCAGATGCAGAAGGCGATCGAGATACTGCGGCAGAGGGTGGCCGCAAGCCCGGACGACTACCTGATTCTGTTCGCCCTCGGGGAAGCCCTGAATCGCGCGGGCTTCAGCCCGGGAAGTGCTGAAGCCCAGGACGCGGTGAATGCTCTGGAAAAATCCGTTCGCCTCAATCCGCGCTTTGCCGGCTCGCGCGCCGCGCTGGGCAAGATCCTCTTCAAAGTGGGCGACCTGGACGCCGCGATCCGAGAGCTCGATAAGGCGCTCGAGCTCGATCCTTCAGATTTCGCGCCCGCATATACGCTTGCGCTGGCGCTGCGCAGGAAAGGAGAGACCGCTCGCGCGGAGCAGCTTCTGGCCGGCTACGAAAAGCACAAGGCCGAGGAGAGGGACCAATTTCGCAATCAAACTCTGGTCCGCATCCTCCGCGCGCCATGACCAGACCTCAGACCTCAGGGGTCAGACCTCAGACCGGTCGGAAGTCTGAGGTCTGAAGTCTGGTCTGTGGTGGAGGCAATTATGACGAGAAGATTTCGTCCTTTTGTCATTCTGGCAATGAGCTTAGGCTGTGTGTCCGCGCCCGCGAGGATTGAGCAGTCCGCGTCGCAGCCCTGGCGCGGCCAGGGGGTGGTGCGCCTCGACAAGTCACCTTATGCGAAGCTGCGCAGCGTGCCGATCCGCGCTGTGAGAATGCAGGACGGGTTCTGGGGCCGGCGGCGCAAAGTCACTATCGAAAAGAGTATTCCCAGCATCCGCGCGCT
>Ga0209056_10005943_pt1 | contig 12670 bp, 17 predicted proteins | sample GraSoiAngelo_114_FD_185876 | JGI IMG/M metagenome (GOLD analysis project Ga0209056, IMG submission 185876) | Grasslands soil microbial communities from the Angelo Coastal Reserve, California, USA - 14_0903_13_40cm (SPAdes) (version 2) | ecosystem: Environmental > Terrestrial > Soil > Grasslands... | reverse complement strand
TCCTCGTCATTGGCGGCTCCTTGGCCCCGGCATTGGGGACCGTTTGTCTTGGTCGACGCGATTCTCACGCCGACCAGGGAGCCGTCGCTACTCAGTTCTCAAATTCAACAGGGACCGGGACATCTCCCCCCCGGTAGTACTCCGCGATTAGCGATAGGACCGGCGAAGTCTGTCCAGAGAAGCTCGTCTGGAATGTCGGGCATGCAATCGATGAGCGACTCCTTGGCGCGCGATCCGTCCTCGACGGAAAGATACTTGATAATGAGCGGGCCCGATCCATGATTTCTGACTTTCACGCGTAGAGAGTTCTCATGGTCAGCCACGGTGACGATCGGGATCGGCTTCACGGACAGGACATTGTGCGTGCGCTGGTGCTTGAGCATCGCGCGGGCGACAAACAGCGAGACGACGGAGACAACCAAAGCCGCTCCGGCGACGATCACGCTAGCGATCGTCGCAAGGGCGTTCGTGAGATTCGCATCCTTTACGAGAAGCTTCAGCACGTCATCAAGCATGGCTGCCACCGCGCCTATGGCTCGTGGTCGCCAGCGGTCCCGTTCAGCGCATGCCTAGCCAATGTGTTCTTCCATAAATCTACGGACCGCCCGTATCATTTCAATCACATCTTCTCGGGTGAACTCGGTCCACCTGCCGTGGGCAGCCTTATTCCTTACGTCGGCGAGGGCAGTGATGCGCTTTTGGACCAAGACGGAGAACGCTCCGGCCTTCGCCAAATCCGCGTTCATGGCATCGAGCTTCGAGTGTGTCGGAACGGCAATCCCTCGCGCGGCGCAAAGCTTTCGAAGGCCGTCTTCAAGCACGCAGCCGGCCACGACAGCGGCCGCTTGGTGGTAGCCAGAGTCCAAGAGATACTGTGCCTGCTCCAGGAAATCGTCGAATACCTCAGCCTCGACGAGGCGACGCAACTCGAAGATGTGGCCATTCTCGTAGTCGTCTTTCGCGGCCTTGAGAATGCCCTGACCATGGTAGACGGGCGAGAACGTCAGGTGAGCTCCGGCCTGGGCCACGAAGTTCCGATAGTGTTCGCTGTCGCGCCCGAATACGCGGGCCAGCAGGCTCTGAACGCTTGTCGACCACTGATATGCAAGTTGCGTGTCGACCAAGTCGTCACCGATCACCATCTCGCCAGGACCGTGCTGCGTCGCCAGTACGCGCTCGCCCGCCTCGATGAGCTCCTTCAGTCGATTAAGGATCTTTTCATCCGCGTTCATGGCTTCTGTTGCCTAACGTGCCGTATCACCCGCGGGGCGCGGAGCGACCCGTCGGGTGCATGCGGGCGTTAGACGCCTGCAGCGGATCTCCACCTCACCGCTCTTGGTCGGTCTGGATTTCGATACCACCTACGAATCTGGCTACCACGTTGTAAAGGACGGCCAGAATCAGGCTGAACACAAAGCCGAGAACGCCATATCCGATGGGCATAAAGATCAAGGCCCCAACCCCAAACACTGCGTTGAAGACTGCTCCACTCGACCCCCGACCCCCGTCGTGGGAGAACAGCGCAAACATGACCCCAGCGATCAGCCCGAGAATGGCGTAGACGATGCCGGACACTTTCGCAAAGGATAACGGACTCAGCCTCCTCACGATCATGAGTGGTCTCTCCGTGCGCACTCTGCAGCGCTTGAGTGGCCCTGATGCCCAGATGGCTGCGGTTGTGCCCTCCCCCGATTGATGCGAAGCGACCTCCGACAAGTAGGCTCATTGTGCGTCTAACGCACACGTTGACCGGCCGCGGCGAGCGAATGCGAGCCAGCGGGCCGGTCGAACGTGCTGTTCGCCAACGCTCACTCACACGCATTAACCGCCTAACTGGAACCCGACGTCAGACCAAGCCCTTTGAGATTGGGATCGTAGTCGATCCGCTTCAAGATCACTGGATGCTTTGAAGCTGCAGCAAGCCTGAGTTCACGTCGAGCCCGATCGAGGTCGCCGGTGGCTACGGCCAGGCGGGCCATAGCGGTCCGGATAAGCCATTGAGAGGGTGTCGCGATCTGGGCGTATTCCAACAGAGTCTCCAGAGCAGCGAGCCCCCGCTGAATCACGTCTTTGTCACCGGACTTGAGCCAGCGCTCGGTGAGGTCGTCAGCGGTTGCCCAGTATGTCACTGTCCGACTGGTTGCCCGAAGCTCTTGCGCTTCGCGGACAAACCCGTTGAGCCCGAGCACGTACGCGAGCACGTCTCTTTGGTCATCGCTGTGGCGCTTCCTGAATCCTAGCCGAGGAATCACGACCAGGATCGCCATCAGCACTGTCGAGAGTGCGGCCAAGGCTGAAACACTCAGTTGAAGGATCTCTCGGGGTCGAGGCACTGCGCTAACCGCAGCCGTCTCCTCGCGCCCGACGATTCCCTTGCCTCGAAGGTCGATGACCGGGCGCGGAAGGACCTCGCCGTCGAGCGCAAGGAGGAGAACCAGAGAGACGGTCTCACCAGGGTTCAGGAAGGCGGTAGCGAGCTCGAGTTCTCGGTCTGATGCCCTGACAGTGCGATCAGCCACGGGGATACCGACGATCCGATGCTCTCGGATCGAAGCTCCTGACACGGTAATGCTGCAGCGAACTCCCTCTGCTTCTCTCCGGCCAGGGTTGGCGATTCGTACGCCTACGATGCCGATTCGCGCCTGCTGGCCGGCGAACGCCTCCGACGTAGTGATGGCGTAGGTCAGACTCGCTGGCGCGGACCGAAGGTAGTCAAGTAGGAGACCGCTTCCAACGCCCACACCAAGACTGATCAGACCGGTGACGATGACTATGAGGTAGCGCCCCCCGCGGGACGTATCTTCAGCCATTTCTGGTTCTCATGTTGGCTAACGCTGAGATAAGCGGCCGGCCGAAGGCCGGTCCGTCTTCATCTCGAGGTTAGGCGGTTCATCGCAACTAATCAGAATACTCATCGATGAATTCTTCTCTCACTCCATATGCTCGTAGGAAGGCCTGCCAAGTCTTCAGAGGATAGTCGCCCACCTCGCTCCGGAATACGGCGTTCATGCAGTTGCCCCAATCGTAAATTGCGAACTCGTAGCGCTCCCGGTCCACTCGAGCCAGGGGGGTTCCGCTAACAACATGAGGGCAGGCCCGCCTGGGATCGATTTCACCGCACGGCGTTCGGAGGGCTCCAACGTTACCACGGTAGTAGTCGAATTGTGACTGATGAAGGCAGACGTAGAATGTGATTTCCCGGCGCAGGTAAGCGACGACTGGGTCGAGTTGGCGAGGGATGTCTAAACGGTCCAAAGAAGTTGCCATTTTTTTCCCGCGAACGAGATTTACCTGGGCGTTATGGGCGAAGTTCGGAGCGTCGGGCTTACGCGATCCGCAGTCCCGATACTCAGGGTCGCCTGAAATACACATGTCCAGTGAGGGAGGAATCCACGACTCGTACGGGCCGACCCGTGTGAGTTGTCGTAATCGTTGCTCCTGAATCTTGGTCGGATCGAAGTGTAGCTTGACCTTGCCTGGAAGAGTCGGGATGGTGATGCTTGCTGAGCTGCCGTCGCAGGCAAACATAAACATACTCACGAGCACTAGACCAAGGCGAAGCATTCCGCACGCACCTGTCGGGCCGCGAAAGGCTGGGCAGTCTGGATCACGGTCGTCACCTCGAACCCGCGAGGGTTCCGTCTATCATCCCTCGTAGACGCCTAACGCCACGATAACCCACCGTGGCCGAGCGCAGCGAGGCCAGAGGTCGGGTTCATCGTGATGCTAGGTGTCTTCCCAGTCTTCGCTGACGTCGAAACTGACCAACTTATCAGCTCGGAACTCAACCCTGAGCGACTCGGTATGCAGCCGGTTAGTCCGTGGGCCCCTTTCTACCTCTTCGAACCTGATCGTCACGAGATCGACGTCACTACGAATGCTGACGTCTAGGATCGTCGAGACCTGACCTTTCGTCTGGCCAATTCGAAGTCCTGACCCCGGAGCCAGGTGGGCAAGATCTAACCTCATGAAAGTGCACTTCCAGCACTTCGGGGCACGGGTCGAGAACTCAAACCACGACCCGGAGTCATACTTAGCCCGTATTTTCGATTTGAAAGGTGAACACACCGGGCGATAATTGCTCAACGCCCGCATGAAACGCGGCTCTCGGGGGCTCCTCGCTGGCGCGGAGGGCACCACCCAATGGGTGACGCAAAAGCTGGCCCGGTTTGCCTCTCGTTCAATCCCCAACTTCGGGTCGAGTTCCGCGGCGCGACGGTGACTTCCGACGCCGGGCTGCTGTTGCCGCGCGAGTTGGACGAGCGCCTTGGCCTGAGCACACTGATCGAGCGCCATCTGAGCGATCCTCGCACCGGATACAACCGCCAATTCCCTCTACCAGATCTCTTCCGCCAGTCCATCTATAGCCGCTTGGCCGGCTACGAAGACACCAACGACGCCGAACGGCTGGCCGAGGACCCGACGTTTCGGATGCTGGCCTCCCGCGAGCGGCGGGCATCGAGCGTCGCGCTCACCTCAACGCTCCACTGGTTCGAAACGGAGGTGCTCACGGAGGAGGACAATCATCAGGGACTCGCTCGCCTCAATACGGAGCTGGTGCAGCGCGCAGCAACTGTCACCGGGCGCGTAACCCTCGACATCGACAGCTCCGAGAGTCCGGTCCACGGCGCGCAAGAGCAGGCGGCGTACAACGGCCACTTCGAGTCCGTCTGCTACCATCCGCTCTTCGTCTTCAATCAGAAGGGCGACTGCCTGGCCGCCAAGCTCCGACCGGGCAACGTCCCCAGTGCGAGCGGGTGGGAGGAGGTCCTCCTGCCCGTCATTGATCGTCACCAGGATCGGGAACAGAGCGTCGTCATTCGCGCCGACGCAGCCTTTGCGCTTCCCGCGGTCTACGAGGCGTTGGAGCTGCGTGGCGTGGCGTACGCCATTCGACTCCCGGCCAATCAAGTGCTGGAGCGGGCCATCGAGGATCTCCTCACCCGGCCGCGGGGCCGGCCCAGTCACGCTCCGCTGGTGCGCTACCGGAGCTTCCACTATCAGGCCGCCTCGTGGGACCGCTCCCGGCGCGTGATCGCGAAGGTCGAGCATCATCTCGGCGAGTTATTCCCGCGGGTCGGCTTCATCGTGACCACCCTGACCGGGACCAATCGGGCCGTCGTCCACTTCTACAACGGGCGCGGGACGGCGGAGCAGTGGATCAAGGAGGGCAAAGCCGCGACGCACTGGACGCGCCTCTCCTGCCACCGCTTCCGCGCGAATGAGGTCCGCCTGCTCCTGGGAGTTATCGCGTACAACCTCGGCAATTTGCTACGTCGGCTGACCCTGCCGTTGGCCATCCAGAACTGGTCGCTAACGAGCCTCCAGCAACGGGTCTTCAAGACCGGCGGACGCCTGATCCGGCATGCCCGGTACTTCACCCTGCAGCTTGCCGAAAGCTACTTGACGGGACCCCTCTTTCGGCAGATTCTCGGCCGCATCGAGCGGTTCGCATGGCACCCCACGTGATCGAGAAGGCCGGACACGGAGGGAGAGAGAAACGGAGCGCTCTTGGCGGGAGTATCTCTCGACCGGATGGTCGCCGAGAGCAAACCTTCGGAAGATGGGCCGTCAGCCTCGCGGGCGGCGCCGGGGACAGCCCATGTGACGCCTTCCGAACGGCAGAAGGGGCCCGTGGCGCGTCACGTGGTCTGTTCAGCAACGCGAGGGGGCGAGGACTTGGGTCCAAATCGCAAATTCCGGCTTAAAAGGGGATTATCCGCAGATAGATGCTGGATCGGGCGGGGGAGGGACGACCATGAGCAGCATGCAGGTGTTCCGTTCGGTCTTCGCGTCGATCACGCCGTGGGTTTTGGGGTTTCGGTTGCGGCATGTCGGCTGCACGCCTAAGCGCGTCCAATACGGAAGGCTGACTGTGAAGTTTCAAAAGCCAAATCAAGGTAGTTATCTGATCCTGGTCGCTGCTGTATGCGTACTTGCCCTGGCATGCGGGGATGCCGACGCGACCCCCGACGAAGTCTCGCTCAACTCTGCCGACGCGATCGTCGTTGACGGGTCCGGCGGCTTCAAGGTCGGCCACTCGCGTTTCGCGATTACGCTCACGAGCTCCGACCGAAAGTCTAGGGCGATCGACGTCGAGGTCTGGTATCCCGCGGCAGACGAGGATTGGGCGGCTGAAGCCCCGTCGGTCTATCGCTCGCGGCTGTGGGGCGTGAGCCTTGCCTCTACCATGGATCCCCTCAGGTTCCAGACCGTTTCGGCGCTCGCCCGGGAGAATGTCCCCGTGAAGAGGGGACGGCCGTTCCCTCTGGTCATCCATTCCCACGGCACCAACGGGTCGCCGTTCGATGTCTCGGAAACGATGGAGATCCTTGCGCGCCATGGTTACGTCGTCGCAGCGCCCTGGCATACCGGCAACAATTCGGACGATGGGCGAGTTGACGTGGTCAACAGGGCGGCTCGACGCAACGTCGTCGCCTGCGTCAGCGGGCAGCCCGTCCCGTGCTCGGACGCTAACGCCGGACGGACGATCGCCGATCGCGTGCTCGACCTCAAGGCCGTACAGGACAACATCGGTGCGTTCCTCGGTACTCAAGCCAACACGTCGAGCGTCGCCGTCTTTGGCTACTCGCGAGGTGGCGTTGCGGCGATGGCGGCAGCGGGCGGAAGCGTGGCCTTCGGGATCACGGCGATGGACAGCCGCCTCAAAGGCATCTTCGCTTGGGCCGGCGGCCGGCCGCCGATCATGGACCCCGTAGACACCAACCGAATCGACCGGCCCGCCGTTTTCATGACGTCGACGGGCGATCAGCTTATCCCCGCCTCGGACATGAAGGCGGCGTACGACCGTATGCCAACCTCGAAGAAGGCGATCTTCCAGCTCAACAACGCCACCCACGGCTCGATCCGCTCCGACACCTGCGCTCAGATGCAGTCCGCCGGAGCGATTCAGCTCACGAATTCCCGCGCGTTCCTGGAGAACGATCGGCTAAACACGCTGCTGGCCGGCGCCGGCGCCATCCAGTCCGGGACGGCATACACTTACTGTGAGTACCCGTCCTTCAGCACGCCCGTCGACATTACCGGTCTGGTGGCGTCTATCGGCGGCATCTTGCCGACCCCGACCAACGTCCCGAGTCAGCTGAGCACCGTGGACTGCGTGCGGGCTACGAACAGACTGCTGCTTTCGTTCCTGCACGTCGTTCTCAACCCTAGCGGCGAGGCGAACTTCTCCGACGGCGGTTACCTCAATCCGCAGTTTGCTCTGAGCCACGAGCCTGCCCTCGCCACCGCCGAGGCCACCTATTTGCCGAGCGAGCAAGATCACGGCAACCGCTACGAAGATCACAGCGTGGGCGGCCCCGACGACGATCTCGAACCGTTCAGGGATTACTGAGATCCTCTCGCCTATGACACCGATCGAAACCTGTTACGACAACCGCCCTTTTCTACTACCGCGCTGCTACCAAACTATCCCGACTTAGACACGTTGATATAAAGCTCCCCCGTGTGGAGGCATATAAAACCGCCGCTACCACCGGAGCTCGACCGATAGGCCTTCTTGTATCGTGTGCGGAGCTCCGCATGGAGGCTGACATCGGAGACCACTTTACCGTTTAGCATCAGCCATTTTCGCGGTAAGCGCTCTTTACGCTCGATCTGCTCGCCATACGGCTTTTCCTCAATGCAACCGTGATCAGCAGCGGCAGCAAGGGGGAGGAGGCCCACGAAGATCGCCAGAGACATCAGGAGATTAGTACACATAACGCCCGGTATCAGCCGCGGCCGAAGGCCGTCGGTTGCATGCCGGAGTTAGGTTGCTCTCCGAAGCGCTGCGGGCGCTCCACGCCGTGTTTTCACTACCCACGACTGGTCGAAATAGGCTCATCGTCGCCCCGGTTGTCAACCGCCGGGTGTCACGCGATCCACCGGCGTTGTTTGACCCATATAGCGTAGGCCGTTGTCCCTAAAACGCCGAGAAATAGAAGTGCCGCGAACCAATTAAGCTTCATTCGGTCCTCTGGAAAGCGGCGACGGTAAAGATCTCGCAGACACCAGACGATCAGGACACCCTGGCTGACGAGGCACACGGCAAGAAGGTACAGATGCGTGAAAGATACGGGATACGCCATCTGTTGCAGCCAGACCGCGAAAGTCACGATGGCGACCGCCGTCAGAAACCAGAAGGTTGCGCGGCTAAGGCGTGTCATCCCGCGCTCGCCAGAAAGACCTTGATCACGCTGCGTCGTCGTGTCCTCGGCAACCTAACGCCCAGGCTGAGCGGCCGGCGAAGCCGGCCGCTCGAGCCTGTTGTTCGGCGGTCCAGTGATACAGATGAGATGGTCTAATGGCGCTGTCTCCTACTCCTTAACGTCGGTGATGAAGTCCCGTATCATCGCCATGGCGAGATCTGGCGCATCCGGGAGTACCGCGTGCCCACATCCGGGAAACCGCTCGAAACGTACAAGATGGGCCGGGATCGCGGCGGCGATATCTGCCTGGCACTCGATTGGCGTCATCGGATCTTCTTCTCCGCCTAGCACGAGTGTCGGACATTGCACCTTGGCGAGGACAGGGAACATGTCGAACGTGTGGCCTTCTCCGCCCGGGCGTGTGAACCAACGCGTGACTTCAGGATGGCGGATGGCGCGCTGCACCACGTTCGGATCGCGCGGCGTGCGGGTGTAAAGGGGAAAGGCGAGACGGATCCAGGCCTCGAGCGTGACAGCATCCGTATGTCCGTCGAGAAATCGGCGACGCGCCAGCGCGCCGACCTCTGGCCCGCCGAAGCGTTCAAACAACGCCACCCTCCGCTCCCGGTATGTGTCGCCGGCGGCCTCGGTGCTGACCAAGATTAGTTTGGCGGGATGGGCCGGATGGCGCGTGGCATACGCCAGCGCGACTGTACCGCCGAACGACGCACCGTAGACGATTGGACGCGCAATTCCGAGGACGTCGCAGAAAGCGCGCACGTCGTCGCCCCACTGCGCCAAGGTCCAGCTCTCCTGCGGACCGGGTTCGCTGCGGCCGTTTCCCCGATGGTCCAGGAAGATGACCTGCGCGATATCGGCCAAGGATGAGAACGACGGCTTGTAAATCGAATGGTCCAGGCCCGGGCCGCCGTGAAGGAGAACAACCGTCGGTTTCTCCCGCATGCTGGGACCATCGGGCACGAGGCTGGCGCCCTCGACATCAAAAAAGAGTCGCACACCATTTACCAGTGCCCACATACACGGGTCCTTATGCCATCGTTGCCGCCGAACGGCGAGGCTCAGCGGCCGCGGTGCGAGCATCGCGAGCACCCGGTCCGCTGCAGCCTGTGGTTCGGCGCTCTCGGAGCATTGTGTCAGTACAGCTCCTGCCCTAACGCCTTGACGCCTGCCGCCTTCAGAAACCACAGCCCTACTTCGCGATACGGACCCGTCCGAGGTGACCAGCGATCGACGATGTGATACTTGTCGGGCCGCCGGCCCTCGACGATCCATTGTGCTCCGTCGAGGCCAAGGTCATCTACACCTGACCTCGCCGGCATCTTCCAGAAGTCGATCGCGGCAAGCGTTGTTTCCAGCATGGCCCAATCCTTCCGACTCAGTTCCTTCTCCACCGTGCTGGCAACCTTGCCCGGGGCATATCCTCCGGCACCATCCAGCTCGACCACCGTCAGCTTGGCGACGTTGTGGTGTTTGGTCGCGCGCACTGAGATGGGGCGGTGAAACGTTCTAAGCCACACAAAGCGGTAGGTCTCCCTGGACTCCGGACCACACGAGAGCGAGGGCTCACCCATGGCCAGGAGATGAGAGGAATACCACCGACGACGGAATCCATCACCACGAGGGTCGCGGGGATCAAGGGCGTTAACCGGGAAGTAGTAATCGTCACCCGCGACCGACAGGCACGTCAGCTCTGTCTGGTCTCTACCCGGCAAGCGAATAGAGCAAGCGTCAAGAACGACGAGCGCGACGAGGAGCACCAGTAGGGCCGGGTATCGCCCCATATGCGTCGAACGTCCGCGTTGAGCGGCCGTGGCGAGCGCATGCGAGCCAGCGGTCCGCTCGAACGCGTTGTTAGGCAGGTGCACGCCTCAGCCCCAGCAGTCGGCCAAGTCTGGCAAGGAGACCTGACCGAGCGGCACGTTCGAAGTGTCGGACGAGGACAGGGTCGGTAATTGGAACGGCGGACTCAACGGCGTCAGCGACGTGCCGGGCTAGACGCGGCCAATCATTGCAGGCGATCCCGTCGTAGTACTTCCAGTCGTGGTTACGGGCGTCGGCCCACCAGTCCCAGAATGTAAAGCCCCTGGCAACCATGTCGGGGAGATCGCTGCATAGCGGAAGCACTTCCGCGTAGACGTCATCGTAGCGATTCGCGATTGCTTCGAAGTTGCTCGCCTCTTGCGCAGCTGCGTCCTGCCGCAAAGCCGAAGCCAAGATCCTCGCGGCTTCCCGCTCGCCCTGAGCGCTGATCTTCATACGCGCACTTACCCCTGCCTAACGCCGCGGTGAGCGGCGCGCGAAGCGCGTCAGCTCGACTGCGAGGTTAGGGCTCATTCTTCGCTTTCAGCTTCCGGTAGTTCCACTCCGAAAACAACCATATCGCCCCACCGAATCCTGCACCGGCCCCGGCCCAAAGTATCGCCTGAAACAGAACCGCGACGCCGGTGAAGGCGGTGCCTCGAGACACAGCGGGCACCACGTACATCACGAGAAACATTGGTGCGCCCCAGGTGAGCACACCGCGCGTGAGGATGAATCGTAGCGCACCGGCCGCACGCTGAGCCTCCCACTTCTGTAACGCCGACTCGTCTTTGCGGCCGTTTGCCGTTCGCGCGGCCGTGGTATTTAGCCATTCCGGCGGCACCTCGGAACGCATGTAAACGGCAATAACCTTTCACGCAGGCCAACCAAGCACATAACGCGAGATAAGTCCGTTTGCGAGCCAGCCGAGCAGGTAGCCAAGAATCACTAGGAAGACCATCACGCTGAGGAATACCGCAATCCAGATCACTCCATTTGGATGGTTTTTAATCGGCGCGTTGTGTGGAATTCCAAGAGCGTGTCCAAGCCACTCGGCAAAGACGAAAATCGGCCAGAACGACGAGAACATCCCGCCGATCGGCAGTACCGCTAGGGCGAACTGAGGCTTCCGCCGCAGGGACTGTGGGAGGACGACATTGAACGCCAGTGGAAGCATTGTGTGAGCCGCCCGGTGAGCCCTAACGCCGGCCGTCACCCGCGGGGCGGGCGGCGCCCCGCTTGCCCCTAGCAAGCGGGGTGACGCCAGAGGCCGGCGGGTGCACGGCCATGTTAGGTGACAACACCTGTCGCGCGAGGTCGGGCCCACTGGCTTCGCACGATACAGCGCCTTGCCAGAAAAAAACCGATCGTAAGCACAAGCGTCGTCGCCGCCCATGCGAGGGTCATCGCCCGAAGGAAGGCCGTCGGTTCACCGTTGGGTGAAATGACGTACGAGCTCGGAACGACATACCACAGGGGATTCGTGGGATAGCCCCAAGACCAGTACAGCAACCCAGCGATGAGACCTGCCCATGTGCCGCGCCACAGTAGGGGAATAACCACGAATACGCCAACGGCGTGCGATGCAGAGCTGCAAAGGCGCGAGCACCGTCCACATCGTCATGGGAGCCTCGAACATCTGGCGGAGTTGGCCGAGTTCGACCCGGAAACGGCCAGTCCAAAAGTAGCGCGCTGTCCCGATCAGATACCACCCCAGCAAAAGGCGCCCCAGGACGTCGGCCGTCTTGGTAACCCTGCTCACCTTGTCACCTAACGCCAGGCGGCTGAGCGGCCGGCGTGGTACGTAGGGACGTCCGCACTCGGGTTCACGCCGGGCCGCTCAAGCCGCTCGTTAGGCCGCCGCAGGAGAGTCATAGCTGGGCGGCACTCGTGGGCGCCAACGGGTTCACAAGAAAGATCTTCGCAAACTCTTGAGGCGGACGAAGGACCGCACGCAGCTGCGCGATGTCGTCATTGTCCAACACCCCGTAGCCGATCCGGTCTTCGAAGACGAGCCACCACTCTGGATACCGGTGCCGCACAGGCGCGACCTTCTTCGTCTTCTCGGCGATGCACAGATGAAGGTTTCGAGCCAACTCGGCCACAACGAACCCTCCGGAGTCGTGATCCGAAGATCCACCAAGGACCAGAAGGGTCTCATGCCGGTCACTGGCACGAAGAAACTCTAGCCGGAGACCTCGCGTTAGGCGGAGCTCTTCTGGCGGATCATCGAGTCGCTCACGGAAGTGTCGAACTCCTGACCGCAGCAGCGACTTCAGCTCCTTCCAGAGCGGCAGCGGACGCCGAACTGTGTACCAGACAAACCAACTGTGAGAGCCCGGCGGCGATCCTGATTCCTTGAGCACCTTGGTGACAAGGGCATGCAACGGCTTGGAGGTCACTTCGAGACCCCGATAGCTACCGGCGATCTCTTCGTTCTCGTTCAGCCTCCGAGCCTCCACTGCGATTCGGCCACCTACGAGAAAGTCTGGCGGAACTTGCCCGTCCGGCTCGTAGACGACTTCGCCGATCTGAAGGCTGGTGAGGAAGTGGTGAACCGCCCGCTCGGATTCGTTCATGTGTTTGGAAATATCGGCCTAACGCGCCGGCTCACCCGCGGTGGGCGAGCGCCGACTTCCGTGTCGCGTGACAGCTCTGCCGCCCACCGACGGGTGCAGCCGGTGGTTAGACGACAC
>Ga0209056_10005942_pt1 | contig 12671 bp, 14 predicted proteins | sample GraSoiAngelo_114_FD_185876 | JGI IMG/M metagenome (GOLD analysis project Ga0209056, IMG submission 185876) | Grasslands soil microbial communities from the Angelo Coastal Reserve, California, USA - 14_0903_13_40cm (SPAdes) (version 2) | ecosystem: Environmental > Terrestrial > Soil > Grasslands... | reverse complement strand
CTCCTTCGCGAGCTGTTCCCCGATTTTCACGCGGGCGTCGTACACGAGGCGTTCGTCGAGGACGCTGTCAGGCCGGGCAAAGTACACCCACTCGAACATGCAATGGGCCGTGTGGTTCGGATGCGGAAGCCGCATCGACTCGAAGCCGTCCGGCCGGAGCTCGACGATCTCGCCCGGCTTCAGGTCGCGGATGAACTTGAACCCGAGGGCGTCGAACACGACGCTCTCGGAGGCGATCATAAACCGGCCGTTTCCCTCGCCGACGCACAGGGGCCGGATGGCCAGTGGATCGCGGACCGCGTAGACCGTGTCGTTGATCATGAGGGCCAAGCTGTACGCGCCGACGAGCCGTGACGTAAATTCCTTCAAGGCGCGCTTGATGTCCCCCGAGGAATTCACGATCTCGTTCGCGAGCAGCCGGACGATGACCTCACTGTCCGAGGTCGTCATGAAGGCCCAGCCTTTCTTGCTCAGCTCTTCCCGGATCTCGTCCGCGTTCGCGATGTCCCCGTTGTGGGCGAGGGCGACGTCCCCGTACGACGTCTTCACGACGATCGGTTGGGCGTTCTCCAGGACGCTGGAGCCGCTCGTCGAATAGCGCACGTGGCCGATGCCGGAGTTCCCGCGGAGTTCCATGATGTCCTCCTTCGAGAAGACCTCGTGGACGAGGCCCATGCCGCGTTTCGCCCGCATCTCGCCGTTGTACACCGCGAGGCCCGCGGACTCCTGGCCGCGGTGCTGGAGGATCCGCAGGCCGTAGTACAGGTCCGACGTCACGGGCGAGGTGCCCGCACAGCCGATGATGCCACACTCCTCACGTGGGTGGTGGTCGGAGTCCTCCGACGCTCCCTCCGGGACGGGCATCGTCAATGCCTCTTCGCCCAGGAGTAATTCCGGATCTTCTTCAGACGTCCGAAGCCGCAGGAGGCGCAATACTTTTTCTGTTTGTGGTACGCCCGCTGCCCGCACCGCCGGCACCGGATGTGGACGCTCCGCCGTCCCATCTTGCCAAGCGACGCGGTCCCCTTGGTCATCGAGGCCCCCTAAACGTCATGGAGAGATGTAGATGACGTTGTCCCCTCGGACGATCGCGAGGTCCATCTTCCGCTGGGCCTGGTTGTCCTGCATCTCCTCTGCGTTCCGGAGGACGAGGTTCATGTGGGGGTCGAATCCGTCGAGGATCCCGCGGTACCCCCGCCCGCCTTTCAGCTCAACCATCACGTTCGAACTGATCCGCTGGTTGAGGAGAGAAAGCGGCTTAATCATTGGACCACGGCCCACCCATGGAGGCGACTTACTTAAAGGTTGTCGGGTCCCACGTGCGAACGCCCGGCACTCCGGTTCGCATCACGGGTACCGCTCGCCTGAAGGATTCTCGGCCGTGTCTTTCGGAAGCTGCTGGCGACGCTCGGCAAGATCCTTCTCTATTTCCGCAATCCGGTCCAACCCTGACCGCTCCTTCTCGTCGAAGCGAACGCGCTCGATTCGCCCGTTTTCGAGATCCCCGTCCAATTGAGACAACAAATTCTTCTGTTCGTCTAGCGCCTTTTCAAGATTCCTGATCTCGGTCTGGAGCTGGAGTACCGGACTCTCCATGGCCGGTGCGGACGGTGCAATCGCGGCCGGGAGTGGCGCGATTGGATTCTCCGGGGCTGCCCTCGTCGAGGGTAGGCCCAACGGAACACCTCTCTCCGGCATCTGTTGGATTGCGCTGACGGACGGTGACGGGACGACCCGGGGGGGCGAAACGCGGGGCGGGCCGATCGGTTGCTGGACTGCGGGGGCCTTGCGACGTCCCTGAACGAACCAGAGGAACAGATCTTCGACCGAGAGCGTTTCCCGCACGCAGGAAAGAAGGAACGTGCGGTGGGCTACCGCGAGCCGGGCGAAGTTCTCGCGGAGATCCGTATCGGACTTCAACCGGATTCTTAAGGCATTCATGGACGCCTCGACGGGCTCGACGAGGGCGACTTCGGGAAGTGACCGGATATCGGCGATCAGTGGCTCGTCCAACGACTGGAACTCGGCACGGTACACCTCGACGCCGCCGGTCATCATGTGCACCAACTGATCGACGGGCCCCTCGACGATCATGCTGCCACCGTCGATGATTGTGACGCTGGAGCAGAGTTGTTGGACCTCGTGAAGTTGGTGCGAAGAGAGGAGAACAGTCCGCCCACCATTCTGCCCGGTCACGAGCCCGCGCAGAAGCTCTCGGAGCTCCGCCATGGCGACCGGGTCCAGCCCCGAGGTCGGCTCATCGAGGACCAGCAGATCCGGATCTCCGAGCATCGCCACGGCAATTCCGAGCTTCGCCTGCATCCCCTTGCTGTATGTCGGGACCTTGCTATCCGCCGCGCCCGTGAGCTCAAGCGTCTCCAACAGGTATTTTGTCTCTTGGCGGATTTCGGCCGGCGATAGACCCCTCATCCGGCCGTATTGCTGGAGCACTCTTCGCCCGGTCAGGTGGGCGGGAAAGATTGGCAGTTCCGGGGAGTATCCGATCCGGCCCCGTAGTTTGAAGGCCTTGGCTGGATGATACGGTTCGCCGAACAGCTCGAATTGTCCGCCTTCCGGTCGGAGGAGACCCATGATGCACTTCAACGTCGTCGTCTTTCCGGCACCGTTCCGGCCGAGGAACCCGTGGAGACCCCCTCGAGGAACGGTGAGCTGAAGGCTCCTCACTCCGTTTCCGGAGCTGCCGTAGATTTTGGTGAGACCCTCGATTGCGAGCGCGGGATGGTCACGAGGACCGGACAGCCTCCCTCACCCCTTTATCTGGATTCGTCGGAAGGCCCACCAGCCAAGCACGAGGAACAGGATCGTCCCCAGCACGAGCCCCAAGGTGGCCATCAGGGCAAACTGGAAAGTACTGTCGGTGCCAAAGGAGAAGGGGTTGAAGGGAATGAGCGGGGATATCCCAATCGATGTCGCTCCCGGGAGAGGGGATACTGCGACGAAGCCGTTCGGGTTGGCGAAGTATGCTCGCGTCCCTGCGAGTGCCAATGTGGCACTGTTGATCGGGACGAAGTAGGCGTACGGAAGCAGCTTCACACCTTGGATTGCTGCATACTCCATCAGTCCGAACAGCATGAACCAGGTCAGCACCATGACGAAGAAGACCGAACGTGATCGTCGGAGGAAGCAACTGAGGAATTGGGCGTAGGCCGCATAGAACGCAAAGATCATTGTCAGGTCGAAGACGACGATTGGTGCCCAGATCAGGTAGAGCTGGGACCCCAACGCAACCGTCGATATCACGATCATCCCTAGAACGATAGCTACGGAGAAAGCGAGGAACACCAGCAACTTTGCGAAGTATTTGCCAAAGAAAATCTCGGCACGACTCAGGGGTTGGGCCAGCAAGGCCCCGAGGGTGCCCTTATCGCGCTCCCGCGCGACGGTCCCCGATGCGGAGGCCTCCCCGACGACAAAGGCTACGAAGCCGGGTGGATAGCTCATTAATAGGAAGGTCCCGTCCTCCCACCAGGAGGATCGAAGCCACCTGAGGTAGTTCTCGCTGGCGGTAGTTGAACCGGGCGCCAATCCCCCTGGAGCTCCACCGAGGGTCGGAAGGGCAGCGACCCATGAGACCACGAAGAGGAGCAGCAGCAGCCCGATCGACCCATACAGCCAGAACTTGCGCGAGTCCCAGTGCATCTCATATCGAACCACGGACAGGAGACGGCCCCCGAGTCCCAGCCGCTTTCCATGGGCCCTTCGTGGAAAGCCTGCCTGGGGAACCATGGTGCCTGGGACGCCAACGGTGGATGGCACCGTTTGAGCACGCGATTCGAAGATCAGCATGAGGTTACCTACCAGCCATATCCCGGCTCCGGCAGCGACTACGGCCGCTCCCCTTCGAAGAACTCGACGCAAAAAGTGATGGCGCAACCGCGAGCTGTTCAGTACTTGGAAGCATCCTCCTCCACGTTGCCCGGATAACGAGCGCGGGGAAAAGACTTGCGGGGAGAGTTGAACATGAAAGCCAACTGAGGGATTCGCCCTCACCGACTTTGCGACGAATCAGCTGATTCGGAATTCGCCTTCCTGACGGTCGCGCGGCCTGCCTACAACTCGGCAGGGCCCACCCGGCCCCCCCGCACGTCGGCGGAAGTCGGGCGGAGTAGCGTGAGGATCCTGTCCGACTGTCGCATCGCCTCCTCGTATTGACCGGCATCGAACGAGGCACGGGCCCTCTCGAGAATCTCCCGGACCTCGGTCACGTCCCGCGCGCTTCGGACTGCCTTTTTCGCGGCTTGCAGCACTTCGCTGATGTGTTCCACCGCCGCGCCTTTTGTGACGAGGATCGTCAGGTTCCCTTCGATAGCTTTCCCGGAATCTCCCCCGGATGTAGCATTGCCCGTGGGGGTGGGCGCCAGCGCCGGCCGTAACTCCGGCTTCGCGGCGATCTGCGTTGGCGGAGCGGGTTCCGCGCCTTTCCGCTCGGGGTCCTCGATTTCGGCGAGGGACGGCTCTACGCTGTTGACGTCGACCGCCGGGTCGGCCATTCGTTCCTCACTAGAAAGGAAGTCGCCGCCGATGAACTGCTCGAGTTCGGCCCTGAACGCCTCCTCTCTGGATCGCAAATCCTCCTCCAGCTGGAGGAGGTTGTCTCTCGAGGCGAGCATGTCTCTTCCGTCGAGGTCCAGCTCGTCGGCCAGACGTTTCGCGGTTTGTTCGAGTCGCTCGGTTGAAGCAAGACGCTCATCGTTTAATGCGACGCCCAGATTCCCGCGGCCAGCAGCCACTGTCTCCTGCCGGGTCAGTCTCCGTTCGATTGTTTCCAGCCGCGCCAGGATGCCCGACGTCGCCGCTTCAAGCGTTGCTCCGATTTCGCCTCGTTCCGCGCCCGGACTCGGACTCTTCGTTGGGGCGAGGATTCGGGAATCTAGTTCCTCTTGTTCCCGTCTGAGCTTCTCCTCGGTTGCTTGGAGAATCGCTTCGCGCTCCGCCAGCCTGTCGGCCCAATCCCGGAGTCGCCTTTCTTCCGCCGTACTCTTCACGGGCTCCTCGCGGTTCACCCGGGCCGCTTTTTCGAGGTCCGCCTCGCGACCTTCGAACTTGTCTGCGCCGAAAGCGCGCGTGGCCCTTCGCGCCTTCGGCACCTGCTTCACGTGGGGAAGGTCTTGATTGTCGGCCTCTCGCCGGCTAATCTCGAGCGGCTTTTCGAGATGGTCGTCTTCGCCAATGGCGGTTCGCCTCGCCGTCGACTTCCGGTAAGGCAAGATCGAGAACACCATGATTGCCGCCCCGATCGCCATCACGAGGAGGATGACGGGGAGGCTCCACGGGGTCGTGCCGTTGCAGGTCACCGTGCCGGTCGAAGGGGAAGACTCACAGCCCTTTGCTCCAGAGAGGTAGACCGCTGCGATTGCAGAGGCAGTCACGACGATTGCACCCGTGATGAACCAATCGCGTCGCAAGGCCCTAAGTCCCCCGGACGAAAATGTGTTGCGAAGGCAAATAAACCTTCCTGACGCGACGGAGCTCCCTGTCTCCCGCAATCATTGGCTCTGCATTGAGGGAAAGCCGCAGAAGCCGATTTTTCATTCCTGGCTCGAGCTTCGTTTCGGCTTGTGAGGGCGAATGCGCTCCAGCAAGTTGATCGCTAGTTAGTCGGTAGATGAACGGTAGCAAGCTACTTATGACCCATTCCTGATACCTCCTCGAGAGGGAGGAGGGAGCTTTGTCAGCATCATTGATAGACCGTTGCCGCCATACGTTGAGATCCATCGGTCCGAATCGGGCGAGCGGGAGAGGAGGGGTACGACGGATGGCAAGCGCACCCCTCGGAGTGCTTTTGGTTCTCGTTACTGTTGTCACGATGGCGAGTGGGGTGACGACTTTGTTCTACCACTACTTTCCGTTCGTGCCAACGACCGCGACGATGACGTCGACATGTCCCAATTCCCTAATATTCTCAGACCCAAGCTCCGTACCTGACGGCTCGAGCGGCCAGGTTACGTTCGAGTGTTCGGCGACCGATCCCGCGTTCACGATCAGCGGCGGGACGTTCTCAGCCCGTCCCAGCATTTTCTATGTGACCGCTCCGTACACAGCACTCTGGATTTACCAATCCGATGGAGGCTCGACGAGCGGTGCCTGCAGCAGCCGAACCGAAGCCCGGCAAATTGAAAGCGGTGTGACTCTAGACATAGAATCCTTCAACTACAACTACTGCGCTGAGTACGCGAACGTTGGCACCAGTGGTTTGCCGAGAATCGAGGTGGACTGGTACCGTGCACCCCCTATCGGGGCTTTTTTGTTTTATCACCTCCTTCCGGCAGTACCAACGTCAGGCCAGATGACCACGACCTGCGCGAATACCAACCTAATTTCCAACCCTACCAGTGTTGATCAGGGATCAAGCGGACAGATCGCGTTCCAGTGTTCGGCGACAGATCCCGCGTTCACGATCAGCGGCGGGACCTTCTCCGCGACCCCAAATTTCGATGGGACCGGATTCGCCGCCCCGTACACAACGCTGTGGGTCTATCAATCGGATGGCGCCGCGACGAGTGGAGCCTGCAGCGGACGAACCGAAGCCCGGCAACTCGCAAGTGGCGTGACCCAGGTCGATATGGCAGCCCTCAGCTACAACTACTGCGCCGAGTACGAGAACGTTGGCAGCACCGGTTTGCCGTCGTTCTACGTGTACTGGAATACGACGTAGGTTGCAAGAGACGCACAATCTCTAGTTTGGCGGAGCCGACGAGCTTGAGGTGAACACGGCAAGACGACGCGTTTGCCGGAAGTGGGACGTTGAGCGGCCACTCGAGATCAGTTCATAGTTCGCGGGCAAGAGCCAGACGAAGGGCTGTCCTGTGCCTTGGCTGCAGCCTCATTGTGGTCCTCGTCTTGTTCTTCCCCGGGGGCATTCTGGGCGCACGACCCCCGCACGGGACGATGACCAGCGCCTGCGCGAACGCGGATCTCAAGAGCGACCCCGATTCGGTCCCCTCGAGCTCCAGTGGGAGGGTCCGGTTTGCCTGCGCCTTCACTCCATCGTTCATCCCGGCGTTCACCGTTTCGGGTCTGCCTCCGGGCCACTTCGTAAAGGCCCAGGCAATGCTGACCGGCTTCGTTGCCCCCTATGCATCGCTCTGGATCTACGACGCCCGCGACAACACAGCGAGGCCTTGCGGCGACCGTGACGGCCACTTGCAGATCCCCAGTGGAAAGACGCTGAAGATTCTGACGGGAGACTGGAATTACTGCGCCGAGTTCCTGAACGTCGGGCAGGCGGGCTTGCCAACATTTTCCGTGACCTGGACCGTCAGCTAATCTCGGACCCCAGCGACGGGATCCTTACTTCGTAGGCGGTGCCCGTTTCGGGTGGTTCTCGCGTTCATTCCCCTTCGACGGGTCGACGAGGAAGCCGGCCTCTCGAAGCACATCCATGCCGACGATCATGTGATATCGCATGTCCTTGCGATCCGTCACCGCGACCGCCACATCGAACTCCCGGCCCGCGATGAGGATCTTGGCGTCGACTACGTCCCGCTCTTCCGGCTCGTCGGCAGCCGCCGCACGCACCCGCACCCGGTCGAAAACAGGCCCCAGCCCGGCTCGTAGCGCTAGGTCCGTATCCAGGCTCGTCCGCGCGGCCCCCGTGTCGACTCGGGCGAGCACGCGGATATCGCCCTTGCTTCCGCGGATCACGACCTCTTCCACGACTCCGATGGCCGTCCGATCGCCCTTCGCCGGCTGCCGCCGGACCACCGGGTGCACCCTTGCCGTCTCCCTTCCCGGGTCGATATACGAGCGCCGATATAGCATTAACCGCGTCATTCTCGGACGCGACACGTTTTTCTCCCGCGAACGGCATCGCGGCCTCCCACGAATGCGGGTGGCCCAGGTTGAAGATCGGCGTCATCTCGAAGAAACAGGCGTACTGGTCGACGCAGGCGATCCTGAAATCGATTCGCAAGCACGGCCACGAGGGCACGTTCGTGAAGACAGACGAGGTGCGCCTCGTCGTCGCGGGGACGGATGACGCGGTCTACAACGGCAACTCGCTACGTGGGTATGACGTCCTCATCCCCCGCATCGGTCGCTCGATGACGGACTTCGGGAAGATGCTGTTGCGGCAACTCGAGCTGATGGGCATCCGGACCACGCTCGCGAGCGACGGGCTCATCACGGCGCGGAACAAGTTCCTCGCCCTCCAGTCCCTCCGACAGGCAAACATCCCGATCCCGCGGAGCATCCTCCTCGCCTCGCGGCCGAACTTCGTGGAAGCGGCGCATCTCGTCCGCTATCCGGCGATCTTGAAAATCCTGTCGGGCACGCAGGGGATCGGCGTGATGCGCGTGAAGAGCCTCGAAGAGACCGCGTCGATCGTCGACACGCTGAAGTTCTTCGGCGAGGTCGTCTGCCTCCAGGAGTACATCCCGAACCCCGGCGTGGACATCCGCGTCCTGGTCGTCGGCGATCGCGTCGTCGGTTCGATGAAGCGCGTCGCCCAGGTGAACGAATGGCGGGCGAACATCCACCTTGGGGCGAAGGGCGTCGCGATCGAACTTTCGGACCACGCGAAGCAGATCGCGGTGCGGGCGTCGAAGGCCGTGGGCCTCGAAATCAGCGGCGTCGACATGATTTTCCGCGGAGACACACCCTACGTCCTCGAGGTCAACGCGTCCCCCGGCTTCCACGGGCTGCTCGACGCGACGGGCGTGAACGCCGCGGACGCGATTGTCCAATACGCCGTCGAGAAGGCGAAGGCCGGCGAGCCGAAACGTCCTTGATGGGCGCCTTCGTTGCGGGCGCCGATGGATGAGGGTCCGATTCCCGGGGCGCGGGTCCGCGCGACGACGAAACACGGCGCGTTGACCGTCGACGAGATCGCGGCGATGCAGCCGGGCATGGCGCGCCTGATGGACGAACTCAGCCGGAGGTACTGGACCCTCTTCTACGCGGCGAAGGCCAGAAACTGGGCGCTCGCGAGCTACATGGCGAAAGAATCCCAGAAGATCCTCAAGACCGCCTCGGTGGCGCGGCCAAAGTACGCAGACGACATCGCCGTTTTCGTGCGGGACACATTCGGGTCGATCACGGCCGCGATCGAATCGAAAGACTGGCCCGCGTTCGAGAAGGCGTACCGAAAAGGAATCTCGGAATCCGATCGCTTGCACGACAAGTACAACAAGTCATTCTTGCGGTTCCGCCTCCCCGACCATCCGCCGGAATGGTTCGACCTCGCGCCGCGATAGGTTTTTGGGTCTCTGGCGCGTCCGCGGCGCGGGATTCGCATGGAATACATTCCGCTGGGTCGCGGCGGTCCCAAGGTCTCCGAGGTCGGCGTCGGAATGTGGCAGGCGGGCGGGAAAGCCTGGGGCAGCGACGTCCGCGATGCGGATTGCCAGCGTGCGATGGAGCGCGCCGTGGAACTCGGGATCAACCTCGTGGACACCGCCGAGGCCTACGGGGACGGCCATTCCGAGAAAGTGATGTCGAAGGCGATCAAGAAGGTCGGCCGCGACAATGTGTTTATCGCGACGAAGGTCGGCGGATGGCACCTCCGGGGCGACGACGTGAAGAAGGCGTGCGCCGCGAGCCTGAAGCGCCTCGGCGTTCGCGAGGTCGACCTCTACCAGGTGCACTGGCCGGATCCGTGGAGCCAGGTGCCGTTGCGGGAGACGATGAAGGCCCTCGAGGCGCTCCACCGCGCCGGCAAGATACGGAACATCGGGGTGAGCAACTTCGCGGTCCGCGATTTGAAAGAGGCGCGCTCCCATCTCTCCCGTGTCGACATCGTCTCGAATCAGGTGCGCTACAACATGCTCCAGCGAGCGATCGAGGCGGAGGTCCTCCCTTACTGCAAGCGGGAGGGGATCGCGATCTTGGCGTGGAGTCCGATCGGGAAAGGGATCCTCTCCGGCAAGTACCACGACGGGAAGAGGCCCAAAGACCGGATCCGTGCGGAAGAGGATCTCTTCAAACCCGCGAACCTGCGCGCGACGGTCCCCCTGATCCGCGAGCTCCGGAGGATCGGACGGGTCCATCGGAAGACCCCCGCCCAGGTCGCGCTCGCCTGGCTTCGCCGCCATCCGCACGTCATCCCGATTCCCGGGGCGAAGCGTGCGTCTCAATCGGAGGAGAACGCGGGCGCCGCGGGGTGGTCACTAGGTGGCACCGAGATCCGTACCCTGGGATCCATCCTGAATCGGCTACGGCTCGATACGTTTTGACGTTCAGGGCCTCTTCCGACGCATCAGGACCGCGGCCACGACCGCGACGATCGCGACGACGATGATGATCCCGCCGATGGCAAGCGTCGTCATGTCCATGCTCGTACCGCCACCGCCGCTGCTCGGCGTTTGAACGGCAAGCATGCCGTGCTGCGCGGCGTACCCGTGAACATTGCAGAAGAACGCGAACGTGCCTGCCGTGCTCGCCGTGTATTGCCAGTCCTTTGCCGTCGTGTTGCTCCTGAACATGGGCGACCACGCATCTCCGGTCGTGTTGCTGTGGCTGTTGTCCAAATCGATGAGGAGCTGGTGGTCCATCGAGTCGTTGGCGTAGAGGTGGAACGTGATCACGTCATCCTTGTTGACGGTCAGCGTCAGGCCATTGGAGATGTTCGAGGGGGTCCAGCCCCAGCCCGCCGGGTTTTGGTAGCTGCCGTACAAGGTAATGGACCTCGCGGACGCAGCGCTCGGTCCTGGCGACGGGGTCGCTCCGGCGGACAGCGTCGCAGGCGCGAGGGCGACGATCATCAGTCCGACGACGAGAATCGACGTTTTTGCAAGCCGCGAAAACATATGTTCCGTCCTCCTCCGCGGCGAGAAACTGCTCCAAGATAAAGGTTTTCCGTAATGGTCAGGCACGCCGTGGGAGAAAGTGCGGGGGATGGGAATTTCCACCCCGTGCAGCCGCGCGAGGCTTTTGAACCCACGGACTCCTGCGAGACCGGATCTTAAGTCCGGCGCCGTTGTCCTAGCTTGGCTACCCCCGCGGGGCAGCCATCGGGCGATCGGTATAACGCCTTTTTGCGTGCGATTCGGAGAGGACCCGTGTTTCGCGGGTGCATTCAGCGCTGTTACGATGGAGATCGGAGAACGGATTCCGAGTCCCGAAACTTCTTTTTCCCTGCATTCGTTGCGGAGCCGGATGCGGACTCGCATCGTCTGGCTCGAGCTCTCGCTGATTCTCTTGGCCCTCACGTTCGCCGAGGTCGGCGAGGTCTTGCGCGAACTCCGGACCGACGTGGTGCTCGACTGGTTCGTCTCTCTAGCGCCCCTGATCTGGATCAACGTCTCGATAGTCGTCCTCTACTCGTTCTTCCGACTGTACTTCAGTCCGGTACTCGCTCCTACGGCCACCATCGGGACGGTGCGAGCACGCGCAATCCCCTTTCTTGTCCCGGAGTTTCGAATCCTCCGGGCGGGAGGGAAGAGCTTTCGGAGGGCATGGGGGGTCGCCACGCTGGCCTACGCCATCGCGTACGCGCTGCTCCAGGGCATCTTCGTCGTGGACCTCTCGGGTTCGCTGCAGCCCGTGTTCGTCGTCATCGAGAGCGCCGTTGGCTACGGGCCGGGGATCGCGTGGGCCCCGACGACGACGTTCGGCATACAGCTCCGACCGTATTCGGTCGCGGCAGCCGTCGCCCTGTCGATTCTCTCCGGGCTCGTCTTCGCCCTCGCCTTCCATGTCATCCGGAGGCGCCAACGGGTCGCTCGGGCATTCCCCGGCCCGCTCCTCGGGTTTGCGGTGATGTGCCCCGCATGCGCCGGAGGGCCCGTCTCGGGGTTGTTCCTCGCATACATCGCGCCGATCGCGTTCATGGGCGGGATGGGCTCGGCGTCCGCGTTTTCGCGGCTCCTCGGATTCTCAACGCTCTTGCTAATCGTGACGCTGGTCCTCCTGTGGACCGTGATCTCCTTCCTCACGAATGTGTTGCTGCCGGACGTTCCCCTGACCTCCGTCCAAGCCTCCGAGTCGACTTACGCCCGAGTCGGCGGCGAGAGACGCGGGGCAGCCCGGATGCGGTTTCTACGCGTCAGGCCGAGATGACAACGGTGCCCCACATATTCTTGTCCTGGTGGATCTTCCAGTCCGTCCGGTCCACCTGGTGGCACGCGAAGAAGTAGTTGCCCGGGGTATTGATGACGAACCAGAACAGGGTGATCCCGCCGTCGGCGGCGACGTCGTGATCGATGCACGAATCCGGACAGCCGACACGGCTCAAGTTCATCCAGGAATCGTGGTACTCGGTGTACTCGTCGACAGTGTCATTCCCGATCGACTCGTTCGTGAGATATCCAGTGTGGTGCGACTCAGCGAGCGCGAGGGCGTACTTGGCCGACGCCAAGATGGTTGCGCGGTCCTTGTCGAACAACAGGAACTCATGATCCATCGTCCCGCTGTTGTTCATCTCGATGATGATGAGCTGCCCCGCCTTCGCATCGATCTCCGGATTGAAGTTGGCGCGATCATATCCGACGTCGAAGGTCATGATGTGGACCCTCACGTAATTCTGAGATGGCTGCAACGCGGGGAAAATCGCCAAATCCATGACAGCTGCGGTGATTGCGACCGCGACGACAATCGCAATCACGATCCACAAAGCGCCCTTCTTCGGCGCAGCGCCCGCGGCCGTGCTGGACGACGGTTCAGCTTCCACCATGGCCCCCTCGAGCGGGGCATTAGTTATCCTACCTTAAAGA
>Ga0209056_10005941_pt1 | contig 12672 bp, 12 predicted proteins | sample GraSoiAngelo_114_FD_185876 | JGI IMG/M metagenome (GOLD analysis project Ga0209056, IMG submission 185876) | Grasslands soil microbial communities from the Angelo Coastal Reserve, California, USA - 14_0903_13_40cm (SPAdes) (version 2) | ecosystem: Environmental > Terrestrial > Soil > Grasslands... | reverse complement strand
AGATGCAGACCGCCGGGCTCACATGGCAAGCCTACTGCGAGAATGGCTGCCCCAGGGGAAATGATCATTTCGCATTCACCGGCTTCGCTAGTGATGCCAACAGCCCGGACGTCTTCTCAGACTCATCAGTAAACACGGGCATGTTCATATCAGCAGCCAACAGTGCAAATCCTGCCAACCTGCTCTGGTACACTCCAACCGACGGTCACAACATGCATGATAATTCCATCTCGACTGGCGACAGCTATCTCAAAACGTTCCTAGTGGGAACCGGCAGCTTCTCAAGTCCTGCCTCAGGATCCCTCCTCGCCTCGTCGCTCTTCACAAGCTCCTCCTACCGGACCCTGCTCTACATCTGGTGGGACGAATACGACCCATCGCCGAACATACAGGTAGGATTTGGAGGCGCCTCGGTCAAGAGAGGATACGTCTCCACATCCGACAGCTACGATGAGTTCGCGACTCTACATACGATTGAGGATAACTGGGGCCTTGGAACGCTTAGCAGTGCGGCCGACGCTCCCGTCACGAGCGACGTTTTCGGCACATCCGCAGGCCAGCCTTCACAGCCGCCCAACAGCCAACCAGGAGGAGCATGCATAGTGTGCGGTCTAACAGATCTCGCTCCAGCATTGTCTCTGCTTGCGCTGGGCCTCGTCCTTGGCGGAGGAATCACCGCTAGCATATTCTTTGCTAGGAACCATGCCCACAATCGGCGGCTGTCCGTTATGCTTGCCAAGAGAGAAACTCAGGCTAGGGCTGGTATGATTCGCCAGCAAGCCTCAAGGCGCGCTCGATCCGAGAGGCTGCGTGACACAGGTTATCGCTGAGCCCTTATCCCGTCAGACGTCTAATGGTCCAGTCTTGAGTACCACCATTATGGGCTCCAAGAGTTTTTCGAAAACTGGTCCTAGAAGCTTCTCGACGGCAACGGCGCCGGTGAGAGCGATCGCGATTCCGAGCAGGACCCCGCCGACGACGTCTAGTGGATAATGGACGCCTACGTAGACGCGCGAGTAGCAGACAAGCCCTGCCGCCAAGGCCAACAATGCTGCCAGAGTCTTTCTGCGAAACCTTGCGAGAGAGAACGCCGCTCCGATCGAGACGATGAGAGCGTGGCCCGAAGGATAGGACGGATCCGTTCCAGCCGGGATCCGCAAAATAATGCCACTCGCCAGATCGGGTCTCGCTCGTTGGATCAGTATCTTGGCAGCGTCGCCTACTAGGACGCCTATGAGGAACAGTGCTGCAAGCTCCATGGCCAGCAGCTTCGCGCGCTTGCTTCCAAATAGGAACATTGTGATTACCATGAGACCCCAGACGACTTCTCGTCCGTAGCTGGTAACTAACACCATGAGGCTGTTTCCGATCGAGCCGAGATCGTAGTGGTTGACGAGCAACGCCGCCCCTAGGTCCGCGTTCAGTGAGACGCCGGAGACGACGAGCGCCGTTGTTATGACGAAGCCTACAAGGCCTGATAGTCCGACTATCGTGTCTGTGATGGATCTCTTCAAAGGAAGGTCCTGAGGCGATTCTCGATCCGACCGCGTCTGACCAGTCCCTTTTAACGGCTAGTCGGTGATAACGGGGCGGCGGGGGCTTCGTCTCCACGAGGGTTACAGTATCCTTTCATTCCATCACCCGCAAGCTCTTGTTCCAGCTCAACCCGAGAGTGATGCTTGTCAAATGGGCGACTCAAAACCGAGCAGGGTCTGGGAACCCTTCTCGAAGATGATCAAACTGCCTGAGAATGGAGTTCGTCAAACGCCTCGTCGCCAAGGGCGTGACCTCATACCTGTTCCAGCTAAAATCTCGGACCCCAGAGGCGCTGGTCAAGATCGCCGAGGCTAGTGGTAGCCTCACCGCGAAACCTTTGATGCGATAGTCTAACCCTGTCGCTGCTAGTCGGGTCTCTTCCTCAGAGATCGATAGGCGACAATGGCCACGATTACGATTGAGGCCAGACCCAAGGGCAGAAAATAGGATTCTAGGATATTGCTGATCTGAGCGCTGTTCTGACCGGCCAGGAACCCGACATAGACGAGGGCAATATCCCAGACGAGGATACCGACCGCCGAGTAGGCCAAGAACTTTTTGGGCTCCATCCTGACCATTCCTGCTGGAAACGCGATTAGGGTCCTCAGCAATGGGACGAACCTCGCGAGTAGCACGACACTCGTGCCGTGCCGGCTGAACCATCTCTCGGTAGTCTCTAGCCGCTCGTGGCTGAACCGTACTATCCGGCCGTAGCGGAGGACGGCGGGACGGCCGAGATAGTAGCCGATGCCGTAGTCGATCATGGTGCCGATGAGGCTGCCCAGAGTGGCGACCGCCACGACGGACCAGAACTCTAGTCTGCCTCGATACACGAGATATCCTCCTAGTGGAAGGACGATCTCGCTCGGCACCGGAAGAGTAGCGCTCTCCATCACCATCAAGACGAAAATTCCGGGATAGCCGAGCTGGGCGAAGATGTCGACGAGGAGCATAATGTACTCAGTAATCGCCATGGCCAGCTCACCTAGAGTTATCCGTAGGCGTCAAAGGTCGAAGTATTTCTGGACAATCGTCTGGGCGCTTGCGCTCTACCGAGGATCAGCATCAATCATTAGTAAGAGCCCCTGGCAGCGAGCGGGAGACTCGCGGAGCCTGATGGTCGAGATTGTTTCTGCTCGGACATGCGTGCTGGAGCTATCTCTTCTCGAAATCCTCTGCCCAGGGGCTCGGAGTCAACATGCCAGCCTACCTCGCCCTCCTCGCCGGAGTCCTACCCGACTTTGACATCTACTTCCAACCACTAGGCTTGATACATCACACGTACACTCACTCGCTCCTCGTAATCATCCCGACCGTCGTCGTCCTGACCTACTTCCTGGGCCGTTTCGGCCTCGCCTTCTCCATCGGGATAATGTCCCACCTAGTTGGAGACTACCTTGTCGGGACGATCCCCATACTCTACCCGGTATATCCGGACTGGACTGTTGGATTGAACCTGGGGATTCCGAGCCTGGCTGATACTCTGCTCGAGATGGGTGCCTTCGGACTCGTAATGCTCTACGCGCTTCAAAACCGTGACTATAGATTGCTGCTCAAGCCGTCGCGCGAGAGCCTCCTGCTCGCGATACCCCTGGTGGCGATCGATACGCTGACGATACTGTTTGCTGGCGACAGGAACATCCCCCTGGTGGCATTCGCCCTCTTAAGAAAGACGCTTACGATCATAAGCATCGGCCACATCCTGCTCAGCGCCTTACTCGCGCTCGGCGTCTTGCAGGGGCTACGCTGGTACTGCGAGTCCAGGCGGGGAAGAGGGCTGAGCGTCGGAGGCGGTTCTGGTTCTAATCGCGGAAGAGGATGAGTGAGCTACCCCAGATACGTCATCTTCGTTCAAGAATACGAATCCTCGTGTGAAACCGCTAAAGACAATCAATGAGCTAGGGCATCATTCGAAATATACTTCTTCGGATGGATCGTTCCCGGATACTCGCTATCTACCTCTATGGGCACAATTTGCCCTTATCGAACTCATACCTAGATTTTGCGGGATAGGAGCAAGGATCTTACCTTACTCACGGTGAAATGCGACGACGAGCGAAGTTGGGTCTTCGACTAGACATGTTCCCGGCTATGCGAAGCTGTTAATCATCGTCCAGACCATCGTCATCGTCTACTTCATCTTCTGGAGCCTTGAGGAGTACTCGAACAACTACTACTTCCAAGCCTACGTCAACTCGAGTCTCCAGGGCAGCGGTTTCGCGCTTCTGGCGGCGAGCAGCGTAGGCATATTCTCAGCGGTCGCTGCGGGATTGTTCATGAAGCTGCGACAGACCCGGAAGGAGCTAGCCCACATAGCGGTGGCGGAGGGTCCGGGCTTGGAGAGTCACGAGTCGGAGAGCGTTCTTGCTCCCCACGTCGAGCAGCATCTGATCAACATGATCAGAAAGACGACCCCGTCTGATACGACGTTAGGTTCGATGCCTGTTTTGAAGAGAGAAGATCCCAGCGGACAGGCGAAATAACACGATCAGTTCTTCCCCGCAAGATTGCTAATGTACGACTCCATCAGCCATCTCATCTTCCAGTCCCAAGACCACCTCGGAATGACATGACGGACAAGCTCGTCGTCTCGGAGATTCCTCCTCAGACCCGAGCGAGTGTTAATCTCAAACTCTTCCAAGTACTTGATGAGACGCCTGACCTCTCTTTGGCTCGAGACCGGACCATGGCCGGGGACTATTCTCCGAGGCTTCAGCCTCAAGATCAGTCTCAGAGCCTGGATCTGTCCCTGGACATCCGCATCCTCAAGATTCGGATGATAACCCACCCATAGAATGTCCCCGGCAAAAACGACACGCTCCCCGGGCAGGGCGAGCATCGAGTCGCCGTCGGTATGCGCCCTGTCCGGAGGATGGATAATCTCCACCTCTAGACCATTATCCAGATGGGCTGCGAGATGATCGTCGTAGGTGAGGCTGGGATAGGCGATCCTCACGTTTTTCAAGAGTCTCGATAGATGAGGATCGCTCCCTCGATATTCGGCGAGAACCTTCTCTGATCTGGCATGCATACTGCGACCGCACTTTTCATGGGCGATGATCGGGGCTCCAGCCTCCGCGAATACACTGTTCCCGAAGACGTGATCCGAATGATGATGAGTATTCACGACGAGCATCGTCCTCGTTCCGGGATGAATCCGATGGAGGATTTCTCTGGCGGCTCGGTTGTGGAAGCCGCTGTCGACGATTATTCCCAGTCTCTTACCTCTTACAAATCCCTGGTTCGCGCCGTACGAGTGGAGAACATCGTCTCCCTCACCTATGCCGGCCCAACTGTGTGGACCGACCCTTGAGAATCGCAAGTCTATCAGTCCTCGTGGTCTAGCGGACCCAATTCATAAAGGGTCCCGGAACAGACTCTGACTGCTGCTTATCGGCTGGTCACCCGTCATTACCATTGCCGGACCATGACGGGATAGGCTCGTTTGTGAGCGGAGTTCTGGAACCTCCTCATCACATCCTGGATCCCGTCGATCCCTATTCCGGTCCTCGCCGCGACCTCATCAATTGTCCTCGACTCGTCAAACAGCATTCGCAGCACAGGATCCAGTTGGTCGTAGTCGAGTGGGATCTCATCAGTCGCTTTGTGCCCAGGGTATAGTTGAGGGCTGCTTGGTTTCATGACGATCTTGGGAGGCAATCCCAAGTATTCTGCTAGCTTTCTCACCTGTGTCTTGTACAGGTGGCTTATTGGGAGAAAGTCTACCCCTCCGTCTCCGTATTTTGTAAAGTATCCAATCAGATCCTCGCTTCTATCGCCGGTTCCAGCGACCAAGTAGTTGTTCAGGTTGGCATAGTAGTAGAGGACGACCATCCTCGTCCTTGATCGTATATTCGCGAGGGGAATCTTTGTTCTTTCTAGATCCCGTCCCGTGTGCAGAGCCTTCGTGAACACGTCTACGATCGGCTGAATGTCGACAGTCTCAGACCTGATCCGAAGATCATCGGCGAGCGATCTTGCAATGTCAATATCCTCCTCCGGAGTGAAACTCGTAGGCATCAAAACGCCGACTACTTGCTCTCTTCCTAGAGCGTTGACTAGAAGTTTGGCAACCAGACTGCTGTCTATACCTCCACTCAGCCCGATGACGCTACCATCTGCTCCGGCGGCTTTGACAGTATTCCGGATGAAGGTGGTGATCTCGTCGGCGACCGCTTCCCAGTCCAGGTCGGACCCGGATGCCAGCACTCTTCTACATCCCAATACTCGGCACCAGAATGATGGCCGTTTAACTACTCTACGTCGATTGTTGGTCTATCGGGCCGGTCGTTTCGAAGGCGAGAAGCCTCGTTCTCTCAGATCCACGTCCCCAATGGACCGGGACGGAACCTAGGACGGACCCCACCTGCTTGACAAGTATTTCTGAAATGCTCGGCGAGGGTCTCAACTACCACGGTGTGGAGTCGTTGATCCCAACGGCCAGATATCGAAGCTTTGGTTCAGCGTGAAACCTTGAACGGTCAAGGATTCTCCAGCAGTCGAGCACCGTTGGATGGCGCATCTTCTCGAGAAATATGGATGGAGGGAGGCTTCTGAACTCCTGCCAGGGTGTTGCTACCACGCAAAAGTCAGAACCCTCTAGACAATCCGACACACCGGGGGCAAAATGAATCCTTTCGCTCAGACTTCTCTTCGCATGCTCCATTCCGGTCGGATCATAACACTTCACCACGGCACCGTTGTCCACTAGAGACTTGGCAATATTGAGCGCCGCAGATTCTTCGACAACGAACGTGTTAGGCTTGTACGTCAAGCCCAGTATGGATATTTGCGGATTCTCTACGTCGTGCAGGCTCTTGAGGATTCTGCCCGCTAACAGCAAGGAGTGGTCTGTATTGATCTCATCAGTGGCCCGGCTCAGTTTGGCATGATTTCCCAGCTTCTCAGCAATGTGGAGGAACGCCCGGTTGTCTCTCGGAAAGCATGGTCCCCCATAGCCGAGTCCACCCTTGAGATACTTCGTTCCTATTCTAGAGTCTAGGCCGACTGCTCCGGAGACAATGTCTACATCTCCCCCAGGCATACGTTCGCACAACGCCGCGAGAGTGTTCGCGAAGGATATCTTCATGGTCACGTAGACATTGACCGAGATCTTTGCGAGCTCCGCGTTCCAGAGGCTCATCCTCACGATGGGAGGCTCGTTCTTGCAGAACTTCCCGTACATCTTGGAGAGGATCGTTCCGGACCGTGCGTCGGATTCGCCGATGAGGACAAAATCGGGGTTGAGGAGTCCGCTGACTACTTCTCCGAGGGCTATGAACTCGGGATTGTAGCAGAGCCCAAAATCTCTTCCGCACGTCTTTCCAGATACGCGTTCTAGGAGTGGCCGAAAGTTGGTGTCCGAGGCTCCAGGGAGGACGGTGCTCACGATCGAGACGATGTGGAAGCTGTCCTTTTTCTGGATTGATTTTCCGAGAGGTTCTAGGACCTCCTCGACGCACCGTGTCGAGTAGCCGCCCTTCTCATTGCTGGGGGTCGGTACAATCACAAAGGACACGTCAGACTTCTCAACCGCCTCCCCAGGATCGGTTGTGGTCTTGATCTTAGTCTTTGCTCTGGCCAGCATGGACCCAACCGGGAGCTCAGCATCAGGAACCTTTCCCGAGGCGACGGCCTGAAGCATGTCCGGTCTCACGTCAACACCGATTACCCGGAATCCTCTGGTAGCCCATGATACAGCGAATGGGAGCCCCAATTTACCAAGGCCGAATACCGAGATGGCGTCGGGCATCTTCAATGCTTCTCGACCTCCGCGGCCGGTTCTTGTTTCCGACTGCCAAACACCGGGAGCCTATTTCTCAAGACTGCGAGGGCCGCTATCGTAAATACTGGTGCAGAAGCGAGTGCGAGTGATTGGAAGCCTGTCGAAGAGATGCTTGCTTTTATCCCCGTCGCAAAATTTGCCATAGGTACGTAAATCATTCCGGGACCTGCGTAGTAATAATTAAGCTGACTTCTAGTCAAGTTTGATTCTGACCCTATCTTCCACAGCGGGCTGTATGTTTCTTTCCAGAGGAGTCCCCGAAACCCTTGGGGGATTGACTGGGCGACCATGTTCTCGTTGTTCGTCCACTCCTCATGAACGGTGGAATAAGGCGATTCTTGAAGAAACAAGGCAACGGAGGGTGCAGTTAACCCGTTTCCGCCAATAGTAAGAACCTCATCATATTGTTCGCTCGCTTCCCCTCCGCTGAAGCTCGCCAATGCGGAAATGTTTCTTGGCTCATCTCCAGACAGGTTTAGAATCGTGGTGGACGAATTAGACCTGTTGAGTAGTCCGACGCCGATGGCCGTAGTATCGTGTTCCAGGACCCCGTCACTTGACAATGAGAGGGGCTCCGCAAGCGTGGAGATGGTATACGCTGGGGAAGCCACCGACACGTTTGCGATCTGCACGACGACATTAGGGTTTCCCGAGGGCAGATCGACCGAGAACGTGAGGTCTCGAGCGACGCCAAACATGGCGCTCGAATTGTACCATTTGTAGAACCGGGAGAAGGGAATCTGGAAATCAACGGAGCGTCCGCTGCTGATTTGCTGATCAATCGCAACATAGTTCTGGCAACAAACCAAGGTCGAGCTAAAGCTAACCCCTAGCGTGATGTTCGCGGTCGTTTGGACTGAAAAGCTGACCAGTAGATCATTTGAGAGGGGTACTCGGCTGGGCAGGTATGATTGTATGTTGAACTGTGCGTTCCTGGTCGTGTCGCTACTCGTGACGTTGAGCGTTACCGAGTTCGGCAGGGTCTGAAGGGAGCCTTCCGCGTTCGAGGTTCTGTAAGACGCAGACCACCTATTCGGGCTGAGGATCATAGTTTCTGGCGCATAGTATGCTGAGGTGGTTGTGTTGATTGAGGCGATTGGGACGATCGGTGCGGACTTCGCGAAGTAGTAGGCGCCCTCTTCACGGCCGTTCACCAGCTGCGAGAGAGACACTGGCATCTCCACGAGTAGCCGGTTTCCAATGGGCTGTCCAGTCGTACTGAGTCCAGGTTGAAGATCCGTGGATGAAAGTACAACAATATCGGCCGTCTGGAAGAGAGTTTGCATCTCCGGACCTTTCTCAGAATAGGTAAACGAATCAGTGACCAAAAGTTGGATGGGGGAAGCGAACACGTCGGCGATGGATTGGAGATACAGAGGAATAACGAAACGAGAGCCTAATCCCATCCCGCTTAGGAGTGATATCAGAGAACGGTACTCATCCTGCGAATTTCGCGCTGCTGAATAGAACCCGATTATCGTGGCGTTCGTAGCGACGAGGATCGCGCTTGGACTTGCAGGCTTTACGATGATCTCGGGGGCCGCGTAGGTCGTGGGTCTCTCTACTACCGAGAATAGGGAGGGCCTAGCCGAATAGTTTCCTAGGGTCTGGTCGAAGCTATAGTCGTAGAACACCGCAGCGTTCACTCCGTACCAGTCAAGCCAAAACTTCTCCCCCCCAAAATTGCTAGGAGATTCGATCAGGGAGGATACATTCGCGACCGGCCTATCGTCGATATAGACTGTGTCGATTGAACCCAGATCGTTCTTGTAGAAAACGTCAGTCATGTACCAGCTATTGAAGAAAGGATCGGGGTCTAGGAGTGCGGCTCGACCCCCTGTGTCAAATCGGTCAGGCTGATAGAAGAAGAAAGACCGGGTCAGAACTCGATTCTGCAAGGAAATGCGATAGTCGTTGGACGGGGCACCAAGGCTGCTATCCAGAGCTGCATTAAGCTGATCGCTAAGAGGACCCCAGTTCACCGTCTTAATAGTAGGTATGAGAATTATCGCATTTCCAACTATGAACAGCATCGTAAACGCTCCCAAAAGGACGGTAAGCCTCCGGCCACTAACAGACAATTTCGAATTCGACCTGATATGAAATACGAACCTGTCAACAGTCCCGAGTTGATTGCGCAACATCCCCAGCATAATCGGCAGTGCCATAAGGAAAATCCATCCCAGGTTTTCGACCGAGTTGTACGTGGCCATTAGCCGTGGGAGGTACTGCCACAGGGAAGGGACCCAGCCCATCACAAACCAATATGTTCCCATAACAGAAAGTGCGATTAGAAAGGCCCCTTGGGTCAAGGACATTCGGACCCTCGTCAGAAGGCAAAGTACTCCAATTGCGAGAACCCCGGGAACATAGACGAGGTTGAGCGTCGACACCCAAACGTTACCTGGGAGGAATAAGAGACTCAAGTCGTTCGGAACGGTGTACTGATCCCTAAAGGGCGCGAAGAGTATGGCTTGAAGCACCACTGGCACGACCTGCCACACTGCTAGCCCTGCCAGGGGTAGAAAGATCACACCAGTCCTCTTTAGACCAGAAGCAAGATCATGTCTGCCGCCCGACAACAGCAAGAATATGAAGCCCAAACATGCCGCCGCACTCGCGACAAAAACGTCCCCGAGGAACAGCAGAGTCCACGATAACAAACTTAACCAGTAGTACCGGACGACCCTGATTCCGCTGTTCAGCTGAGAAACATACCTGTACGTCGTTCCAAATGAGAAAAACATCATTGGAATTGTGAAGGCCCTGTCGTAGGCTCCTCCCCATACCGTAAGGTTCCAATAAGCGTTCGTTGACCATGCGAGAATAGGAATGGAAAATGAGACAATCTTATCCGAACCAGCACTCCTTGCGAAATAGTACACGGAAACGCCATACAACAAGAATTCGCACACAAACGTCAAGTGAAACGAGGATAGTGCATCCAAGCCCATTCTCAAAAGCAAAGATGGTGGAAGATATGTCAGCCAGCTCAGGCCGATCGTCGGGACATAACCAGCAAAGGCGTGGGGATCCCATGCGAGAAATGGAAAGTTTGCCGCAAGAGCTCTAGTTTCTCCGATGTAGTGGAAGGCATCGTCTCCAAACGGAGTTGAGTCCTGGAGCAGTCCAACAACGGCAGCAATGGCGAGCCCCGCAACGCATATCGTCGCGATGTCCACCAACCGTCTAGCGAGACGGTTCCCCCTTCGCAGCCTCAATTCTTCGGGCTGTCCCGTTTTCGATGCTTTGACCGTGTGTGGAGCCCTATGCGGTATTCGTTCTCTGCACGCAACCAACCCGATGCTCTGAAGAACTTGAACACGACACTCATGATCATCGCGAGATGGTAACGGTTGAACGCGGCAATGCCCATCTTGGTCCTGCGCCCCGACACAAAAATCATCATGTCGAGACACGGCCGAATTTTGAAGTTTCTTGAGAGCTGTCGGGACAAGGAGCTATCAGCAAAGGCAGTTGGGTGGAAGCCGCCAGTCTCCCGGAACAGTTCGGTCCTCATTGCAAAGAAGGCGGTACTGGCGTTGGCCTCCCTAGTTATCCAGTAGAGCAGAGTGGTGAGGGTGTACCACAAAGTGTATTCGATTTTTGCCCAGAGCGCAGCGTCATACGGATACGTTGGGCAGTAAATTCCCGCGAGTCTTGGGTCTCTGCCGAATTTCGCTGCTACGGAGCTCAAAAGGTCTCGGGGCAGGAGAGTGTCCGCTCCAGTAAAGATCAGTACTGATCCGTATGCTATTTTTGCAGCCATGTTCCTTGAGGGATACTCACCAATGCCACTGTTCGTGATAACTCTGGCACCGTAACCTAGAGCAATTTTCCGAGTGAGATCAGTGCTCCGGTCGTCGGCAACAATTATTTCGTAGTCTTGAAACGTTTGTCGACGAACAGACTCCAAAAGGCCTGGTAGAAGCTGTTCTTCGTTGAATGTTGGCACTATGATGGAAAACAATGGTCGCGTCGAGTTCAAGTCAGTCATAGCTCTTTTGCAGCTTGGAGAGCGTCATTGCTACCTGCTGACGGCCCAACATGTTCGCCGTCATCTGCACTGTGCCCACGAGACCTTCACACGCGAAGCTGAGAGAGTCCGGAAGAAATACCTTGCTTATCCGTCGCTTCGTCTTCCCTCGGCAGTGTTGATGGTCAACTCCAGATAATTTGGTTTCTGGATTGAGTAATTGAAACATGTGCCAAGGTCTAGGAGGAATCCCCGGGCACACCCTACCCTTATCAAACCTTTAGGAGTGTTGAGTGGAAGCCGTGAATTCCCGGAGTCATCTGCGTCTTGCTTTCACAATTATATGCCAACCCAGCTCATACTTGTATTTCACCTCGGCACGGACGTCGTCAAAATGTTCGCCGAATATTTCCACAACCTCTTGTTTCGTGTACGCCCGAGTGTAGGGACAACCAAAGACCCTTTCTGAGTACTTTCGGACCAGCCGCTCTTCGTTGAGGCCCTCGCTTCGATGCATCCACAAGATCGAGTACGAGTATAGGAGACTCTCCCGGTTGTATAGCATGCATATCATCTCGCCATCAGGCTTGAGGATTCTGGATGTTTCTTCTAATGCTCGTTTGATTTCTGGGATGTGGTGGAGAACTCCAAACGAGTACACGCAGTCGAAACGTTCTCCTTGGAATGGCAAGTAAAGGGCGGAAGACTTCACGACGTTGGCTGGAAGGTTGGCGTTCTGCAGAAGAGCGTGCGTTGCTCTTGAACCGGTCTCTGTAAAATCGACGCTTATGACATCAGCCCCGTATCTCTCGAACTCTGCAGAATCGATTCCTCCGCCGCTTCCCAGCTCGAGAACTAGTTTCGACTTGTAGGAGTCGAAGGCAATGGTGCTGTGCATGTAATCTTGGAGTGAGTATCTGAGACGGCGTTTCTCCTCGTAGCTGAGGTCCTCGCCCTTGAATGTCCAGGGTACGTGCCGGTTCCAGTATTCCAAGCGAGCAGCCTCCGCTTTGTCTGGGGCAACTTCAGCACTGGCTTGGGAGGCGTTGCTTGGTAACTGTCTCCTGTTCATCCTGGTCCCCGTAACTATCTGAGGCGGAGAAGGAGTGTGACATATCCGATTCCGCTCTTCACAAAGCTGAGCTTGCTGGTTCCCCTAGGTCTCCGAGTGAAGGTAATTGGAACCTCGGCGATGGAGAATCCCTTCTTCTTGGTCCGTATAAGAAGCTCGGCTGTCACTTCAAAATTCTTCGCCACTAGTTCATCTCTAACACTCTCGATTGCTTTTGCTGAGTAGAGTCTGAAACCTGACGTGATATCCCTCGAATCCATGCTGAAGGCGTTTCTCAGGACCCAGTTCGTGCTTGCGCTTATC
>Ga0209056_10005934_pt1 | contig 12677 bp, 15 predicted proteins | sample GraSoiAngelo_114_FD_185876 | JGI IMG/M metagenome (GOLD analysis project Ga0209056, IMG submission 185876) | Grasslands soil microbial communities from the Angelo Coastal Reserve, California, USA - 14_0903_13_40cm (SPAdes) (version 2) | ecosystem: Environmental > Terrestrial > Soil > Grasslands... | reverse complement strand
TATCCTGTACCCGAAGACGGAGGAGGAGGCTCAGACGATGCTCTTTGACGTTACCCGAACCTTCGAACTTCCCGCGTCGAAACTAGGCAAAGGGCATCACACTCTCGAGGCGAAGGTTCACGCAAAATGGGGCAAGCACGTATTCACAGAGAGAGGAGAAACAGCAGCCAAAACACCCGTTCTCAAGATCGACGTTCGGTAAATAATCAAAGATTTAAGAAACAAATCTGAGCCAAGAAAATCGAAAGTAAGCGATCTGAAATGGCAAAGTATGATGGAATAATCGGACAAGACGTGTTAACGGTCACAGAAGGAGAGAACGAACTTACGATCATCTTCCGGGACAACCGATACCTGTTCGTTAAGGTTGTCAACGGAAAACTAATCGCAGACTCAGTCCCAGAATAAGGCCCAAGCTGTCGCGAGCATTCTAGGTCTCACGGGACCCACCTATTTTCAACCGTTTTACCGTCTAGCATTATTCTGAAAAGAATTCTCGTATGGGGTGGGTTTCCAAAGAGCTGTTTTGTGTCGCGGGAAGCAACTACTTTTGAGATTTTTCAGAGGGGGGTCCCGCCAGTTGAAACCGAACCGGGCGAGTCTAGTGATTCTAGGCGCAAAACGGAACCGTCGATCGTTTTTCTTATCGCAGATTAAGCGTGGAGCTCAGCGTGAAAAAGTCGCGATCTCAAATCGCCTGCCCAGATTCGGGATCAGGGCTTGTTCCAGCCGAGTCCAGTCCTAGATCTTCAGAATTATCTTGCCAAAATGTTCGCTCTTCTCCATCCTAGTCTGGGCCTTCGCCGCGTCAGCTAGTGGAAATATGGAATCGACAACGGGCTTGAGCCGGCCATCTTCAAAGAATGTCAAGACCTTGAGTAGCTCCCCTCGTCCGCCCATGAAGGATCCCATTAGAGAAAACTGTCTGACGAAAATATAGCGGATATCGATCTCAGCCTTCCCACCGCTTGTAACTCCACAATTTACCAGCCGACCCGCAGGAGCCATCGACCGCATACTCTTCTCCCACGTCGCTTGACCGATGTGGTCGAATACTACATTCGCCTTGCGACCGTTGGTGACCCGTTTGACCTCAGCTGGAACGTCAGCGCTCTGATGGTTGATGGTCCAGTCGGCTCCAAGTTCTCTGGCCTTCTCGAGTTTCTCATCACTTCCAGCGGTAGCGATGACTTTGGCGCCTAAGACCTTGGCGACTTGGATTGCAGCGCTTCCAACTCCGCTTCCTGCTGCCCAAACCAGAACGGTTTCTCCAGCACTAAGACGTGCTCTGGTCGCTAGCATGTGCCAGGCTGTCAGAAAGACTAGGGGGACAGAGGCGGCTTCCTCGAAGCTGAGGTGATCAGGAATAGGTAGAACGTTCTGAGAAGGGACAGCCGCATACTCTGCATATCCTCCTTGTGTTTCGTAGCCGATGATCTTGTAGGATTCGCAGAGACTATCCCAGCCTGTTGCGCAGTATTCGCAAGTTCCATCACTCATTCCCGGCGCGACCAAAGCCTTGTCGCCAGGCTCGTGATTCTTGACTAGACTTCCGACTCTAGCTACTTCACCTGAAATGTCACATCCTGAAATGTGAGGCATGGGAATCCTCTCTCCTCGCGTTCCTTGCCTCGCCCAGATGTCGAGGTGGTTAAGCGCACAAGCTCTTACACGGATCAGAACCTCGGTCTCACTAATCTTCGGCTCGGCGACGTCTTCATAGCTGAGTTTGTCCGGACCGCCGAACTCGCGGAATAAGACCGCCTTCACTTTCGATCAAAGCTCTTCGCGAACAAGGTTTGGTTTAAGCTCCACACTAGGCTCCACTTGGGCTGCCTACACTTATTTAGAACGGACTCGCAACGGACCTTCATTCTAGAGGAATCGGTTTCTTTGAACTCGCAAGAACAGATGGAATCAGAGAAGGTTGCGAGCGAGCTCAAGGGGAACACCCTCAGAGTATACTGGTATGTGATGAACGCGAAAGAGCAGACAGTAGGGGTTCGGGAGGTTCAGAGAGCCCTCAGCTTTTCCAGTCCCACTCTCGCTCTCTACCATCTTGACAAGCTCAAAGATCTCGGGCTTGTCTCAAAGGATACCGGAGAATATCGTCTGATCAAGGAGGTTAAGGTGGATGTTCTCAAACAGTTCCTACGTTTAGGGAGAGTTTTCGTACCCAGATTCGCCTTGTACGCCGCCCTCTTTACCGTACTATTCGTCTATTATGTGATAATCATCCCAGATCTGAACCTCTTCACATTTTTCGGCATAATCTTCGGTGGACTTGGCTCAGCCATCTTCTGGTTCGAGACTTGGAAGGCCTGGAAACAGCAGCCGTGAGCGTACAACGATTGAACAAACCGATCAAAATTGTAGGTCTATGAGTCGGATAGCCCCTTCATATGGAGGAGAACAAACACGACCAATCCGGTAACGAAAAAGCTAGTCGGCTATGGGATTGTAGGGCTCGTGATTGCGATAGCCCTCATAGCAGGCTTGCAAGTGAGACCACAGAGCCTCCTCCCATCGGCGGGGACGCTCCAGGTCTCGATAACGGGCGATCCGCTGACCAGCGATCCGCTGAGCGTGACGTGCCACGGCAGTCATGACAGCCTGGTTCAAAGTTTTACAAGTCTGAATGTGACTATTTCCTCGGTCGAAGTCCATAGGACGGGCGCGCTGAATCTCACCGGCGACTGGATCCCCATTCCAGGTGCCCCGAAGACTCTTGATCTACTAGATCTCAAGAGTTTCACCCAAGTGCTTGGTTCGACAAGTGCGCCAGACGGTGTGATAAATCTCGTGAGAATAACGGTGGGTCCTACGGCGACCGCTGGCATCGGCACGGGTGGCTCAGCAACGGTAACTGTTTCCAGCGGTCATCTGGATGCTCAGACGAGCGCGCAAATCACAAGCGGGAAGGTAACTAACATTACTCTAGAAGTCGTAGAGCCCCATGTTGTGTGCGAGGGGACCGGTGCTTTCAGGCTCACTCCAGAGCTAACTGCGACTTCCAACGGCCCAGACTGATTCCCTTCCACATTCAGGTAGAGTCGAGTCGCTTAGCCGGCGGTAGATTTTCGGATCATACTCGGCGCTTCGAACCGCCGCTTGAGGATCGATCTCTTCGACAAAAGTCAGCATCATGAGCGTGCTGGTCAAAGCTTGAATAGGTAACCGCGCACGTAATGAAAAGCTCACTTTTTGAGATGAAGATCTAGGTAAGAGTTATCTTCAATTCGCTTCGGAATTGAATATTCGTAGCATCCGAGCGTCCAGGCTCTTCAACTCCAAACCAGTTTCCAAGGCCAAATGCAGAAAGGTGGCATCGTAAACGGTTATCTTGTGTTTTCCCGCGAGGGCGTATGTCTCTGTGAGCATTCTTCTGGTGTAGCGTATGATGCTGATCGCGCCCGACTCTATTAGCTCGTAAAATATCGAGAGGAATGACCGGCCGTCTTCAATGTCCTTCAAAATGAACTGATGTTTCCAAATTGAATTCGCCACCTCATAGACTGCAAGGTCAGGCGTAAGGATTCGATCACCGATGAGGAGTTCATTCTTCTTGAGTATTGCCTCTACAAGGAAACTGCTGTCGGCGACGATCAGCGATTCCTATCTTCCTTGATTATCTTCAACTCCTCGAGAGTTGTCGTTTTAGCCCGGTCCTTCGCCTGAAGGGCCTTAAGCTTGGCTAGGGCTTTGCTGGTTTTCTTTGATTGTAGATAGAGCCTCACTCCTTCTCGAACTGCAATAGAGAGGGGTCCGTACTCCTCTAGCTCCTTTTTCTCTTCATTTGAAACTCTAACGCTGATAGTGGGCATGTCAGACACGATGTATTACGGCGTGTATAATAAAAGTTTTGCTAGACTCAGCTGAGAAAACATTGGGGCGGGCTTCTGAGAGGGTGCATGGAATATCAATAACATTCTGGACGCAGCAGAGATTCGGGTGCACTGCGGCAAGACAATTCGTGGGGCATTCGTCATGCAGACTGGGCTTCTCCGAAATTGGTAGCGGGGGGTGGAGTTTCGGGTCCCACTCGGGCCCTTCGAACCACCGCTTGAGGATCGAGAGCTTCGACCAATCTCAGGGTTATGAGCCCTGCGGGTTAAACCTGGCTACCCCACCCCGCTATAAGCGGGGAAGCGGTTTTAACTGGTTTTAAAGGCTTTAATTGAAATCTTCGACGCGCAGCTGAAAATCCTCTACTCGCAAATATTCGTTGGAAATGTTTCTCGGCTTCGAATCCGGCATTGTCAGGTGCCGACGAGCTCTTGGAGGAGGAACGTAGATAGTTGACTGAAGATGTCTCTCCTGTCGAACCTGGATCTTTGAAGCGTATTCATTTCGCTGTCCACATTTCTTACATCTGAGCCCTTGTCCTCGACCCATCGACTCGCATCGACCTCCACAGCTGCTGCACATCGGATTCGCATGCTGAATCTTCTCTACCATGTGAAGCACCTCAAGTTTTTCCACGTTCAGTGTTGGCGTTCCCTCCCGCCATCTGCGGACTCCGCCGTAAACTCTGACTGTGTCACCCGGTAATAGATCTCGAGCTGCCATCGCTAGGGACCCAGTAGGCCGATAGACCGCGCAATCAATCAATCCCGAGTCATCTCTCAATCGGAAGATGACGTGGCCTCCTCGCAATACTCTGGGCGTATCATCCACTAATCCTGTGAGCGCCCCTGATTGGTGAGGTTTAAGGTCGACCGCCCTTCTGATCTTTCCAAGATGAGCGTCAGTGCCTTGGTTAGTTCTGAAGATCATGACTCTTTCAATTTCTTCATTTAGCTGCAATTCCTTGAATGCATCCAGGACATCGTTGGGACTGTATCCTCGAATTCCCAGAAGAACAGGGTCTAGACCGTGAGGGCTGACCAGGACCCTTCCAGATTCAGGGTCCAGGTTGTTGAAAGTCCTGTCCTCATATTTTGAATTCATCAATTTGACGGATTCATGATCGATTCTTCTCGGACTCCCGACATTCTCCTTGATTCGATACGCGATGATTTCGAACGTATGCTCTACAGAGTCTAGACCGGCCCCGATCGCCGCGATCGAACCGATCACCCCGCGGACCCCCTTCAGCGCATGAACCTCTACACCTGCTCTTGTCGCGACTGCTCTGGCCTCACAGACGGACAAGACATCGTGCAAAGCACGCGTAGAGTATTCGCGTAGAACTCTCGGGACCTCTCCTCTGAGAAACGCTACCGCAGGGTCTGTTTCACGAGCCGAAGCAACCGTAGTCTTTTCAACAGTTTCTAGTGAAATGCGTTTGACACCTTCGATCTGCTCTTCATCAACGAAAAAATGAATCGCAAGGGCTCCGTTACCGCGCGTCTTCCACGGAATGTTTGGATTCAGCCTTACAAGCCAAGGAAAATCGGAGGGCTTGAATCCCCTGCTGGACAATTCATGGAAGAGAACCGTTGCAGTGTAGGTGGTGCATCCGCCCTTCTCGGAATCTGTGTCATCGATTCCGACGTGCAACTCCGTTACCATATTCGGCGATGCCTCGGAGAATATCAGATATTGATGGCTGATGTAAGCGGACTAGTTCTCGATGACTATCATCGTCAAGGTTGACTTGACTTTGTTGAGCCGCCGAACCTTCCAGGTAATAATTTCCTTGAGTTTGTCCATGCTATCAGCAGCGACCTTGGCGACGATGTCATAGACGCCGTAGACCATGTAAGCCTCTTTCACGTTGCTGACTGCTTTGAGCTCTTTGACTACCGCATCTTCGGAGCCGATTTCTGCATTTATCAGGACAAACGCCATTGGCATTCTAAATTGCCTCGATGGTCAGTTGGTTTGTCCTTTGCATTAAAGGGTTATTCTACGTAATGACCTTTCACGATTTTGCACCATCGTCAAGCCGTCCAAGTCCAAGACACGGTAATCGGCGAAGTAACCATTCACCGGGTAGTTCACGTATTCAACCAAGTACTCGTACCAACCACGACCAGTCGGAAAAAGTGTCCTTGTGAGGGTCGAGGCATTAGAGTACGCGCTTTTGGATTCAATACGGTTAGACAACTTCGAGAAAATGATTCAAAAGCAGAACCCCCAAGCCCCAGCGGGTGTGGCTTGTTGCTGTTGTTTTGGGTGTCTAAACAGGAAGAGAATCAAGACGACTGCAACCACAGGCATTCCAACGGAAACTTCGCCGAAAAGAGGGTAGTCAGTTATGCTTAGCGGCAAGAAAGCCACTCCATTCCGTGCCAAAAAAGATGCGATGTCCACGTGGATGACAATCAGAAGATAACCCGCTAACACGAGTCGTGCGGTTCGAGTTCGCATTGTTGACGAGAAACGGGATTTGCCGTTGACTTAGGCGTTTAGTAAATGTAGTCCACCGAACAAAATCCGATTAATGAGTTCTTGGTCCATAAGCGCGAGATTGTCGCGCAACACAAGTTTCGCGTCCACGTGATTCACACACCTAAAGCCCGATTCGACAGCAGAGGAACCGCGCGTCTTACGACGACAACGCGGACACTCCCAATCCCAGAATCCGGTCCGAGAATCAGCAATCAGAGTCTTCTGATACGGCGTAAGACCGTTCATAACCGGTACAACCGTAATATAGGTTGACGCGACTTATGAACACACCGGCGTGGGTCCCAAGTCCGCGCGGTCATTGTGAATTTTGATTCCGCGTGAAAAGGTCCGCGAATATTCCGGGGGGTTTTGTGGGGCTCGGGCGAGTCGGACCGGACCAGGGTAGTAGGTTCCCTCTCCATAACGAGCGGGAGTGAGCAAGTGATTGCCCGCGAGAATCGACATAAGGCTCTTGATTTTTCGTAAATTCGCGCAAGAAAGACTTTCCCTTGAAAGCTTTGAGCTATGCGATAGGGCATTACTGCTGATTAGTACCGGGCGTTACTAGCGATGGTTTCAGAAGTGATATGGTCATTCCTCAAGCCGAAGGGAGTTCCGAGATCGAATGAACCTAACAACGCCTCTCTCACTGGATTTGGCAGCGTTGCTCTTGACGGTAGGCGTCTTCATTGCCGCCTCCTTGAGCGATCTTAAGACCAGAGAGATCTCAAACAAGTTCTGGCTTGTATATGGACCTGGAGCGGCATTGGTCTTCGCTCTCAGGATAATCTTCGCCTCCGATGCATTACCCATCTTAGCGATTTCGGCGGGTGCGACAATTCTCGTAGCCTTCCTCCTGTTCCAGTTCAGCGTGATGGGCGGAGCAGACAGCAAAGCCCTGATGTGCCTCGCCATTGCTCTGCCCGTTGCGCCCAGTTTTCTTGCGCCTCTGTGGCAGCCTCCCCCTGGTCTTGTCTTCTATCCCTTCCCCATAGCTATCCTAGTGAACTCATTCCTACTATCGATTGGTTCAGCGGTCTTCCTTCTAGCAAGAAATCTGTTTCAACGAGCTTCTGCCGGTCGAGGATTGTTTCAGGGATTCGAGCGCGAATCTATTCTGAGGAAGGTTCTGATCATGTTAACTTCGTACAAGACCAGCTTCAATGCGCTCCAATCCAAGGTCTACCTGTATCCAGCAGAGGAAGTCTCTGTAGTAGACTCTAAGCCGGTGAGACAGTTTCACTTGGTAGCGTCTGCGGCTGAAGAGAGGGACAAGCTAGTGTCGGGATTGGAGAGTTACAAGGAGCAGGGTATGTTTTCTGATGGTGTGTGGGTGACGCCGGGTCTTCCTCACTTGGTGTTCTTGACCGCGAGTCTACTGGTAACTTTGGTTGTTGGTGATTTGATGATGTGGTTGTTCTTTAGAGCGGTGGGTTATTGACAATGACAGCCGAAACTAGTTTAAAAACGGTAGTCAGCGACTACCCAAGAAATCTAGGAGTAAAGGTCTTGGCAGCGGACGAGTTCAGCGTACAGTCACTGATGAAGCTCGGCCTCACCGAGTACGAGGCTAGAATCTACGTCGTCCTGACGAAAATGGGTCCACGAAACGCAAGCGAGATCAGCTTCCTCGGAAAAGTCCCGAGGCCCAAGACATACGGAGCCATACGAGGCCTAGAAAGCAAAGGACTACTACGCATAGTGCCAGGCAAACCAGAACGATACATGGCAGTCTCACCCAATGACGTCCTGGTCCCACTAGTTGACAAGCTGAACAAAGAGACAACCGAATGCGTCAACGTAGTGGAAAACCTGGCAATGGCCTTTGAATCCTCAAAATACGTGTACACAGAGAAACCCTACGAACGATACGATCTCTGGAGCGTCAGGGGCCGCGACAAGGTCTACAAACGAGTACAAGACATGATCAGCGAAGCCAAAGTCAACGTCTTCTTTACAACAACCGCCAACGGACTAGTAAGAGTCTACAAGGCACAATCAGAGGTCTTGGAGAAAGCAGCTCAAAGAGGAGCGAAAGTAAAAGTTGTCGCACCGGTAAACCAAACCAACGCAAGTGTCGCAAGAGAACTAGCCGAGGTAATCGAAGTCCGAAACGTCACAGTTCCGATCATGCACTTCGCCAGCGCAGACTCAGCCGAAATAATCTTCTTGGAAGACATCCCGGATGACACAAACGTTAACGCTGGCCAGGACGTTGCAACATGGACCAACGATCCCTTACTGGTAAAGTCACACGAGAAAATATTCGAGACGATCTGGTCAACTCTACAACCGAAGGAAGCAATGAAGGCCAAAGCCCGCTGAAAACCATCATTCGCTAGTCCACAAAGGTCAATCTAGGCATTGCTTCGAGGTATTCTGGGAATATCCCGGAAGCTTGGCAGATATCCATCTAAAGCCATAGGTTGACGACTGCGGTTCATGTAACTGTTCGAGAATTTTCGAAGTTACATGATGCATATGTCCAGTGCAACTCTGGCTATAGTCGTGGCTTGTGGGTAAAGTCCAGGCCATAGCCCCAGAGCGAGAAACATGCTAAGTCGCCCAAACAGATCTAAGGATACGCTACGAGACAGAATACTACACGTTCTCTCCGGCGCCCCTATACCAATGGACGTCGAGAACGTACGGATCAAGTCCGGACTGAAGAACTGGGAAAGCACCAAAGCGCTACTTCTCGAGCTCGTGGTGGAAGGAATCATCAGCGGACAAAAAACGACAAAGTCATGGGTCTTCTGGATAGACCACACGGACACCCGGATGAGCATCGCAGGGAGAAACCACGCATGATCAGCAACCCTAGAAACCTCCACCGCGGATCAACGGTATCAGCGGACAAATCAACGCGTCCTTCTCGATATGCTTCGGCTTGCACCCAATCTGGGGAACTAGCCAAGACAAGCCCACGGGAAACACGAAAGGAGTGAAAAAAATGAGAAAAATCAGAAAAATAACACGGGACAAGAAAGGCATCGACACCATACTCGCAGCACTACTCATGGTCGTCATCGTCGTCGTCGCAGCAGTCATGGTCTACGCATGGTCAACAGGACTACTCAGCGCCCTACTCGTACAAAACCCAGTACCCAAAGAATCCCTGAACGTGGAAACGGGTTCGTACTTGAGCAATAACACTGTGATAACACTAAGCGTCAGAAACACAGGAAGCGTGGGGGTCGCGTTCTCCACCTACTATGTCAAAGATTCAAACGGCAACCAGATCGCTCAAACCAGTTGGTCAACCGCTTCTGGATATCCAGCCTCGATTTCGCCTAATGGATTGGGCACGGTCAACATCCGCATCGGTGCCTCGTGCACTGGTTGCAGTGGGAGCGGGTTTACAGCATTCGCATCGGGCTACACGTACACAGTGATTCTCGTCACAACTCGCAACAATCAGTTCCAGTGGTCTGGCCAAAGGTAGGGACTAGAGAAATGAAGAGTCTTCGTCGAATTCGGAGAGACAAGAAAGGCATCAACACCATACTCGCATCTCTACTCATGGTCGTCATCGTCGTCGTCGCCGCAGTCATGGTCTACGCCTGGTCAACGGGACTACTCAGCAGCCTACTCGTGCAGAACCCGGTACCCAAGGAGAGCCTGAACTACGATTCTTTCGCTTACCAGACCACCAATATGACGGTCTTCGTCAGAAACTCCGGTTCAGTAGCTGTTTCTCTTCAAACGTACTACGTGAAGGATAGCAATGGAAACCAGTACACATCTTCGTCAAGCCCTGCTTGGACATTCGGTCCCATCCCTCCGAATGCGGTAAATGCAACGGTGATCAAAATCGGAGCGGCATGTTCGACCTGCGCTTACGCGGGTTCGGGCAGCGGATTTACGTTCACCTCGGGCTACTCATACACCATCACTGTGGTCACCTCACGGAACAACCAGTTCAGCTGGACCCTAACGAAGACCTGACGAAGTGAGCGCACAAATGTGGACATGTCTCGATGCCTTGTTTGAACTTCCCGGTTTTTTCAAAAACGGAACCTGAATAGAAAATAGAAGCATTCGAAAGAGGAAAAGAAATGAGCCTAGTAAAATGGGCGAGAAAAACAGTCGATAGAAACCGTAGGTCACGGAAAGCCATTAGCACCATAATGGCGAACCTGACCATGTTAATCATAGTTGTATCCCTAAGTTCACTATTATTCATCTGGGCAGTCTCCAGCTTCGGCGCCTACCAGGGCGGAGCAGGATACTGGTTCTCCAGCCGCAGCGTAGCCAACCAGGAGAGAATGTCCATAGAAGGCGTCTACTTCTATCAGTCCGGTGGACTCAACTACGCTCTGATGTATGTCCGAAATGTTGGGACTATCCCATTCACAATCGTCTCAGTTTACGTCAACTCAACGCTCTACAATTCTCCGGCCACGTTCCCTGCGCTTCAAGTCAACGTTAGCCAGGTCGCTCCCATATGCCCATCGACAGCGACCGCCTACGCTTGTGGGCCGAATGGCGGAATCCTACGCTTTGGCCAATCAGCTCCGGGATCTGGTGACACGCAGACAGTGACAGTCGCCACACAACGAGGAACTGTCCTAACGACCACTTGGGTGTCATAGATGACAGTCTACAGACGACTCGCCCGATCCAAGAAGGGCATGAGTACAATCTTCGGAGGACTATTCTTCGTCATAATAATACTCATGGGTTTCAACGTCATGCTCTGGGGCTTCATACAATACGACGCCTACAACCACGTCATAACCAGCATGAGCCAAAGAGACCAACAAGCAGTCTCCGAAAACCTGATTCCAGTAAATGCGACCTATCCGACCGGAGGGCCGCTCAGTGTCATTGTAAACAATCTTGGCGGCTCATCTGTGAGCATCGCTGCAATATACATTTGGAACACGAACACCACAGGCCAATGCAGACCAACGCCGTGCATCTTCAATCCTCCCCCTCAACTAGTCACCTACTTCACTAATGGAAATATTCCAGCTGGCGCAGTCAACTTTGTCATTCACGTTCAAGGAATAAACGTCAAGGACGGTAACAGCTACAGAATAACTCTAGCCACTACCCGCGGACGGGAATTCAGCATGTATTATCCATGGCGCTTCAGCAGCCTCATCGTCAACGGTGGCGCAGGAAACTTCGTGACTAACATTGGACCCTTGGCTGTTTACTTCGACACTAAATCATTCAACTATACTTCAGGCACTCAGACTACATCTCAGTCAGCCTTCTGCATGCCCGCGTCTACGCCTGTTGTTCTCTATATCAGACTTGCCAACACTGACCCTACTTACAATGTTACCCTGCTGTCGCAGACTGGACTTCAAGCGCAAGCCTATGGCGTGAACGGGTTCGGACAGTTTGCCCATGCTTGGATCTTGGATAAGGCAAGTATCAATCCTTCGACGAACTTCGCATACAATTACAACACCAACCCTTACCTTCTTCAACACGCTGGAGCTAACGGTCCTGTACCAGCGAGCTTCGCTATAGTCAAGATTGGAGGCAGCGGCCCGAACACAGCAGGAGCCGTATCCTTTGGCAACAGTAACGTTAGCTGGATAACCTTCATCGGATTCTACTACCTGTACCAGGGTGTGGTCCAAGGTCAGACTATTCCTTTCATGGACTTCGTAACGAGCAGTCCCAATTGCGTCTCGTGAGTGTTGAGATGGATGACTCTTGAGCTACGACGACCAAAACCAGCCTTACAGTAACGACCCGTACGCCTACCAGGACCCTTCTCAATACGACACCTCCCAGCAACCCCAAGAATACACAGGCTACGAATCCCAAGACGCCTACCAGGGACAAAACTACGACAACTCTCAATACCAAGCGCCTCCAGCTCCAGAGCAACGCCAGACCCAAGCTCCTCAACAGCTAACGCGAATACAGTCCGGAATTCCAGGCTTCGACCAGATCGTTGGCGGCGGACTAATCCGTGACCGCGTCTATCTCCTCGCCGGACCAGCAGGCGCAGGCAAGACCATCTTCTCCTCCCAGTTCATCTACAACGGACTGACAAAGTACGGCGAAAACGGTGTCTACGTAGTGCTGGAAGAGACCCCGCAGCAGCTCCGCGAAAATCTCTTCAACAGCTTCAACTGGAACATCGGCAGCTACGAGGACTCTGGAAATCTCGTAATTCTCGACGCGATCTCCAGCAGACTAGGTCTTAGCAGCCAGGAACGATTCGTTGTCCCAAGACCATTTACCTTGGAGGCTCTTCTCTACGAGATACAGACCGCGATCCAGACTGCAGGCGCGCGCAGAGTAGTCATCGACTCGCTAGACGCAATGAGCCTAGAGCTAACTCAGGTGGATCTTCGAAGTTTGATTCAGAG
>Ga0209056_10005931_pt1 | contig 12677 bp, 16 predicted proteins | sample GraSoiAngelo_114_FD_185876 | JGI IMG/M metagenome (GOLD analysis project Ga0209056, IMG submission 185876) | Grasslands soil microbial communities from the Angelo Coastal Reserve, California, USA - 14_0903_13_40cm (SPAdes) (version 2) | ecosystem: Environmental > Terrestrial > Soil > Grasslands... | reverse complement strand
GAGCAGATCGAAATCGTTCTGATGAGTTCCCGGCTGAAGGTAAATGTACGCGTGGCCCCAGGGATCGAGGGGCACGTCCTTCTTGAGGTAGGGTCCTTCCCAGTTGGTCACTCCCTGCGGGGCGACGTTGAGCGCCGTCAGACCTTCCTCGGAGGTCGGCAGCCGGCCGACATCGAGCCGGTACTGCTCGAGCGCCTTGTCGAGGGCATCGATCTGCGCTCTCGCCGCCTTGACGCGCGACTTGCCCACTTGAGCGAAGTATCGCGGCGCCACGAAGCCGGCCAACAGGCCGATGATCACCATGACCACCAGCAGCTCGAGAAGCGTGAAGCCGCGGGCGCCAGGTTTCCGGTAACGGGCAGGGTCGTACATCGTGTACATCGTAGGTGCCGCCGTGCGCGCCCGAGGGCGCATGAAGGGTGGTCTTATTTGCCCCATAGTCCTCAAAGACGGCGTCTCTAGACAGTGGGCAGGGCCTCTAGAGAATGGAGGGGAAGCACCCAAGGGACGGTAGGTGATTACCTTAGATCGGCGCTCGCGGGGCGCCGTTCGGTCACTGCGCGGTGCGCTTCCTTAGCCTCGTTATGTTTCGTGCGGGTCGAGCGCTTCGTACGGGTATCAGCTGTTGTGCTGCTGAGCGAGGAGCTTTCGGTACACGCGCAGCACGGCCGGGACGTAGTGACGGGTCTCCGAGAAGGGCGGAATGCTCCGGCCGTAGCGCTCCACCGCCTCCTCGCCCGCGTTGTACGCCGCGAGGGTGAGCTCGAGATCGTTGCCGAATCGCTGCAGCAAGTCGCGCAGGTAATGCGCGCCGGCGGTGATGTTCTGCTCCGGGTCGAAGGCGTTGGATACCCCGTAGCGGCGCGCGGTGGAGGGCTGCAGCTGCATCAGCCCCTGCGCCCCCCGCTTGGACACGGCGCGCGGGTTGAACGCGGATTCCACCACGATCACTGCCCGCACCAACTCGGGGCGCAGCGCGGCCGCCCGCGCCGCCCGCTCGATCATGGGATCGTAGTCGGCCGACCGGGCGAGGTACTTTCCGGGCGGGTCTGGGCGCTCCGCGACGGGCGTTGCCAGCAGCAGCCGGTAGCGGCTGTCAACCGGGACGTTGCTGAGGTGGGTGACTCCCGAGGCGTCCACGAAACTGTAGATGTCCGCCCGCGCAGCCCCCCAGGCCGCGGCCGCGAGCAGTATCATGGCCAACCGCAGGCCCTTTGGTGCGTACATTGCTTGTCTTTTACTCTTCGCCCGAAGGACATAACAGGTAGGGTAAGCGGGTATCTTCGAATAAGTGTGAACCATGCACCGCCCACCCAGGTAGACCCACATTGACTTTCGCGGCATGATCGACGCAAGGAAAAATAGAACTCCCTGATAATGCCTACAAGAACGCAGGGACAGACGCCGCAACAAGGCGGTACCGGTGGGAGTACATGACGGACACTTCGGCAAGCATAGTCCTGGTTGAGGACCACGCGATCCTGCGCGAGGGGCTGCGCGCGCTCATCGACATGGAGCCTGACCTGACGGTGGTCGGCGAGGCCAGCACCGGCGTGGAGGGAGTCCGGGTCGCTCGGCAGGTCAGCCCAACGCTCGTGATCACCGATCTGGCGCTGCCCGGCGGGTCGGGACTCAAGACCATCGATGAGCTGCGCGCGGTCTGCCCCAACGTCCGGGTGCTGGTGCTCACCGCTTACTGCACGGACGAGTACATCGGGGCCGCGCTCAGCGCCGGTGCCGACGGCTACGTGCTCAAGGATGCCAGCCGCGCGGAGCTGCTGCAGGCGATCCGCTCGGTCGTCGCCGGTCAGAAATACTTCTCCGAACCGGTGTCCGCGCGCCTGGTCTCGGGCTACCTGCGACGCAACGACCCCACGACCGAGAGCTGTCCGAGGATCACGGAGCGCGAGCGCGAGGTGCTGACGCGCATTGCACTCGGCGACTCCAACAAACGGGTCGCCCTGGCGCTGCGCCTGAGCGTCAAGACGGTGGAGAAACACCGCGCAAACCTCATGCGCAAGCTCGAACTGCACAACACCGCGGCGGTCACGCTGTTCGCGGTGCGCAACGGCCTGTTGCCGGCGCCGGACGTCGATCAGAGCCCGGTGGAGGAAAGCGTCCGCTGACTTCCCTTCTCGGGCCGATACCTATGTACGTGTGGATCCTGACTGTCACCTATCTGTACGGCAACCTGACCGGAAACACGGTGCTGGTCGCGTCTTACCCGTCACGTCCGCTGTGCGAGATCGCGGCGAACTACGCGGGCAGCGACGAGAAGCGCATCGTCGCCGAATGTCGCGCGGTGCGCGTGGTCGGCGACGCCCCGTAGCTCAGGCGGCGTCGGACTTACGTCCCTCGCCCGCGGCGAGCTGCCACTCGATGCGCGCCTGAGTACCCACGCCGGTCGCGCCGGCCGTGAGCCGCATCTGCCCGCCGGTCATCTCCGCGCGCTCGCTCAAGTTTCGCACCCCGCGGCCGGAGCCTATCGAGGCGCTCGAGGCAGAAGCCTCGACCCCCACCCCGTCGTCGGTCACTTCCAGCACCAGCTGGTCCCCGGTGCGCGCGAGTGACACCGCGACGTTCTGCGCCTGGGCGTGCTTCGCCACGTTGTTCAGCAGCTCCTGCAGGCTGCGGAACACGGCTGTCGCGAGACGCTCCGGAATGTCCGCGTCCACCGCAGCCACGGTCTCGCGCAGCGTGAGGCTCGGGTAGCTCTGCGCGAACTCGCGGCAGAACCAGGAGACGGCCGACGCCGCTCCCAGATCATCGAGCACCGCCGGTCGCAGGTTCATCGCGATGCTGCGAATCTCGTCCATGCCTTCCTGGAGCGACGCGACCGCCCGCTGCAGGATCGGCAGGGAGTCCTGGGGACGGCCCTGTTGCAGCAGCTCCGCACACCGCTCGAGACCGTACTTGATCGCGCCCAGCTGCTGTCCGACCGAGTCGTGCAGCTCGCGCGCGATGCGCTTGCGCTCCATCTCCTGTGCGCTGATCAGCTGCCGCGACAGCGCGGCGAGCTCGTTGCGCGAGCGGCGCAGCGCCTGCTCGGCGGCTTCGCGGCGCGCAATCTCGTTCTGCAGGTCACGATTGGCGTCCGCCAGCGCATCGGTACGCGCCCGAACGCGGGACTCGAGCTCGAGATTGATGGTGTTGAGCGCTTCGCGCGCCAGATGGAGCGCCGTCACGTCCGCGACCACGGCCACCGCGAGCGGCTCGCTGGCGACGCCCGCCGTCCCCGGCGTCATCCGCCTGAGTGTCACGTGCAGGGCCCGCTCGAGGAGCGCATCCCGCACCTCGAACTCCGCAGTGCCCTCCTCCCGCAGGCTAAGCCACGCCGAACGCAGCGATTCCTGCAGCTGGCAGCGCTCCGCCGCGCAGCGGTTATGCAATAGGCGGTGCAGGTCGCGCCCGAGCACTTCCGCGATCGAGCCGAGGTTCCAGCGCTCGCAGACGCGGTTCACGCGCAGCAGGTGCCCGCTCGCGTCCAGCAGACAGATCAGGTCGGGAAGGGCATCGACCGTGCCCTCCCACTCGAGCTTGGCGCGCGCAATCGCCGCGCGCACGCCCGGCGCGTTCGCCGTTCCCACCGCCGTGTCCGCGGTGGCCTCGCCCGCATTGTCGCTGTTCATTGGATTCTTCCCTGTTGAAGCCGACCGGTGCTCACGAAGCCTCACACCCGGAAATGCACCTGACAACCGTCGCCGATCGCAAACAGCTTCACCCTGCGGCCGCTCGCACACTCGCTATCAAAGCCTTCTCGTGCCTGACCCTTACTCCTTCTTATCGGGAAGACGATGGTCGCGATGTCGGCGCATCGGAGCGGCCGAGAGACTTGCGGAAGCGGTAAACGCTCCACAGGAGTGCGCTCAGCGGCACCAGGTATGAGCACAACACCTCCACCACATGCAATCCCCTCCCCCGCGCGTCCGAATCACGCACGTTGCACGTACACGTCCGTACGCTAGCGCTCGCACCTTGATCCGTACATCGGCAGCAACCAAGGGAACCCTTGGGGCACACTATGAATCCCGCGGTAGGGATCTCCCGTAGAGAATTCGCCTGATGCTTAGCCTACCCTGCTAGCTGTGCCTTATCCATATAGTGTCGTGGAAGGGGGATCTTCGACCACGACCGCCCTGCCTGCAGCGGCCGCGGCGGAAGGTGCCCACGCAGATCCCACCAAGACCCTGGTCCTCTTAATCGATGAGCCGGGCATCATGCGCGATGGCCTCTGCGGGCTGCTCGAGAGCGACGGCACGATCGAGGTGGTGGCCGCGAGCGCAAATCGGCGCGACGCGATCGAGGCACTCGACACCGTCCAACCGCATGTAGCGATTATAGATTTCTCGACCGACCTGAAGGGCGGTCCCGAGACGATCGCCCATCTCAAGCGGCGCTGGCCGGCAGTGCGGATCCTGGTGCTCACCGTGCGGCGCGATGAGCAATTCATCGAGACGGCGCTGCGGGCGGGAGCCGACGGTTATGTCCTCAAGAGCGACAGTCGGGCGGAGCTCTTCAACGCCGTCCACCGCATCGCTTCGGGCAAGGGCTACATCAGTCCCTCGGCCCTGGATCGGATGGTGACCGCATACGCCCAGACCTCAGACCGGCTCCCGGGGCGGGCCCGGCCACCCGGCGCGCTGACGCACCGCGAGCAGGAAGTGATCGCGCTGATCGCCAAGGGCTACCGCACGCGCGAGATGGCGCAGCTCATGTCGTTGAGTCACAAGACGGTGGAGAAGCACCGCACCAATCTCATGCGCAAGCTGGGGCTCCGATCGGCAGCGGCGGTCGCGGCATACGCCATCACTCACGGCTTCGCCTGACGGCGCGCCCTTTCCTCCGGACGCGGCCAGAGCAGCGGGAAGAGCGGATGCTGCATCGGCGCATCGGCCGGCAGCGCTTCCACGAGGCCCGGAAAATCCGGCGAGGTCTTCCAGCTCCGCGGAGCGTGACGGATGTCATCGCCCAGGAGGCGCACGGAGAAGACCCGACGCCGGCTGTCACCGGCCCCCACACCACCCGAAGCATGCAGCGTCAGCATGTGAAAGCACACCGCGTCCCCCGGTCGCAGCTCCCAACCCAGGAGCCGGTGGCGACTTCGGTCGGCATCGATGTCGGGCAGCTCGGCAAGAGCGCCTTCCGGGAACCACCGGGCCTGTGCGTCCACGAACGAGCGCGGCATCAGCCACGGCCCGCGATGGGACCCCGCGACGAACTCGAGCGTCGACTCGCGACTGACGGGATCCACGGGAATCCAGAAGCTGCAATTCTGCCAGCCGCTGATGTTGTAGTACGGCTGATCCTGGTGCCAGGGCGTGCGCTGCCGCGTGCCGGGCTCCTTGGTCAGCATATGATCGTGGTAGAGCCGTGCCGTGGTGCTGCGCATCAATCGTGCTCCGACCTCGCCGAGCGCCGAAGCGAATATGAACTCCCGATAGCGCTCGTTGTCCTGCCAGCACCAGAAGTCCTCGAGAAAGAAGCCGGGATCGCCGGGAGCGCTCGCGACCTTCGCCCGGGGGCTGGGATGCGCCAGATTCTCGTCGATTCCCGCCCTGAGGAGCTCGACCTCCTGCTCCTCAAGAAGCTGCCGCAGCACCACGGCGCCGTCGGCGTGGAAGGCATCCACCTCAGCCTGTGAGACCCGCAGGCGCTCGCTGTGCTTCGCAGACATTCCCGACTCCGGCCGCGGCCCGCCTAAGCGTGCGGCTTGAGCTTGCCGCGCTCGCACCGGGAGTAGAATCGATTTCCCCGCTACCTGGAAGGGCCGCCCCGCATGATCTACCTCCTGGCGCTGCTGCCGGCGACCGCACTCGCCGTCGCCGGCTACTTCGTGCTGTTCCTTTCCGCCCGCTCGGAGGGCGCGCTGCGGACCTTCGGGAAATACCTCGGTTTCTGGGCCTTCACTCTCGCAGGATTGGTCATCCTCGGCGCGATCTTTGCCGCCGCGCACGTCCGGCACCACTGCCCGTTCGGGATGCACGGCGCGCACGAGCGGATGTACTGCCCCGAGTCGCGGATGGAAGAGCCTCGCGATGCCGGTCCGCCACCCGCTTCGCACTAGGTGTGCCGGGGTAGCGGCGGGTGGAATGCTTCGCAGGTGCCGTGATTGGCTGCCGAGGAACGAGGAGTTGGCATCGTGAACCCAGATGAGTTGCGCGCCATCCAGGCGCCCTTGAAGCAACGCTATCGTGAGACTCCCGAGGCTGCCCTGATAACCCTGCGTGCGCAGGGCCGGCTGGCCGACGGCATCACGTGCAAGATCGAGACCGGCAAGGCGCTCGTGTCAGCGGGCCTGCACGCCGCGACCGGCGGCAGCAGCCTCAACGCCTGCTCGGGCGATATGCTGCTGGAAGCTCTGATCGCGTGCGCGGGAGTTACGCTGAATGCGGTGGCCACCGCACTTGGAATCGAGGTGCGCGATGCGACGATCGAGGCCGAGGGTGACGTCGACTTTCGCGGAACGCTCGGGGTGTCGAAGGAGGTCCCGGTCGGCTTTCAGAATATTCGCCTGCGCTTCCGCTTGGACACGGGCGCATCCGAGGGGGAAATTGCCAACCTGCTGCGCCTTACGGAGCGGTACTGTGTTGTTTACCAAACACTCGTTCGCCCGCCCGCCCTCACCGTGATCCGGTGACTCCAATGGACATTGCCTGCAGAACCGGTCCGGTCAAGATGCCCTCGTACTCGAGATGAAATGCCAAAGGACGGCTGTCGGAATATCCGTCGGATTCGCGTTTAGCGATGTGCGAGCGCATTCTCCCGATTCGTTTGCGCTGTGGCGCCGGGCACCGCACCTGAAGAGATTTCCAGGCGGGGAATCCTTGCAGGATCTTGTCGCGCGTATCGACGAAGCGCTCCGCTTCGCGTTGCGCCGGCATTCCTAGGAGACAGGGGTGTTCGTCGGTCACAACAGCGGCAACCGCGCGCTGCTGCTTGAACTGCCCGACCAGCCTCTATCGGCGTACTGGCGGCTGGCGCAAGACCCCTGCTGCATCAACGAAGCCGAAATCGTCGACGGACGCGCCACGATGTTGCGGGTGAACGAGACAGCTCATCTGGCCGCCCAGTTCGCCTCAATCGCCTTCCCGAACCGAGGCTCACGCCCTCAGCGCCCGTCACAGCCCGCGGGGCGACTGGAGGAGGAATGCAGTCTCGCGACTTCCGTAGTTCAATGACGGCAACGACGTGGCCGAGCTACACATCCACCAACGAAGAGGACGCTCCCTGGTAGAACGCTTGAGGTGGAAACGCCCATCGATCCACCAGCGCGCAGTTGTGTCCCTTCGGCCGCAGCCTCAGTCTTCCCTTGCCGACACGGCCGGCGGATCAGCGCGGTCCGGATTGATGACGCCGAAACGCGCAGGAACCTGTGCGTAGAACAGCCGAATCCCGTGCCCATGCAGGAACGCAAGGAAATCCTCCGCCTCCTGATCGGTGACAAGGAATTCGATTTCCACTGTAAGGGTGCCGGCAAGCTCGAAGAAGTTACTTTCGTGCAGGACGTGATGCCGTCCGAAGCCGGCCATAGCCTTGAAGGCCGAGCCACCGCGAATACCCCGCTTATTGGCCTGCTCCAAGAGCCATTCCCACACCGGCCGTCCGTGGTGTCGATGGTTTTCATGGACGTAGAATCGAAACAGTGACCCATGCATGGCGATTCCTTCGGTCGACTACTTCGATGAGCGGTGGCGATACTGCCTGCGCAGACGGATTGGCGCAGCAGAGGCCGACTTTCGTATGATGATCGGGCAGTCGGAGATGGCATTCCTCCGCGAACCGCCGCAAGGCTGATGATGCCTACCCAACGCCCTCGAAGGGCGCGGCGGTAGGCGGCGCGTGCGGCAGCCCACCCAGCCCTCCTTCGGTGCGGCTCGTGCTGACCCTATGTCGCACGGAGAGACGGAAATCTTGAATGCCTTGGCTGAGCCCGTTGGCCCTCGGGTCCGAGATCGCACTCGGCGCGGAACACCATCTACCGTCTCTTGGCGGCCTGCCCCCTTCCGTCGTGAAGCGCATCGGCGCGTTTCTGGGCATCCGGGCCACAAAAGTCGGTTCAATCGTCAAGATCAGCGAGAAGACTCTCGATCGCCGGCTAAAGAGCGGTGCGCGCCTCAAGCCAGACGAATCGGAGCGCCTGGCGCGTCTCATGAGAATCATCTCGCTCGCTGTCGCAGCTCTCGAAAGCGAAGACAACGCACGCCAGTGGCTGCAGCGTCCACTCCGAGAGCTCGGGGGTCAAACGCCGTTGCAACTCGCGGCAACGGAGCCGGGATCGAGGGAGGTCGAGCGGGTCTTGGGCCGCATCGAGCACGGAATCTTTGCCTGATCACGGCCTGGCGTATCTGCAAGAAGGCACATACGGCCGCTGCCTTTGACGGGCAGGGTGCTGCCGAGCACCCAGGACGCTGGAATAGCCCAGGAGTCGCCGTCGTCCACACAGCCGAGAGCCGTTCGCTTGCCTCGCTCGAGGTACTCGTGCACACCGAGGACACGCGGCTACTCGCGGCCGTGCAGTGGATGCTGATTCCGGTGAGTATCGATGAGCAGCTCATCGAGATCGCGAAGCATCTACCCAAGGATTGCCGCCAGCTGCCCGCTCCACCTTCGACGCGTGAGTTCGGAACTCAGTGGGTAAGGCAAGCACGCTCGACCGTGTTGCAGGTACCCAGCATCGTGGTCGATGGGGAGTTCAACTACGTTCTGAATCCCCGGCATGCGGATTTCGGCCAGTTGAAGATCGGCGCGCCTGTATCGTTTTCCTTCGACCCGCGGCTGTGAGGAGTTCATCAATCGAGAGGCCTTGATCATCGTAACTCCCCTCCGGGACTCGGCCAGACGCTGCGCACGGCTGTAGCATCGTGCTCTGACGTACCTGCGGCACGCATGAAAATAGGAGCTGCTGATGTGAGGTCAGCAGTGCAGTCCGCGAGCCTACTGGGCGCCATCGGTGATCCACGGTCCGCCTGCCTGCCAGCGACGCGCGAATCTTTGCCCATGCGCTGCCGCTGCTGCCGGAGGCATCACGAATGCCGCGATTTCCCCGACGACTCGGGGAAACGCATCGGCTAGATTCGGCTCTCCGATCCGGCGCACAAACGCGCGCCATTGCAGAACGTGCTCATTTGCCTCGAAGTACGCGCTGGTCAGCCCGATGGGTGCTTGAGTGGGTACGTCGGTACCCCGATGTTCAAAGGTCGCAGCGATGGACCGGGCAAGCATCGCCCCTTCGAATTGCAGGTGCCGCGAATAGGTCCAAATATCGTAGAAATCCTTCATTCGACTGTTCGCCGTGTCCAGCTCGACCATCGCCTGGAACTTCTCAGCGATGGCCGCTTCGACGGGATACGCACGAAGCCGTACCGCGGGTGCACCGAGCAGCGTCGGGTATTCGATGACTCGTGGCCCGGGAACCACGACGTCACCTACCCCGAAGTCGATTTGGACATTCAGCCGCACGTTGCCCATGCGTCCTTTAATCAGAACCCGGGTTCCTCGATACGTTGCGTCCTTTGCGATCTCCTCAGCGCTGACGCTCTTCGGATCGAATTCGACTGCGTCCGAATCGATCTTGACCGCCGCGCATTCACGCACGAGCTCAGTCAGACTCTCTGTATCCGCTCTGCCCTGACGCAGCAGATCGATGTCCATCGTTGGACGCGCGTTGGGGATGCCGACAGTCTTAAGCAGGAGCGCGCCTTTAAGGAGCACTCCATCAACGTGAGGCGAGCGTGATAGCCGGTCGAGAAACCGCTCCATGGCGTAGAACTGCAGAACCTGGTTGAACGTGAGACCTTGGCTGGTGGCCTCGTTACGCAGCCTTGCAAGAACCGATGCAATGATGTTCGTGCGCGGAGTATTCACGTTTGCAGGTAGGGCCGCACGACCCGCTCGACTCGCAGCAGCCGCGCATAGCGAAGAATCCCACGGATGCTGGCCTTGCGACGTTCGCGGGCCAGACGAAGCGCCTCCAGCGCGACATCGAGACCCAGCTTGTTTCGGAACTTGAAGCAGTCAGCGATGGTGCGGTCGACACTGTATACCCTGACATGGGTTGTTCCGATTTTGAGAGTTTCGAGACCAGCCTCGAACGTCTTCGGATCGAAGCGATAAACCCTGGTGGGAAGAGGTTCAAGTTTCAGCCGGTAGTAACTACCCCGCGGCACGGCCAGGTGTACAGCAGCGGGGATTTGCGTAGTGATGTTGTGAACTGCGAGAGCGGAGATAAGGCATACCACGGCTCCGGGCGCGCGGACTGCTACGACGGCGAGATCGGGATTCTGGTGCTCCTTGGCGTCTGCGAGGCGGTAGAGCCCGCGGGTGAGCTCGGTCAGTTTGCCGGAATCCCGGAGCTTATAGAGCGTTGCAGGGTGAATGCCCAGAGCCAGCGCCTCCTTGGTGCGCAGGGATCCTCCGTGACGCCGGAAGGCCTGGATTGCGGATCCTATGTCTCGGGATTGAGTCATGATGGATAATATTAGCGCCACTTCTACATCACTGGCAACTATTTTTTCCCCCCCCCCCCCCCCCCCGGCGCCTCAGCGAATTCCATATTCGCTCGACGTTCACTCCGGATAGTCGAACACGGTAACCCACTCAGATTCCACGATCCGGTATTTGTACTTCACCGTTAACAGTCTCGAAACCGCGCGCATGTGCGCCGCACCGTAAAGTATTCCGATCCTTTTGGCGGTCTTGGCGGACAGCGCAGACGCTATTTCCTCGATGAGCCGTGCGTTCCGCGTTGTACTCAACACGTTCTCCAATTCGGGAACACTTTCAAACATTTCAAAATCCCTGTTGGATTCAACTTCCTCAGTACTTAGACGCCGTCCAATCGACTCCCGGCTTGCAGTCAGATAAACCCAGCATCCGAACACCGGAGCACCCAAGAGCAGGCCCAGCCGTTGATACCATGGCACACCTCTCCAAGCGGCCGCGAACTGCTCGGTGCTCACGTCCGCACGAATTCTCTGTTGTTGCACGAGCGGGACCACGAGAGCATCCCGCTGCGTTACGAGATTCAGCCGTCTGCTTCGGGCTGCGATGGAGTATGAGAGCGACAAAATCCGAGCCCGAAAGTCCCGCACGCCTTCGAAAAGCAGCAGATCGCACTTCTCCAGCCGGCGCCGGACCTCTGCGTAGTAGTTCGCTGAGCCGACATGGATCATTGGAAATAGGCACACCTCGGGCTCTTGCTCGGAGGAACGGAGCACGTGACATGCAGCGCGCAGGCCGATCACACTGCTTTCGATAAATTGCATCGCGCTAAGCGACCTCGCGCACGAAGTCTCTGATGACCCGTGCGGCTTCCACCGGATTGGCTTGAAGCAAAAAGTGAGGGCCCTCAATTTCCACCACACGCGCACCTGACGCAAGGCGCGCGAAAGGCGCCGCGGCAGATCTCGGAACCAAACGGTCTTCTGTGGCGCGCAGGTAGAGAGTCGGCACACGAATGCGATCCAGGAGGGCTCGCAGGTCGACATTCGCGATCGCCTCGAGACGCGAGGCCAGCGTTTTTGGCGAAACCCGCCGCAGAACTCGCGTATGCAGTCCGCGCAGTTCCGGGGAAGCGAACCTGCCCATTAAGAAGTGCGCGGCAACCGCCTCTGGAATCCATTGTGGCGGAAAAACATGAAGCAACGGTTTGATGACTCGCAGAATGGCCCGCGGTGACGTGACAAAGGAGGCGCACAGGATGCAACCCAGGAGCCCAGGCGGTGCTCGGGCTGCAATCGCCACTGCTATGGGTCCCGAAAATGACTCCCCGAGCACGACGTACGGCCGATTCTGCGGCAGTGCGGCGCGAGCAATCACTTCACACGCGGCGTAGTCGAGAGGTTCGTCCGGATAGCGCACAACTGCAGTGGGAACATCGGGACGCAGCGCGGCTAGAAGCGGTGCAAACAAGTCCCCCGTGCCGTCCAATCCAGGGAGAAGCACTAGGGTTGGCTCCATGTGGGCTACGGCCAAACCGGCCTTAGGACTGGAGCGACCCGTGCACGTTCCCGCAGGTCGTCCAAGTAGTCTGCCCAAGCCTGCATCAGTATGCGGCGCTCCGGAAGCCGTTGCGCCTTGTTATACGCCGCCCGGAACTCGCCATAGTGCGAAACCCATGACCGGTTTGCTCGTTGCTCGCGTAGCCCAGCCGCCGCAATGCCGTATTTAAGGTGTAATTCGACATCGGGCGATCGCGAGTAAGAAGAGACGGAAATACGTAACTCCCGCCGTCGAAGAAGCGCTTCAACGTCGCTGAAGTAAGAGTGACCACCCCCCTTAGTCTCATGAAGCCACGCACGCAGACTGACCGGACCAAAACCCGCAAGCGCCTTGTAGCTCGGCGGCGCTCCATCGAGGCGCGCTGCGGGAAATGCGATTGATCATGTCACAATGCGGACAGACGAACTGCAGCGCTTCGGGCATGCCTTCGGCATATGGGGACCAGTGAGGTGATTTCGACATCGCGAGGGTCACCGCCTTTAGCGGTGATGCTGTGCAGCGCCCTGCTCTGCGCCTGCGCAACCGTGCCCCGCAAACCTGCGCCGCCCATCCTGTTCGCGAATGTCGCGCCGTCAGGATTCCCAGAGACCGTGCGCTTCCTCGGCCTGGACCGCGGCTTCATGCTGGCCCATGCGGGAGAGAAGTTGAGCCGCCTCCGCGAGGCGGCCCACGGCGAG
>Ga0209056_10005929_pt1 | contig 12681 bp, 5 predicted proteins | sample GraSoiAngelo_114_FD_185876 | JGI IMG/M metagenome (GOLD analysis project Ga0209056, IMG submission 185876) | Grasslands soil microbial communities from the Angelo Coastal Reserve, California, USA - 14_0903_13_40cm (SPAdes) (version 2) | ecosystem: Environmental > Terrestrial > Soil > Grasslands ... | reverse complement strand
GGGGGTCAGGACTTCTCGGCGGTCGATCCCTGGCCGGCGCATGCGGCGTTCCAGATCAATACCGGTACGGACGTCGCGATCTCGAAGCTCTGGCTCCAAGCCTTCGCGGTGCGCTATATGGTCGTCACGACGCCGGCCTCCTCCGAGATCTATCGCGACTTCACGAACCCGGCGAAGTTCGACGGCATGTTCCCGGTGGTGTTCGACGAGCGTGGAGTCCGGATCTACGAGGTCCCGCTCGCGGGAGATCCGCGCGCGGTCGAAGTCGCCGGGGGTGCCGAGCTACGTCCCCCGACGAATGGCATCGACCGCGCGGCGCTCGAGAGCTACATGAATGCCGTCTCACGATCGACGGCTCCCGGCGCTGTGACAGCGAGCCTTGGCCGCATTCGCGTGGAGACGGCGGCGCAGGGCGGAAGTCTCGTGGTTCGTCAGGCGTGCGACAGCGGCTGGCGGGCGAGCGTGGATGGAAATGGCGCGGCCGTGGCTCCCGACGCGCTCGGGATGATCAGCGTTCCGGTGCCGGCGGGTAGTCATGTGGTCGAGCTCGACCATCGCGTCCATCTCGACTTCCTGGCGGGGCTCGGGCTCGCGACGCTGACCGGACTCGTGCTCGTCGGCCGTGCGCTGCGCCCCAGACGGAGCCCTTGATGACCGGTCGGAGAATCGAGATCGCCGCGGCCGGCGCGGTCGTCGGCGTCGTCGTCGTAGCGGGACTGCTTCTGAACGCCTGGCGTGGATTCCCCAAAGGCGTGGACGCCTATCAGCATCTGACGCGTCTGAACTTCGTCGCAGACTGGTTCCCGCACCACAACTGGTTCTACGCGTGGGCGGCGGGCATGCCGATGTTCGACAACTATCCCGGCCTTCCCTACGTCGCGGCGCTTCCGTTCGTTCGCCTGTTCGGCGACACGACGACGCTCGAACTCATGGCGTTAGCGGCAATGGTGGCGTTCGGGCTCGGACTCTACGGGCACGTCCGCGTGCGGACCGGACGGCCGGACATCGCGTTGCTCGTTGCCGTCATGGTCGTGACATCGATGGCGATCTGGCATTTCGTCCTCGCGAGCGGCGTTTATGCCCGCGTCGTCGCGATGGGCTTCGGCGGGCTCGCCTGGTGGGCCCACGCCATGGCACTGTCGCGCCACTCGGGCCGCTGGTGGGCACTCACGGCTGTACTCATCGCGGCGACCATCGCGTGCCATCCGGTGACGGGCGCTTTCGTGGCCGGATATGTCACGCTCGCGCAGCTCTCGTCCATGGGCTTCGGCGGCATCCGACCGCTGGTGGCGCTCGGCGCGCTCTCGTTCCTGCTCGCGGCCCAGCCGATCCTCTCCTCGCTCTCCTTCGGGATCGGCGGCACGATCCTCGGCGTCGACCGTCCGGAGCTGGGTTACTCGAGCCCGGTCCAGCTCATCGCTCCGCAGTTCTCGGGATTCGCCGCCTTCGGCATCCCCGTGCTCATTGTCCTCATGCAACTGCCGAGGCGCTTCTGGCGATCTCTGGGCGCCGGACTCGCGCTTCTCGTGGTGGTCGCGTACATGTTCGCGCCGAACTTTCACGTGCCGACCCGCTACTACTACATAAACGGGATCGACCCGGCGACCGCACCCTATTTCCTCGTCATCGTGGGTGGCCTGTGCTTCGCAGCCCTCGCGCCATCGCTCCCACCGAGGATCCAGCGCATCGTGCTCGTCGGGACGACCGTCGTCGTCGCGATCAACGCCATCGTGGCGGTCCCGGCGATGTACGCATCGGGGTACGTCAACGACACGAGCTCCCCCACCGCTACCGAACAGGTAGCTCGGCGCAGCCTGATCGTCGATGGCAACGACCTCACCCATCGCATCGCGCCGCTCAGCGCGACCGAGTCCGTGATATTCAATTACTTCAACCGCAAGCCGGAGCTGCGTGACTACTACGCGTTCGCGCAGCTAAACGTCGACTGGCTTTACTTCGCCTATGACACCCTCTACCACCCGCCGGTCAACGTCGCGCGATACCAGGCGGTGCTCGACTGGTACGCGCTCGACGCGATCACGTTCTCTTCGTCGGACGAGAAGGGCGAGCCCGAGATCGGGAGCCTTCCCTTCATGCGGTTGGTGCCGGAAACGAAGAACACCCAGTTCCGGCTGTATCGCGTCGACTCGCCCAGCACGATCGGGGCGACCACCACCGCACCGCTCGTCGTCGTCATCGGAAGCCGCAGCGACTACGACCGCGTCGCGCGACTGCTCTTCGACGATGGGGCGAGCCCGCGCACCCGCGTGCCGGTCTGGTGGTCCGGCACAGTCGCTGACCTGCCCGACGACCTCGTCGGGCGCGCGGCCTCCGTCATCGTCGTCGGCGACCATCTCGGCGACCCGGGTCGTGCCGCGCAAAACGCGGATGCCCTGACGGCGGCGGGCGCCAAGCTCGTCTGGGATGTCGGCGACCTCGGAGACGCTGCGCTGCCCGCGCCGTGGCCGGTGAGCGCGGTTCGGCGCAGCGCGATCGACCGCTGGACAGTGAAAGATCGCGCGGGCCGCATCGCGGAGAGCGACTTCGCGCCGGCATCGTTCGAGGGCGGGCCGTGGGGCGCCACGGTCCCGGTCTCCGCAGCCTCGGGGGCGACCACGGTCTTGTCCCTTGGCGATCAGCCGCTCATCGTCTCAGTATCGCGAGGTAAGGGATCCCTCACGGTCGTGGGTGGGAATCTGCTCTATCACGCGCAGTCGAAAGCGAATGCCGCCGAGCGCCGGTACGTCGTTTCGTTCCTGGGCGACGCGGCGACCGGTGCGGAGACCGCGGCGCGCTGGCGCTTCGTCGACCCCGAGCGGCGTGAGATCGAGACCGATGGAGCGGCCGTGCTCTTCAAGGAATCGATCTATCCGAAGTGGAGCGCCCGGTTCGTCGGCGTCGACGGCACCCAGCGCGCGCTGCGGATCCAGTACGCGGGACCGGGCCTCATGCTCGTGATCCCGCCCGGACCGGGAACCGTGATCTACGAATACTCGAGCACCAGCATGCTCGGCTGGATCGCGTGGGGGCTCACGCTCCTCGGCGGTCTGCTCGCGCTCTTACTCGCGCGTCGGCGCACCGTATTCGTGCCCGCGCCGCCGCGACCTCGCGACGACGACGACCTCGACGAGGATTAGGACCCGGCGAGATCCTCGCGGCGCGCCCAGCCTTCCATCTCACCAACGGGCACACGGAAAGCGTACGGACCGAACCGGAATGTCCGGCCGAGCCACTCCAGGAACGCAAAGGGCGCGGGCGCGTAGTAGCGCATGCGGTTGAAGCAGTAGGTGAAGGTGAGGTAGGAGGCCGAGCGGCGCCAGCCTTCCCAGCGCAAGCCCGCGGCCTCGAGCGCGGCGCGCAAGGTCCGGGGGGCGAAGTAGAAGAGGTGCTCGCCCGGCTTGTAGTGGTACCAGAGAGGTCCGAGCAGGCGCGCCTGCAGTCCGCCGACGTTGGGCGTGACCAGATGAACGATGCCGCCGGGAACGAGAAGTCGCCGTACGGCGCGAAGGGTGGCGACCGGATCGGTGAGGTGCTCGACCGAGTCGTACAGCGTGATGACGTCGAAGCTCGCCGCGGGAAGGTCGAGCTCCTCGAGGCGGCCCGTGGCGACGTGCAGGCCGCGAGCGCGGGCCTGCGTCGCCGCAAACGCGGAGATCTCCACACCCTCGACGTCCCAGCCCGACGCCTTCGCCTCAAGCAGGAAGTCGCCGAGCGCGCAGCCGACGTCCAGTAGCCGACCGCGACGGCCGTAGCGCTGCTCGATGGCCTGGATCCGATCCCGGAACGTGCGCCGGTTCACATTTGAGTCGAGGAAGTAGTTGGCGTAGCCGCCCTTGGGGTTGTTGGTGGCGTAGTAGTCGCCGTCGTAGATCGCCTCGGCCGCGAGCGGTCGCGTGTCCTGTCGCACGAGGCCGCAGTCGCCGCACTTGACGATGAGCGTGCCGTCGACCTGGAAGAGCGTGCGTGTCGTGCCGTTCGCGCAGAGCGCGCAGCGGTTCGTGATCTCGGCCGGACGCGCCGGAGCGCTTATCAGCGCTTCCGCGTGACCGATCCGGACGTTCGGGACCGTGCTCATGAGGGAACCGTAGCCAGGCCTGAGCTGGTGTTCGACCCCTGTTCGGGGGACCGCTCGTCCGGATCGCCGCCGATCCGCTCGAGGACCACGTTGTACGCGAAGGCCCAGAACGCCATGAGGAATGCGACGGTCGCGATGATGCTGCCGTAGTCGTGAACGATGACCGCAGGCAGCTGTCCGAACAGGTACGCGACGACCGCGACGACGGTGATGCGAAGGATGTTCAGCATCGCGATACCCAGGACGCCAAGCGCCACCGTCTCGAGGCGCGAGCGCAGCGTGTACTCACCTTGAAGGCCGGTGGCCATCGATACCAAGAGGAAGAGGACCGTCTGCCAGCCCACGCAGTTCCAGGAGATGTACAGCGCGAGACTGCCTGGCCCGCTGCCGACATACAGCAGCGAGCCGTCATAAGCGGAAGGGATCCCGATGAGCGCGAGCGCGCCATGCACGAGCCTGCCCTCAACGGGCGCGATCCACTGTCCGAGCCATGCGTCGAACCCGGCTGCCATCGCGGCCCTTGTTAGCAGCTCGCCGAACGTCGAGAAGAACGGAAGGATGAGCAGCGCGATGGAGGCGGTCGCGATGAGCGTGCCGACCGGGCGCGCGGCGCCGGAGAGACCCTGCCGCGCGAACGCTGTGCTCACGGCCGCCTCCGCTTCCACCAACGGGCCGCGACCGGCAACGCTAGGGTCAGCGGCACGAGGGCAGCGACGCTTTCGGGCACCGTTAACGCGACGGTGAGCTTCGACGGCGTCGCCGTGCTGTCGTACGAGACGCGAACCGCGGGACAGTTGTTCGGGTCATCCGGGACCGAGATATCGATGATGAGGTGATCGCCGCCGATGAAGTCGGTCGACGCCAGCGCGAACGGTCCCGTCGAAACGAGCGTCGGCCCGCTCGGGCTGCTGACCGAGACGGTGGTCGAGCCGAGGGACGTCGTGTTCGAGCTGAGAGGGTTCAGCGCGAAGATCAGGTTCGTGCTGCTTCCTGAGACGGACGATGTGGCCGTCTCCACGATCGGCAATCCGGCTTGAGATTGCAGCGCGTGGTTTATCCCGACCGTGACGATCGTGCCGGTGGCGTTCTTGAAGTCCGCGAGCTCGAGCATGTCCGCCGGTGGCGTCCACGTGGCGTCGACCTGGACCTGGAAGGCAGCTATGACCAGTTCGTAGGCGTTCGCGGTCGACATCGGGGTGCTGGTGTTTGTCGAGTGCGATGTTCCGCTCGTACTCGCATGCGGATGCGTCGGATCGACCGGGTTCGCGGTGTCCAGTCCGACGTAAGCACCGATCCACGCCACCATCCCCTTCGCAGTGACGACGCTGAACGTGTAGGGACCTGGATCGGAGGCGCCCACGACGTGCGAGCCAGCCCAGATAAAGCTCGTCCAGTCAATTTCAGTGAAGTTGCTCGGTGGAGTGAACGTTCCGCTGAGGTTGAATCCGACCACCATGACCAGAACGTCGTTCTCTTGCGCGCCGGCGGGCTTGTTCACGCTGATGCTGTTCCCGTTCTCGACAGTCGCCGTCGCTGTCGAGCGCAACCAGATCGGTGTCTGGCGCTTGACCACGGCGGTGATGGTGCAGGTCCGCGCGGTCGCCGGCGGCTTCAGCGTAATCGTCTTCGTCGCGCCGACGGCGGAAGCGAGCGATGTCGCCGTCTCTGCGCCTGTCGCGGTGCCGCTTGCCGCGACGAGCAGATCGTTCATCTCGAACAGTGCGTTGCTCGCGTTCGATCCGGTGTTACTTCCTGAGTCGACTCGCTCGCTCATCCCGCTCGGGGGCGTCCATCCCGATATCCCGCCCGACGTCGCGGCGACCCCGTGTAGCGTGACGAGCATCGTGTTGGCGGCGCCCGTCGTGACCGACAGCGCGGTATGTGACGTGCCGCTCGGTGTTGTCTGCTCCGCCTGCTGATCGATGGGTGCGGCGTTGTCGACGCCGCTGTAGGCGACAAGTCCGGCGCCCCCCTTCACGTTGCCGCCGAACGTGAAGGTATAGCTTGCGGGTTCGCTCGCGACGTTGGTGACCGCGTGCCAGAACGTGACGATGGAGATAGTCGTCCCGTTGTCGATCCTGGTCACGGTATTCCATGTTGCGTCGGGGGCCGTGATCGCCGTGCCGCTCCCGCCGCGCACGGCGAACCCCGCGAGCATGACGTCGTTGGTGTGAAGGCCGGATGGTTTGTTGAGCGTCGTGCTGGCGGTGTTTTGGATGTAGGCGACGGCCGCACCGACGAAAGCGACCCTGTTCACGTTTTCGAGATAGAGATCCGCTTGCGCCGTGCTGCCGTTGGGGATGCTCTGGCCCGCGCTGTATGAATCCGAGTTGAGCGTACACATCCAGTTGGCACCGGCTGCCGGCGGGCATGTCATTGCCGTCCCGGAGCTCGGTGTGTAGTGCTGAACCATGTTCTGGTAGCCCGCGACGTACGCCGACGCGGGCGTTGTGGACTGGAACGTGAACACACCCGAGTTGTCGGTCACTGCGGCCGCGGGCGTCGCGTGCGCAAGAAAGACGACGTTGACCGAAAGGCCGACGCAAAACGCGAGCATGACTACGACGACCCGTTTGCGCGCGCACGCGTAGATCAGCGCGAAGAGCGGCACCCAGAGGCCGAGCACGAAGGCGAATATCACGGCGCTCGACGAGGCCGGTCCGCTCGTTTCCGCAACACCGAAGGATCGGGCGAAGAACCCGACCAACGCGATCGCAACCAAGAAGGCGATGGCCGCGGTGACACCCCGGCGCGTCATCGGCGCCTCCGCTTCCACCAGCGCGCCCCAAAGGGCAGCGCCGGCGCGAGGAGCAGTAGACCGGCGATTCCCTCGGGGACGATCGTCGCGACCGTGAGCTTCGAAGGCACGGTCGCCTCGTCATAAGAAAGACGCACGCCGCAGTTTGCCGCGTCGTTCGGAACGCTCAGCTCGAACACGAGCCGCTCGCCGGTGGCGAACGTGGCGGCCGATGTTGCGATCGAGATAGAGCTCAGCGTCGGGCTGGCGATCGAGCCAAGCACGGTCGTGGCCGATCCCAGCGTCACGGTGTTGGAGGCGATCGGTCTGAAGGACCAGATGTTGTTGACAGCCAGGCCAGACGCCGACGATGTCGAGGTCTTGCCCGCGATGAGTCCCGCCGCGCCGGCGATGGTGTCGAAGACACCGAGGGACTGGAACGTGCTCGTCCCGGCGATCGGGTTGGCCTCCGCGACCATGCCCGACGGAGTCGTGAACGCGGCGTTCGCGATGATCGCGTACGAGACCACGATCAAGTCGTTGGACACGGTCGTCGTGATGCCGTTGGTCGTGTGGGTCGTTCCGTTCGTACTCGTTCCGCTCTGCACGTCCGACGGCGTGGTCGTGTCGACGCCGATGTACGATCCTTCCCAGGCCGCGATCGTTGTCGCCGCGCTGAAGTTGACGGTGTAGGTCGCCGGCTCCGACGCACCGGCGATCCGTCGATAGGAGTACTGGGCCTCACCTCCTGCGCCGTTCGAGCTGTGCTGCGTCCAGCCGGCCGGCGTCGTCGGAGAGCCGCCGCCGGTGAAACCCAGGACCATGAACATGAGGTCGTTCTGCTGCGTACCTGCCGGCGTGTCGACGACGATGCTGGTGCCGCTGTTCACGGTCTTCGTCGTACTCGCTCGGAGCTTGACGGGCGTCGTCTTCTTGAGCGTCGCCGTCACCGTGCAGCTCGGCGTCCCGCCCGAGGGGCGAAGGGCCAGAATGTTCGCGGCGCCTGTGCCCGAACTGCTGATGGTCGTCGCGGCCTTCGGGCCGGTCGCTCCCGCGAGAGGCTGCACAGCGTCGGCGGTCTCAGTTGTGACGAAGCTGCCGCTTCCGCTGGTCGGTCCCACGACATCGGCTTCCTCGATCATGTCGGCCGGCGGGGTCCACGGACTCCACGATGTGCCGAGTGCCCACGTCGCGATGATCATCGCGTTCGGCACCGTCGTCGTGACGCTGGGTGTGTTGTACGGGCCGCTATTCAGCGCCCCGCCGGATTCGACGAGGATCGGGCTCGTCCCGTCGACGCCCGAATAGAGGAGCGTCACCGAGACCCAGCGTCGCGTCGAGTCGAGGGTGAGGTTGACGGTGGAAGCACACCCGGTGCAGGTGGACTTCTGCCAGTACCACGCGAGGGCGACGTCGTTGTCCGTCCGCCGGATCGTTGTGTAGCCGGTCGGGACCGCTGGTGTCCAGGTCGCGAGAGTGTTGCCCGTCGTGGCGAACATGCAGATAACGATGTCGTTCGTGACCACGGCTGCCGGGATCGCGCAGTTGCCCGTGGTGCTTTTGCCAATGCTGCTCGTGACGGAGCGGAGCTGGATCGGCGAGGGCACGTTCTCGAGGTAGAGGTCGGCCTGCGCAGTCCCCGCGTTCATCGTCTGCCCTGTGGTGAACGTGTCAGAGGTGAAGCCGCCAGTCCAGTTCGAGCCCCAGTTCGCCGGGGTCGTCGCCGGCGTGCCCGCTGCCGGCGTGTAGTTCTGGAGCATGTCGTGGTTGCCGAAGCCCGACGTGTTGCGGAACGTGAAGACGCTGGAGTTGTCCGTCACCGCGCTCGCCGGCACGGCGTGCGCGACGAAGACCACGTTGGTCCCGAGGCCCAGGGTGAAGGCCAGCACCACCGCGGTGACCCGGCGGCGCAGGCGCAGCCAGCCGAGAGCGAGGACCAGCAGCGGCACGGCCGTGCCGAGGAGCGCGGGGATCGCGAGGTCGGCATCGCTTCCCGCGCCGCTTGTGGCCGCGGCGCGGATCGAGAGCGCGCCCACGGTGATGATCCCGGCGGCGGCCAGCACCACCGCCGCGGCGGCGGCGAAGCGGCCCCCACCAGAGCTGGTCTTGGCCTGGCCGCGGCGCCGCCTTGGGAGCTCCCAGGGCATGAGCCGTGCGAGGTGGAAGCGCTCGAGGGCCTCGGTAACGTGTCCCGACTTGGGCGTACGGACCCAGCCGCCTTCCTTTTTCTCGAAGATCGCCTTGATCGAGGCGTAGGCCTGGAAGGGCACCAGCACCCAGGAAAGCCCGATGAACGAGAGGACCCCGAGCGCGTCGCGCTTGAGCGACCCCTCGAGGAGCACGCCGGTGAGGTTCATGAGCGGCAGGGCGAGGGCGTTCGTGACCACGAGCGACCAGCCGAAGACCTCGCCCCACATCGGCAGCTTCTGCCCAAGGACGAGCACGCCAACGATCCACGACAGCGTCGCAAACGTGTAGAGCACCGACTGCAGGTAGTACGGCGCGTAGTAGGCGAACTCGAGCTTCTCCTGCCAGGTGAGGTTCGGTGAGCGCAGGATCTGCCAGAAGTACTTCTTCACGTTGTAGGTGTGGCCCTCGGCCCAGCGCATGCGCTGCTTGATGAGCCGGTTGACCTTGGAGACGCACTCGGCCGGCGCCTGGATGTACGGCGTGTACAGCACCTTGTACCCCGCCAGGTAGAGCCGGATCGTGAGCTCCCAGTCCTCGGTGATCGATGTCGACCAGCCGAGCTTGCGGAGGACGTCGGCGCGGATCATGTAGACCGACCCCGAGATCATCTTCATCGCCCCGAAGAGCTCCTGCCCCGCGCGCTCGAGGACGTAGCTACCCGCGAACTCCGCGCGCACGCCCTTGGTGATCCAGTTCTCGGAGGCGTTGAGCATGTGCCACTGGTAGCCCTGCACGACCGCCAGGCGGTCGCCGTTCTGTGGCGCGCCGTGGCCGTTGCCGTTCTTGGCGTGCCCGTTGCCGTTGCCGTTCTTGGCCTTCGCGAGCCGGCCGAAGTAGTCGAGGAAGTGCCAGATCGCGTCGGCCGGAGGCACGAAGTCGGCGTCGAAGATCATCACGTACTCGGCGCGCGGGTTCATGCGGCGCAGCGCTTCCTGCAGCGCGCCACCCTTGAAGCCTTTGCGGCTTTGGCGGTGGATGACGCGCACGCGGGGGTGGTCCTTCCAGCGCTTCAAGAGCTCGACGGTCTCGTCAGTGGAGTCGTCCACGACGATGACCTCGTAGTTCTCGTAGTCGAACGACGTGCACGCCGTCAAAAGGCGATCGACGACGCGCTTCTCGTTGTAGAGCGCGAGCTGGACGGAGACGAAGGGCTGCTTGTCGGCCGGAAGGCGGATCTCGCCCATCTTCTGCCAGGGGTCGGTGACCTGGACCGATCCGCCCTCGCTCAGGTTCTCGCCGCGCAGCGTGCGGTAGCCCTCTTTGTGCTGTCCGTTGGATTGCCCGTTGCCGGTGGCCTGCCCGTCGGCTTTGAGGCCATTGCCGTTGGCGTGACCATTGCCGTTGGTGTGACCGTTGCGGCCCTGGAACTTCGCCGGATCGCCGAAGAGCGTGATGAGGATGACGCTCGCGATCGTCACGTAGTACTTGAACGCGTAGAGGAAGAAGAAGATCCCGCACATGAGTGCGAACAGCGAGAGGCCGAAGCGCGGGGCGAGCGCATCGCGCGTCGCGAAGAAGAACCCACCGAGCGCCGCCGCCACGATGACCAGGAGCACCGCGCTCGTGTAGATCTGGCTCAGGAGGCTCCCGGTCCAAATGACGTGGCGGCTGCCGCCACCGTTCCAGACACGATCGAGCGTGTCTTTGATGTCATCGGCCGTCGCGGTGACGCGGGTCAGGCGCAGCCTCGAGTGGCGCTCCGCTTCCGCAAAGACGACCTCGTCCAGCGGATCGGCCATGGCGAGCACGCCTTGCCCTTGACTGGAGGCGGTGATGACCACCCCGAGCCCTCGGGCGATGTCCATTGGGAGCACACGCGCGGCATCGCGGTCGACGGGATCGACGAGGGCCGGTGAGGACAGCCGCGACTCGGTCGGATCGATCGGTGCGGCGATCTCCGGATACGGCGCAAGGGACACAAGAGGCGTATCGCTCGCGCGTGCGAGGATGTCGGCGAGCTCAGGCTGCCCGATCAGGCCAAGCCGCACCAGAGTGGTCGCAAGCGACTCGCCTGTACCCCGCTGCGCGATCGCTTCCTGCACTTGTGCCTCGTTCATGACGCGGCTGCCGAGGAGCAGCTCCACCACGCGACGCCCCTCCGGTCGGAGCGCACCCAGTTGCTGGCGAGCGGCGAGCACCGACGCGCCGGCGCGTACCGCGCGAAGCAGCTCTTCCGACGGCGCGTCCTTCGGGATGAACGCCGTCGCCCCCGCGGCGAGCGCGAGATCGCGCATCCCTGGATCTCGCGCGAGGAAAACGATGGCGGTGCTGGGAAGCTCGTGCGTAATCTTCCTGGCGACGTCGAGGCCGCTTTGGCCGGGCATCGAATCGTCGAGGACGATCAGGTCGGGACGCAGGGTCCGCGCCATCGCGAGCGCCGTCGATCCATCGCCGGCCTCGCCGACGACCGTGATCTCGCGCTCGGCGGCGAGCAGCGCGCGAACGCCCTTGCGGACGGCCTGATGATCGTCGGCGACGAGAACGCGAATCACGGTCCGGCCCTCCTTTCCTCGAGAAAACACGGGCGGACGCGTTCAAATCTCGCGTTCGGCTCATTTGTGGGCTTCCCGCTGGCGGGGGAGTCAGGGACCGGAGGCCGCGCGGAGGGCCCGTGGAGCGGTCTTTGAGACCGCCTCGACACATTGCGCCGCTTCGATTTCGCTGGGCGGAGCTTCAGCGCCTCGCGGCGTCGTCCTCCACGCGGAGCTCGACGCTGTTCTGAGCGGTGCCTTCGAGGCGCAGATGCAGGTTTTCGAGCATCTGAATCACCGCTCCGAACTCCTGCGGACTGATCGCCTCGGCGACGCTAACGACGAACGTCGCGACGCCGTTCCGGAAGTCACGGAGCCGCAGCACCTGCACGCTCGACAGCGACTGGATCCGCTCCTGGATCTCGCTGAGGCGCGGGAATGAATGGATCGGAGAGATGAGCACCTGGATCTGGCGCACCGTCGGCTCGGAGCTGAGGGCGGGCGCAGGGGCAGGCACACCGGGCGCGGGTGACGGGGACGGTTCGACGACCTGCGGCGCAGCCAACTCCGTGAACGGCGCTTCGTGTTCGACGAACGGTGACGGCGCGGGGAGATCTATGAACGGCGGCGGCGCGGACGCGGTCTCGTGCGGCGATCCGGGTCGCGTCGCTTCGATGAATTCATCCGTGATGAATGAAGCGGGTTCAAGCGGCGGAAGCGCGGCTGCTGGCGTCGCGTCGATGATCGGAGCCGTGGCTTCTAGCGGGGCCCGCGGAGGCTCGGCCTCGGTGATCGGCGTCGCTGCGGCTTCCCAGAGCGCCTCGATGTTCGCGTCGGCGGCGGGGGTTTCGGGCTCGGGCAGCGTCTCCGGGCGCCGGAGCTCCTCGACGTATTCATCGACGATCGGCTCAGATGGCTCAGGCGAGAGATCGATCTCGATCTCGCTCGCGGGTGGCGCCTCGGCGGCGCGCAGCTCTTCGACGTATTCGCCGACGGGCTCGGCGATATCGGGCTCGACGATGTCGCGCTCGACGAACTCTTCGACGTACTCGTCGAAGACTCGCTTCGGCGGCTCTACCTCGACGGCGTCCCTCGCGAGTGCCTCGGAGGGCTCGGGCGGGGCGGCGGGCTTGCGAAATTCCTCGACGTACTCGTCGACGATCGGCTGCGATGTCTCAGCGAGAACGTCTTCGCTTGGGATCCCGCCC
>Ga0209056_10005926_pt1 | contig 12692 bp, 11 predicted proteins | sample GraSoiAngelo_114_FD_185876 | JGI IMG/M metagenome (GOLD analysis project Ga0209056, IMG submission 185876) | Grasslands soil microbial communities from the Angelo Coastal Reserve, California, USA - 14_0903_13_40cm (SPAdes) (version 2) | ecosystem: Environmental > Terrestrial > Soil > Grasslands... | reverse complement strand
AAATTCGAGGGCAATCCAGCGCATCCCGGGAGCCGGGGCCGCAACTGCGCCAAGGGCCCCGCGACGCTCAACCAGGTGACCGATCCGGAGCGGATTCGCTATCCCATGCGTCGCGTCGGGCCGCGCGGCGGAGGTCAATGGGAGCGGATCACGTGGGATCAAGCGCTCGATGATCTCGGCGGACGAATCCGCAAGGCGTTGGTGGAAGGACGCCAGCGCGAAGTGATGTACCACCTCGGCCGGCCCGGTCACGAGCTCGTCTATCTCCAGCGCGTTTTCCACGCCTGGGGGATCGACGGCCACAACAGCCACACGAACGTGTGCTCGTCGAGCGCGCGGGCGGGCTACGCCTTCTGGCACGGCATGGATCGCCCGTCGCCCGACCACGCGAACGCGCGCTTCATCCTGCTGCTCTCCTCGCACCTCGAGACCGGCCACTACTTCAATCCGCACGCGCAGCGGATCATGGAGGCGAAGTCGCGTGGCGCGAAGGTCGCCGTCGTCGACACGCGCCTGAGCAACACCGCGTCGATGGCGGACTGGTGGCTGGCCCCGTGGCCCGGGTCCGAGTCGGCCGTGCTGCTGGCGATGGCGCACACGATCGTGCGCGAGAAGCTCTACGACCGGGAGTTCGTCCGGCGGTGGGTGAACTGGGACGAGTACCTGCGGGAGGAGCGGCCCGAGCTGCCGGTCGTGTTCGAATCGTTCGAGCGCGCGATCGACGAGCTCTACGCGCGGTTCACGCCCCAATTCGCCGAGGCCGAGAGCGGCGTCGCGGCGGCGACGATCGTGGAGGTCGCGCGGGAGATCGGGCGGGCCGGCTCGGCGCTCGCGACCCACGTCTGGCGCAACACCGCCGCCGGCAACCTGGGCGGCTGGCAGGTGGCGCGCGCGCTCGAGCTGATCGTAGTGCTCATGGGCGCCGTCGGCGTGCCCGGCGGGACCGCGCCCAACGCGTGGAACAAGGCGGTCCCGGCGCCGCCGATGATGCCGCCGCCGGGCAAGATCTGGAGCGAGCTCCTCATGCCGCGCGAGTACCCGCTTGCGTTCTTCGAGATGAGCTTCCTCCTGCCGCACTTCTTGAAGGAGGGCCGCGGCAAGCTCGCGATGTACTTCACACGCGTCTACAACCCGGTGTGGACGAACCCCGACGGAATGTCGTGGATCGAGATGCTGACCGACGAGGCCAAGGTCGAGCGGCATGCGTGTCTGACTCCGATCTGGAGCGAGACGGCGTGGTTCGCCGATCTGGTCTTGCCGATGGGGCACGCCTCCGAGCGCCACGACCTCATGTCGCAGGAGACTCACGCGGCGCGATGGATCGGCTTCCGTCAGCCAGTGCTCCGCGTCGCTCTGGAGAAAGCGGGCAAGACGTTCGATCTCACCTGGCAGGCGCACGAGGCGGTGGGGCTCGGGCAGGTCTGGGAGGAGGACGAGTTCTGGATCGAGCTGTCCTGGCGGATCGACCCCGACGGTGCGCTCGGGATCCGCAAGTACTTCGAGTCGCCGTATCGCCCGGGCGAAAAGCTCCGCATCGAGGAGATGTACCGCTGGATCTTCGAGAACAGCGTGCCGGGGCTGCCGGCGGCGGCGGCAGAGGAGCAGCTCACGCCGCTCCAGTACATGCGGAAGTATGGCGCGTTCCTGATCGAGGACCAGGTGTACCGGACCCACGAGCAGCCGCTCGCCGCCCGAGACCTCGACGGGGCTACGGTCGATCCGGTCACGAAGGTGGTCGACAAGGGCGGTCAGGCGGTCGGCGTCGAGATCGACGGTCGGTGCCATCTCGGCTTTCCGACGCCCTCACGCAAGCTCGAGTTCTTCTCGAAGACCCTCAAGGCGTGGAAGTGGCCCGACCAGGCGGTGCCGAACTACATCCGGAGCCACGTCCACTGGTCGAACCTCGACCGCGCGAAGGGTGAAATGGTCCTGCTGCCGACGTTCAGGTTGCCGACGCTGATCCACACGCGCTCGGGTAATTCGAAATGGCTCTACGAGCTCTCTCACACGAATCCGCTCTGGCTGCACCCCGAGGATGCGGCACGCGTCGGCGTCGTGACGGGCGATCTCTTGAAGGTCGCGACGCGCATCGGCCACTTCGTCGACAAGGTGTGGGTCACCGAAGCCGTTCGGCCCGGCGTCGTCGCGTGCTCCCATCACCTCGGGCGCTGGCGCCTCAAGGAGGACGCGGGCGGCGAGCGGTGGTCGACCGCGCTCGTCGATCTGGTCCAGCCCGAGCCCGGGCAGTAGCGAGGACCCGGACTCGTCGCGCATCTGGTGGGAGGAGGCCGGCGTTCACCAGAACCTCACATTCCCGGTCCAGCCCGACCCGGTCAGCGGCCAGCACTGCTGGCATCAGAAGGTGACCGTGTCGCGCCCCGGCCCCGACGATCGCTACGGCGACGTGTTCGTCGACACCGGCAAGTCGTTCGAGGTCTATCGGGAGTGGCTCGCGCTCGCGCGCCCGGCGCCGGGCCCGGACAACCTGCGCCGCCCGCTGTGGCTGCCGCGCGCCTTCAAGCCCGATGTGTCCGCCTACCGCATGGAGCCGTGAAACCCGGACCGCCTCGCGCCTATTCGATGATCTGACTCGCCTGCAGCAGGAGCGTTTGGGGAATCCTCAACCCGAGCGCCTTCGCCGTCTTGAGGTTGATCACGAGCTCGAAGCGCGTGGGCTGTTCGATGGGGAGCTCGCCCGGCTTCGCGCCCTTCAAGATCCGGTCGACGTAGTGCGCCGCGCGTCGGAAGAGGTCCGGAAGATTCGGCGAATAGGAGACGAGACCGCCAGCTTCGACCTCGGCCTTCAGATCGAACATGGTTGGCAGCCGGTGCTTGGTCGCGTACTCCACGATGATCGGCCGGTACGCGGTGGTGAGGGAGCTGGCAAAGGTGATGAGCGCATCGGCGCGTCGGCGGGCCATGGCCGCCAACGCCGGCGGGATATCGTTGGGATCTTTCACCTCGTACGACTGAATCGCCACGCCGAGCTGACGCGCCGCCGATTGCATTTCCTGGAATTGGCGCGAGCCGCCCTGGTTGGCGGGATTCCAGAGCACGCCGACACGGGAGAGTTTGGGAATGGCTTCCTTGAGCAACGCCAACTGCTTGCCTCTCAACTCGGATGTCGTGCCGCCGGGCCCCGTCAGGTTCCCGCCCGGACGCGCGAGGCTGGCCACGAGCCCGCTCTCGACCGGATCGCCGAGAGACGGGACGACGATCGGGATCGTTTTCGTCGCGTCTCTGGCGGCTTCGATCGCACCCGGGATGACCACGATGACGTCGACCCTGAGCTCGACCAGCTCCGCGGCCAGCTCGGGCAGCAGCTCGCGATTCCACGCCGCCGAGCGGTACTCGATGACGATGTTCTGTCCCACGACGTAGCCGAGCTCGCGAAGACCGTCCAGAAAGGCCTTGCGTTCCAGGGATGGCGGGTCGACGAGGGGCGGCAGGACGAGATAGCCGATTCGCGGGACGCCACCGGGGCGTTGCGCGTGAGGCCCCGGCGGCCCCGCGAGGACTCCGATCGTTATCAGAACGACGACCAGGGCGGTCCCGGCGCGCACGCTCCTAGCGGATCCCCGGGACGCTGAGCGGCTTCCCGTTGTCGAACGCCGTGAGGTAGAGCTCGAGGTCGGCGTATTCGGGCGCGTCGGCGGCCAGGTAGTTCGTCCCGAGCGGCAGCATGCAGAACTGGAACCGCGTGCGGATGCTCCAGGTCGTCCGAGGAATCGTGAACCATACGGGAAAGTGCTTGGTCATTCCGTTCTGCGCGAGACTCAAGACTCGGCCGCCCGCGAATCGGCCCGCCCCCCGATCCGCGTCGTGGCAGTCGGCGCAGGCGTGGTTCCGCCGCCCGACGCGCTGGTGGTAGAGGGCGCGACCGCGCTCGTACGCGGCGCGAGCCTCCGGGCTCGTCACGTCGATGCTCACGGGCATTCCGTTCGACTGCATCTTGATGAGGATGGCCATCGCGAGATGCGCGGGGCTCTGGGCTAGCATCTCGTTCCCGGTTTTCTCGGGAGCGTGGACGGTGAGGAAGTCCTCGATCGACATGACGCGGCCGTACGCCGAGAAGTACCTCGGGTACTTCGTGGCGACGCCCTTCATGGCCTTTTCCAGGCCGCCATCGTGGCAGTCGGCGCAAGCCTTGCCGGCCGGCCCCTTTGTCGACCACACGGCCAAGCCGCTCTCCGCCAAGAGGATCGCGGGGTTGTTGGCCGGATCCAGGTTGTCGCCCCAGTAGTTGGCGACCCGCGGCCTGGTGTGCGGGTTCCGAGCCGGGTCCTTCTCCGCCGGCGGCACGAACGGCGGGTTCCCCTTGAGGGTCTGGAGAAACGCCACGATGTGCCTCGTCTCCTCGGGCGAGAGGATGCCGCTCGTCCCCCAGGGCGGCATGCTGGGGTCGGGCAGAACCACGCGGGCGTCCCAGATGAACTGGAAAAGATATTGGTCCGGCAGACGTCGGTCGCCGATGACCGAGAGGTCGGGCCCGACACTGCCGGCGGGCCAGACGTCATCCCCCGGGATCAAGTGGCAACCCGTGCAGGGAGCCTTCTCCCGGGACATGAAGAGCTCGCGCCCCTTCTTGGGATCACCCTTGACGCCGGGCATGGGAACCCGGCTCGGCGGCGGGAATTTCTTGGTCTCGCTGTAAGCGTACGTGGGCCACTGCTCGAAGTTCGCCGTGACGGCGCTGAACACGTCGTCCTTGTAACGGATCTGCACTCTCTTACCGTCGACCTCTTTGACCTCTCCCTTCGCCTCCGGGATCGCCCGGGACGTCCAGCGCGGTGGGGCCGAAGCCTCACGCCGTTCGGCGCCCGGTACGCAGCCGAGCACCGCGAGGGCCCCGAAAACGAGTACGCTTGCTACGAGTGGGAGGCGGGGCCCTTCAGAACGGCCCCTGAGGTGTTGTTTGAAGGCCTGCTTTGGGCGCATAGTGTTCTCTCGAGATGGGAGACGTTCAGAGACTTTGGGACGACAGACGGGCCTTGTCAAGGCGGTTGTCGAGTCTGAGGATCAAAGGGATGGAAGAGCACGACGGGGGACACAGCGTAATGGCAAGAACGAGCATGGCCGACGACCACGGAATGACCCGGCGGACGGTTCTGGCGGCACTGGGGGCCTTCGGCGTCGCCGCCGCGGGCGGGCTCGCCACCGCGCCGGGGATGGCGCACGCCCAGGCGCTCGCCCAGAACGAGAGCGTCGAGGATGCACTGAAGCGACTCTTCGCGGGCAAGCCCATGAAGGACGGCGCCGCGGTCATCAAGCTGGAGTTGCCGTTGATCGCCGAGAATGGCGCGGTGGTCCCGGTCTCCGTCACCGTCGACTCGCCGATGACGCCCACGAGCTACGTGAAGCACATCTACGTCGTCGCCGACAAGAACCGCATCCCCGTCGTCACGCGCGTGACGTTTGCACCAGAGGCGGGCCGCGCATTCATGACGTGCGCGCGATCGTGGAGCAGAGCGACGGCACGCTGCTCCAGGTGAAGCGCGAGGTGAAGGTCACCGTCGGAGGCTGCGGGGGCTAGCATGTCAGACATCGGGAAGGTCCGGCTCCGCGTTCCGTCGAGCATCAAGGCCGGGGACGTCGTCCAGGTGCGTGCGCTCGTGATCCATCCGATGGAGCGCATCGAGCGCGATACGCAGGGCAAGATCATCCAGAAGAACTACAACTACATCAACAAGGTGATCGTGACCTACCTCAACAAGACCGTCGCGACCTTCGACACGACGCAGAATGTGGCCGAGAACCCGTTCTTCTCTTTCACGTTCAAGGCGACCGACCCGGGCCAGCTCAAGGTGCAGTTTCTCGACACCACGGGCGGCCGGTACGAGGGCACCGCGGACATCAAGTTCTCGTGAGCCGTTCGCGGTGACGCGCGCGACCGCGCGCCCGGCGTGGCGGTGGATCGCGCTCGTCGTGCTGAGCGCCGCCTGCGCCGGAGCTGGCGCGGACCTGCCCGACTACACCGGCCTGCCGAAGTGGGCATCACGCGCGATCCCGGAAGCGCGCGGCGACGTGCGCGTGCTACCCGACGGACGGCGTGTGGCCCTCCGGTACCGGGGATGGACGACGCGTGACTTCGATCGGTCCCGGACGTACGCCTACGACGACGTGCGGCCCGAGCCCTCGGTCCAGCGAGTGATGATGCCCGACGGCGTGACCGGCGACCCCACGAAGGGCCGCGCGCTCTTTCTCGATCGGACCAAGGGGCCCTGTACGGGATGCCATCTCGTTCCGGGTGACGACGTGTGGCCGGCCGGGAGCGTCGGGCCCGATCAGTCCACCATCGGCGATCGTCGACTTCCCGACCAGTATCTCTACCAGATCGTCTGGGATGCGCGGGTCGTCTTTCCCAACTCGTCGATGCCGCCGTGGGGGACGACCGCCATCGTGAGCTCCGAGGAAGTCGTCCACCTCGTCGCCTATCTCCAGACGCTCAAGGGACCGGTGCCGCCCGAGAAGGACCCGGACCGTAGCCCGCTCACCCGTCGGAAGCCCGTGGGGTTCGGCGACAACCTCGATCCCACGAACAACCCCGCCATGCTCCTGGCCGAGAGCGCGGAGGACCTGTGGACGGCTCGCGGGCCGGCGGGCAAGGCGTGCGCCGACTGTCACGACGGTGGGATCGACCGCGCGATGCGGGGCGTCGCGACGCGGTACCCGAAGTTCGTCACGGCGTTCCGGCGGGTGATGAGCATCGAGGATTTCCTCACGGTGCACGCGCCGGCGACGACGGGCCGGGCGGTACCGGCCCAGTCGGACGACAATCTCAACCTGACGATGCTGGTCAAGCGGGCGTCGAACGGGATGCCCGTGAACGTCGAGATGTCGAGCGCCGAGGCTCGCGCGGCGCTGGCGCGAGGCAAGGCGACGTTCGAAAAGCGCGTGGGCGATCGCAACCACGCGTGCACCGACTGCCATGCGCCCGACCGGGGTGCCGGGAAGTTCCTGGGCGGCCGCCTCCTCGGAGACGTCACCGCCGGCCTGACCAGGAACTTTCCCGTCTGGCGCACGGACCGCGGCGAGGTGTGGGACATGCGCAAGCGCTTCCAGTGGTGCATGACGCCGCTCGGGACGAATATGCTCGCGGCGGACTCCATCGAGTACGCGGAGCTGGAGCTCTACCTGACGACCTTCGACAACGGTAAGGCGCTCAGCGTGCCCGGCATCCGCCACTAGAGGGAATGGACGTCTCGCGCCGCGATCTCGTCAAGCTCCTCGCCATCGCCGCGGGAGCGGGTCTGCGGCCGGCGAGGCTCGAGGCAGCCGACGGTCCGTCGCGCCTGCTCGCGTTCGAGCCGCTCGGCAACGTGACGCTGCTGCACGTCACCGACACGCACGCGACGCTCCGCCCGGTGTTCTACCGCGAGCCCGACACGCTGCTCGGCGTGGGCGCCGAGCGCGGCCGGCCGCCCTTTCTCACGGGCGCCGACCTCCTGCACGCGTACCACGTCGCCCCGGGCTCTATCGAAGCGTACGCGTACACCTATCTCGACTTCCCTGTGCTGGCCGCGCGATACGGCCGGATGGGTGGCTACGCCCACCTGGCGACACTCGTCAAGCGGACGCGGGCCGAGCGGAGCGGGCGCACGCTGCTCCTGGACGGCGGCGACACCCTCCAGGGCTCGGCGACCGCCCTCTGGAGCCGCGGCGAGGACATGGTGCGGGTCTCGAACCAGCTCGGCGTGGACGTGCTCACGCCGCACTGGGAGTTCGTCCACGGCCTCGAGCGTGTCAAGGAGCTGTTCGGCGATCGCGAGCGCAAGGGGCTCTTCGCCGGCGACTTCGTCGCTCACAACGTGACCGAGCTGGGATGGGCCGAGCGTCCCTTCCATCCCTATACGATCCGGGAGGCCGGCGGCGTCCGCATCGGCGTTCTGGGCCAGGCCTTTCCCTACACGCCGATCGCGCATCCCCGGCGATTCGTGGCCGACCTCACCTTCGGCATCCGGGAAGATGGCGTCCAGGCACTCGTTCACGAGCTGCGCGACGAGAAGAAAGTCGACCTGGTCGTCCTCCTCTCGCACAACGGCGTCACCGTCGACCTCAAGCTGGCAGCCCGCGTCCGCGGCCTCGACGTCGTCCTCGGTGGCCACACGCACGACGCGCTGCCGCAGCCGATCCTGGTGGGACGAACCCTGGTCGTGAACTCGGGCTCGCACGGCAAGTTTCTGAGCCGGCTGGACCTCGACGTTCAACGCGGGCGCGTCGGCGGCTATCGGTACCGCCTGATCCCCGTCCTGGCGCAGGACGTCCCGGAGGATCCGGACATGGCCCAGCTGATCGACGAGATCCGCCGCCCCCACGAGGCGCAGCTCGGCGAGCGTCTGGCGGTCTCGGAGTCGCTGCTCTACCGGCGCGGGAACTTCAACGGCACGTTCGACGAGCTGATCCTCGACGCGCTGCTCAGGCGCGCCGACGCGCAGATCGCGTTTTCGCCGGGCTTCCGGTGGGGGATCACGATCGTGCCGGGGCAGGAGATCACGCTCGAGGACGTGTACTCCCACACGGCCGTGACTTACCCGAACACGTGGGTGCGAGAGATGACGGGGAGCGACATTCACCAGGTCATGGAGGACGTCGCCGACAATCTGTTCCATCCCGACCCGTACTATCGCCAGGGCGGGGACATGGTCCGGCTGGGCGGCCTGACCTACGCGATCGATCCGTCGAAGCGGGTGGGCAAGCGCATCCGCGACATCCGCGTCGCCGGTCGCCCCTTCGAGCCCGGCCGTCGCTACAAGACGACCGGCTGGGCGAGCCTCGGCGAAGTCGACGGCCCTCCCGCGTGGGAAGTGGTGGCCGATCACCTCCGGAGCATCCGACGCGTGAAGCTCGGCGCGCGCCCGCGAGTCCGGGTCGTGTGACCAGGGGAGGGGAATCATGAGCAGCGCTCGCCGGGTGCTCGCGGTCGTCACGGTGGGAACGCTGGGTTGGTCCGCCGGGTGCGCGGCGGCCTCGCACGCGCCGGATCATCCGAAGCGGCACAAGGTCGTCTACCATCTGAACGAAGGGGGCGTCGACCGCGCGAAGGCCGTGCTGGTCAACATCGAGAACCACGTGCACGTCGTCGGCTGGAACAGCATCGAAGCGCTCGAGCTTGTGGTCCACGGCCCGGCGCTCCGCACGTTCCTCGCCAGGGACATCGATCCCGACGTGCGGGGCAAGCTCGAGACGCTGATGGCCGGCGGCCTCAAGCTCGGCGCCTGCCAGATCACGATGGCGCGGCAGAAGATCGACTTCAAGGATCTGATCCAGGGCGTGACGGCGGTGCCGAGCGGCGTGGTGCGGGTGATGGAGCTGCAGGAGGCGGGCTACGCGTACGTCAAGCCGTAGTCTCGTCCTGGCGCTCCTGACGGCGGGTCTCTGCCTGGCACCCGCCGCCGCGGCGGACGACGCGCTCGACGATCTCCTGTCCGAGCTGCAGATCACCCCGCTCGGCGATCAGCTCCCGGCGCCGTTCACGCTGAAGTCCCTCGACGGCAGGCCACACGCTCTCGCCGACGTACGTGGCCGCGCCGCATTCCTCTATTTCTGGAATTCCGGCTGACCGTTCTGCGCGAGGGAGTTGCCCTCGACGATCGAGCGGCTCCACCAGGAGTTCAAGGACCAGGGGCTCGTCGTGATCGCGATCAACCTTGGCGAGGAGCGTGGCCTGCTCGCGGCCTGGCTGAAGAGCCGGAGCGTCACGTCCACGGTCCTGCTCGACACGAAGGACGAGGTCGCGAAGAGCTACGGGATCGCCTACACACCGACCGTCTTTCTCGTCGATCGCGAGGGCAAGCTGGTGGGCAAAGCGATCGGCGTCCGCCCCTGGACCGGCGAGAAAGGGCGAGCGCTCCTCCGCCTGCTTCTTCGATGACATGGGGGGCCTCGACGGGCGTCAGACGCCCTGGACGGTACAGGCTCCCCTGACCGTTCCTTTCTCGGGCCGGTTCGAGCGCCAAGCCTAGCACCGCAATCCCCACGATACCGCCCCGGTGCCCTTGACCGGGGCGCTGGTGCGTCTCGTGGCGTTCGGCTAGACTCCCCGGCAGCCGTCCTCAATCGAGGTGCTCCATGCGGCTGATCGGGCTCACGGTCGTTCTCCCTCTCAGCCTCAGTCTTGCGTCGCTCGCTGCCGAGGCCCAGCCGGCAGCAAGAGTTTACCGGATCGGGGTCCTCGGATCGGAAGTCGGCGACGAAAGCCGCCAAGGTCATGAACGTCGGTCCGTCGAGCGTCAAGGCTGCGAGGCTCGTGCAGGCTGCCGCGCCGGATCTGGCCGTGAAGGTCGAGCAAGGCGACATGACGGTGCAGGCGGCGGCGAAGGAAGTGAAGGCTCGGCGCAAGCCGGACCTGAAGCTGATCGTTACCGGCCGCACGGAAGCGTGGCGGTCGGTGTGGTTTGCGATCGGCTGGACGGCCGAGCTCCACCAGGTGTCGCAGATACACCTGAGTAGCGGCGAGAGCATTGAGGGGATGACACGGCTGTTCAGAGCTCCACGTCGTGCAGCCACCTCGACCGCGCTATGGTCGAGCCGAAGCTGGATCACTGAGTCCAACATCTGTCGAATATCCGGGTCTCTCTGCATTGTCCACACCAGCGTGCGCGAGATGCCCGCCCGCAGGAGCTGAGGAACCGCCAACCGGCCAACGCGCAGACGCTCGAGGCGAAACTCGGTCCGGCCATCGTCGATGACGAGGTTCCCGGTCGCCACCACGTTGAGGTAGCGCTCCGATAGCCACCGATCTGGGACTCGAACCGAAGCCTGGCCCTCGGCCTTGCCGCGCAGCAGCGTGAGCGTCGCCTTGCGATCGGGGACCCCATGGAGAGCCCCCATGCAATGAGGAAGTTGATGTCGTCAGTTGTCAGCCGCAGACGGCGGATCACAGTATCGCTGGCGGCTGCCGTCTGAAGCACGTGATAGAGGTGGCGCTGTCCCTCGGAGGTTACGGCCGGTGCTGAGAACGGCAGCGGGGTGCGCTCGAGTGCGAGGTAGCCGAGGCCCGCGCCGACGCCCGACAGCGCCAGCGCCGCGGCGGCCAACAGCCCACATCGACTGATCAGGTCGATCGAGCCCCGCAGAGCCGCCCCTCCAAGCCAAGCACCGAGAAGAGATCCTCCTCCCGACAGGACGATCGACATCGACACCGGGAAACGCCGCTCCTCGATGACGAGGACAAAGACCATCAGAGCCACACCGACCAACGCAACCAGGGCCACGCGCAGTGGCGGCATCCTGGCGCCGCCAGGCGCGCCCACGGCCAGCACTGCCAGTATCCCGACGGGAAGGGCACGGATGAATTCGATCACTGACAACAGGCCGAGATCCCGCAACCACCGGAACAGGGCTTCCGTGGTCTGGAGGTCCCAGACCGAGATATCTGAGACCGCCAGCGTACGTGCCCAATACCATTGGCCAGCAGCAGGCCTAGACAGACGAGCAATCCGACGCGGCCCACCCACACGTGTACCGGTGGCATTTGCTGGCCGCCCGGAGAAATGAGGTCTCGCCGACCCATCAGCAAGATTCTTTGACACGATCCAGAACCTTTCCCTGACATGAGATAGTAAGGGCGGCGTTGGTGGTACGGCATGCCAGCAGCCGCTGGCCGCTCAGAATTTCGTCGGGAGGAAGCTGATGCTGCAACATCTGATTACTCTCCTCACCACTATCAGCGTTCTCGCCCCCGCAACGGTCTCTACGGCGGCGACGATGCTTCGAGCGGATTCCGCCCCGTTCGGAAACCTGGACGTCCCGGTGGACGGGAGCGGGGTCAGTGGCGCTGTAATGGTCACGGGCTGGGCGCTCGACAAGCAGGACGCGACCCTGACCATCGAGCTCCTTGTCGATGGTCAGGTGGTTTCCTCATCGCCGACGCGAGACGACCGGGCCGATGTGTGCGCAGTCTTTCCGGCGATCGGCCACTGCGCCAGCGCTCGTCCCGGCGTCAGCTTCAGGTGGGACACCACGAAGGTCGCCGATGGGCCACACCAGCTGGCGTTCCGTGCGACCGATCGCGAGGGTCTCACCGCGACCGTCGGCATTCCGACCGTGACGGTGAACAATGCCATGACGGTGACCGCGATCAACCCGACCCGCCTCGCCCCGGGGTCGAAAGCAGCGATCACCATCGCAGGAAGCGGATTCGTGGCCGGATCGACCGTCGACTTCGGCACCGGCGTGACATTCTCGGACGTCAAAGTGGAACCGACCAGGATCACGGCGACTGTCGCCGTGGGCTCCACGGTGACCAGCGGCCCGCGCGGCGTCACCGTGACGACACCGGATGGTAAGCGCGCGAAACTCGCCGCCGCCGCGACAATCGCGACCCCGCTCAAAGGCGGGTTCACGGGCGCGGAGAAAGCGTCGCTCCTGCGATTGCGCTCCGCGATCTCAGCGCTCCAGTTCGCGGTCGGGGAGGCGACGGATGGCCTCTACGACGGATCGGTCGACAACTCGGCAAAGGCCGAGATCTTCAAGCACGCCTCCAGCGCGATGCGCGAGATGCTGCTGACGCTCGGATTTCTCCTCCACCACGGCCCGGGTTTTGTGCCGTTCGACCCGAAGTACGAATCCGCGCCACGATCCGAGTGGGTGAGGCAGGCGTGGTTCCACCTCGATCGCGCGGTCAACTTCACACAGTCGATGCAGAGCGCACTGGCGCGCGCGCTCGACCAAGCGAAGGACCCAAAGGCGCG
>Ga0209056_10005925_pt1 | contig 12692 bp, 10 predicted proteins | sample GraSoiAngelo_114_FD_185876 | JGI IMG/M metagenome (GOLD analysis project Ga0209056, IMG submission 185876) | Grasslands soil microbial communities from the Angelo Coastal Reserve, California, USA - 14_0903_13_40cm (SPAdes) (version 2) | ecosystem: Environmental > Terrestrial > Soil > Grasslands... | reverse complement strand
GGGACGGCGACGGTGAGCCCCGCGAGGGCGGCGCGCGGGTCCGCCGGGCGCGGGGCGCGCGCCACGACGCGCGGTCCGTAGCGATCCCCGACGCTGGCGCCGTGGGCGAGCAGGGCGTAGCGGTCGGCCAGGTGGGCGTAGGCGTGGAAGGAGACGGCCGTGCATTCGAGCTCCCCCGCGAGCGCCCGGCGATTGAGGGTCTCGATATCGGCGAGCTCGTGCACATAGCGGCGCGCCCCCGTCGCAATGCGCCCGCTGGTCATCGCCCAGAACATGAACGCGTCGTCCGCGTCGGGGCTGTGGGCGAGGCTGATGGTGCGAACGCCGGGACGGGAGAGGGGGGACGCGGGATGGGTCACGACGCCTTGCCTCCCGTGGCGCGGACGGCTTCCGCGTGGAAGGCATCGATCGTGTTCTGATGCTCGGCGTACTCGGGGCGGCGGCGGGTCCGCTCAGCGGTCTCGTAGCGCAGGAAGCCGGCGTAGGCGCGGCGCGCACGGGGCGCGTCGCGCACCAGCTCGTAGGCTCGTGCCCGCAGCATGAAGCCGTAGAGGTGCGTCGGCACCGTCCGGAGAATCGTGTCGGCCTGCGCGAGCGCCCCCGCCCCGTCGCCCCCCGCCAGGTGCAAGACGCCGATGTCGTAGCGCGCATCGAGATCGAGCGCCGGCAGCTGGGCGTAGGCGCCGAGCGCCATCGGCAGAAAGAAGCGGACGCTGTCCTGGGCGCCGCGCTCGGCGAGGCCGACGACGCGGTCGAACAGGCGCCGCGCCTGCTCCTCGGGAGACATCTGCGAGATATCGGGAGCCGGGAGGCGGGATGCGGGAGGCGGCCCATCCCCTCCCCCTCCCGCCTCCCCCATCCCGGCTCCCGACGAGCTCCCGAGCCGCAGCGCGACGACGGTCAGCAGCGCTCCCACCGCGGCTCCCGCGACGGCCCACGGCAACCCGGCCTGCCAGCCGGCCGATCCCTGGGAAGCGGCGGACACGGCCGCGCCGCACTTGTGACAGAATCGGGCGGTCGGGGAGAGCGCGGCGCCGCACGCATGGCAGATCATGGGAGCCGGAATCTAACTGGCACGAATCCTCAAGGCAGCGTAGTGTATTCCCCGTGACCACGCCGCTGTCCGACCGTCCGACCCTCCGACCGCGACCGCTTGGAAGTCCTTTAGGGTCCGACTCATGACCACCGCGTTTCCGGGCCAGGAGCGCGCCAAGCACATGGGGGAGCTGAAGCGCGGCGACGAGCGCTGGGACGTGTTCGTCGAGACGCAGCTGGACGGCGAGGTGGGCGCGGTGCGCGGGCGCTTGCACTTCGTGAGCGGGGAGCAACACCGCATGACCGCCTGGATCTTCCTCGAACTGACCGAGCGCGAGATCCAGGAGCGGTTCGGGGAATTTTCGGCCATCGAGCTGTGGCACTTCCTGGAGGCGCTCCAGGCGTAGTTGTGTGTGGAAAACGCTGCGTAATGTGCACAATTGTTGTAACAGCCCTACAGATTTCACCCGTCTCGCGGTTCTGCGCCGGGTCTTTCGCTGCAGGCAGCGCACGGAATGGTTGACACCCCGTCCGTGGTCGGGTACCTTCCCGCATGCCTGACGTTTCCCTACCACAGCCGACTCCCCGCACAGCCTGCCGCTCGCGGGCGAGCACGGGGTGTCGCCGCTCGTGGTACGGGGCGTGCGTCCTCGAGAGCGACCAGAGACCCTGAGGAGAGAGCGACCCCATGACCGCCACATTGGAGCCAGCCACGAGCGCCAAGGCCGCAAGAGCCGGCACCGCGCCGACCCCTGCGGACGTGATCCGCAAAGCGAAGGAGGCCGGGGTGCAGATGGTGGACGTCCGATTCACCGATCTGCCCGGCACCTGGCAGCACTTCTCGCTGCCGCTCAAGGAACTGACCGAGGCGGTGTTCGCCGAGGGCGTCGGCTTCGACGGCTCGTCGATCCGCGGGTTCCAGGCGATCAACGAGAGCGACATGCTCTTGGTGCCCGATCCCGCGAGCGCGTTCGTGGACCCCTGTCTCCAGGTCCCGACGCTGGCGCTCACGTGCGACGTCGTGGACCCGGTCACGGGGGAGCCCTACAGCCGGGATCCGCGTTACGTGGCCCGCAAGGCGGAGCAGTATCTCATCAAGACGGGGATCGCGACGACGGCCTACTACGGGCCCGAGGCGGAGTTCTACATCTTCAACTCGGTGCGCTTCGACCAGAACGCGCACGAGGGCTACTACCACATCGATTCTGAGGAAGGGATCTGGAACTCCGGGTCCAACGGGACGCCGAACCTGGGCCACCGGCCGCGACACAAGGAGGGGTACTTCCCGGTGCCGCCGGTAGACAAGCTGCAGGACCTGCGCTCCAAGATCGTGCTCGCGATGCTGGCCGCGGGGGTCGACGTCGAGGTGCATCACCACGAGGTGGGCACGGCGGGGCAGACGGAGATCGACATGCGGTTCCAGACGCTGACCCGCATGGCGGATCAGCTCTTGATGTACAAGTACATCGTGAAGAACGTGTGCGCGCAGAACGGCTACACGGCGACGTTCATGCCGAAGCCCCTGTTTGGGGACAACGGCTCGGGGATGCACGTGCACATGAGCCTGTGGCAGGACGACAAGAACCTGTTCTTCGACGCGAACGGGTACGCCCTGATCTCCGACACGGCGCGCTGGTACATCGGCGGGTTGATCAAGCATTCACCGGCGCTGTTGGCGTTTGCCGCGCCGACGACGAACAGCTACCGGCGGCTGGTGCCGGGCTTCGAGGCGCCGATCAACCTCATCTACTCGCAGCGCAACCGCTCGGCGATCTGCCGCATTCCGGTGTATTCGAAGTCGCCCAAGGCGAAGCGCGTGGAGTATCGGGCGCCCGATCCCGCGTGCAACCCCTACCTCACGTTCGCGGCGCTGCTGCTCGCGGGGCTGGACGGCGTCAAGAACAAGATCGAGCCGCCCAAGCCGATGGACGTGGATCTGTACGAGCTCGAGCCGGCGGAGCGCAAGCACGTCAAGAACACGCCGGGTTCGCTCACCGAAACGCTGGCGGCACTCGAGGCCGATCACGAGTTCCTGCTGGCGGGGGACGTGTTCACGCCCGACGTGATCGAGACCTGGCTCGCGTACAAGCGGGCCAAGGAAGTGGATCCGGTGGCGCTGCGGCCGCATCCGTACGAGTTCTTCCTGTATTACGACGTGTGAACGGAGGCGGTAGGGGGCGGTAGGGGGCGGTAGGAGGCGGTAGCACTTACCGCCCCTTCCCGCCCCTTACCGCCTCCGACCACGGTTCTCGCAATGACCACCACCGCCACTAAGTCCGCCGGCGCCACGAAGCGCGACATCCTGGAGCTCTTGAAGAAGCAGGACGTCGCGTTTCTCCGGCTCCAGTTCACGGACATCCTCGGCGTCAACAAGAACGTCGAGGTGCCCCAGAGCCAGTTCGAGAAGGCGCTCGAGGGCGACATCATGTTCGACGGCTCCTCCATCGAAGGGTTCGTGCGGATCGAGGAGTCGGACATGGTGCTGCGGCCCGACCTGGCCACCCTCCAGACGCTCCCGTACGACGATGAGGGAGGGCGCGTCGCCCGGCTCATCTGCGACATCTACAACCCCGACGGGTCGTCGTTCGCGGGGTGCACGCGCCAGGCGCTGAAGCGGCAGATCGCGCGCGCGCAGGAGCTGGGCTATCAGATGATGGCCGGGGCCGAGGCGGAGTTCTTCATATTCCAGCTCGACGCCAAGGGCGATCCCACGACCGAGACGCACGACGCCGGCGGCTACTTCGACCTCACCCCCGTGGACCGGGCCGAGGAGATTCGGCGCCTCATCATCAAAGACCTCTTGGCGATGGGGTTTGAGGTGGAGGCCGGGCACCACGAGGTGGCGCCGGGCCAGCACGAGATCGATTTCCGCTACGCGGAGGCGCTGGAGACGGCGGACAATCTCGCCACCTTCCGCTTCATCGTGCGCTACGCCGCCTACCGCCACGGCTTCCTCGCGACCTTCATGCCGAAGCCGATCTTCGGGATCAACGGCTCCGGCATGCACACGCACCAGTCGCTCTTCCGGGATGGCAAGAACGCGTTCCACGATCCCAAGGGGAAGTGGGAGCTCTCGCAGACGGCGCTCCACTACATCGCCGGGCTGCTGCGGCATGCCCGCGGGTTCTGCGCGGTGACGAACCCGCTCGTCAACAGCTACAAGCGGCTCGTCCCGGGGTATGAGGCGCCGACCAACGTGGCGTGGTCGATGCGGAACCGGTCGCCCCTGATCCGCATCCCCGATCGGCGCGGGATGCGCACGCGCTGCGAGCTGCGGATGCCCGATCCTTCGGCGAACCCCTACCTCGCCCTGGCGGTGCAGCTGGCGGCGGGGCTGGACGGTATCGAGAGCAAGCTCCTCCCCCCCGATCCGGTCAACAAGAACATCTTCGAAATGAGCTTCCGGGAGCGCCGCAAGTACCGCATCGATGAGCTGCCGCGGGACCTGCACGAGGCGCTGGAGATGCTCGAGAAGGACGACGTGGTGCGGGACGCGCTGGGCCCGCACATCTACGAGCGGTTCGTCGAAGCGAAGCGCGAGGAGTGGCAGGCCTATATCGGCCGGGTGAGCGAGTGGGAACTGCGGCGGTACCTGGGGCAGTACTGACAGTACGGCCAAACCCGTAAGGTAAGAGGCGTAGGGAACCCTCGTACGGGAGACGGCGTAGGGGCAACTGCGTAACGTCAGCGCTGCCGTGGCGGGTTGTCGTGTAGACGCCCGAGCTGCTTGATGACCAGCGCCGAGCGGCTCTCCAAGCGACGGATTACAGTCGTCAACATCGGCGGTTCCAGCCGCCGGGCGATGCCGAGCTGCGAAAGCGCTTCTTGCGCCGAGCCCCGCGCGTAGAGGAGGAATTGACGAAATTCCGCGACCGACCCCCGGCCGCAGGCTTCCGCGATATTAGAGGTCACTGACAGGGCGGCCCGGACGAGTTGGTCCCCTCGCTCTGCCGCCCCCGGTCCGCGGAACCGGCGTGCCAGGCTCACAGATTCGACTGCAACCTCGCTGGCCGCTTGGTGTACGCGTAGCTTCCCAACGTGAGCGCGCAGCGCCATGGCACAACATGAGGGGCCACATATCCTGAGCGCGTACCGATCGTACGCTAGCTCGGTACGTTTTCACCCTACGACATTGCCCCCTACGGTTTCCCTCCTTACGGTGTTCAGCCTTCTCGCTTGCGACCAAGCCTCCCGCCCCGGCGACACCGCGGGCCTCCAGAGCTACGGTCGCTGGGAGTGGCACGGGCGGATCGTGACGGCGCCCGACTCGTCCCTCACCCTCATGCGGATCCGCATCGACACGACGCGCGGCGGCGGCGACGTGGCGCTCGTCCGCTACGACTTCGACCCCTCGCCCGGCGCGGGCGACGAGTATGCCCTCACGCTGGGGCTCGACTTCGGGAACGTGCGCGCGTTGCGGCCGGGGGTCCCCTACGAGCTCGGCTCGCCGCCGGCCCGGATTCCCGCCTCCGCGACCGCCACCTGTTTCTGCCGCCCGCTCCGGCCCGATTCGGTGCGCGGCACGTTCACGCTGGTCACGCGCGGGATGCGCCAGATCACCGGCCGCGTAGACGCCGCCCTCTACTTCACGGCGTGGAACGACTCCTCGCGCCACGTGACGTACCCGCTGCACCAGCGCCTTGACGCGGTCAAGTAGACGGTCGGTCGGCCTGCTTGCGGCCTTGCTGTCCGTCGGTCCGACCGCCCCACTCTCCGGCCAGACGATCGACACCGTCGTCGTCGTCAGCCAGAACGTCTTTCCCGCGGGCGAGGCCGACGCGCCCGGGTTCATCGCCCGGCTCGCGAACGCGCTCCACGTCCGCACCCGCCCATCCGTGATCCGCCGGCTGCTGCTCGTCAGCCCGGGCGACCCCTACGACTCGGCGCGGGTGGCCGAGAGCGAACGGGCGCTGCGTGCCATGAACGTCTTCAGCCGCGTCCGCGTGGACAGCGCGCGCGTCGACGGCCGCCTCGCGCTGCGGGTCCAAACGACCGACGGTTGGAGCACGAAGCCGCAGCTCGGCTATTCAGCTGCGGGGGGCGATGTGTCCTGGCTCGTGGGCCTGGTCGACGAAAACGTGCTGGGCACCGCGAGCACGCTCCGCGCCGTGTACAACCGCACCCCCGATCGGAGCATCCTCTCGCTCGAGTACTTCAGCCAGCACTTCGTCGGACGGCGGGCGCAGCTGGACCTGGGGTACCAGAACCTGTCGGACGGCCGCACCGGCCAGTGGTTCTTCGGCGTGCCGTTCTACGAGACCGCGGCCCGCGGCGCGCTCGCGACGGACGGCGCGGCGGCCTCCGAGCGCATCCTGGTGTTCCGCGACGGCGTGCTGGATACGACGTTCGCGCGTCGCGCGCTGCGCATCGGCGTCGCGGGTGGCTGGGCGGTGCGCGCGACGAGTCGGGGCTACGTGCGCGTCTGGTACGGCGCAAACTGGCGGCGCGAGGACTTCGCGGCCGACACGACCAGCGTGATCCCGCGCTCGCTGTTCGCGAGCGCGGGCGCGGGCGTGGAGCTCGGTCACGTGCGCTTCCAGGTGCTCGAGCGGTTCAACTCCTACGCCCGGCGCGAGGACGTGGACCTGTCGCGGACACTGCGCCTCGGCGTCTGGGCCGCCCCGCGCGCCTGGGGCTATCCCGCGGGTCGGGCCGGCGCCGGCCCCGAGGCGCGGGCCCAGGTCAGCGCCCTCTGGCCGCGTGGCTTCGCCGTGCTCCGGGGCCAGGCGAACGGGCTCTACACCGGGGCGGGCCTCGATTCGGGTCGGGTCCGCGTCGGCGTGACGGTGGCCAGCCAGAACCTGCCCCGGCAGACGCTGATCCTGCACCTCGAGGGGGGGGCGCTGGAGCGGACTCGCCCCGGGAGCGAGTTCGACCTGTGGCTCGACAAGCGAGGTCCGCGCGTGTTCGGCGCGCACGAGTTCACGGGCACCCGCATGGCGTGGCTCGCGCTCGAGGACCGCATCCTCGTCACCGACGAGTTGTGGGGGCTCGTGGGGGTCGGCGTCACGCCGTTCTTCGACTGGGGGGGCGCCTGGTACGCGGACGAAGGGTCCCGTCTGGGCGGCGACGTGGGGATCGCGCTGCGGCTGGGCCCGACGCGCGCCGTGCGTGGTGACGTGGGGGAAATCGCGCTAGGATACCGCTTCGGTGAGGGCTTCCGCCCCGGAAGCCGCTGGGCCGTCGCCGTGCGCAAGGGCGTCGCATTCTGATCGTCTTCTAGAAGGAGCAGGCACATGGATGCGCGGTCGTGGTCACGGGTGGCAGTGGCGGGCCTCGCGCTCGCCGGCGCTGGGCTGCTGGTCACGTTTCTCGCGGGCTTCGGCTACCACCACGGCTGGTGGAGCCTGCGGCTCGCGTTCGGCCGGCGGCTCTTGGGCCTGCCGCTGCTCGGCGTCCTGCCGATCGGCACGCTGCTCGCCATGCTTGGCGCGCTGCTGTCGCTCGCGGGGATCGTGCACGCGCTGCGAGCCCACGTGGGGGGGGTCGCTCTCGGCGCGGTCGGTTTCGTCGTGGGCGTCGTGCCGTCCGTCATGGTGCTGCATCAGTACCGACTCGCGCGCACCGTTCCCCCCATCAACGACATCTCGACCGACCTCCAGAACCCGCCTCCGTACGTCGCTGCGGCGGCGAACGAATTCTGGAAGGGGAAGGAGATGAGCTACCCGGCGGGCTTCGCCGATTCGGTGCGGCGCGGCTACCCCGACCTCGCCGCGCTGGCGCTCCCGATAGCGGCGGGCCGGGCGTTCGGGCTGGCGGACCGCACCGCCGCGGGCATGCCGGCGTGGGAGATCACCGCGGTCGACTCGGCCGCCGGGCGGATCGAGGCGACGGCCACGACGCGCTGGTTCGGGTTCAAGGACGACATCGTGATCCGCGTGACCCCGCGGGGCACGGACAGCTCGGTCGTGGACATGCGGTCCAAGTCGCGAGTCGGGAAGAGCGACGTGGGGGCGAACGCCGCGCGCATCCGGACGTATCTTGCGGCGCTCGCACGGGCGGCGGGAAGGAGCCCATGAGCGCGGCGCAGGAGATCTTCGACGTCATCCGGGAGGGGAATACGGCGCGCCTGGGGGCGCTGCTCACGGCGGACCCGTCGCTGGCGGGCGTGCGCAACGAGCGTGGTCATTCGCCGGTGTTGATCGCCCAGTACCATCACCGGCGGGAGTGCGTCGCGCTGCTGCTCGCCGCCGGGCCGGAGCTTGATGTGTTCGATGCGGCCTCGGTGGGCGCGACGGCGCGCGTGGCGGAGCTGCTCGACCGCGAGCCGTCGCTCGTCAACGCCTACTCGAGTGATGGTTTCTATCCTCTCGGTCTGGCCGCCTTCTTCGCGCACCCGGAGACCGTGCGGCTGCTGCTCACCCGCGGCGCCGACGTCGCGCAGGCGGCGCAGAACCCGATGAAGGTGCAGCCGCTACACGCCGCGGCGGCGGGCCGGAGCTTCGAGGCCGTGAAGCTGCTCGTCGACGCGGGGGCGCCGGTGAACGCTCGCCAGCAGGAGGGCTGGACCCCGTTGCACGAGGTGGTACGGCACGGGGACGTCGAGACGACGCGCTATCTCCTCGCCCACGGGGCCGATCCGCGTCAGCAGAACGACGCGGGGAAGAGCGCGATCGGCCTAGCGGCGGAGGGGGGAAACGCGGAGATTCTGAAACTCCTCAAGGCCCGGGCTCCGTGACGGTCTTCGCCTACCCCGAGAGTCACGTCTTCTACCGGAAGTTGACGCGCAGCTTCCCGCGGATCGTGCGGGCGGAGGGCTGCTACGTCTACGACGACCGGGGCAGGCGCTACCTCGACGCCTGCGGCGGTGCGTTCGTCGTGAACGTCGGCCACGGCGTCGCCGAGATCGCGGACGCGCTGGCGCGCCAGGCGCGCCAGGTGGCCTACCTCAGCGGCAGCGCCTTCACGCACGAGCCCGCGGAGCAGCTCGCGGCCGAGCTGGCGGACACGCTCCCCGGCGATCTCGACAAGCTCTACTTCCTCTCGAGCGGCTCCGAAGCCGTGGAGGCGGCCTTGAAGCTCGCCCGTCAATACTGGGCCGAGTCGGGCCGTCCGGCGAAGCACAAGATCATCGCCCTCGCGCCGAGCTATCACGGCAACACGCTGCTCGCCCTCTCGGTGTCGGCGCGCGAGCAGTACCGCACGTTGTTCCGCGAGTGGCTCGTGGACGTGCGGCGCATCCCGGCGCCCTATCCCTACCGCTGCGCCTGCGGCGGGCGGGAGCCGCTGTGCCCGGCATGCAGCGGCGCGGCGTTGGAGGCGGCCATCGAGCGCGAGGGGCCCGACTCGGTGGCCGCGTTCATCGCGGAGCCGGTGGGCGGCTCCTCGACCGGCGCGTCGGTGCCGCGACCGGAATACCTGCGCGCCGTCCGGGCGATCTGCGATCGCCACGACGTCCTCTTCGTCGCCGACGAGATCCTGTGCGGCGCCGGCCGCACCGGCACCTGGTGGGCGCTGGAACGCGCCGGCGTCACCCCCGACATCATGACCCTCGGCAAGGGGATCACGGGCGGGTACGCGCCGCTCTCCGCCGTCGCGGCCCCCGAGCGCCTGCTCGACGTCCTGGCACGGCACTCGGGCGCCCTGCTGCACGCCCAGACGTACGGCCACCACCCGGTCGCCTGCGCCGCGGGGCTCGCGGCCGTGCGCCACCTCAAGGCGCGGCGCCTGGTCGAGCGCTGCGCGCACATGGGCGACGTGCTGCACCGCCGGCTCGCCGGGCTGCGGGCGCTGCCGCACGTCGGCGACGTGCGCGGCATCGGGCTGCTCGCGGGAGTGGAATTCGTGGAGGACAAGGACACCCGGGCGCCGTTCGCGCGCTCGCTCCGCTTCGCCGAAAACTTCACCGAGGCGGCGCAGGAGGCCGGCCTCGTCGTCTGGCCCAACGTGGGCCACGCGGACGGCGAGAACGGTGACCTCGTGATGATCGCGCCGCCGTTCGTCGTCACGGAGGAGCAAATCGACGAGCTGGTCACGCTCTTCCAGGCGGCGCTGGAACGGACGTTCGCGGCGAGGCCGGCGTGACCGCCGCCCCCACCGCTGTCGCTCAATTCAAGGTTACCTACACCTCCGCCAACGTCGATTGGGAGCTGTTCCATCGCCTGTTCGACGAAGCCCTGGCCGCGGTGCGGGCGCAGTGCGGGCGCGACCATTCGCTCTACATCGGCGGCGAGCCGGTCGCCGTGGCGGGCGACCCGATCGTGGACGTTGCGCCCGCCGACACCAGCCTGGTGCTGGGCCGGTTCGCGCCCGCGGGGGTCGAGCACGTGGACCGCGCCGTCCGCGCCGCGCACGCCGCCCAGGGGGGCTGGGCGCGCCGGCCGTGGCTCGATCGCGAGCGCAAGTTCCAGCTCGCGGCGCTGATGAGCCTGGAAGTGGGCAAGAGCCGGCTCGAGGCGATGGGCGACGCTGAGGAGTCGGCCGACCTGATCGACTACTACTGCCAGCAGGTAGAGGACGCGAGGGGCTTCGTCCGCCAGATGGCGAAGGTCACCCCGGTCGAGCGCAATACCGACGTGCTGCGCCCCTACGGGGTGTTCGCCTGCATCGCGCCGTTCAACTTCCCGCTCGCCCTCTCAACGGGCATGTCGTCCGCGGCGCTCGTCGCCGGCAACGCCGTGGTCTACAAGCCCGCCCAAGACACGCCGTGGACCGGCCTCAAGCTGTACGAGGTGTACCGCGACGCGGGGCTCCCGCCGGGGGTCTTCAACTACCTCACGGGCCGCGGCGCGGTGATCGGAGACGCCCTGTGGCAGCACCCGGGCGTCGACGGCGTGGTCTTCACCGGGTCGCAGGCTGTGGGGATGCACATCTACCGCGGCCTGTCGCAGCGGTGGGTGAAGCCCTGCCTGCTGGAGATGGGCGGCAAGAATGCCTGCCTCGTGATGGATTCGGCCGACCTCGACGCCGCGGCGGAAGGGGTGATGCGCTCCGCCTTCAGCCTGCAGAACCAGAAGTGCAGCGCCACCTCGCGCGTGTACGTGCACCGCGCGGTGGCCCGACCCTTCCTCGAGCGGCTGCTCGAGAAGACGCGCACGATGAAAATGGGCGATCCGGCCGCGCGCGATGTGTTTTACGGACCGGTGATCAACTCCGGCGCCGTACAGAAATTCGAGCGGGCGGTTGCCCAGGCCCGGCGCGAGGGGACGATCCTGTTGGGTGGGGAGCGACTCACGGGCGGGGGCTTCGACCGTGGCCACTTCGTCGCTCCAACGATCGCCGAGCTGCCGCTCACGAGCTCGCTCTTTCTGGAGGAGCTGTTCGTGCCGCTGGTCGCGGTGGGCCAGGTGGCCGGGCTGGACGAGGCGATCGCCGAGACGAACAAGGCGGAGTACGGGCTCACGGCGGGGATTTTCTCCAAGAAGCCGGAGGAGATCGAGCGGTTCTTCGACGAGATCGAGGCGGGCGTCTGCTACGTGAACAAGCGCACCGGGGCCACGACCGGCGCGTGGCCCGGCGCCCAGCCGTTCACGGGCTGGAAGGGGTCGGGCTCCACGGGGAAGGGCGGGTGCGGTCCGTACTACGTCGCCCAGTTCATGCGGGAGCAGAGCCGCACGGTGATCGAGGCATGACCCCGGCCGCGCGCGACTATCCCCGCATCACCGTCCCCCCGCCCGGGCCCAAGGCCCGGGAGATCGTGGCGCGACACGACCGCTACGCGTCGACCTCGCTGCCGAAGGAGTATCCGCTCGTGGTCGCCCGCGGTCAGCGCGCCGTGGTCGAGGACGTGGACGGCAACCGCTACCTCGACTTCATGGCGGGGATCGCGGTCGCCTCGACCGGGTATGGCCACCCCAAGGTCGTCAAGGCGATCCAGGACGCCGCAGCGCGCTTCCTGCACATCTGCGGCGCCGACTTCTACTACGAGGGCTACGCCGCGCTGCTCGAGCGGCTGGCCACGCTCGCTCCCGGGACGAGCAAGAAGCGTGTCTTTCTGTCGAACTCGGGGGCCGAAGCGGTCGAGGGCGCGATCAAGCTGGCGCGCCACTCCACCGGGCGCCCGGCGCTTATCGCCTTCAGCGGCGCCTTCCACGGCCGCACCTATGGCGCCATGACGCTCACGGCGAGCAAGGCCGTGCAGCGCGCGGGGTTCGCGCCGTTCGTCCCCGAGGTCTATCACGTGCCGTACGGCTACCGCTACCGCTGCGACTTCTGTCGCGGCGAAGCGGCGTGCACGATGCGGTGCGTCTCGAGCATCGAGGACGATCTGTTCGCGCGGCGGCTCGACCCGAAGAGCGTGGCCGCCGTGTTCGTCGAGCCGGTGCAGGGCGAAGGGGGCTACGTCGTGCCGCCGCCCGGGTATCTGCGCGCCCTGCGGGAGCTGTGCGACCGCTACGGCATCCTGCTGGTGTGCGACGAAGTGCAGAGCGGGATCGGGCGCACGGGCAAGCTGTTCGCGTGCGAGCACGAGGGGATCGAGCCCGACATCGTGCTCGCCGCCAAGGGCCTCGGCTCCGGGATGCCGATCGGCGCGATCATCGCGAAGGAGTCGGTGATGAAGTGGGGACCGGGCGCCCACGGCACGACGTTCGGCGGCAACCCCGTGTGCTGCGCGGCCGCGCTCGCCACGCTCGACATCGTGACGGGCGAGCTGCTCCCGAACGCGCAGCGTATGGGCGAGCGGCTGCTCGCCGGAGTGCGCCGGCTCGAGCAGCAGC
>Ga0209056_10005924_pt1 | contig 12695 bp, 13 predicted proteins | sample GraSoiAngelo_114_FD_185876 | JGI IMG/M metagenome (GOLD analysis project Ga0209056, IMG submission 185876) | Grasslands soil microbial communities from the Angelo Coastal Reserve, California, USA - 14_0903_13_40cm (SPAdes) (version 2) | ecosystem: Environmental > Terrestrial > Soil > Grasslands... | reverse complement strand
GCGGATCTTCGTCGGAAACTTCACGCCGCCGAAATCCTTGTAGTCCGCGTACTCGAAGGTGACGGCCAGGTCGCCGACGACCGGGTTGCCCAGCACCGCCTCCACCTTCTCGACCAGGCCCGCGCGGTCGAGCGTCGCGCGCGCCGTGTACTTGCCGGGGACGGCGAAGACCAGCGTGCGGCCCTGCGCCGTGGCGTTGTTGGCCCGCGCCGCCCTCACGATCCCGTGGGGCGTGGCCCACAGCTCGAGCTGCCGGGCGGCCAGTGCGATCGGCGCCGGGATCGCCGCGTCGCCCACGACGTTCCACGCGTGCTCGCCGCCGACGACCCCGACCTGTCGCTGCTCACCGCGCACCGGCTGCACGCCGCCGCCGCGCGGCGGGTCCTCGGCCTGCGTGCGCACGGACGTATCGCGCAGCGACGCCGTCTCGTAGTTGACCGAGCGGGCGAGGCTCTTCACGTTGAATCGTGGCCAGGCGCCGCCCGGCGCCTGGGCCTGGCCGACCGCGTAGTTGACGCCGCCGGCCGTCATCTCGAACGACTTGAGACCGGCCGCGCCGAGCGCCTTGTCGGCCGCGTCCAGCAGCGCGCGCGCGTCCTGCGCGTCGGCCGGCCCGAACGAGAGCAGCAGCGCCGTCAGCGTCGTGGCCAGCAGGCTGCGCATCGTCGCCCTCCTCATTGCGTGCGGTATACCACGAGGCGGTCGTTACCCGACTCCGGCGCCCAGACCTCGCCCGGCCGGCCGAGGATCTGGCGGACGTTGGCGCCGCGCTTGTCGCTGGGGAACACCTGGAACTTCTCGGTGGCCGGCTCGAAGCGGACCATGGCTCTGGCGCTCCACTCGCTGAGCCACACCACGTCGTGCTCGTCCACGTACACGGCGTACGCGCGCGGGCTGTCGCCCGGCAGGTGCCACGTCTTCCACGTCTTGGCCGTGGGGTCGTAGACGCTGACGTTGCCGGAGTTCCACTCGCTGACCCAGACGCGGCCCTTGCTGTCGGCCCACACGCGGCGCGCGCCCTGGTCCCTCGTGGGCGGCTCGATCACGGTGGCGGCGCCCGTCTCGAGATCGACGCGCGCGATGTAGTTGCCGGCGAGCGAGGCGTAGTACACGTCGCCGCCGGGTGTCGTCGCGATCCCGCAGGGCCCGCGGCCGCGCGGCGCGTCCCAGACCTCCATGTCGCCCGTCGCGGGATCGAGCCGGCCGTAGATCCCGCTCTGGCCCGTGAACCAGATGCGGCCGCGCTTGTCGAACGTGGCCGTGTTGAGGTTGGCCCACTTGCGCGTCTCCGGCAGCGGCCAGCGCTTGACCTCGCGCGTCTTCGGATCGACGCGCACGATCGAGTTCGTGCCGCCCTCGGTGACCCACGGCGCGCCGTCGGGGCCGATGATCACCCCGTGCGGCGCCGCGCCCTGGCCCAGCGCGACCAGCTCGACCGTGCCGCTCGCGGGATCGAGGCGCCCCAGCTTGCCGTCGCGCTGTGCCGTGTACCAGACGACGCCGTCGGCGCTCACCGCCACGTCGTGCGGGAAGCCGCCGCCCGAGGGCAGCGCGTAGGGACGCGACGTGACCTCGGCCCCGACGGGCAGGGCGAGCAGCACCAGCAAGCAGGCAAGGAGCAGGCGAGGCATGATGGGCTTTGTTCCCTTAGATGGGAAACCGGGGCCGAAAGACTCGCCGGATCAGGTAGGGGTTTGCGCCGAGGTCGTAGAGCCGGCGGATGTCGCCGCTCAGGAGCGCGGACTTCTCGGCCTCGCTCAGATCGTGGCCGGCCACCTCGGCGTCGCTCAGCTTCTCGCGCGTGACGTGGGCGCGCGCGAGGCCGGTGAGGATCTTGTTGAGCGGGTACGAGACGGCGATCACGCGTGCACCCACACGGTGCCGCAGCCGGTGATCCACTCGGGCACCGGCTCATAGGCAAGCGCCTCGCCCTTCCAGCCCGGCACGGCGCCCATCAGCGCCACCCAGTTGCGGATCTCCTGGCCGCCGTTGCCACCGTCGCGCTCGATGTCCTCCCAGGTCAGGCGCAGCAGCGGCTCGACGTCGCCGCGCTCGATGTGATCGATCACCCAGTGGTCCCACTCCGGGTTGATGCGCCCGGTCTCGGGCGTGCCGACCCAGTGCGAGATGCCGCCGGTGGCGACGAAGGCGATGCGCCCGGCGCCGGCATGCGAGCGCGCGAAGCGCCCGACGAAGGCGCCCATGTCGTGGCAGCGGCGCAGCGTCGGCAGCGGCGGCGCCGCGCAGTTCGTGTACACGGTGGCCACCGGAATGTCGCCCTCCGGGTTGAGGAAGTGCAGCGGCACCGAGAGCTCGTCCCACGACTCGATCTCGTACGAGTAGGCGAAGTCGAAGCCGCCCGCCAGCCCCGCCTCCAGCAGCGCCATGCCCCACTTCGGCGCGCCCGGAATCTTCCGCGCGGGGATGCGCATGAGCTTGCTGCCGCCCGGGCTCGGCGCGTCGTACGAGTCGACGAGGCCGACGCAGAAGGCCGGCAGGTTGCTGTAGGGGAAGTTCTGCAGGTGGTCGTTCACGAACATCACGAGCAGATCGGGCCGCGCCGCCGCCAGCCGCCGCCGCATCTCGTGAAAGCCCGCGTAGAGGCGCTCGCGCTGCTCCGGGCGCGCGATCTCCGGCTTACCCGTGATGAGGGGCGCGTGGGCCGCCAGCGCTGCCGCGACGATCTCTGCCATAATTCGGCCTCCGGTGGGCCCTAATGGCATCACCGCGACGGCACGCTGTCAAGGTGGAGGACTCGATGAGACTTGGCTACTCGATGCGCCTGCTGGCCGAGGAGGTCGTGCCGCGGATCAGCCGCGCGGGATCTGCGAGATCCCGGGCAGCCGGCCGAGGAAGTTCCCGCTCACCGCGCCGTCCACGACGAGGTCGTGGCCGTTGACGTAGCGGGCGTCGGGACCGAGCAGGAACGCCACGACGTCGGCGATGTCCTCGGGCGTCGCCACGCGCCCGAGCGGCACCAGCGCCGCGCGCGCGGCGGCCAGCTCTGAGCTCTGGTAGAGCTTCTCGGTCATGCCGGTGCGCACCATCCCCGGCGACACGGAGTTCACGCGGATACCGTCGCGCCCGAACTCCTGGGCGAGCACGCGCATCAGCATGATCACCGCCGCCTTGCTCGGCGCGTAGGCGCCGAGGTTCGCGTGCGCGTTGCTGCCGGACATCGACGCGGTGACCACGATCGCGCCCTTCGCCGCGGCCAGCGCCGCATGCGCGGCCTTGGCCAGCAGCCACGTGGCGCGCGTGTTGACGTTGAAGAGCGCGTCCCAGTCCTCGACGCTGTAGGCGAGAAGCGGGCCGGGACGGTTGATGCCGGCGTTGCTCACGAGACCGTCCAGTCCGCCGAAGCGCGCCGTCGCCTCGCCGACGGCGCGCGCGGGGCCGTCGGCCGTCGCCATGTCGGCGTGGATCGCGAGCGGCTGGGCGTCCAGCTTGCGCAGCTCTTCCGCGACGGCGTCCAGCGCGGCCGTCGCCTGAGCGACGTCCACGATGGCGATGCTGCCCGCGCGTCCGGCCGAGCGCGCGTCGTGCGCGAGCCTCAGCACCGTCGCCCGCCCGATCCCGCTCGCCGCGCCCGTCACCAGTGCTCGCATGGGTGATTGTCAGTGTAACTCGGGTGCTATCATCGAAGCGTTTGATGAACGGCACCACGCGCCCCGTCGTCCTCTCGCTCGCGCTCGTCGTCCTCGCGAGCGGCTGCGTAACCCGGCACCCCGCGCCATCGCCAACGGGCGCCACGGTGCCGCCGTCGTCCGTCGCCACGTCGTCGCGCCCATCGCCGACGCCGGCGGCCGCGGCCGAGGCGGCGCGCGCGTACGAGCACGGCCGGACGCTCATCGCGCGCGGCGAGATGATGGCGGCGACGGTGGCCCTGCGCGATGCGCTGCGGCTGCGCCCCGACCTCGCCGAGGCCCGCGCGAGCCTGGGCCTGGCCTTGTACGCGATGGGCGACCTCGACGGCGCCGTCGAGGAGCTGCGCGGACTCCTGCGCGTGCGGCCCGATCTCGCCGAGGCCCGGCTGACCCTGGCGGCGGCCCTCGTCGCGCGCCAGGACTGGCCGGCGGCGCGCGCCGAGCTGGAGACGGCGCTCGCCGCGCAGCCCGAGCTGCTCCAGGCCGGCTACACGCTCGGCGTCGTGCGCTACGCCCAGGGTGACCTCACCGGCGCCATCGACGCCTACCGCCGCGTGCTCGCGCGCGAGCCGCGCGCCGCCGACGCGCGCTACAACCTGGCGCTCGTGCTGAAGCTGGCGCGACGCGAGGCGGAGGCGACGCCCGAGTTCCTCGCCGCCGCCGAGGCGGGGCTGCCGCGCGCGCAGTACTTCGCGGGCGCGGCCTACGCGACGGGCGCGGGCGTCGAGCGCGATCTCGTGGCGGCGATCACCTGGTGGATGCGGGCCGCCGAGCAGGGGGTGGCGCAGGCGGACGAAGGCCTCGCGCGGCTGCGCCAGACGGCGTCCGGGCGCACGCGCCGGCCGCCGGCCGAGCGCCAGGCCGTCGAGCAGGCGTTCGGCGAGTATCGCGCGCGGCTCTGGAAGGACTATCCGGGCCTGGCGCGCGAGGGCGACGAGCCCCTCGGTGCCGCGCTCCTGCGTCAGGGCCGCGGGGGCGAGGCGGTCGCCGTGCTCATTCGGGAAGCGGCGGCGCTGAGCGAGCCCGCCCAGCGTCTGCTCGAGACGCTCTACGACCAGGGGATCGACGGCCAGCTGCCCGCGCACGACGCGCGGATCTTCGCCTACCTCAAGAGCGCCGCCGCCGAGGGGCGCTCGCGCCCGCGTCCCTGAAGACGCTCGGCCGGGCCGCGTTGCTGGCCGTCGGCGCGACGCTGATCGCGGCCGTGGTCTCGCTGCTGGGGGGCGCCGGCGTCACCGCGCTCGACTGGTCTGTCTACGATCGCTGGCTCCGCGCCCGCGCGCCGGTGCTGGACACCCCGCGTCTCGTCGTCGTCGCGCGCGATCCGACGAGCGAGGCGCGCTTCGGGACGGGGGCCTGGGACCGCGCGGTGGTGGCGCGCGTCGTCGCCGCGCTCGCTCGCGGCGGCGCCGCCGTCGTCGGCCTCGATGTGCCCCTGGGCGCCACGAGCGCGCCGGGCCGCGGTGGCGCATCGAGCGACGCGCTGCTCGCCGAGTCGGCGCAGGCGGTCGACGTCGTCTCGGTCGTCTCGCCATCGATGCCGCGCTCGACGACGCTGCACGACGGGAAGATCGGTCACGCGCTCGCCGAGCCCGATGCCGACGGCGTCGCACGCGCCGTGCCCCTGTGGCTGCCGTTCGGCGAGCGCTCCGTGCCCGCCTTCGGGCTGGCGCTCGCCTCCGCGCTCACGGCAACGGAGGCCGCCGATCTGCGCATTGCCACGGACGCGCGCGGCCGGACGCTCGTCGATTTCGTCGGCGGCGCCTGGCCGCGCGGTGTCCAGATCGTTCCGTTCCTGGAAGCGTGGACGGCGATCGAGCAGGGCGAGGCGGACCGGATCCACACGCTGGCCAGCGACAACGCGGTGCTCGTGCTCGCCGAGCCCGCGCGCGCGACCCTGCGCACGCCCGTCGGCGAGATGTCGCCCATCGCGGTCCAGGTGCACCTGGCGCGCGGGCTTCTCGCCGGCTCGCGACTGCGCGAAGCCTCGCCGGTGGCGACGACGGCGGTCGCGCTCCTGCTGGCGGCGCTGGCCGCGTGGCTGCCGCTGGCGACGCGGTGGTGGGCCGGTCTCGCGGCGGTCGTCGTGCTGGCGGGAGCCTACACGGCGGCGCTGCCTCTGGCGCTCGCGACGACCGGCCTCGTGCTGCCGGTGGTGACGCCGCTCGGCGCGACGGCGCTGGCCGCGCTGGGCGGCCTCGTCGCCCGTCACCTCGCCTCCGGTGCGCGCATCCGGCGGCTGGAGGAGGAAAACGCGCGCGCCCGCGAGACGCTGGTGCAAAACGAGTCGACGGTCGAATCGCTGGAGGAAGACCTGGACGCCGCGCGCGCGGCGGTCGCGCGATCCACCGGCGCCGAGCGCGACCTCGGCCGCGCCGCCGACCTGCTGCGCGAGCAGCTGACCGAGGCACGGCGGCAGGAGGAGGCGACGCGCCGTCGGCTCGACACGCTCGAGCGCGAGCTGTCGGGGCTGCGCGCGGCGGACGCGCGGGCGGGCGAGCTGGGCGATGCCGGGCAGGAGGCGCTGCGCCGCGCGTGCGAGGAGGCGGGCATCGTCACGCGCGATCCCGCGGTGCTGGCGGTCTTCCAGGACGTCGGCCGCGCGGCGCGCTCGTCGCTGCCGATCCTGATCCTGGGCGAGCCGGGGACGGGCAAGGAGCTGTTCGCGCGCGCGGCGCATCGCCTGAGCCCGCGCGCGGCCCAGCCCTTCGTCGCCGTCAACATGGCCGCCATCGCCCCGGAGCTGTTCGAGAGCGAGCTGTTCGGCCACGTCAAGGGCGCCTTCACCGGCGCCGTCGCCGACCGGCGCGGGTATTTCGAGCAGGCCGATCGGGGCACGATCTTCCTGGACGAGATCGGCGAGCTGCGCGCGGATCAGCAGAGCAAGCTGCTGCGCGTGCTCCAGGAGAAGGTCTTCCACAGGGTCGGCGCCACGCGGCCGACGGGCGTGGACGTGCGCGTCGTGGCCGCCAGCAACCGGGACCTCGCGCGCGGCGTGGCCGAGGGCTGGTTCCGCGAGGACCTCTGGTTCCGGCTCAAGGGCGTGGTGCTCCGGCTGCCGCCGCTTCGCGCCCGGCCTGACGACGTGGCCGTGCTCGCCTCGCGCATCGTCGCCGAGGCGGCCGCCGAGCTCGGTCGGCGCGACATCACGCTGTCGGAGGACGCCGTCGCGGCGCTGCGCACGCACGCGTGGCCCGGCAACGTCCGCGAGCTCCAGAACTGCGTGCGCCAGGCCGTCGCCCTGGCCCACGGCCCGGTGCTCAAGCGCGAGGACCTGCGCCTGCCCGAGCCGGAGGCTCGCGCCGCCCCCGAGCCCGGCGGCGAGACGGGCGACGCCGCGGTGCTGGCGTCCCTGCGGCGTCACGGCTTCGACATGCAGGCAAGCGCCCGCGAGCTCGGCTGGGACCGCAGCACCGTCACCCAGCGGCTGAAGGGCCTGGGCTTCCGCGCGCTGGTCGACGCCGGCGGCGACCGCGACCGGGCGGCGCTGGAGCTGGCCGGCGACCCTGCGCTCGCCCGGGCCGTCGAGCTGAAGCTGCGCGAGTACCACGAGCACCTGCTCCGCTCGGTCGCCGGCTTCGATAGCGCCGAGGCCGCCGTCGCCGCCTGCCGTCGCCGGTTCAAGAACCTCCCCGACCGCCACTTCCGCTCGCTCGAGCTCCTGGTTCGGCAGAAGTTCTCGCGTTAGAGGGACGCCGGGGCCGTGCGGGGATGCGGGGACGTCCCCGCGTCGCCGGGCGCCCCGCGTGAAGCCAAGTGCGCGTCGTTCCGTTGTTCGGGGTCTGGCCCGCGCGTTGCGATAGGGGCGTGCCGAGCGCGGCCGCCGCATGGGCGGACCGGCCGGCGCCGGGTTGCTCCATCAAGCGACGGAGAAGGCCATGACGACGACGAACGTGCAGTCGAACCACACCAAGAACGAGCTGCTGCGGGAGCTGGTGATCGTGATCGCGTTTCTCGCGATGCTGCTGAGCGGGGTGGGCGCGCTCTACTGGATGCAGACCCGACCGGACGAGGCGGCGGCGGGGACCGAGGCGCCCCGGCCGAAGGTGACCGTGCCGACGCGCGACGACATGGTCGTCCACGCCGACGTCTACTTCGACTTCAAGAGCGCGCGTCTGCGGGCCGACGCCGCGAAGATGCTCCAGGACAAGGCGGCGAGCATGAGCCGCACCGACACCTGGGTGGTGCTGGTCACGGGCTACGCCGACCGCCAGGGTCCGGCGGTCTACAACAAGGTGCTCGCGCAGCGGCGCGCGGACACCGTCAAGCAGTTCCTCGTCGAGCTGGGCGTGCCGGAGTCGTCGGTCAAGGTCGTGGCCCTCGGCCCCGAGGCGACGCTCTGCGACGACCCGGGCAAGGAGTGCCAGCAGCTCAACCGTCGCGTGCACCTGGAGATCCGTCGCCTCGGTCCCGTGGCCGCGGCGGCCGTCGCGCCCACGAACGCCGATGTCCAGAACCCTTAAGGTCGGCGTCGTGGTCGTCGTCATCCTCGTCCTGGCGGGCGGCGTCCTCGCCGTCCGCCGGGCCGGGGCCGACACTCTCGACGTCCCGATGACGCTCGGCGCGGTGCGGCTGCATTTCGACCCTCGCACGATCTCCACGGAGTATCTCGGCGAGCTCGCAGTGCTCAGCCCGCACGTGTCCTGGACCTTCGCCCCGCCGGACCTGGACGAGTGCGTGTCCTCCGACGGCGAGGAGCATGAGTGCGAGGCCATCGTGCTCGACGGTCCGGATCTCTTCGAGGCCGAGGTCGAGCTGAGCCGGGCCGAGGACATGCTGACGACGATCCGCCGGCTCCGCGTCCCTCCGCAGCTCGATGCGGTGCTCGCGCACGTTCACCGCGAGGCTGCGTTTCACCTGTGTCTCTGGCGGGCGGAGCTCGCCTATTACCGCGGGGACGATTACGCGCTCTGGGCGGCCTGCGACGATATCGAGGCGCCCGCGCAGTGTCAGGAGGTCGTGGTCCAGGCGTCCCTGACGAGAGGGCCGGACGTGCGCTATCGCCTGGCCGCGTACGCCTGGCGTGGTTGCATGAGCCACTGGTTTCAGCGGCGGTTCCGACCTTATCCGATGGACGACTGGTACGAATTCTTGAGAACGTACGGCGTGGAAGAGGAAATCCTCCACGGCTGTTGATCCGCTACGCGTTCGGCGTGATCACGGTCTTCGCCCCGCGGCCCGCCGCCGCGTGGGCGAACGCCTCGGCGATGCGCGCGAGGGGGAAGCGCGCGGTGATCAGCCGGCCGACGCCCATCCTGGGCATCAGCGCGAGCGCCCGGCGAAACGCGGTGCCGCGGCCGAAGGCGCCGACGATCTTGATCTCGCGGTAGTGCAGGTCCCAGAGGCTCAGCGGGATCTCGCTGCCCTTGGGGCTCACGCCCACGAGCTGGAGCACGCCGCCCGGCTTCACGAGCGTCATGGCCTCGGCGACCAGCTCGGGCTTGCCGACGGCCTCGGAGACGACGTCGGCGCCGCGGTCGCGCGTCAGCGCCATCACGCGCTCGCGGAGATGTTCCTTCGACGGGTCGATGACGACGCTCGCGCCCAGCCGCCTGGCGATCGCCCGGCGCTCCTCCAGCGGATCGGACAGGAGCAGGCGCTTGGCTCCCCGGCGCTTGGCCAGCGCCAGCGTGAGCAGCCCCATGATGCCGCCGCCGATGACGAGCACCGTCGCGTCGCGCGGCATCGGGAACGATTCGAGCCCCGCGAGACAGCACGCCGCCGGCTCGGTGAGCGCGCCGGCGACGGGATCGAGGCCACGGGGCAGGGGATGCGCGCAGTGAGCGGGCATGACGACCCGTTGCGCGAAACCGCCCAGGCGCGTGAGATTCGGGCACTGGCTCACGCGCCCGGCCTCGCACTCGGCGCAGGCGCCGCAGCCATAGGACGGCTCGCAGGCGACGGTACGCCCGATGAGCCGTTTGCTCACGCCTCGCCCGACCGCGCGCACGACGCCCGTGTACTCGTGACCGAGCACGAGCGGGGGCTTGTAGGGAAAGAGCCCCTGCGTGGCGTGCACGTCGGTGCCGCAGATGCCGGCGGTCTCCACGGCCACCACGACCTGGCCCGGACCGGCGATGGGCTCCGGGACGTCGTCGAGCGTGAAGCGCGTGCCGCCATGCCAGGTGGCGACCTTCATGGCGGCTACTTGTCGTCGAGCGTGACGAAGATGCAGTGGCGCAGGCGCCCGTCCAGCGCCTTCGACAGATGACCCTTGCCGGTCGTGTCCTCGACGAGAATGACCTCGCCCGCGCCGATCTTGCGCGCCTCGCCGTCGCTGGCGGTGATCTGCACGCCGGCGTCGAGGTTGATGATGTACTGGCGGCGCGGCGCGTTGTGCCAGTCGAGATCGTAGGTCGGCGCCACCTCGCGGAAGATGAGGCCCGTCGCCGGCAGGCGCTTGGACATCTTGCCGGCCGGCGTGCTCTCGACGAACTCGACGTCGAGGTCCCTGAAATGCGACTCGCCCTTGTTGTCGACGTAGAGATTGTGAATCTTCATGGGTCCTCCCGGTGGTGTGGTGACGGGATTCTACCAGAGGCTTTTCAAGCGACCGCCGTCGACGTTCAGCGAGACGCCCGTGATGAAGCTGGCGCGCTCCGAGCAGAGGAACGCGACGGCGTCCGCCAGCTCCTCGGGCCGTCCCCAGCGGCCCAGCGCGTTCTTCCGCGCGGCCAGCTGCCGCGCCTCGGCCTCGGAGCCGGCGCCGAGCTCGGCGACGAGGCCGGGAACGTTGCGTTTCCACATGCCCGTGTCGACCCAGCCCGGACACACGGCGTTGACGAGGACGTTGTCGGGCCCGAGCTCGGTGGACAGCGCCTTGGTGACGTTGAGCAGCGCGCTGTTGGTGATGCCGCTGCCGAGCATGTAGGGATCGGGCTCCTTGCCGGCGCCGCCGATGACGTTGACGATCCGCCCCCAGCGCCGGGCGCGCATCTCGTCGATGACGAGACGGATCGCCCGCATGAACCCGAACAGCTTGGTCTCGAGCTGGGCGCGCAGGCCGTCTTCGATCATCGCCTCGAAGCGGCCGGAATACATCTGTCCCGCGTTGTTGACGAGGATGTCGGCGGGACCGAACCGGTCTCTCGCCTCCCGCGCGAGCCGCTCGACGTCGGCCGCGACCGCCATGTCGGCCACGACCGCGAGCACCTCGCCTCCGCTCTTGGCGGCCAGCTCGTCGCGGGCCTGCTCGAGCGTGGCCTTCGTCCGCGCGCAGATGGTGACGCGGACACCCGCCTCCAGCAGCCTGCTCGCGATCTCGCGGCCGATTCCGCGCGCGCCGCCGGTGACGATCGCCGTCCGGCCCTGAATTCCGAGGTCCATGCTGGTTTCCTCCGGCCGCCGGATGCTATCATCCCGCCCACTTTCCCCGCGAATCGTCCCCGACCCGGAGCCGCACCAGCGAGGAGCCGATGATCGTCGTCGATCGGGTGACGCGAACGTTCGAGACACCGAGCGGTGACTTCACGGCGGTGCTCGACGTGAGCTTTCGCGTGGCGGCGGGCCGCTTCGTCAGCCTGGTGGGCCCGTCGGGATGCGGCAAGACGACGCTGCTCGGGTTGATCGCCGGGCTCATCCCGATGTCCCAGGGCCGCGTCGTGCTCGGCGACCGGCCGGTGACCGGCGGCGTGCCGCCGGACATCGGCTACCTGTTCCAGCGCGACGCGCTGCTGCCGTGGAAGACGGCGCTGCAGAACGTCGCGCTGCCGCTGGCCATCCGCGGGCGGCCGGCCGGCGAGACGCGCGCGCGGGCGAGCGAATGGCTGCGCCGGGTCGGGCTGGCCGGGTTCGAGGACTACTACCCGCACCAGCTCTCGGGCGGCATGCGCAAGCGCGTCTCGCTCGCGACGACGCTGATCTACGGGCCGAGCGTGCTCCTGATGGACGAGCCGTTCAGCGCGCTCGACGTGCAGACGCGCAACCTGATGGAGAACGAGCTGCTGGACCTCTGGGCGGAGACACGCAACACGGTGCTCTTCATCACCCACGACCTCGAGGAGGCGATCGCGCTGTCCGACGAGGTGATCGTGCTGACGGCGGGCCCGGGCCGGGTGAAGGCCAGCTATCCGATCCCGCTGCCGCGCCCGCGCAACGTGATCGAGATCCGATTCCGCGAGGAGTTCACGCGGCTCTACGAGCAGATCTGGAAGGACCTGCGCGATGAAGTCCAGCAGAGCTATGCGCGCTCGACGCGGATCTGAGCGGCTGCGGCTGGCCGTCGGCCGGGTCGTCCTCCTCGCGGTGATCGTCGCCGGCTGGGAGATCGGCGCCCGCGCCCGCGTGATCGATCCCTACTTCGTCAGCCGTCCCTCGAAGCTCGCGCACACGGTAGGCGGGTGGTTCGCGGGCGGCTTCATCTATCCCCACATCTGGGCGACGGTGCAGGAGGCGGTGGTCGGCCTCGCCGTCGGCATCGTCGGCGGCGTGCTCGTGGGCATGCTGTTCGCGTTCTTCCCGTTCCTGTCGGGGCTGTTCCATCCGCTGATGGTCGTCTTCAACGCGACGCCGCGGATCGCGCTGGCGCCGCTCTTCATCGTCTGGCTCGGGATCGGGCTGGCCTCCAAGGTGGCGATGGTCGTGAGCCTCGTGTTCTTCATCATCTTCTTCTCGACCTACGCGGGTCTCCGGGACGTGGACGTGAACCTGATCAACCACGTGCGCGTCATGGGCGGCACGCGGCGCGACCTCATGCGTCACGTGCTGCTGCCCTCCGCGCTCACGTGGATCTTCGCGAGCCTTCGGGCCTGCGTGGGCTTCGCGGTGATCGGCGCCATCATCGGCGAGTACCTCGGCGCCGACCGCGGCATCGGCTGGATCGTGCAGTACGGCGAGTCGATGTTCGACTCGAACATGGTCATCGCGGGGCTGCTGGTGCTGATGGTGTTCGTGGCCACGCTCGACGGCTCGCTCGGGTGGCTCGAGCGTCGCTTCTCCCACTGGAAGCAAAAACCGCTGTGATTCAACACCCACGGTCGATCGCCCGACCGTCGAGCGCCGGAGCCCTGCGAAGTATCGTCCACGATGATTTGCCCGACCGTCGGGCGG
>Ga0209056_10005922_pt1 | contig 12697 bp, 11 predicted proteins | sample GraSoiAngelo_114_FD_185876 | JGI IMG/M metagenome (GOLD analysis project Ga0209056, IMG submission 185876) | Grasslands soil microbial communities from the Angelo Coastal Reserve, California, USA - 14_0903_13_40cm (SPAdes) (version 2) | ecosystem: Environmental > Terrestrial > Soil > Grasslands... | reverse complement strand
TGGAGTTACACGAGCAGGTGATCGACAACCTGCTCGGGAAAAGGCAGCCGGAGGGGTACCTCCTTTACACGCGCGACGCAGCCGAAGCCGCGCGGTGGGTGGACGAGGGCCTTGGCACCGCCGCATTCTTCCTCGGCGCGCCCCAGCTTCAGCAGGTTTTGAGGCTGGCCCAGGAAGGGAAAACTCTTCCTCAGAAGGCGACCTATTTCCACCCGAAACCGCCCTCCGGGATGGTCTTCGACCGGCTGGAAAGAGATCGGCGTTTATAGTTAGGACCCCAAAAAGTGCCCATATACGGTTATCGATGCAGCACCTGCGGCCACCAGTTCGAGATCCAGCAAAGGATGTCCGACGAGCCGCTCAAAGTCTGTCCCGAGTGCCAGGGAAAGCTCACCAAAGTCCTCTACCCGACCGGCGTGATCTTCAAGGGCAGCGGGTTCTACACGACCGACTACAAGGCAACCGCCAAGGCGGAGTCCGGCAACGGCTCGAGCCCCAAACCCGAGGCCAAAACAGAGCCCAAAGCACCCGAGTCGAGGCCGGAATCAAAGTCCGATTCAAGCGATTAAGTCAGATGAGGGAGTGCACGTGTCAAACATCCAGGAAGTAACCGACAGCGACTTCGAGATCGCCGTTTTGAAGGCCGACAAGCCGGTGCTCGTCGACTTCTGGGCGACCTGGTGCGGTCCGTGCCGAATGATCGCGCCCATCGTCGAGCAGATCCACGGCGAGCTGGGGGACAGGATCAAGGTTGTGAAGATGGACATCGACGAGAACCCGTCTGTGCCGATGCAGCTCGGGATCATGTCGATCCCGACCGTGATCATCTTCAAGGACGGAAAGCCCGCCGAGCGGACGGTCGGCTATCGCCCGAACATGAAGGGCGATTTGAAGGCAAAGCTCGAAGCCCTGATCTAAGGCGATCGCCGCCACCTCTGGCGTCAGCGTCGGGCCCGACGGTGTTCGCCGGTGCTGGTGGGGCGACTCGGATGAGGTCTACCGGCGTTACCACGACCTCGAATGGGGGCGACCGGTGGCCGACGACCGGCGGCTTTTCGAAAAGCTGACGCTGGAGGGGTTCATGTCAGGCCTCAGCTGGCTGACCATCCTGCGCAAGCGCGAGAACTTCCGGGCGGCATTTCACGGCTTCGAGCCGGAGGCGCTGGCGCGGTTCGGCGCGCGAGATACGGCACGCTTGATGCGCGACTCCGGCATCGTCCGCAACCGCGCGAAGATCGAGGCGACGATCAACAACGCCCGGCGCTACCCCGAGCTGGTCGAGGAGTTCGGCAGCTTCGCCGCCTATGTATGGCGCTATGAGCCGAAACGCCGATCGCGTCTGGCCGACCGGGCAGCGCTGATGCGGCTGGGCCTCGCGCCCGAGGCGGTGGCGATGAGCAAAGACTTGCGCCGGCGTGGGTGGGGTTTCGTCGGCCCGATGACCGTCTACTCCTTCATGCAGGCGATGGGGTTGGTGAATGACCACGTCGGCGGCTGCGCAGCCGGCGTCGAGGTGCGGCGCCTGCGGCGGGAGTTCATCCGGCCTCGATGACCCCTCACGGATTGGCGAGGGGATGTATGGGGGCGGGTGCCGCACGCAGTCTTCAAAAACGTGGGGAGTGGTCTGCTGAGGCGCTTTGACATGGCTCTCCCGCCACCCCGTAGTTTGTCGGTCAGACGGCCAAAATAAGGGTTCGCAAGGTCGGGGATGAACGAGGACTGGTGTCCTCCGCGGTCTTCAAAACCGTTTGCGGGGCGCTGTTGAGGCGTCCTGGGTGGGTTCGATTCCCATCCATCCCCGCCAATCTCTCGTCCGATGACAGATGGTGACGATTGACGACGTGCGGGCCGTCGCCGGCAAGTTGCCGCGCAGCTACGAGGTGCTCGTTGGCGGACGCGTCAAGTTCCGCGTGGGACGGATCGTTTACCTGTCGTTTTCCCGCGACCAGACCGTGATGGGTTTTGCGTTCCCGAAGGAAGAGCGCGAGTGGCTGATCGGCGGCTCACCTCACAAGTTCATGCAACCGATTCCCTCGGACATGCGCTACCACTGGGTGCTTGCGAGGCTGGCCGCGCTCGATCACGACGAGATGCGTGAGCTCGTGCTCGACGCGTGGCGGATGGTGGTCCCCAAGAGCGTTGCGTCCGCGTACGTAGAGAGGTAAACGCCTCGCGCTCGGTGCCCTTGCGATGGCCGAGATCGATCGGCTCGCGAGTGCGGCCGACTCTTTCGTCGAGATCGCGCATGAAGAAAACGACCTCGCCATCGCGCTGGCGCACAGTTGCTCTCCTGGGTCGGTCATCCCGACATCAGCTACCACGTGCCCATCGGCGCGGCCGTGCTGATGGTGTCGCTCGGCGCGGACTACAACCTGTTTCTCGTCGGCCGCATCTGGGGCGAACTCGACGGTCGGTCCGTCGGTGGCGCGATTCGCAGCGCGGCACCGCGCGCCGCCCGATCCATCGCCACGCGGCCCTCGCCCTCAGCTCACCTTTGCGTCCCTGGCGCTCCTACCGCTCGTCTCGTTTCGCGCCTTCGTTTTCGCCATCGCGTCCGGAGCGCTGATCGAATTCCTACCCGGTGCGCGGCCAGCTTGTGCCCGCGCTTGTGAGCCTTTCGGACGCGCGGGCGCCTGGCCGGGTGCGGCTTTCGCGCCGCGACCGCCCGCCGCTTCTGGATGGCATGACCTTTTTCGCTATCTGATCCATAACCGCGCTGAGGTTTGACAACCTATGCGTCGCCGATGACATCCGCATTGCTTCGCGCCTTCCGGCCGAACCCAGAGATCAGCGGGCTCAACTGGGCCTACGTCCTGGTCGGTGTTGCCGACGGCACGATGCTTCCTTTCATCCCCCTTTATCTCCTCGAGCGTGGACTGAGCGCGTCGCTGATCGGCCTGGTCCTAGCGGCTTCGGCCAGTGCTTCACTGGGCGCCGGCCTGGCCTGGTCCTACCTGGTTGACCGCCGGCTCAAGCCGGAGCGGTTGGTGGTTTTCGCCACCATGGCCGCGGCGGCTGTCGCCTTGCTGATGTTCCCGGCCGCCGGAGCCGCGACCCTTGCGGTCGCGATCGTGGTCATCTCGCTCGTGCGGTCGCCCCTCATCCTGCTCGACCCGATCGCGCTGCGGAAGCTGCGCGTCACCAGCCGCACCGACTACGCCCGGATCCGCCTGCGCATGAGCGCGGGCTGGGCGGCGTCGTCGGTCGCCTCGGGAGCGCTCTACCAGGCTGTCAGCATGCGCCTGATTCCGTTTGTCTACGCGCCGCTGGCGGCCGTGGTCGGACTTTGGGTCTGGCGTGCGATCAAGCCCGAGCCGCCGGCCGCCCGTGCCACACAGGATCCATCGGTTCGCGCTCCACTTCACGTTCGCAGGATTCCCGTGCCCATGCTGGGATTCCTGACCAGCTGTCTGCTTCTTGGGGTCGCCCTGGCCGCGACGCAGAACTTCCTCGTGCTCCAGATCAACGTGCTCGGCGGGGGCGCGTTCCTGGTTGGCGCCGCCGCCGCGTTCCAGGCGCTGACCGAGATCCCGACGATGGGCTACACCCACGTGCTGACGCGGTTCCTCAGCCACAGGGTCCTGTTTGCGATCGGGTGCGGAATCTATCTGCTGACCTTCGTCGCTTGGGCCTTCGTCTCCAGCGCGCTCATCGCGGCGTTGCTGAAGCTCGTCATCGGCGTCGGGTTCGCGCTGACCCTCGTGTCGGCGGTGATGATCGCCAACGAGCTGACTCCATCCCACCTGCGGGCCACCGGCCAGGCGCTGACGAAGTCGGTGATGTTTGGGCTGGCGCCGATCATCGGCGCATTCGGCGGCGGGGTGGTGTACCAGACGCTCGGGCCGCGGGTGATGTTCCTGGCCGCCACCGTTTTGGTCGCGGCGGCCGGAGTCATCGCCGTGATCGCCGTGCCCGCACCCCAGAAGGTCGGTCGCGAAGAACCGGTCCTGGCGACGTCCCCGGCCACTCCCTGAGGGGAACCGGCCCGCGTCGATCGGCGTACTTGGGAGGTGAGGTTCGGACTCATATGGAAGGGGCTCGCGGGTCTAGTCCTGATCGGGATCATGGGCGCTGTCGGCGCAATCACTTACCTCAACCACACGCGCCCGGCAGCCTTGGGCATCGCCTCCGTGACGCCTCGTGGCAGTGCATCCACCTCTCCTGACGACCCGTTGAACCTCGTCTGTCGAAGGCCCCCGGTGCCCTCCAACTTCTCCTCGGCGGGTGTCACCGGGCTGTGGGTGATCCAGCCCGGTTCGGTGGCCGGGTACCGGGCGCGCGAGCAGTTCGCCGAGCTCACCTCGCCGCACGAGGCGGTCGCGCGGACGGAAAAAGTCAGCGGGTGGCTCTTGATCGGTGGGTCTGGAGGCACGCTCGAGATCGAGACGGGCTGTGTCGCGGTCGACGTGCGCGCGCTTCGGAGCGTCGATGAGCTTCCCGGCTTCAACACCTCCGACCGCGACAGTATCGCGCGCGATTTCTTGAGCGCGCACTCACATCCCTACGTCATCTTTCAGCCGTACCCTGCGTCGCTGCCGCTGAGCGCCACGAGCAGGGCCATCCAGCACGTAACCCTGGCCGGCGACATCGACGTCAGCGGCACGACCAGGCCTGAGCAGTTCGCGCTCGATGTCCGCCTGACCGGAAAGCAGGTCGCGGCCGCGGGGAAGACAACGGTGCAGGTCGAGGACTTTGGTGTCGAGGTCCCGCAGGAAGCCGGCGGGTTCGTGCGCGTCGACCCTCACATCACTCTGGAGGTGTCGCTGATCCTTCTCAAGACTTGATGAGGCTCAGTGAGGTCCGCGCGACTCGGCGTCTCTCGACCGCTTCAACAGCTCCTCGGCTGCGGCTTTGTCGCCGCGAAGCTCGGCCACCTGGGCAAGGTTCCGCCAGGTCCATGGCGGCAGCTGCCGGTCGCCCAGCTCCTCCGCGATCCTGATCGCCGCCCGCAGATCCTCTTCTGCCTCGTCGAGGCGCCCGAGGTTTCGTTTGGCGATGCCGCGCGCCGCGCGCGCATCGGCGATCTCCCACCGCGCACCCAGCTCACCAAAGATGCTGACCCCGCGATCGAACCAGGGAAGTGCCTCTCCGCCGCGGCCGAGGTCGTCCAGCGCCCGAGCTTTCTGCACGGCGGTGTTGGCCACGCTGAACCGGTCTCCTGACTCTTCCGCCAGCGCGCACGCCTCGTCGATCAGCCGCAGCGCCTCGTCGAGGTCGTGCATCTCGGAGTGGTTGATGGACAGCGCGGTCAGGGCGCGAACCCGCGCCCAGTGATCTTTTGGATCGACTAGGCCGAGGGCCCGCCGCCAGATCGCCTCCGCCTCTTCGAACCGATACCGCGTCCAGGGCACCCAGCCGGCAAACAGGAGCGACCGCACGATCGCCCACGAATCCCCGAGCTGCTCGGCCGCGAGCAGAGATTGGTTGAGAAGCCGCTCGGCTTTGTCCACATCGGCTTCGAAGTTGATCGCGATGTCCCCAAGAAAGCGAAGGGCCAGCGCAAGTGCGAAGGCGTCTTCGTGCATCTCCCCAAGCGCCACGGCGCGATCGAGAGCATGCGTGGCCGCCGCATACTCGCCAAGCCAGTAGTGAGCCTCACCCTTGCCGGCAAGGATCCTTGCCTCGCGCGCTCGCCAGCGATCCTCAGGCCCCGCCATGGCCAGCGCGCGTTCGTAGCGGTCGATGGCAGAACGGCTCTCCATCCGCCGCCGGGCCCGGTCGCCGGCGACCAACAAGGCATCGGCCGCACGGTCGGGGATGGTCCGGTCGTTGGGGTCGAGGTCGATGGCGGCGAACGCCGCCAGCTCGAGATGGTCGGCGGCAAGCGAGGGATGGCCGTTGTCGAGAAGATACTGGGCGACCTGCCCATGCAGGCGCCCGCGCTCACGTTTCGGCAGGCTGGCGTAGATGACGTCCTTGAGCGTCGCGTGGCGAAGGCGCCAGCGCTGCGGCTCGCCAGGTTGCGGATCGCGCACGAGCACCTCCGCGTCCTCGAGCTCCTGCAGCTCCTCGGCGGTGGCCTCACGGTCGACCACGGCGAGCTCGTTCAGGTCGAACGCGTACCTGAAGACCGAAGCCTTGCGCGCGAGATCGCGGAGGCGACCAGGCAGTGCGTCGAGCCTCGCGCTGACGACGGCCTGCACCGTCGGTGGCACCGTGCGCGCGCCCTGCCCATCGGACGATGCCGTGGACGGCATGAGCATGCCGGTCGTCTCGATGATGAAGTACGGGTTGCCGCCCGCCCGCTCGGCGATCTCCATCGCCTCGACGTCACCGATCCGACCGCCGCCGGCGTGGCGCGCGAGCTTGACGGACTCGTCGCGCGACAGCGCCTCGAGGCGCAACAGCACAGAGTTGGCGCTGCCGGCTCCCCATGCGGGCCGCTGCTCGAGCAGCTCGTTCCGCGCCAGCGCCAGGATGAGGGCGCGGCGTGGGCCCTGGCCACGAACTCCAAGGCGCTCGATCAGGTCGAGCATCGGCGGTTTCAGGCTCTGCGCGTCTTCGAAGATGAAGAGCACCGGGTGATCTCGCGCCAGGCCGTCTATCACGGAGATGAAGCCTGCCTGGACCTCGTGGACGAAAGCGGTTTCGTCGCGGTCCTCCCCAAGGCCGAACAGGAGCGCCAGCCGGTGCGCAGTTCGAGGCGCGGAGGACTCGGTCCCGACGCGACCGGCGAGCTCACGCAGGCGGCCCCGGATGGTGTCGGCGTCGTCCCGTGGGCGGATGCCTGCGACGTCGGCGATGATCGCCGCCGCGGGCGAGAAGGTGGCGGTGTCGGTCTGGGCTCGCGATTGGCCGCGGAGGATCATGACCGCAGCGCTGACGCCGGCCGCGAGCTCGTCCGCAAGTCGTGACTTGCCGATGCCGGCCTCGCCCGCGACGGTGACCAAGACCGGGCGGCCCGTTGTGCTTGCCAGCCCTAGGCTCTGCCCCAGGATCGCCTGCTCGCTTGTGCGGCCGACGAACGGGATCGTCCGGCGGGCGGACCGTGGCGAGAGGTCTTCGACGGCGTATGCCTCGAGCGCCACCTCGAACCCTTTGGCTTTGACCCGTCTCCGGCGCGCGTACGCCACGTTGGCGTTGGTCAGAAGATGCGTGGTCTGGCCGACCAGGACCTGACCGACCTGGGCGGCGGCCTGGAGCCGGGCCGCGGTGTTGACGACCGGGCCGGTCACGAGCAGCTGTCCGGTCGGTGACCGGCCGACGGCGGCCTCGCCGGTCTCGATCCCGGTTCTGACCTCCAGCGGCGGCTGGAGCCCGAGGGACTCGCCGAGGCGGTGCACCCGTCCTTTGATGGCGAGGCCGGCGCGGACGGCGCGGAGGGCGTCGTCCTCGTGCACGTGGGGCAGGCCGAACACGGCCATCACCGCATCGCCGATGAACTTCTCAGGCCTTCCGCGGAGCGCCGTCAGTTCCTCGGAGACGGCGTCGAAGAAGCGGCCCAGCAGCTCGCGAGCTCGTTCGGCGTCGAAGCGCTGGGCCAGGCCGGTCGAATCGACCAGGTCGGTGAAGAGGACCGTGACCATCTTTCGCTCCTCTGTCTCGACCAGGGGACCCGCGGCCGCTCCGCAGTTCGGGCAGTAACGCGCCGCCTCGGGAAGCGGCAGCCCGCAAACCGTGCACGCCCTCACCATGGCTGCAGAATATGCTGCACGGGATGGCCGACCCCAAGCTTGCAGCCTTGAGCCGTGTGCCGCTCTTCGCCCAGTGCAGCCGAAAGGAGCTCGAGTTCATCGCCCGCGAGGGCGACGAGACCGACGTCCAGGCGGGCAGGACGCTGACCCGGGAGGGGCGGCCCGGCGACACGTTCTACGTCCAGCTCGAGGGCGAATCCGAGGTCAAGATCGAGGGAAAGCGGCGGCGTGTCCTGAAACCGGGCGACTTCTTCGGCGAGATCAGCATGATCGACCGCGGCCTCGCCACCGCGACTGTGACCACCCTCACGGACAGCCGCCTCTTCGTGATGAGTCATGCCCAGTTTCGCGACGCGATCAAGGCCAGCGACGGGCTGATGGTCAAGGTGTTGATGGCCATGGGCCAGCGCCTGCGCGAAGACGTCGCTCACCGCCGCTCTTAAGGCCCCCGCTACTGGTCGAGCGGAATCCAGAACTCGATGTGCGTCCCCGCGCCTGGCCGGCTCTCGATCTTGTAGCGGCCGCCCGCCATGAGGGCGCGCTCGCGAAGCGCGAGCAGGCCCAGGTGCCCGGGCAGGTTGCTGCGTTCCACCACGACGAAACCCTCGCCATTGTCTCTGATGACGCCCAAAACCCCGCCGTCCACGGTCGTCAATGACACTTTCACCTCGGTCGCCTTGGAATGCCTCTCGACGTTGCTGATCGCTTCCGCCACCTGGCGAAAGACCATTGACCTGAAGTCGAGGCTCATCTCTCCGGTGAGGTCGAGCTCGATCTCGGGCTTTATTCCCGACGCCGCGAGCATCGAGATCCGGTCGCGGATCGATTTAGTAAGGCCGTCGGGACTCTCAAGAGCCGGTGGCCGAACCTCGAAGACCAGGCGGCGCAAGGCGCCTTCTGTTTGCTCGAGGAGGGCACGCAGCTTGTCGAGCGACGGCGCGTCGACCTGGCCTTCACGCGCGAGGCGACCTACCTGCAGTTCGGCCGCGGTGAGCATCTGCAGCGCGTCGTCATGCAGGTCGCTGACGAAACGCTTGCGCTCCTTTTCGACGACGGTCGTCATGTTCTTGAGCAGCATCTGACGGGCGCTGTCGACCTTGGTCAGACGTTCTACCGATTTCCGCAGGTCTTCCTGCGCATGCCACAGACGCGTGACAAGGCCGGCCGCGAGACCGGCTTTCTGAAGGACCCACGTGTCCTCTCTCGAAAACCCTCCAGGCCGTGTGGAGTCATAGGCGGCCACGAGACCGAGGCGCTCTTCACCCGCGCGCCAGGGGACGCTGATCGCGTTTGAGACGCCGAGGATCTCGAGCACGTAAGCGAACTCGGGCGGTTCATCGGTCTTGTTCGCGCGAAAGATCAGGTCGTTGAAAACGACCTGGCTGGCGAGATCGTCACGCTCCGGCTCGCAACGCGTCGGCTTGAGCCTGGAGAGAAACGCCGGGTCGATCCTGAAACCGCCAGCGATGGGAGCCAGCATGTGGTCGTCGCCGAGCCGCCAGAACAAGACCCTCGTCGCGCCCACGAGCTCGCCGACCGTTCGCGCGAGCCGCCGGTAAAAGTCGGTGAGATTCTCGCCCTTGGCGGCATGGGAAGAGACGGCCAGCAGGACCTCCACCGCGAGCTCGTGTGCGCGCTCGACACGCTCCATGCTCTGCCATCTGTCATCCAGCTCGCTTGCGCCGATGATCGCCAGGGCGACGTAGGACGCAAAGACCTCCAACCCCAGGCGCTCAGCCTGCGCGTACTCGGCGGCCCGTGCCACGGCGATGGCGCCGACGGTCTGGCCGTGTGCGCGTAGCTCGGCTCCGGCCACGCGTCCTACCTCACGAGGGGCCGCCGCCCCCGCTCCGAATCCCGCTGCCACGAGCATCTCCAGGGCGGCGGTGTCGCTGAGTGGCCGTCCGCGATCTGCCGTGCGCGAGAACAGTCGCGTGTATCGACGATCGCCGCCCAGGCCGACGACGGCCTGAGTTGATCGGGACAACCTTAGTGCCAGGTCAGCTGCTTTCTGCGCGACCTCATTCGCGTCACGGGCTCCTTCCAGCTCCGTCGTCGCGCTGTGCAGCCTGTCCAGGACGTCCCGCACGGCCGCATCGAACGGACTCGCCGTGGCCAAGAATCCTCCCCCCGAAGACAAACCTAACAAAAGTTTACGCTGTCGCCAAATCGCCTCCGCGCCCTGAGCATTCTGAGCCGCACGAGGGCGAAACCGAACATTATGATCACCCGAGGGTGGCAACGCGACCGGGTCGACGGGGGCTTAAGCGATGATCGACGCCCGCTCGGTGCTCCTGCTTTGGTTTCCTGACCAGGCCGGGATCACGGGCGGCAGAACGCGGGAACCAGCAATTTTTCCCTTGCGCCTGAAAGGGCGGAAGGGGCTGGAAGTCCACATCCTGATGATCGAAGACGACGCGTCGATCGCCGACATGTACCGTCTCCAGCTCGAGCACGATGGATACAAGGTGACCGTCGCGACGACTGGGGAGATCGCCTTCTCCACACTGTCGGGCTCAGCGCCCGACCTCGTGCTGCTCGACCTTCTGCTCCCGGACCGCAGCGGTTTCGAAGTTCTGGACGCGCTCAACGAACGCTTTCCGAATCACCCTCCGGTGGTCATCCTTTCCAACTATGGCGAGCCGTCGATGATCGACCGCGGTCGCTCACTTGGCGCGATCGAGTACCTGGTCAAGTCGCGGGTCACCCCAGCCGACATCTCGGAGCAGATCCCGATGTGGGTCGAGCAAGGCCGAAGGGGCGGACGGAAGGAATCTTGATCCTGGCGGCGGCTGTTGCCCTGGATCTCACGGCTGCGGCTTTCGTCGCCCTCGGCGTCGCGATTGGTTACCACTGGTACCGCGACCGCGGGCGCACGCAGGGGATGCTCGCGCTGGCCCTGGTCGCTCTCGCGGTCGTGGCCGCGCTCGGAAGGATCCCCAACCCTCCGGTCCTTCTGTCGGCGGTCATCGTCGTGCTCTTCATGGCATCCGGCTTCTTCGTCCTCCTTTTCCGCCACGAGTTCATCCCCTTGGGGAGGACCGCGTACAGGGGAGCGTTCGTTTTGCTCGCGGTCGGGATCGGCCTGGGCGTGCTAGACGTCACGGTCTTTGCGCATGCCAATCCCGTGGTCGTGACGCTGCTTGGGTTGGGGCTGATCAGCATCTGGGCGGTTTTCACGGGGGAGCCCATCGTCCGTTTCTGGCTCGCCAGCAACCGGCTTCCCGCCGTGCAGAGGGCGCGCATGCGGTTTCTCAGTTTTGGCTTTGCCATCCTGATCACGATCCTGGTCGTGGACGTGCTGGGTGGCAGCGCTGTTCAGAGTCCGACTGCTGTCATCATCACGCAGCTGATCGCGTTGGTTGCGGTTCCCGCGATCTACTTGAGCTTGGCACCACCACCCCTGCTACGCCGCATCTGGCGGATGAGCGAGGAAAACGCTCTCAGAGCCGCGATGCAGGATCTTCTCATCTTCACAACCAGCCGCGAGGCGCTCGCCGAACGAGCCACTTTCTGGGCCGTGCGGCTGGTCGGAGCAACTGCGGGGTTCATCGCCGATCCGAACGGCAAGATCATCGCCAATACCGCGATTGACCGCGCGCATGCGGCCAGGCTGATCTCGGGCCGCGATCGTTCGGCGAGCGGTTCGACCACCGGCATCATCATGGCGCCGCTCCACCTGACGGAAGGCGTGGGGACGCTGGCCATCATCGGCGGCCCGTTTACGCCGGTCTTCGGGACCGAAGAGATCTCCCAGCTCAGGGCGTACGCCAACTCGGTATCCGCTGGCCTCGAACGCGCTCGCGTCGCCGAGCGCATGGCGGCTATCGAAAGCAACAAATCGCAGTTTCTCAACCTCGCGTCACACGAGCTGCGCGGCCCGGTGACCGTGATCCGCGGTTATCTGTCCATGCTGGAAGCAGGTTTGCTGGGCGAGCTCAACGACCGCGGGCGGATGGCAGCGGGCGTGATGGCCGCGAAGGTGTCGGAGATGAACGAGCTGATCGAAGAGATGATCGAATCGGCTCGCCTCGAGGAAGGGGGGGTAACCCTGCGGGCGGTCGAGGCCGACCTGAGAGAGATCGCGCGCTCTGCTGCGTACATCGTCACGCCGATGCTCGAGTCGAAGCACCAGCTGGTGATGGACCTGCCCGAACGCCGGGTCCGGGTCAAGGTAGACCCCGACCGCACGAAAACCATAGTCGCCAACCTGCTGAGCAACGCCATCAAGTATTCGCCGGACGGAGGCGTCATCACGTGTCAGGTCCGCTCCCGCGCCGGCATGGCGAAGGTGGCCGTATCTGACCAGGGGATAGGCATCCGTCGTGAGAGCATCGCCACCCTGTTCACACGATTCGGCCGGATCATCACGCCCGAGACCGAGCATCTGAAGGGCACCGGGCTGGGCCTGTTCCTCGGCCGCCAGCTGGCCCGCCTGCAGGATGGAGACATCACGGTCGCTTCTGTCGAGGGCGAGGGAAGCACGTTCACGCTACAGCTTCCGCTGGCCGGCGCCGGGCCCGAGGCGGCCTCGAATGGCGGGGCGGAAACATCCGCGGAAGGAGCGCCCGAACACACCGTCAGCGCCTCCTCCAGCTAAGTCGGCGGAGACCGATTAGTTTTAGTCTTGCGGTCGGTCTGTACTTGAAACGGTTTCCAGGCATTTCCGAGCAGGGGTGAAGCAATGAGCGGAGTTCGTTTGCTGGTCGGGACACGGAAGGGTGCATTCATCATCACGTCCGATGGCAGTCGCAAGAAGTGGGACGTCGCGGGTCCGCATTTCGCAGGTTGGGAGATCTACCACCTGAAGGGCACGCCGGCCGATCCGGACCGAATCTACGCGTCACAGTCGAGCGGTTGGTTCGGCCAGGTTCTGCAGCGCTCGAACGATGGTGGCAAGACGTGGGAGACCGCGGGCAATCAGTTCATCTACGAGGGCACCCCCGGAACGCACGTCTGGTACGACGGCTCGCCACATCCCTGGGAGTTCAAGAGGGTATGGCACTTGGAGCCGTCCCCCAGGGATCCGGACACGGTGTACGCGGGCGTCGAGGACGCCGCCC
>Ga0209056_10005920_pt1 | contig 12704 bp, 9 predicted proteins | sample GraSoiAngelo_114_FD_185876 | JGI IMG/M metagenome (GOLD analysis project Ga0209056, IMG submission 185876) | Grasslands soil microbial communities from the Angelo Coastal Reserve, California, USA - 14_0903_13_40cm (SPAdes) (version 2) | ecosystem: Environmental > Terrestrial > Soil > Grasslands ... | reverse complement strand
AGCGTGCTGTTAAAAAGCCAAAGTGTCATCAGTCCACCAACTACCGCCGGGAACAAAGTCGACAGGACGGTGACCGGATGCACGTAGCTCTCGTAGAGAATCCCGAGGATTACATACATCACGAAGACTGCTGCGATGACCAGAAACGGCAACGCCCGGAAGAGTTCCTGGAGGACCAAGCCTTCACCTTGTAGCTCACCGGTGACGCTCGGCGGCAATACCTCAGCGGCAGATTTCTGAATGTAGTTAATCACATCGCCGAGCGCCGCATTGGGTTTAGTGTCGAAGCCGAAGGTGACGCTCGTGAATTGATTGAGGTGATTGACCGATTGGAGCCCAACTTTCTCCTGCGCTTTCGTCACGGCGCGAATCGGGATCATCGCGTTCCCGTTATCAGGTTTCACGTAAACTTCGCGAAGATCCTGCGGGCTGGCCCGCGCCTGATCGTCGGCCTCGACGATGACCTGATATTGGTCGTCCGGCGTTTTAATAAGATAAACGTAGTTTTGCGAGTAGGCGGCGCGCAGGAGGCCCTCGAGCTTCGTGGTCGACACTCCGTAGGTGCCGGTGCGATCGCGATCGATCTGGATGTCGAGGTTGGGCGTGGCGCGAAAAAGATCAGAGCGCGGGGGACTGGCAAAGCCCGGGTAGTCACGCAATTTCGCTCCGAGCTTGTCGGCAGCCGCGTAAATCTCGTTAGGATCAATGCCGCTGATGACGTAGGAATAGCGACCGAACTGACTTCCAGCGGCACCGATATTGATCTGCAACACCGGCTGCGGATTCAGCGTTGGCAGAACCCCGGGAATGCTGCTGCACGCCTTCCGTAGTTGAGCCGCTACGGTATCGATGTCGGCGCGCTCGCTTTTATCCTTCAAGAACAACACGGTGAAAACACCGGCGCCTAACCCGGAGCGACCGGCGACGGTGAAGTATTTATCCACAGCGGGATTTGCCTGGAGAATAGGATCGAGCTGGGTTTGGAGTTGCCGCTGCTGCTCGGGTGACGCCCCTTCCTGGACGATGAAAAAGCCCCGAATGGTCCCGCTGTCACCGGTCGGCAGCAAAGTAAACGGCAGTTGTTTAAAGAAGAACCAGACACCGATCACGCACGCGATCAGGACCGGTGCGGCCATCCAGCCGCGATCGAGAAACCAATGGAGAGTGCGACCGTAGGCGTCGCGAATCGGGTTGAAGAAGCGCGCGACGAAACGCTCCGTCCAAGTCTTGCGATGGCCGGCGCCGCGCTCTTTGAGAATGCGCGAACACATCAGGGGAGTGAGGGTAAGCGACACCAGACCTGACGCGAGAATGGCCACGATGATGGTGATGGCGAATTCGCGAAAAATCCGCCCGAGCAATCCCGGCATGAAAGCGAGTGGAATAAAGACCGCCGCAAGCGAAAGTGTCATCGACAAAATAGTGAACGAGATTTCGCCGGCACTGTTCAGCGTCGCCTTGAGGATCGACTCGCCATGCTCGGCACGGCGAACGACGTTTTCCAAAAAGACAATCGCATCATCGACGAGAAAGCCGATGGCGAGGGTGAGCGCCATGAGCGTGAGGTTATTGATGGAATAACCGAGCACCCACATTGCCACGAAAGTGATCAAAAATGACATCGGCAGCGCGACCGTGGGGATAAGAGTGTCACTGGCGCGGCCGAGGAAAACGAAGATGACGAAAATGACGAGTGCGAATGCGAGCAGGAGCGTGAATTGCACGTCATGCAATGAATTGACGATCGATTGCGAACGGTCGAATACCGGAATGAGTCGAATCGAGCCCGGCAATTCGCGCTGGAGTCCGGGCAAAAGAGCGCGCACTGATTTCGCCACCTGAACTGCATTCGCGCCGGCCTGGCGAGAAACGGCGAAAACGATGACCGATGCCGGCGGATTAAAATTGCGAACGAAAAAGTGGCGCGAGAGGCGTTCGTTCTCGACGCCATCAACGACACGGCCAACGTCGCGCAAATAGACCGGCGCGCCGTTTGGCCCGCGCTTCACGATCAGATCGCGATAACCTTCCGCCGTCTCGAGCTGCCCCTGCGGCCGCAGCGTAAACGACTTGTTTTTGCCGTCGAATTGGCCGGCGCCGGAGTAGGCAGTTCCTGATTTAACCGCAGCCGCGAGCTCGTCGAATGTCATACCGCGCGTGGCGAGCTTGCCGGGATCTATTTTGATGCGGATCGCACCCTTCACGCCGTAGATGTTCACCTGGGACACGCCCGGCAGAATGTTGATGCGTTGCGCAACTTCGGTCGTGCCGTAGCGATATAGCTCGCCATCGGTGAGAGTGTCGCTGGTGAGGGCGACGTACATCACCGGCTGATCATTGGGATTTGCCTTGGTAAATGTCGGCGGACTGGGCAAATCAGCCGGTAGTTGTCCGCTGGCACGCTGGATCGCGGATTGCACGTCGCTCGCCGCCCCATCGATGCTTTTGCTGAGATCAAACTGGATGGTTATGCTGGTATTGCCCTGCGAGCTTGAGCTCGTGATCAAACTGATCCCAGGAATCTGCGTGAACTGTTTCTCGAGCGGCGTCGCGATCGTGTTCGCCATCGTCACCGGATCAGCGCCGGGATACGAAGCCGTTACGGAAATGACCGGGTAATCGACCGCTGGCAGATCATTTACCGCGAGCTGATTGTAACTGAGGATGCCGAAGACGAGGACCGAAACAGTCAGCAACATCGTCATAACCGGTCGCTGAATAAACGGTCGGGAGAGACCGGAGGAGAATTGCGTCAGCTTTTGCACAGCACCGCCAGGTCTCTGACGTGGTGACTGAATTTCCCCGCCGTCTCGGCCGTCGTTTTTCATTGAACTGTGGCGTCGTCGCGAGCACCGCCAGCGGGCGATGCCTTGTCTTCCTGTGCAGCGACCTTCATTCCCGGGGCGAGCTGAAGCTGACCGCGGGTAACGACGGTTTCGCCGGGTTTCACGCCATCGATAATCACGGTCGTGTCGCCGTCTTGTCTCTGGCCGGGCTTTACCTGACGCAAATCAAGCGTCGACTCGGATTTCACGACAAAAACGTATGGTCCGTTTTGTCCGATCTGCACGGCGCCGCTCGGCACCAGCATCGCATTTTTGAGCGTCTCCAAAATCAACCGCACGCGAACGAATTGCGATGGCCACAGACCGCGATCGTGATTGTCGGTTGTCGCCCGCGCTCTCACCGTGCCCATACCAGGCTGCACTGCGTTATCGATAAAGGTCAGCTCTCCGCGGCGCGGCGGAAGATAATCGTTCTCGGCCTCCGTCAGCACTTGCAAGGACGGCCCGTTCAGATGCTGACGGACCCGCGGAATGTCCGGTTCGGCAATGGTAAAATCGGTGTAGATCGGGTCGAGTCGCTGCACGGTGACGAGCGGCGGACTGCTCGGGCCGACGACATTCCCAACATCGACATTGCGGATACCTGTCCGCCCATCGATCGGTGACCGGATGGTACAGTAATCGAGATTCACCTGCGCAACCGTGACGGCGGCATCGGCTTTCATCGCGTTCGCCCTCGCCACGTCATAATCCTGACTGGCGACTACCGCCTTCGTACGCAACTCCGTTTGTCGCTGAAAGGTGGCGTGCGCCAGAACCGCATCCGCCTGCGCGGAAGCGAACGCCGCTTCGAATGGACGCGGATCGATTCGGAACAACACATCGCCCTTCTTGACATCGGCACCGTCCTCGAAATCGCGTGAGATGATTTGCCCGCTTATCTGTGCCTGCACCTGCACGGTTTCCACCGCCGTGCATGTCCCAATTTCATCCTGGTATAGCGGAACATCTTTGGTGATAACTTTCGCCACTGCCACGGACCGGGCCGCTGGCGGCGGCGCTGCTTTCTGCCGGCTTGTAATGGCGCGAATGGCCAAAAGCACAACCAGAAGCGCGACAGTACCGGTTACGAGATAAACGCGTTTTCGACCATAACGTCGTTCAAGGTGCGTGACACGCTCCCGCATGGCGGTATTTACGTCAGCCAGCGTGCTCATTTGTGTCTCCCCCTGTTTCCATTGGTGCCGGACGCGTGGTCGATCCGTTCGCGCACGTGATTCAGTACACGCATGCAAACCTCCATGTCGCGTGTTGGAATATCCCTGATCAACTCGTGACGCAACTTCAGCGCGGTCGCATTAATTCGGTTGATCACGCGCTGAGTCCGAGGTTGCAAATGCACGGTTTTGCATCGGCGATCGCGTGCTGAATTCTTGCGCACGACCCACCCTTCTTTTTCCAGACGGTGAAGCAAACTCACCAGCGTTGGTTCTTCAATGCCGATGTGTTCGGCAATCTGCGATTGCGTCAGCGGTTCAGGGGCGCGGGAAAGATGGAGCAAGGTGCGCCATTTTGCCTGGCTCAGGCCCATCGGCTTGAGCCGCTGATCGAGCTTCATCCGCCAGGCTCTGGCGGTACCGCCGAGAAGAGGCCCAAAGGTCTCGGGATCGAATTTTCTCATGAGATGCGGAAGATCGTTAGCAGGCTAACGATCTTGCTTTAATCAGGTGCTTTTGCCTGCACTTGTCAACCAGGATCAGCGCGCGGAGGAAACGGAAAAAAGGATCGCCTCATGCTCGCGATAATCCACGATGCGCAAGACCAATTGGGTCCGGCTTGGCGACCAACGCTTTGACCTCTCTGCTTCTATTTCATTCTCACCCCGCACCAGGAAAAATTTCGTATCGGCCGGCAGTTGCTCGATCGTGCTGACATAGCGAATAGGCGCGGTCACATAGAACAAATACGGCTGGTACTTGGGATTGACGGCGTAGAGCGGAACGCTCAGGGGGACAATGGCATCAATTTGCCGCGCGTGTTGGCGAACCTTCTCGTGTTTGCGCAAACGCGGCACAGCAATCAGGCCATAAACCAAAAGCGCAATGCAACCGATTCCGACGACGATGACGACAATCTTGTTACGCAAGCGCGGAGGAAACGTTTTGCCGGAGAGCCAACGTGGCCAGTGCAGGTTTTCCTGCGCCAACAATTCGCCCAACCACCATGCGGCCGGACCGAGCGCAGGCATGGCATAACGTGGCAAGGCGCCCGGAATCACGTTTACCAGGACAAAGGGGACAGCGATGCCGGTGAAAAGCGCAAAATGGCGGCGGCGCAATTCCGCTGGCTCATCGAATTGAAGGAGTGCAAGCGGCAACCACGGCAGGAAATAAACGAGACCGCGCGGAACGTTCATGATCCAGGAAGAAAATTGGAATCCGCTGCCGGAAACGCGGCCGGTGTATTGCCGCGACCAAACGCGCGCGACGCGCGCCGAGTCTGAGAGCAGAAACGCAGGTAGCGCCCAGGCGGCGAACATTCCAAACATGATGACGAGCGCGATGAAATGATCGCGGGTTGCGAGCAATGCGAGCTTGCGATCGTTCCAGAGTAGCGCGACTACCGGCCCGTAAAAAAAGAGTAGATGCGGCAGCGGACCTTTCGCCAGCATGGCCAGCCCGAGGAAAATTGCTGGTAGCAGCCACAGCCGACGACCTGTTTCTTCCGCGCGATACGCCGCGATCCAAAAAATAAACGCGAGCGCGGTTAACGAGACGTATATGGCTTCGATTTCGATTAAACGGCCTTTTTCGATATTCCCGGCGTTAACCAGCCAGATCATCGCCGCCAGGAGCGATCCCGTCGTCCCAAGGGCACGCCGCCCGCGGGTAACGAAGGTGAGCGCGACCGCCAAGATTGCCAGGGCCGAGGGAAGACGGGCCGTCCATTCGCTGCGAACTCCAGTGAGATTGAAAGACGCGGCCACGATCCAGTTGATCAGCGGCGGCTTGCTAAAGTAGGGCTCGCTTCCAACATGCGGCACAAGGTAATTGCCGGTTTGCAGCATCGTGACGGCAGGTAAAATTCGCCGGCCTTCTTCCCCGCGAATTTCGAGCGAGCCCAGACCGGGCAGGTAAATCGCCGCCCAAACCAACAACACGATGTGGGTCCGGCGGCGTTGCCACCATTTGGCGAGAAAAATCTTTCGCCAGGTCCGACGTCCGGGTCTGGGCTGATGCATGGTTGCGATTCTCAGGGCGGGAGCGGCGGTTGCCAACGGATTTTCACAACCACCTCGTCATCTCGAGCGGAGATCCAGCGATCCCGGTGCGTAAGCTTTAGGGTAACTTCTGCGGGATCCCTCGATTTACGCTCGAGATCATGGGCTTCCTGGACGGACTCCGAGCTGACGTCCGCACCTTGACGGAAAGCCGGAGTAAATTAAATTAACTGACTCTAGACCGTGCGGCGTTGGAGTGGGAGCTGGTGTCCCACTCTTTTTTGTCTGGCGGTCTCGAGCTGTTTTTATGAACGCTGAATTTATAGCAATGCTGGACTATCTCGAGCGTGAGCGCGGGATTAAGCGCGAGATCTTGCTCGAAGCAGTCTCGAATGCATTGCTCTCCGCTTCCAAGAAAAGCGTGAGCGCATCGCGGGAACTGCGCATCGATATTAACCCGAAGACCGGTGAGATTCGCGCCCTCGCCAATTTGATCGTGGCGGACAAGGTGACGAATCCGCAGGACGAAATTTCGGAAACTGCGGCCCGTCGAATCAAATCAGACGCAAAGGTCGGCGACGTCGTCGAAGTGGAAGTGACGCCTAAAAATTTCGGGCGCATCGCCGCGCAAACGGCCAAGCAGGCAATGATGCAACGCATTCGCCAGGTCGAGAAGGAAATGATTTACGAGGAGTTCAAGGACCGCGCGGGCGAAATCGTGAGCGGGACGGTGCGCCGTTTCGATCGCTCGGATGTGATTCTCGATCTCGGAAAATTCGAAGCGATCATGCCGCAACGGGAACGTGTGGTGGTGGAAGATTACAATGTCGGTGACAGATTGCGCGCTTACGTGGTCGCAGTGGACAATGGAATTCGCGGCCCGGAAATCATCGTCTCACGCAGTCATCCAAATTTTGTGCGGCGTCTGTTCGAGCTCGAAGTGAGCGAAATTGCCGACGGCACGGTCGAGATTCGCGGTATCGCGCGGGAAGCGGGCTATCGGACGAAAATCGCGGTCTGGAGCGCGAACGAAAAAGTTGATCCGGTGGGAGCATGCGTGGGGATGCGTGGATCGCGGGTAAAAAATATCGTGCGCGAGCTCAACAACGAGAAGGTGGACATCATTCGCTGGAGCTCGGACCCGAAGGAATTTGTGCTCGAAGCGTTGAAACCGGCGAAAGTGAAAAACCTGACCTTCGATACGGAGAAAAAGAGTGTGACGATTGCGGTGGACGAAGATCAGCTTTCCCTCGCGATTGGAAAGAAAGGTCAGAATGCGCGCCTGACTTCGCGATTGACCGGCTGGGAAATCAACATTCAAAAGGACACTTCAGCTACTACCGCGGTCGAGCAAAAGGTGGCGCAGGCGGCGCAAGCGTTGTCCGCGGCGCTGCCGATCAGCGACGAGCAGGCGACGACCTTGGTGAAGTCGGGATTCACCAATCTCGATGGATTGCGTGACGCCGACGTGCAGGATTTGGTAGATATTTTGGGAATCGACGAAGCGAAAGCTCGCGAAATCCACGAAGCGGTGAAGGAACCGGAACCCGCTCAGTAGTTATGGCTCTCCGCTGAGGAGCTCAGGGCCATGAGCAGAAATTTTGAGGAACAAGATGGCAACGAAAAGCACGACGAAATCGCCGGCGCGCAAGGCAGCAACGACTGCGCGCAAACCGGCGAAGACTGTTCCTCAGAAAGAGACTCCGCCTAAAGCTAAAGAATCTAAAGCAAAGGCCGCGGAAAAACCGGCTCGCGCTACAGCTTCGGCAAAAGAGAAAGTCGCGCCCGCTCGAATCACTGCGCCAGCGCCGGAGAAAACTGAAGAGAAGCCTAAGTCCGCGAGCAAGATGGAATCGGTTTCGTTAATCGATAAACCGAAAGCGAAATCTGCAGACGGCGTCTCAAAAGTCAGGACAACGTTTTTGCCGCCGATTTCGAAACTAGTTGCGAAACCGGGACTCACCGCCGCCCCGCCACCGCCGGTCGTCGAGCCACCGCCTCCGCCTCCCGCTCCGGTTGCCGAAGTTGCTGCGGTTTCATCAACCGATGGACAGGCCGGGGAAGTTGCTACTCCGGTCGAGGAAGAACCGAAGAACGTCATCACGATCAAGCCGCCAATCATTGTCAAAGAGCTGGCGACGCAGCTCGGAATGAAAAATTTTCAGCTGATCAAGGAGCTGATGGATGATTTCAACATTTTCGTAAACGCCAACCAGACGATCGAGCCCGATGTTGCGACCAAGATTGCGGAGCGGCACGGATTCGTTCTGGAAAAAGAGCGCCGTGAAAAAGGCGGCGGTGTTCACAAGGAAGAAAAGGTTATCGTTGCTCCGCCGCCTCCGGAGCCGGCGAAAGAGGAAGAACTCAAGCCCCGCGCGCCCATCATTACATTCATGGGCCACGTCGACCACGGCAAAACGTCATTGATGGATGCGATTCGGAAAACGCGGGTAGCTGCCGGCGAAGCCGGCGGAATTACGCAACATATCGGCGCCTATCGCGTGGAATACAAAGGCGAGCCGATTACGTTTCTCGACACTCCAGGTCATGCCGCATTCACCGCCATGCGCGCGCGAGGCGCATCGGTCACCGACATTGTGGTGCTGGTGGTTGCAGCCGACGACGGTTTGATGCCGCAGACGATCGAAGCAATCAATCACGCCAAAGCGGCCCCGCACGTCAAAATCATGGTCGCGATAAACAAGATCGATCTGGCTTCGGCCAATATCGATCGGGCGAAGAAGCAACTCCAGGAACGCGAGCTGACGCCGGAAGATTGGGGTGGCGAAACCATTACCGTTCCGGTCTCGGCAACGCGCGGAACCAATATCGATCAACTTCTCGAGATGATGACGTTGCAGGCCGAAGTGATGGAACTGAAGGCATCGCCGACCGCGAAACCACGCGGCACTGTGATTGAAGCGCAAGTGGAAGCGGGGCGCGGACCCACCGCAACCGTCATTGTCCAAATGGGCACTCTCCGAGTAGGCGACGCCTTCATTTGCGGCGATTACAGCGGCAAAGTGAAATCCTTGATCGATGATCGCGGTCAACCAGTGAAAAGTGCCGGTCCCTCGACGCCGGTGAAAGTTCTGGGATTCACCGGATTGCCCAATGCGGGTGACGAACTGCTGGTGATGGATTCGGAGCGCGAAGCCAAACAGTTGAGCGAAGAACGGCTGGAATCGAAGCGCGCCGGTAAGTTGGCGACACCGCAGCGCGCCACTCTCGAAACATTGCTGGAGGCAGCCGACGGCAAAAAGGTATTGCGCATCGTTTTGAAAACCGACGTGCAAGGTTCGTTGGAAGCTCTAACCAGCGCGCTCAATCAAATCGAGAGCAAGAAAGTCGACCTCGAAATTATCCACGCCGGGGTCGGGCCAATTTCGGAAAACGATATTCTGCTCGCGAGCGCGTCGAATGCCGTCGTCGTCGGCTTCAATGTCAAAGTGGAAAACATGGCCGTAACCGCGGCAAAACACGAAGGCGTTCAGGTCAAACTTTACTCGATCATTTACGAGCTACTCGATCAGATCAAAGAGGCGATGGCGGGCTTGCTCGAACCGGAACATCGCGAATCGGTCATTGGCCACGCCGAAGTGAAACAAATTTTCCAGCTGAGCAGAGGGATCGTGGCCGGATGTCTCGTCACCGATGGTCGCATCGCGCGAACGGCACGAGCGCGTATCCTGCGACGTCGTCAGCCGGTGTACGATGGCGGGCTTGCGACCTTGCGTCGGTTCCAGGACGACGTGAAAGAGGTGCGCTCGGGACTCGAATGCGGAATTAAGCTGGGAGATTTTAGCGAATACCAGGTAGGCGACATCATCGAGTGCTACGTGCTCGAGCAGATCGCGCAGAAATTGTGACCAAAACGTTGAAGCGTTAGAGCGTTGAAGAGTTGAAGCGGACAACAGAACCGCTTCCACACTTCATCTCTTCATCGCTTCAACATCCTCCAATGAAACATCGATTATTGCGCATAAATGAAATGCTCAAACGCGAGCTCAGTGGACTCATCACGCGCGAGATGAAATTCGAGAACGGCCTGGTGACCATCAATCAAGTGGACGTGACCTCCGATCTGAAAAACGCACACGTTTTCGTCAGCGTTCTTGGCACGGCCGGCGCGAGCGTGATCAATCAGCTCGAGGCGCATCGCGCCGCCTTGCAATCCGCCGTGGCGAAACATGTGGTTTTGAAATACACCCCTCATCTTGTTTTCCATCTCGATGATTCAATCGAGCGCGGTACGCGTGTCATCGAAATCATGCGAGAGATTGAATCGACCCGCGAGAGCAAAGCGTGAACGAGCGCGACGCCAAGTTTGCTGAAATTGGTCGCGCCTTGCGCGAGCACCACAAATTTGCCGTGCTAAGTCACGTGCGCCCGGATGGTGACGCACTCGGGAGCACGCTGGCCCTGGCCTTGTCACTAAAAGAACTCGGCAAGGACGTCCGGGCCTGGAATGAAGAGGGAATGTTGGAGAAATATAATTTTCTGGCGCGGGCCGAGCTCTTGACCGAGCCCCCGAGTACGCCGGAAGATTTTGATGTCGCGATCGCACTCGATACCGCGGTGCAGAATCGCCTCGGCACTACCACCGCCGCCGTCGGCAGTGCGAAACTCTGGATCAATATGGATCATCACCCGAGTAATCCGCGTTACGGCGATCTTGTTTACATCGATCCGACTGCACCCGCGACGGGCCAAATTCTTTTTGAATTGCTAACCAACCAGAAATTCCCGATTACGCCGGCAATCGCGGAAAATCTCTACGTCGCGATCTCGACCGATACCGGTTCGTTTCAGTATCCGAATACGACGGTGCGTACCTTCGAAATCGCGGCGGAACTGGTTCGTGGCGGAGTGAACGTTGGACGAATCAGCCAGTTGACCTACGAAAATTTTCCACGCCGGCGCATCGAACTGCTGCGCGATCTGCTGGCGACGATGCGGTTCGGGTGCGATGGAAAACTGGCGTATTTCAGCTTGAGCCAGGCGTCCGCGCTCGCGCTTGGCGTTATTCCGGAAGACAACGAAGGGTTAATTGATCATTTGCGCGCCATTCACGGCGTGGTCGTGGCAATTTTCTTCGAAGAACTGACCGATGGAAAAGTGCGCGTCAGCATGCGCTCGAAAAATGAAGCGGTCGATGTCTGCGCGATTTGCACGCAGTTTGGTGGCGGCGGCCATGTCCTCGCTGCCGGGGCACGCGTTCGCGGGACATTGCCGGAAGTAGAGAAAAAAATCGTAGAACAAGCTTGTGCAGCAATCGAGCGCAACACCTGACGGCGTTCTGCTGGTGGACAAGGCCGCAGGGATGACGTCGCACGATGTCGTCGCGCTGGTGCGGCGGCGTTTACAAATCCGAAAAGTCGGTCACTGCGGCACGCTCGATCCGATCGCAACCGGGCTCCTGCTGCTCACCCTCGGCCGTGGTACAAAAATTCAGGATCTCCTCATGTCGGAGGATAAGGAATATTCCGGAACGATGATGCTCGGAGTGACAACGAGCACGCAGGACAAAGAAGGCGAAGTGATCGAGCAGCGCGAAGTGCCGGCGTTCGACGAAAAAACCATTCGCGCCGCGTTTGAAAAATTCCGCGGCGATTTTTATCAAACCCCGCCGATGGTTTCCGCGATCAAACACGCCGGCGTTCGACTTTACAAACTCGCGCGTCAGGGAAAAACAATCGAGCGCGCACCGCGATTAGTTCACGTTTACCGCTACGCAATCGATCGGATCGCTTTACCCAAAATCGATTTCACCGTTGTCTGCAGCAAAGGTTTTTATGTTCGCACCTACGCGCACGACGTCGGAGTAGAACTCGGTTGCGGCGCACATCTCTATTCACTACGACGGGTGAAATCGGGGCGATTCGATGTCGCAAACGCAATTTCGGTTGAACAAATCAAGAATAGCGAGCCCACTGAAATCGTCGCGCGCGTGCTCTCGCTGCCGCAGGTTTCACGAATGCGAGGAGCGTAAAAAATGACGAAGCACGAATGACGAAGGAAATCCTAATGACGAAATCCGAAGGAACGCGTGAATATGATGACTCGTTTTGGTTGGATGGCGAAACATACATTATTCGTGAAGAACCGGAAACGACGCCGGTTTATGATTTGGAAGTTCGGTGAGATGGTCGTCGATTTTGCGCGAACAATTCCACGCGATTCGGTAACGGATCGGATCATCAGTCAATTAGTCGGCGCGGGAACAAGTGTTGGCGCAAACTATATCGAGGCTGATGATTCCGTTTCGAAGAAGGAATTTCTCAAGTGTATCGGCACCTGCAAGAAGGAGGCGCGTGAAACGAAGTATTTTCTGCGCATGGCAGTCCGCGCAGTTCCAAAACTAAAACCGGAAGCGCGAAAGCTGTGGATGGAAGCGAAAGAACTTCATCTCATCTTCGCGAAGATCTGGCGAAGCGGAAAACAACAAGAGCCGGCCAAATAACGAAATGACGAAGGTCGAAGGAATGACTAATGACGAAGGCCGAATCGGGCCATGCTTTAGGCATTTGTGCTTCGTCATTAATTCGTCATTCTTCATTCGTGCTTCGTCATTCCTCTAATGGAAATCCTTCGTTCCACAACCGATCTGGCGACGTTAGAGGGTCCGCTCTTTCTTGCCATTGGCGCCTTCGACGGGGTGCATCTCGGTCATCAAGCCGTCATCTCCACCTCGGCGC
>Ga0209056_10005914_pt1 | contig 12711 bp, 10 predicted proteins | sample GraSoiAngelo_114_FD_185876 | JGI IMG/M metagenome (GOLD analysis project Ga0209056, IMG submission 185876) | Grasslands soil microbial communities from the Angelo Coastal Reserve, California, USA - 14_0903_13_40cm (SPAdes) (version 2) | ecosystem: Environmental > Terrestrial > Soil > Grasslands... | reverse complement strand
TGTCCGGGCTTCAGCTCGACGTTGTGGACGAGCGTGCCGGTCGGGATGTTGGTCAGCGGCAGCGCGTTCCCGGGCTTGATGTCGGCGCCCGGGCCCGACTCGACGACCGCGCCCACCCGCAGCCGCGCCGGGGCGAGGATGTAGGCCTTCGCGCCGTCGGCGTAGTGGAGCAGCGCGATCCTCGCCGACCGGTTGGGGTCGTACTCGATCGCGGCCACCTTCGCGGGGACGCCGTCCTTGACGCGCTTGAAGTCGATCTGCCGGTAGAGGCGCTTGTGCCCGCCGCCCTGGTGGCGCCGGGTAATGCGGCCGTTCGCGTTTCGCCCACCGCTCTTCTTGAGCGCTTCGGTCAGGCTCTTCTCCGGCTCGGTCTTCGTGATCTCCTCGAACGAGGAAACGGACATGAAGCGCCGGCCAGGAGACGTGGGCTTGTACCTTCGAATGGCCAAGCTACGCCACCCCCTCGTTCACCCGAGCGAAGCGATGGGTCAAACCAGCAAGTCGGGAAATGCGCAGCATTTTCCGGCTCATACCTGAGCCCCTTCGAAGATCTCGATCGACTCGCCGGCCTTGATCTGGACGATCGCCTTCTTCCAGCCGGGCTTGCGGCCCTTGACGAGGCCGCGGCGCTTCGGCTTCGAGCGCACCTGGATCACGTTCACGCGCTCGACGTGGACGTTGAACAGCTCCTCGACGGCCTGTCGGATCTGCGTCTTGTGTGCGTCCGGGTGGACACGGAACGAGTAGCGGTGGTCGCTCTCGATCTGCTCGTAGCTCTTCTCGGAGACCACTGGTGCCAACAAAACCTCATTCGGATGCAGAGACATCTAAATCTCGCCTCCTACGAGCGCTAGCGAAGTCCAAAGACGATCCTCGTGGAAATGCGACAGCATTTTCACGAGCTAGCCCTCCCTTGGACGAGTTGAAGCGCTCTCTCGCTCACCAGTAGCGAGCGCGCCCAGACGACCGCCGAGATCTCGACCTCGGACGGTGTCACGACCTGCACGCCGTCGAGGTTGCGAAAAGACTTGACGATCGCCTCCTGGTCCTCGTGCGCGACCACGATGAGCGGCCGCTGCTTGCCCCATGCCTCGACGAGCGTGGCCGCGTCCCTCGTCGAAGGCTCCTCGAACGAGTCGTCGGCGAGGACGGCAAAGGTTCCCTCGTCAGCGTGGGCTGAGAGCGCGGCGCGAAAGGCTGCCTTGCGCTCCTTGCGGTTGACCTTGCCGCCGAAGCGCGTCCGCACGGCGAACGCCGCGCCGCCGCCCGTCCAATGGGGTGCACGGGTCGTCCCGGCGCGGGCGCGGCCCGTTCCCTTCTGGCGCCACGGCTTCGAACGCCCACCGGCGACGAGACCCCGGCTCTTGACGGCACGGGTCCCGGCGCGGTCGGCGCTGAGTTCTGCGCGCACGGCCTCGTGAACGAGATGAGGCTTCACCTCGGCTCCGAAAACCAGTTCGTCGAGGGTGAGGTCCTTCGACTTCTTGCCGGTGCCGTCGAAAACGGGAGCTTTAAGGCGTCGACTCGGCGACGCCGTCTGGAGGTCGTCCGGGCTTTGCTCGGGCGACCGTTTTCTCCCGGTTCCGGAGTTAGCTGCGGGCACGCTTGACCTCCTCCCGCACTTCGACCACTAGGCATCCGCTTGCGGATGCCGCCTGGTCGCGCGGGCTTTGCCCGTGCGACCGGCTAAACCCGGCTACAAGGTCAGGAGCCACGGCGAATCTCCTCGCGCACTTCGACCAAACCGTTCTTAGGCCCCGGAACCGCACCTTTCACCAGCAGCAGGTTCTGCTCGGGATCGACTGAATGGACGGTCAGCCCGACCTGGGTGACGCGCTTGCCGCCTAGGCGGCCGGCCATCTTGATCCCCTTGAAGACCCGCGAAGGCGTCGCCGAGGCGCCGACCGAGCCCGGCTTGCGGACGTTGTGGGAGCCGTGCGAGGTCGGGCCGCGGCTGAAGTTATGCCGCTTGATCGTGCCGGCGAACCCCTTGCCGATCGAGACGCCCGACACCTTGACCTTGTCGCCGACCTCGAAGCTCTCGACGGTGACGGCCTCGCCCTCCGTCGCGCCGGTCAGGCCGCGCAGCTCGAGCAGGTGTCTGTGCGGCGCGACGCCGTTCTTCTTCAGGTGCCCGAGCTTCGGCTTCGAGAGCCGCTCCTCGGCGACCTCGTCGTAGGCGACTTGAACGGCGTCGTAGCCGTCGACGGCAGCCTCCTTGACCGAGACAACCGGGCATGGACCTGCCTCGATCACTGTCACAGGGGTCACCTGACCGGTCTCCTCGTCGAAGACCTGCGACATCCCTAGCTTCCTGCCGACGATCCCCTTCATCAGAGCTTGATCTCGATGTCGACGCCGGCCGGCAGGTCGAGGCGCATCAGCGAATCGACCGTCTTCGGTGTCGGCGAGTGGATGTCGATCAGGCGCTTGTGCGTGCGGATCTCGAACGCCTCCCGCGAGTCCTTGTCCTTGAAGGGGCTACGGATCACGGTGTAGACGTTCTTTTCCGTCGGAAGGGGCACGGGACCAGTGATGGTGGCGCCGGTTCGCTGGGCCGTCTCGACGATCGACTGCGCCGACCGAGTTGCGTGTGGTCGTACCCCTTCAGACGGATGCGGATCTTCTGCGCCAAGTGATTACGTCTGGATCTCTGTCACGACGCCCGCACCCACGGTACGGCCGCCCTCGCGGATTGCGAACCGGAGACCCTGGTCCATCGCGATCGGCTGCCCGAGCTCGATGTCCATGTTCGTGTTGTCACCCGGCATGACCATCTCCTGGCCCTCCGGGAGCTTGATCGAACCGGTCACGTCGGTCGTCCGGAAGTAGAACTGCGGCCGGTAGCCGTTGAAGAACGGCGTGTGGCGGCCGCCCTCTTCCTTCGAGAGCACGTAGACCTCGGCCTTGAACTGGGTGTGCGGCGTGATCGACTTCGGCTTCGCGAGCACCTGCCCCCGCTCGACCTCCTCGCGCTTCGTTCCGCGCAGGAGCACGCCTGCGTTGTCTCCGGCCTGGGCGAAGTCGAGCGTCTTGTTGAACATCTCGAGCCCCGTGACGACCGTGCTGGCCACCTCCGGGTGGATGCCGACGATCTCGACCGTGTCGCCGGAGTTGATCTGGCCTTGCTCGATTCGGCCGGTGACGACGGTGCCGCGGCCGGTGATCGTGAACACATCCTCGATCGGCATCAGGAACGGCTTGTCGGTGTCGCGGGTCGGCTCAGGAATGTACGCGTCGACCTGCGCCATCAGCTCGAGGATCTTCGGAGTCCACTCCGGATCGCCCTCGAGCGCCTTCAACGCCGAGACCTGAACGACCGGGATATCGTCGCCCGGGAACTCGTAGTTCGAGAGCAGCTCGCGTACCTCGATCTCGACGAGCTCGAGCAGCTCGGGGTCGTCGACCATGTCGGCCTTGTTCAGGGCGACGACGATCGACGGCACCTCGACCTGGCGGGCGAGCAGGATGTGCTCACGCGTCTGCGGCATCGGGCCGTCAGCGGCCGACACGACCAGGATCGCGCCGTCCATCTGGGCGGCGCCGGTGATCATGTTCTTGATGTAGTCGGCGTGACCTGGACAGTCGACGTGCGCGTAGTGACGGTTCTCCGTCTCGTACTCGACATGGGACGTATTGATTGTGATCCCGCGCTGCCGCTCCTCGGGCGCGTTGTCGATCGAATTGAAGTCGCGTACCTCCGTGCCCGAGACCCCCTGCTCCGCCAGGACCTTCGAGATCGCGGCGGTCAGGGTTGTCTTGCCGTGGTCGATGTGACCGATCGTGCCGACGTTGAGATGCGGCTTCGTGCGTTCAAACTTCTGCTTTGCCACCTGTCTATACCTCCGTTGCTTGGTCCTATGATCCTGAGGCGCTGCCTGAGTCGACGAGCTCGCCTGCGATCGACTGAGGAACTTCCTCGTAGCGATCGAACTGCATCGTGAACGTGGCCCGCCCCTGCGTCGTCGAGCGCAGGTCGGTGGCGTAGCCGAACATGGTCGCGAGCGGGACGCGGGCGCGGATCGCCTGCGCGTTGCCGCGCGGCTCCAGGCCCTCGACGCGCCCCCGGCGCGAGTTGAGATCGCCCATCACGTCGCCGAGGTACTCCTCGGGTGTCACGACCTCGACGGCCATAACGGGCTCGAGAAGCTTCGGCTTCGCCCGCTGCTCGGCGTTCTTGAACGCCATCGAGCCGGCGATCTTGAAGGCCATCTCGCTCGAGTCGACCTCGTGGAACGAGCCGTCGACGAGCTCGACCCGGACGTCGACGACGGGGTAGCCGGACATGACGCCCGACTCCATCGCCTCCTGGATGCCGAGGTCGACCGATGAGATGTACTCCTTGGGAATCTTGCCGCCGACGATCTTGTCGACGAATTCGTAGCCGTCGCCGGGATCCATCGGCTCAAGGTTGATCACTGCGTGGCCATACTGGCCGCGGCCGCCGGTCTGGCGGACGAAGCGCCCTTCGATCTTGTCGACCGGCTTGCTGACCGTCTCGCGGTACGCGACCTGGGGACGGCCGACGTTCGCGTCGACGCTGAACTCACGCGTGAGCCGGTCGACGATGATCTCGAGATGCAGCTCCCCCATGCCCGAGATCAGGGTCTGACCTGTCTCCTCGTCGGTGCGGACGCGGAAGGTCGGATCCTCTTCGGTGAGCCGCTGCAGCCCGGCGCCCAGCTTGTCCTGGTCGCCCTTCGTCTTCGGCTCGATCGCGACCGAGATCACCGGCTCCGGAAAGTCCATCGACTCCAGCCGGATCGGCGCCGTGTCGGTGGCGAGCGTGTCGCCGGTGGTCGTGTTCTTGAGGCCGACCGTCGCGGCGATCTCGCCAGCCATGATCTGCTCCCGCTCCTCGCGGTGGTTCGCGTGCATCTGCAGGATCCGGCCGACTCGCTCGGTCTTGCCCGTGGTCGTGTTCAGGACACGGTCGCCGGCGTTGACCTGCCCTGAGTAGACGCGGATGTACGTCAGCTTGCCGACGTAAGGATCGGACATGACCTTGAAGGCGAGCGCCGAGAAAGGCTCGTCCACTGCGGGACGCCTCGAAAGCTCGTGCTCGGTGCGCGGATCGATGCCGTGCACCGGCGGCACGTCGAGCGGGCTCGGCAGGTAGTCGACAACCGCGTCGAGCAACGGCTGGACGCCCTTGTTCTTGAACGCGGAGCCGGCGAGGATCGGCGTGACGGTGATGTCGAGCGTCGCGGCACGCAGCGCGCGCTTCAGCATCTCCGGGGTCACGGCGTCCTCGTCCAGCAGGTAGGTCTCGAGCAGCTCGTCGTCGTGGTCTGCGACCGAGTCGATCAGCTGGTGGTGGTACTCCTGCGCCTGCTCGAGCAACTCGGCCGGAATTTCTTCGACCTCGTAGTTCGTGCCGAGCTCGTCCTGCCAGACGAGCGCGCGCATCTCGACCAGATCGATGACGCCGCGGAAGTGCTCCTCCTGGCCGAGCGGCAGCTGCACGGGCACCGGCCGGGCGCCGAGGCGGTCGACCATCGACTGCACGGAAGCGAAGAAGTCGGCCCCCGTGCGGTCCATCTTGTTGATGAAGGCGATTCGGGGAACGCGGTAGCGGTCGGCCTGGCGCCAGACCGTCTCGGACTGCGGCTCGACGCCGGCAACTGCGTCGAAGACGGCGATCGCGCCGTCGAGTACGCGCAGGCTTCGCTCCACCTCGACCGTAAAGTCCACGTGCCCGGGCGTATCGATAATGTTCACCCGAAAGTCACGCCAGAACGCCGTCGTCGCCGCCGACGTAATCGTGATCCCGCGCTCCTGCTCCTGCGCCATCCAGTCCATCACCGCCGCGCCCTCGTGGACCTCGCCCATCTTGTGGGTGCGGCCGGTGTAGTAGAGGATCCGCTCGGTCGTCGTCGTCTTGCCCGCGTCGATGTGGGCCATGATCCCGATGTTGCGGACGCGGTCCAGGGCCACAGGGGCGCCCTTTGTCTTGTCAACAGTGGCCACCGTTACCACCTGTAGTGCGCAAAGGCTTTGTTGGCCTGCGCCATCCGGTAGAGGTCGTCCTTGCGCTTGAAGGCGTTGCCCTGCTGGTTGAGGGCGTCCAGGATCTCGCCGGCGAGCTTCTCCGACATGTGCTTCTCGCGCCGGTCGCGCGAGAACGTGACGAGCCAGCGCACCGCGAGCGTGCGTGCGCGGCGCTGCGGCACCTCGACTGGCACCTGGTAGTTCGCGCCGCCGACGCGGCGGGAGCGCACCTCGAGCACAGGCGTGATCGTCTTGATCGCCTGCTCGAGTACCTCGACCGGCGGCTTGCCGGTCTGCTCGCCGACTTTCACCAGTGCCGCGTAGACGATCTGCTCGGCCGTGCTCTTCTTCCCGCGCGTCATCACACGGTTGATCACCTGGCTGACCAGGCGCGAGTTGTGGACGGGGTCCGGCTGCAGTTCCCGGACCGGAATCTCTGCTCGGCGGGGCATTACGAACCCTTCTTGGCGCCGTACTTGGAGCGGCCCTTGCGGCGATCGCCGACGCCGGCCGTGTCGAGCCCGCCGCGGATCACCTTGTAACGGAAGCCCGGCAGGTCGCGAACGCGACCGCCGCGGATCAGGACGACCGAGTGCTCCTGGAGGTTGTGGCCCTCACCCGGAATGTACGCCCCGACTTCCATCCCGTTTGTCAGCCGCACGCGGGCGACCTTGCGCAGCGCCGAATTCGGTTTCTTGGGCGTGGTCGTGTACACGCGGGTACACACGCCGCGCTTCTGCGGCGCTCCGCGCAAGGCAGGGGTCTTCACCCTCGCCTTCGGCGCGGTGCGGCCCTTGCGCACGAGTTGATTCACGGTCGGCATTGCTGTTGCAGCTTCTCCAGGGGAAAGGGTTACGACACAACAAAGGCTGGCCAGGGGGCAAGCCCCTGCCAACCGGCCAAGCATGGTAGCGAATCGCTCTCGGGTGCGTCAAACACGCGAAACCCGCATCGTTGCGAGGATTCGGCGGTCTCGAGCCCGAATCTGCAAGGGGTGTATTTATGACTTAAAAACTATAGTCAAGCGGCGCTCGGCGAATTACAGTGAGATCGGGCCCGCTTCGGCTGCGGCTTCGGCGGGGGACCGGGAATAGTTGGGGGACGAATGAGCTCGAAGAAGCGGTCGCTGTGACGACGACTATCGTCGTAGCCATCGCCGCCGGCGCGGCGGTGGTTGCTTTGCTGCTGGTCGTCCTCTGGCTCGTCCGCGGCGCCCCCAGAGGTGGTGCGAGCGACGAGCGGCTCGCCGACCTCGTTGCGGACATGAACTCGCGCATGGAAACCATGGTCAGTGACCTGTCTGAGGCGCTCGAGCATGCCCAGGAAGAGGGAAGGCGGAACCAGATGCTCGGCGAGCTCGCCGGCACGATCGACCTCGACGAGGTATTGACCAGGACGCTCGACGCTGCCGGCGCGATGCCGGGGGTGGACGCCGCGCTCGCGCGCCTGGACAACGGCGCGGACACGCCGATCATCGCGACCCTCGGCTTGACGACCGAGGAGGCGCAGCGCCAGGCGATCGCGGGACCCCCTGGCGGCGCGGAGGCGCGTTCGATCTCCCTGGTCTACCAGTACCCGGCCGAGCTGGTCTCGAACGACGGCTCGGCGAACCTGATCCACTCGGGGCTCGCGGTGCCGATCCAGACCGAGAACGGCTCGATCGGTTTCGTCGCGGTCTTCTCGCGTGCTCGCTCGCATGCGTGGGACGAGGACGAGGTGCGGGAGCTCGAGGAGCTCGCGCTGCGAGCCGGGCCAGCGATCGAGAACGCGAAGCGGTTCCGCGAGGCGCGCCAGCTCGCCGATCTCGATGCCTTGACGGGGCTGCACAACAGACGCTACTTCCACGAGACGCTCAGCCGCGAGGTCGCCCGGGCACACCGCTACGACAGGCAACTCGCGCTGGTCGTCCTCGACCTGGACGATTTCAAGGCGATCAACGACCGGATCGGGCATCTCACGGGCGACGCCGTGATCGCGGAGTCGGCGGAACGCGTCCGCGACGTCGTCCGCTCGGCGGACATCGCCTGCCGCGTCGGCGGCGACGAGTTCGCTGTGATCCTCCCGGAGTCGACGCTTGCCGACGCCGACCAGCTCTACCGCCGGCTGCAGGCCGCCGTGTCGGCACGGCCGATCGGCCAGGCGGGGCGGCTCTCCTTCTCGGCCGGTGTGGCCGAGCTCAAGCCCGAGGATGATCCGACAACGTTCTTCGAGCGCGCAGACGAGGCGCTGTACGCCGCCAAGGAGCGCGGCAAGGGGCAGGTCGTCGCTTCGAACGCGGCGAGCTAGCGCTCGAGCTCATCAAGAAACTTGCGCGGGCTGCGCACGGGGAAGCGATCGACAAGATCGAGGACGTGCTGGTCCCCCGAGACAAGCACGGCCTTCGCCTGCTCCGCGAGGGCAAGTAAGTAGTCGTCGCCTGGATCTGACGATCGAGCCGCGGGTGCCTCCTGGTCCGATGCCGCGACGGCGGCTCCTTCAAGGAACGAGACAAAATCGGCCGCATCGTCAGGAGCGATCCGCTCCCGCAGCTTCGGGTAGGCGAGCGCGCGCTCTAGCTCGGCGAGCAGGAGCGGAGAGACAACGAGCTCGAACTCGCCGATGACCCACTTGGCGAGAACCTGCCCCGGCGCGCCTTTCGGCGCGAGAAGCGCCGAGATGAGGACGTTCGGATCGAGAACGGCCCGCACTCAGCGGGGCCGACCACGCCGAGTCGCGTGCTGGGCCTCAACGGCAAGCGCCGTTGCGTCTTCTTCAGGGAGCTCCCCTTGTGCCCACAAGCGGTCGAGCAGGTCGAGGCCGAGCTCCCGCCGAAGCGCGTCTTCGATCACCTCGCTATCGCCCTTGCCAGTGCGCGCGCCCCGGACTTTGACAGCGCGCAGGACTTCTTCGTCCACCGTTAGGGTTGTGCGCACCTTCGGCATACATGCATCATAGCATCATGATGCAGAGATCACTGGCCCGTGCCTTGGTTAGCCGCCGCCAACCGTGGCGGTCGATGCGGCGGCGCCCGAATCGAGCGCCAGATAGGGCAGGTAGTCGGTCAGCGGCACGACCTCGACCGCCGGCAGCTGGTCGCGCCAGCAGAGGGTCTGGGCCTGGGCCGACTTCTCGCGCGCGAGCAACCAGTTCTGGTAGGCGGTGTCGCGGGCAAGCGAGACGAGCGCGGTCACGATCGGCTTGCGAGCCTTGGCAAGCGGGAGCTCGGCGAGGTCGACAGTCGGCCCGAGCGCCTTGACCTTGAAGACACCGGTCATCGTCCGCACCGTTACCTCCTGGCCGTTCTTGAGCGTGAACACCCGCGGTGGAGCGACGGCGCCGACCGCAAAGCCGCGCTTCGAGTTCGCGAGCCACGGCGCCGCCGGCTTCACATGCACGAGCCGCACGGGCGCGGCCGCGTAGGTGTCGTAGTAGGACTGAATTTCCGCCGCCGAGGGGCCGGCAACATGCAGGCGCGACTGAATCAGCGAGCGCCGGAGCTCGTCGGCGATTACACCTCGCGCAATCTCGACGTTCGCGCGATCGTGCCGGAGCGCAGCGACATAAGCGACCCTGCTCCCGTGGAAGTGGAGACCGATCACCGCCTTCTCGGCATTGAGGATCGCGGTGGTCGTGACGTGCGCGTACGAGCTCGCGACGGCGCGCGCGTAGGCAGCGGTGAAGGCCGGCTGCGGGTCCTGGGTCACCCGCGAGATCGAAGACGCGACGTCCCAGCGGACCGGGTGGCCGTAGACCGTGCAGCGGGACCCCTGCGGAAAGATCAGCTGGCCTTCGGTCAGGTCGGTGTTCAGCGCGGGCCCGGCCTTCCGCGGCGCGTTGCAGAGCTTGGGGTCCCGAGTCCAGAGGTAGACGCAAGCGTTGGTCGGCTTGTCCGGGTCCGACTCGGCGGCCGTCCACGTCGCCCAGCCCCACGACCAGACCGTGCCGAGCCCCAGCTCCTGCGCCACCGTGCGCGCCGCGAGTACCTGGAGCTTCGTCAGCTCGAACCACTTGCTCGCCGGCTCGAGGTGCTCGCGGCCTCCCGAGCCCGGCGTCGTCTGGAACCCGAGCATGATCCCGAGCTTCGAGGGCGGGATTCCGATCGAGATGAAGTCTTGGGCCTGGCTGCGGAATAGCTGGCGAATCGTCCGGCTTCCCTGGACGACTCCGAGCTTGTACATCCTCGGCGCAGAGAAGTAGACCTCGCGCACGATCGAGGCGACCTGCGCGACCTGGCGCCACCAGTCGCCCGCCTCGCCGCCGGTGTAGGGGGCGCTGGAGACGAGCAGGACGGGCTTCGCGCCGCGCGCCGCGAGCGTGCGTAGGAAGATCAGTACGTTCGCGCGGTACTGAGCGTTGCCCACGCTCCACGGCGTCAGGGTGCTGGCCCCTTGCAGCTCGTTCTCGGCCATCACGGGCCTCGAGCACCCCATCGCGTTCGACGCGTATGTGTAGAACCTGTTCGCGCGGGCAGCGACCACGGCAGGATCGGCGGGCTCGGCTGGACTCCCCGTCCGGCGGGTGAAGTTGAGGTCGAAGTAGACGGTCTTCGCACCGCGGGCGCGAATCTGGGGCGGGAAGATGAAGTTGGAGGCGGCGGCGACGACGCCGGGCTTCGCAAACAGCTCCCAGAAGGGGACCGACCCATCGGCGAAGTCGATCCAGACCGGCTTCTTGGCCGGCAGCGAGCAGGCGTTGGCGGTGGCGGCCTCAGGCGCCGTGGGATGTGCCGAGGCGGTGAGGCCGGCGGCGGCGAGCAGCACAAGCAGAAGCGTGGCCTTCTTCATCTTCGAGCGCGCGAAGCGACGCTCAAAGCTAGCACCCGCCCGCGGCGTCGCTTGCGATGCCGCTTGGAGGCAGGCCGGCTTTGCCGGCCTGCCTCCTTAACCCGACCCCATGTAATGGCGGCCCCCGGGTCGATCTCCAAGCAGCCGCGAAAGTGCGCTAGCACTTTCGCGGGCTATTCGTCGAGCGGGGTGTCGACCTCGGGGATCTCCTCGGCCTCTCCCTCTTCCTTCGGCGGGTTCTCCTCGCCGAAGTCGGGAGTTCCGCCGAAGTCGAGGCCCAGGCTGGCGAGGTTCGCGCCGTCGCCGCCGTCCCCGCCGATCTCCTGCAGCGCCGCGAGTAGCGCCTCGCGCTCGTACGTCTCCGCAGGCACCTTCTCGGAGGGGCTGATGTCGATCGTCCGGTAGCGCTTGAGGCCCGTCGCGGCCGGGATCAGCTTGCCGATGATCACGTTCTCCTTCAGCCCGAGCAGGCGGTCGACCTTGCCCTCGATCGAAGCGTCGGTCAGCACCTTGGTCGTCTCCTGGAAGGAGGCCGCCGAGAGGAACGACTCGGTTGCGAGGGACGCCTTCGTGATCCCGAGGATCAACGGCTCCCACGTCGCCTGCTCCTTCTTCTCCTTCTTGACGCGCGCGTTCTCGCGGTCGAGCACGACCTTGTCGACGAGCTGGCCCGGCAGCAGGTCGGTGTCGCCGGCGCTCTCGACACGGACCTTCTTCAGCATCTGGCGGACGATCAGCTCGATGTGCTTGTCGTGGATGTCGACGCCCTGTGACTTGTAGACGCGCTGCACCTCCTGGACGAGGTACAGCTCGGTCGCCGTGTCACCCTTCAGGCGCAGCAGGTCGGCCGGGTTGAGCGAGCCCTCGTGGAGCGCGTCGCCCGGCTCGACGATCTGGCCGTCGGCGACGAGCACGCGGGTGCGGCGCGGCAGCTGGTAGCTGACCGGCTCCTCCTCGCCCTCGACGAGGATCGAGAGCTTCGGCCCGCGGTCGGTGTCCTCGATCTTGACGGTGCCCGAGACCTCCGACAGCTTGGCGGCCCCCTTGGGGTTCCGCGCTTCGAAGATCTCGACCACGCGCGGGAGGCCGTGCGTGATGTCGGCGCCGGCGACGCCGCCCGTGTGGAACGTCCGCATCGTCAGCTGCGTGCCGGGCTCGCCGATCGACTGCGCGGCGATGATCCCGACCGCGTCGCCGATCTCGCTGATCCCGCCGGTGGCAAGGAAGGTGCCGTAGCAGGCCTGGCAGACGCCGAACTCGCTCTTGCACTTGAGCACCGAGCGGACCGGCAGCGTCGCGCCGACCGAGTCTTCCTCGCCGAGCCCGTCGAGCACCTCGCGGAGCAACGGCATCGTCACGAGCGCGCCCTTCTCGGCGAGCACCGTCTTGCCGGGCTTGCCCGATGCAAGCGGCTTGTGGAAGTCCTCGGCGACCGTCCGGCCGAGCAGGCTCTTGTTGAGCCCTTCGGGGACCTGGATCGGGAGCTCGACGAACTCCTTGGTCTTGCAGTTCTCCTCGCGGATGATCACGTCCTGGGAGACGTCGACGAGACGGCGAGTCAGATAGCCCGAGTCGGCGGTCCGGAGCGCCGTGTCGGCGAGACCCTTGCGGGCGCCGTGGGTGGAGATGAAGTACTCGAGCACCGACAGGCCCTCCATGAAGTTCGCCTTGATCGGGCGCTCGATGATCTCGCCCTTCGGATTCGCCATCAGACCGCGCATGCCGGCGAGCTGGCGGATCTGCTTGAAGGACCCGCGCGCCCCGGAGTTGGCCATCATGAAGATCGGGTTGAGCTCGTTCAGGTTCTTCTCCATCGCCTCGGCGACCTCTTCGGTCGCCTCGGTCCAGAGCTCGACGATCTTCTCGTGGCGCTCCTCCTCGGTGATCAGGCCGCGCTCGTACAGGCCCTCGATCTCGCTGACTCGCTCCTCGTAGCCGCTGAGGATCTGCTCCTTGG
>Ga0209056_10005912_pt1 | contig 12712 bp, 8 predicted proteins | sample GraSoiAngelo_114_FD_185876 | JGI IMG/M metagenome (GOLD analysis project Ga0209056, IMG submission 185876) | Grasslands soil microbial communities from the Angelo Coastal Reserve, California, USA - 14_0903_13_40cm (SPAdes) (version 2) | ecosystem: Environmental > Terrestrial > Soil > Grasslands ... | reverse complement strand
GTGCGCGGATCGCCGATCTGTTCGATCACCCCGTCCCGCATCACCGCCATCCGGTCCGCCAGCGACAGCGCCTCCTTCTGATCGTGCGTGACATAAATCGTTGTGATCTTTGTTTGGGCGTGGATATGGCGGATTTCTTCGCGCATTTCCAGACGCAGCCTGGCATCGAGGTTGGAGAGTGGTTCGTCCAGCAGCAGCACGTCTGGCTTGATCACCAGCGCGCGCGCCAGCGCCACGCGTTGCTGCTGGCCGCCCGAAAGCTGGTTCGGCGTGCGGTCGGCATATTTTTCCATCTGCACAATCGCAAGCGCTTCGGCCACCCGCTGTTTTTTCTCCGTCGCGCTCACGGCCCGCACCTCCAGGCCGTAAGCCACGTTCTCCGCCACAGTCAGGTGCGGCCACAGCGCGTAGTTTTGAAAAACCATGCCCGCGTTGCGCCGATGCGGCGGCACACCGCTCATCGGCTTGTCGCCGAAGAACAACTGCCCTGCGTCGGGCTGATAGAAACCCGCGATCAGCCGCAGCAGCGTCGTCTTGCCACAGCCGGATGGGCCGAGGAGGAAGAAGAGTTCCTGCTCGTGGACCCCCAACGAAATGTTTTTCAGCACGGCGGTGTCGCCGAATCGCTTCGTCAGGTTTTGAATCGAAACGCGCATGATTCTAGTCGAGGGGAGAGAGCCGAGAGTCGAGAGCGAGCGGACTGTGATTTTGTTGGCCCTCGACCCTGGCCCTTCGGCCCTCGACAATTCGCCGATATTTCCACTGCGCCCAGCTTGCCCACTCGACTTTCTCCACGATCCGGCCGCCAATTGTGCCGCTTCACGCTCGCTGACGGGCATGCGACCGAGTTCGTCGCGATCCGCAGCCGACAACCCACGGCGGATCACAGCACGCCAGGCCGCCTGCAATTCCGGAAGCGTGTCCACCAACAGCGCGCCTGCCAGCGCGGCCACCACCTCGCGCCGCTCCCGCGACAGCCTGGCGTTGTAAACGAAGTTCTGTTTCAGCTCGAACGGCGAGAACTCGATGTTGCTCACGTCCCGGTAGCGGCTGTAGAAGTCCGGACGCACCGACATTCGCTCGATGGAATATTTTTGCGGTCCTTCTGAACAGCCGCGCGGCAGGAACCAGAGTTTTTGTCCGTCTTCACTCAGTACGAAGTCGATAAAATGTTGCGCCACCGCAGGGTTGGGCGCGCCTTTGAGAATCGCGATGCCGTCGGGACTGATGGCCGTGAAATCCCGGGGGAGGGCGAAGGTCATGTTGCTCCGGCCGGCAACTGCAATTTGCGCAAACGCGTAGAAATCAATCGCGAACGCGTAAGCCGTTTCGCCCAGCGTCACGTCCTTGGCCGTCGTGGAGGAAATCCGGTCGAACTTGCGCGCGTTGCCGGCGATTTCGGTCAGCAAATGCCAGCCGCGTTCCCAACCGTAAGCCTGAAGGAACGCCTCGAACATGTTGATCATCGTGCCGCTGTTGCGCGGGTCGCCGACGCCCACCCAGCCGCGGAGTTCCGGTTGCGCCAGTTGCTCCCAACGCGTGACGAACGGCAACTCCATCCGCTGCTGCACCAGTTTGTTTTGCAAAATGCCAAAACTCGACAATGCCGCGCCATACCAGGCGTGACCGGCGTCATAAACTTCGATGCCGTTAAAACTCTGCGGAATGGCGGACAAAATTGCCTTTGGCGGCGTGTAGGACAGCGCGAGTTTCTTGTCTGCCAGCAACAGAAACGGTTCGGAACCGCCGCCGAAAAAAATGTCGATGCCAATGCCCTCGGACTTGGTGGCGAACTCGGATTGCACGAAGCGCAGCGCGTCCGCCGTGCCGCCCACGTCGCGCCACTCGACGGTGACGCCTCCGCCGAATCGCCGGCGATGCCAATGGTCGAAGCCGCGCCCGAACTCGTAGCGAATCGCCTCGTTGTGCGGCGAGATGATGACGACCCGCGATTCGGCAGTTAGCGATGAAGCCGAGATGATCAGTGCGCCGCAACCGCTCAAGAGGGTTTTGGAAAATTTCCGCTGACGCCGCTTCCACACGGCAGCGAGACTAGACCAATTGCCAATGAAACCGCTTGTCGAATGTCCAACGGCTCCCCTCACCCTGCCCTCTCCCCTCCTCGGATGAGGGGAGAGGGTGGCTTTAGCCGCGCGAGGGGAGTGTTCGCACACGACATTGAAATTATTCTTGGCAACCACTATAGAAAATCAAGCGGACGCGGGCAATGATGATTCGCCGCCGTGGATCAAACGGCGGCGTTTTGCAGGCGCGCAATTCGCTCTTCGAGAGGCGGGTGAGTTGAAAAGAGCTTCAACAACCCGCCCCGTTGACCCGTGATTTTTAAGGTTTGAAAAGAATCCGCCGGCACAGTCGCACGGGCCGGACCTTCGTGAACTCGCCCCAAGGCTTCGAGCGCGCCGATCATTTGTTCGCGGCTGGTGTAGCGCGCGCCGCCGGAGTCGGCGCGGAATTCGCGGCGCCGGGAGAACCAGCAGACCACGATGGCTCCCAGCAACATAAAGACAAACTCAAACAAATGAACCCTCAATATTCACCGGTCACACTTCGAGCACTTTCTCGAACTTCGTCAAGTTACGCGGGCTGTTGCCGGTGATATGCGCGACGTCCTCGAGGCGAACGCCGCCGATTTCAGGATAATACAAGCCCGGTTCGACCGTCACGACCTGGCCGGAGTGCAGAAAGTCAGTTGAATTCGCGCTGAGGCGCGGTGTTTCGTGGACCTCCAGTCCCAATCCGTGGCCGGTGCCGTGAAAAAAACCCTGCATGCGACCGTTGCGTCTGCCGGTCTTGTAACCCGCACCATCGAAAAACTCCTTCACCGCTTTGTGCACGTCCGCGCCAGGCACGCCGGACTCCATCTTTTCAAAAGCGATTTCCTGCCCGCGGGCCACGATGTGGTACAGTTTGCGGATGGTCTCGCTGGCGCGACCTTTGAGGACCGTGCGGGTGATGTCGCCAAAGTAGCCGGTCTTTTGCGAGCGCGGAAAAACGTCGATGATAACCGGTTCGTGCGCGCGCAGAATGCCGTGGCCTTGCTCATGCGGATCGCAACCCTGCCTGCCGCCAGCCACAATCGTATGACTGGCCAGGCCGCCCGCTTGAATAATGGCGATGTCAATGATCGCTCGAAGCTTTTCGGACGTCAGCGGCACGTTGTGATACATGAGCCGTCGGTTTTTTCCGATCCGGGCGTTTTTGAGCGCCTGGATGCCTTCGGCCAGTCCAACCTCGGCCATCATCAAAGCCGCGCTGATCTTTTTGACCTCGTCGGCCGTCTTGAATTCCCGTTCGGGGAAAAAGTGCCCTTCCTTCACCTTGACCTTGATCTTCAGGCGCCTCAGATCACGCGCCAGGCCATGCGGGAAGCTGTCCGGGACGAACACCTTTTTAATCCGCTTCTCCTGGAGAACCTGGCGGATGATGGCGGCGAAGCCATGGGTCTTCGCGCCCCGTTGTTTGAGTTTCTTGGTGTAATGACTCCAGGAGAGAACGCGGCAATGGCTCGCTTGTTTGCGGGCGCGGTCGATCTCCAGATCGCTCATTACGATGTGGCACTTGGCGTTGATGCGAAGGTAAATGAAAGGGTCCGGCACAAACATCCGAACGGCGTAGAGCATGTTGGCGTCATGCTCGCTCTCCGCCACGATCAATAAGTTATCGCGCTTCATGGACGACTCTGTCCGGGCAAAAGTGAACTTCCAGGCAGCGCTGAAACGCCCGCCGCCCGCTGAGACGAAACGAGGAAACTCTAGTGATCGCGAAAAAAACTGGCAAGGAGAAGAAAGCGCGACATTGAAAACGCCGGTGAGGCAAGTCCTCCTCAGCGCGCGTTCCTTCAGTGCAACACCGTCGGAGAAAGAAAATAAAGGCGGCCAACCTGCAATTTCGGCAACTGCACCCCCAGGTCAATCTTCACCGCGCGGCTATCCGTTTCGCCAAAGAGCCGGAAAAGATTGCCCAGGTCGAACGGCCGTTCGTATTGCACCAGGTTGGCGTTGCTGATCTTGGCCAGGTCTCTTGCGCGCTCGACGGCGGTGTCGAAGTTACCCAGTTCATCCACGAACCCCAGCTCATACGCCTGCCTGCCAGACAGCACCCGGCCATCGGCGTAGTCCCCCCAGTCATCCGCCAGCTTGCGGCCTTCACCGCCGTTTTGTTCGTTGGCCCTTTTGCGGCCTTCGGCGACCACTTTCTTGAAACGTTCGAATGTTTCATCAATCAGCGCCTGCACCATCTGTTTTTCCTCAGGCAGGATTTCGTCCTCATTTTTCTCCCCGCTCAGCATATCTTTGAACTTGCCGCTCTTGAACACCTCTGGCCGAACGCCGACCTTGTTCAACAACCCGCGATAATTGTAACTGTGCATGATGACGCCGATGCTCCCGGTGATCGTCAATTCGTTGGCCACGATCCATTGGCAGGGCGCCGAGACATAGTAACCGCCCGATGCCGCCAGACCCCCCATCGAGGCCACGGCCGGCTTTTTGTAATCCTTCTGAAAATCAGCGATCGCGCGGTAAATTTCGTCCGAGGCCAACACCTCGCCGCCCGGCGAATCCACTCTCAAAATGACGGCCTTTACCGAGTCATCCTCGCCCGCCCGGCGCAACTGGTCGGAAACCAGGTCCACCAGGCTGCTGCCGCTGCGGTCCCACGCTTCGCTGGTAATGATCCCGGCGATGTCCAGAAGGGCGATCTTGTTCTTCGAATGGTTATTCTCGTATGTCACCTCTTCCAAATGCGCACGCGCCTGCCGACCGGCCTTTGCCGTGACCGTTACGCTATGGACCAAATGCCCCAAATTGCTCAGAACACTCAGCAGAAGCAGAATGCCGAGCACAACGGCTACCTTCATCCAACCGCTTCCCTTGCGCGGCGGTCGTGGCGGCGGAGGTGGCGTGATCAGTGGAGGGGTGGCCGCCGAAATAATCGGCGGAGGCGGCGTTTGGCTTTGCACATGCGGGACATCGTCTTCCATATTGGCGGAAAACTATCTCAGGGAACCACTGCGGGCAAGTCGGATTCGCTGGTAAGCCACCCGAAGACCCGACGGGATGATACACCGGATCGCACGGCCTACGGTCTTCGCCCCATTGCAGGAAATGGCCTGCAGAGCTTGGATTGAGGCATGTTGCTGGCTTTTACGGAAGCGGATCACTGGCGACCGGGCATCGGCGATCCCACATTTATGGGGTGGTTGACGGTGGTCGCCTATTTCTCCGCCGCGCCGTTATGCTGGATGGCTGGACGCAGCGACCGACGCGCGCATCCGCAGTCGGGTTATTCAACCCACCCCATGATTTGGTTTGGGCTGGCCATTTTGCTGACACTGCTTGGCTTTAATAAACAGCTCGATCTGCAAACCTGGTTTACGCTCTCGCTCAAATCGGTCGCGCGGGCGCAAGGCTGGTACGAAGACCGCCAGGTTTTTCAAGTCTTGTTCATCGTCGCGATAGCGATCCTGGGTATTGTCCTGCTCGCGATATTTTCCTTTCTGGTCCGCAAAAGTCTTCGCCAGACTTCCGCGGCGCTCGTCGGCGCTGCTTTCCTGACGTGCTTTGTGGTGATCCGCGCCGCGTCCTTCCATCACGTGGATCAAATGATCGGGCTCAGCATCGGGGGCTTCAAACTGAACTGGGTGCTCGAGCTGGGTGGAATCATTTGCATCGGGTGGGCAGCGTGGAAAAACTGGAAGGGTAAACGCCCGGAGGTGCCGGAATGTCGCGACTTCGTTTGGGTCAAGAGGCCCGAATCGGCTTGGAGGACAAAGTAGGTCCGTAAGGATTAAATCGCAGGTCGCGACCGCGCTCCGAATGCTTCAAGGGCTTAGACAGGTTCCGGCTCCTGTTCTTCCGGGCTGAGGAAGCCGTGCAGTTGTCGCGCGCGTGTCGGATGCCGAAGTTTGCGCAGCGCCTTGGCTTCGATCTGGCGGATCCGTTCACGGGTCACTTTGTACTGCTTGCCGACTTCTTCGAGCGTGCGCACGTAGCCGTCCACCAGGCCAAAGCGGAGCTCCAGCACTTTGCGCTCGCGCTCGGTCAGGCTGGACAGCACATCGGCCAGTTTGTCTTTCAACAGGTGATAGCTCGTCATTTCCGATGGGTTTTCCGCCGATTTGTCTTCGATAAAATCGCCGAAGCTCGCATCGCCCTCGTCCCCGACCGGTGCCTGGAGGGAAATAGCCTGCTGCGCCATTTTCAAAATAGCGTGCACGCGTTCCACCGGCAGACGCATTTCGTCGGCGACTTCCTCCGGCGTGGCTTCACGGCCGAACTCCATCATGATCTTCTTCTGCACGTGCATCACTTTGTTGATCACCTCGATCATGTGCACTGGAATGCGGATGGTGCGGGCCTGGTCGGCAATGGCGCGCGTGATCGCCTGACGAATCCACCAGATGGCGTAGGTGGAAAACTTGTAGCCGCGGCGGTATTCAAATTTCTCCACCGCTTTCATCAGGCCCATGTTGCCCTCCTGAATCAAATCGAGGAACGAAAGGCCGCGATTGACGTATTTCTTTGCCACCGAAACGACGAGCCGCAAATTGGCCTCAACCATCTCCGTCTTGGCCTGGTGCGCTTTCGCCGCGAACTGCTTCAGCCAGCCATAGGCGTCAAGGAAATCCTGATGCGGCATACGCACGAAGGTCTCCAGCGCGCGGATTTTTTGTCGTTCTGTCTCGGTGAGCGAGCGACGGCCGATCGACTTGGCGCGGCGCTCCAGTTCCTCAATGGTGCGCAGGCTCGATTGCATTTTGTCGTGGATGTTTTCCGCCACGAGGATTATTTCATCAATGACCTTCGGCTTGAAACAGAAACGAACAAACGTCTGCTGGAGCTTTTGATCGAGCTTTTGCAACCGCGCCAGCAGGCGGGCGCGGCTCGCCTTGTGGCGGGCGCCTTGCCAGGCGGCGAACTTGTCATCAACTTTCGAATCCAGTTCGCGCACCCGTTTGACGAGCCGGCGCAAGGTCCGTAAATGGTTCTCGCGCGCTGGCAGCCTGGCCTCGAGAATCACGCGATCGAACCGTTCCTTCGGCGGCTCGGCAATCAGCTTCTCCGCCAGCGCGATGTGTTCCTTGGCCGCGAAACCCAGACTGTAAAGGATTCGTTTGACTTCATTCTCCGCCTCTTCGATTCGCTTGCAGATGGCCACTTCGCCTTCGCGCGTGAGCAGCGGGACCTTGCCCATCTGGCTCAAGTACATCCGCAGCGGATCATCCAACGCGTCGAGCTTGGCCTCTTCGTCTGGCTCCCCAGGCTGCGGCTGCTGAGCGCGGTCCACCTCCGACTGGTCGATGATCTCAATGTCGAGGTTGCCGAGAATGCGATAAATCTCCGCCAGGCCTTCCGCCGTGATCAGCGTCTCGGGCAACGCTTCGTGCACGTCATCGAACGTCAGATAGCCTTGTTCCCGCGCCAGTCGAATCAAGTCTTTGATCTTTTCGCTCAGGTCGGCGCCCGATTGGCTCTTGATCGAACCGAGCAACTGTTCCGCGCTGACCAGCGCCGCGTCCGACAGGAAACGCGGCCTAGGTTTGGCATGGCCGTTGGCGCCGTTGGTAGCAGGCGTCTTCAAACGGCGTTCCTGTTCGACTAACGACGATTTCGATGTCTCCAGGTGCGCGATTCGAGGTCGTTTCGCAGACAGTCCTAGTTTGGTTTTTGCGGTCCGGCCACCCAGCCGGACTTTACTGATTAATTTTTTGGACGACGATCTGTGCATAGTTTTCAAGTGCGACAACTCGACTCGACAGCGGTTCAAATTACCGCGCCGACCAATCAACCCAGGAATTGCTCGGGAACTTTCTTACGCCCGTTACTGCGCAATTGAAGCCCTAAAAGCCCGAAGTTTGCCGCGTGAAGAAAATACACACTTTTTCAAACGACACAAACCCGGAAACCTTACTCTCTTGCTTCCAACTGGTTACGAAACAAGGCCTGACCCAAAAAACTGAACTTATGTCTTTCGACAGTTCCAACGGCAGGAACATTCAAAGGATGACTTGTGCCTCCAATCAGACTAGCGTTCGGTCAGCCATGATTCAGAACCGGAAGGTCGTTTCAGCTCCACGATGAACGAAGCCAAACCATCAGACCAACTGACACGCAGGGAGTTCCTTGGCCGCACAATTGCCCGCGTCGCCGCGACCGCCGTTGTCGGGCCGGCTCTCCTCTCGTCCGGGGCGCAGGCCGACGAACCCGCGCGTAGAATGATCGGCATCCAGGTCGGCTCCATTTCGTTTGTCGATGAAGGAGTCGAGCCTGTGCTGGATATATTTCAGGAGAAGGGCGCGGTGGACACGATTTTTGTGACGACGTTCACCTACGGCCGCGGGTTGGGCGGGCGACAGATTCCCGGACAGCCGTTTCCGGATCACGGCAAGCAGGAGTCCGATGAGAAAACCTTCCACGGCGGCAACTACGCCACACCCCACCCGGAGTTCTACCGGCAAACCGTCCTCCAACAGACCCGGGCACCCGACCACGGGGACCTTGACATCGTCGCCGCTGTGCTGTCCGCCGCGAAGAAGCGCAGGATGAAATTATTCTGTTCAATTGAAGACGTGTTCCGTTCGGATGTACCGGGTATGAAAGAGGTCACGGAAGTTGACCTGCAAGGCCGCCACACCGCGACTTCTCTCTGTCTGTTCCATCCGGACGTGCGCGCCTTCTGGACCGGCCTGGCCACCGACCTTTGCAAATCCTACGACATCGACGGAATCCTGTTCTTCAACGAGCGCAACGGCCCGCTCCTGAACGCCCTTGGCACCAGTCACGCCCAGAGCATTGCGTCGTCGCGCGTCACCTGCTTTTGCGAACACCACCAGAAAGCCGCGCGCGCGCGCGGCATCAGCTTCGATCGCGCGCACGAAGGCTACCTTAAGCTCGACCAATTCGTGCAGAATTCGCTCGCAGGCAAACGGCCGAGCGACGGTTATTTCGTCGAGTTCTGGCGAACGCTTGTCGAATATCCCGAAATCATCCTCTGGGACCGGCTCTTTGACGAAGGCAAACATCAGGTGCTGGCGGAGGTGAATAGTGCGGTGAAGGCCGTTCGCAAAAACCTCCAGGTCGGGTTCCACATCGAACATGTCAACTCGTTCAACCCGATCTTCCGCGCAACGCGGCGCTACGACGAGCTCGCTAACAAAGCCGATTTTCTCAAAATCGTGGTTTACAACAACTGCGGCGGCGAACGCTACGCGCGCTTCATCGAGAACGTCGGCGCGACCGTGTTTCGCGATGTGCCCAAGGACGAATTGCTGCGGTTCAACGATTACCTGTTGAATTACGCGAACGAAGCGAGCCTCGGCGATCTGCCCGGTGCCGGCCTTTCGCCGGATTACATCGCGCGCGAAACCAGGCGCGCGCTGGAGGGTGTGCGCGGAAAGTGCAAAATTCTGCCCGGAATCGATATTGGCATTCCGACCGGCAAAAACTCGCGCAAAGCCTCACCCGCGGATACCTATGCCGCCACAGCGGCCGCGCTCAAGGCCGGCGCCGACGGCGTCATCTTCTCGCGCAAATACTCCGAAATGCGCCTGGAAAATCTGGCGGCGGCTGGACGGGCGGTGAGGGAATTCAAGGCATAGAACTGGTTTCCCAACGTGGGGTTGAGCGACCGCGCGAGCCGGCTTGTCGGTGCTTCGCCCCTCCATACTGTACCACCACCCGGCCGACGCTCTATTTCCCGCCTTGAAAGCAGTAAAGCGCCTGTTCGCTGCGAAGATAAATCCGGTCGCGATCAATCACTGGAGTGGCGTAGATCTTCTCGTGAAACGCGTGCGACGAAATCATCTTCCAGTCCCGGTCGTTGGCGACGACACTCACCACGCCCGGCTCGCTGGCGAAATAAACCTTGCCGTCGCCCATCGCCGGCGACGCAAAGTAGTTGCCGACGCCGCCCACGCGTTCCTCCTGCAGCACGCCACCGCTCGCCGCATCAAGTTTGGTCACGATGCCGCCGTCCTTGACCATCCACAGAATGCCTTTGTCGAGCAATGGTGTTGCCACATATGGAATGCCCCGCTGGTATTTCCAGACTACCGCGCTGTCGTCGAGCTGGCCATGACCCTTCGGCTTCAACGCGAGAAGTGCGTTTTGAGCGCGACGGAAGTATTCGGCGTGCCGCTCCCACTCCTTTTCGTCGAGGAGCCCGCTTTGATCGAGGTCCATCCGATAAAACCGGTCCAGCACCTCGCGGTCGTCAACCTCCGCTTTCGCCAGTTTGCCGTCATGGTTCTTGTCCCATTTAGCCAGCGCGGCCGGCCACGGATCGAGCGCAAGCCGCCTTCCCGCATCTCCGCCGGGCGACCACGATGCCATGTAAATCATCTCGCCCGCTGGCACAGGCGTCGGGATGACGATGCGGGCGAGACCGTTCACCCACCAGAGTCTTTCGCCAGTGGCCGGATCGTAGCCCGCCAACTCCAGCGCGCCTGCGACCAGCAGTTCCTTGCGGCCACTCCGCTCCCAGACCGCAGGCGTGGAATAACTGCGCACCGCGTCGGGTCGCGCGGTTTTCCAAATCATCCTGCCGGTGGCGCTGTCAAACGCCGCCAGAAAACTGTCCTTGTCATGGTCCTGGTTGAGGATGACTTTGCCATCAATCACAACGGGCGAACTGCCGGCGCCGTATTCGTCCTGAAATGGACCCAGTGGATGTTCCCAAAGTTTTTTGCCATCGAGGTCATAACAGATCAGGCCGTAGCTGCCGAAAAACACAAACAACCGCTGGCCGTCACACGCGGGCGTGGCGGTCGCCGGACTCCCCAGTTGATGAGTCTGTTCGACGCGCTGGGCCGCTATGAGACGCCTCCAAAGCGTTTCTCCGGTTTGCTGGTCGAGTGCAACCGTGGCCAGTTCCTTCGAGTCTGCGCGATACGTGGTTAGAGCGATTTTGCCGTTGACCAGGATCGGCGTCGAATGTCCGGGATCGAGCGGTACGTGCCAGCGCAACGCGCCGGCCGCGTCGAAGTTGTCCGGCAACGGACCGGTGCTCGACCCGGCAACTCCTTCGTCCGAACGAAAATATTTGAGGCTGCCCTCAGCCGAACTCGCGAGCGACGCGGTTGTCGTCGCCGCGGCGCACCAGAACAAAAGGAGACGGTTCAAGCGTGGCATGCTCGCGATAAATTCCAGGCCGCTTGCATAACACGACCTTCGGTCCGGACGCAATCGCGAAGAAGTGGGGTGGAATTGGTCAGATCTTGCCACGGACCGTTGACTTGATCGGCGGATTGCAGCGTGCCGGCGCTCTCCCAGGTGACAAGAGCATTGGGGCGATGGCGAGGTCGGAGTTGGGAATTTATTTCGTGTTCACGCCGTAATGGACCATCAGCGGGCGGCCGCGGGCATCGGTGTGGTTGACGGCGTTGCGGCGGTGCACGACACTGTTGGGAACGCCGGCCTCGCTCAAGGCGGTGGCGCCGAACCACAGGTCAAAAAGGGTTGCCAGTGGCCGGACTTGATGGGTAACTGAGCGGCATGACGTTCCTCCCCGTCGCCGAGCGTGAACTGCGCGTGGCCGCGCGGAAACGCAGCACGTTCCGGGTCCGCGTCATCGCCGCGCTCGTGGCGTGGATCATCGGCAGCGGAGTCCTCGTCTTGAGCAGCGTGGGCCTTGGATTCGGCACTCCAAGCCTGGGGAAGGGTCTGTTCGGCGTCCTCACCTGGCTCAGTCTCGCGGTGGCCTTGTCAGCCGGCTTGTTCTTCACCTCCGATTGTTTGAGCGAGGAGAAACGAGAAGGCACACTCGGCTTTCTGTTTCTTACCGACCTGCGCGGCCATGACGTGGTGTTGGGTAAACTTCTGGCCACGTCACTGCGGGTCTTTTACGCGTTGCTCGCCGTTTTCCCGATTCTCGCCATCGCTCTGATAATGGGTGGAGTGACGGGAGCGCAATTCTGGAAAACGTCGCTGGCGCTGGTCAATGCGATGTTCGTCTCCGTCGCGGCGGGCTTGTTCGTGTCGGCCATCAGTCGCGAGTCGCAAAAAGCGTTGGCGGCGACATTGTTTCTGTTGCTGCTGTTGGTCGCCGCCGGTCCCGCGAGCGATGGAATCTTCGCCGCGATCAAACAGCGCGCCTTCAAGCCGGTGCTCAGCCTGTCCAGTCCCGGTTACCTCTTTGTGATGGCAGGCGCGTGGGGTCGGACACCATTCTGGGCGGCACTGCTCGTGAACCAGGCTGTCGCCTGGACATTTTTTGGTCTGGCTTGTCTGCTGTTGCCGCACACGTGGCGGGAGAACGCGCCGAAACGTTCCACTACGGCTGGAACCTGGGCGTATTACTGGAAATTCGGCGGAGTCAAAACTCGTCGCGGCCTGCGCCGAAAGCTGATCGAGCCGAACCCGGTTTTTTGGCTGGCGTGCCGCGAACGCTGGCAGGCGGTCCTGCTTTGGGCCCTGACGATTCTCCTGGTGAGCGGGTTGGCCGCGACGTTCGCGGCCGATGAACGATGGATGTTATGGTTTGTATGGAGCTACGTCGCCGGCGCGTGCACGCTGGTGCTGTACTTGGGTATCGCCTCACAAGCTGGACGCTTCTTCGTCGAGGCCCAACGCAGCGGTCTGATCGAGCTTCTGTTGGCCACGCCGCTAACCTCGCGTCAGATCGTGCAAGGCCAGTGGCGGGCGTTGGTGCGGATGTTCGGCGCGCCCCTGGGGCTGTGTCTCGCGGCGCAGTT
>Ga0209056_10005909_pt1 | contig 12713 bp, 13 predicted proteins | sample GraSoiAngelo_114_FD_185876 | JGI IMG/M metagenome (GOLD analysis project Ga0209056, IMG submission 185876) | Grasslands soil microbial communities from the Angelo Coastal Reserve, California, USA - 14_0903_13_40cm (SPAdes) (version 2) | ecosystem: Environmental > Terrestrial > Soil > Grasslands... | reverse complement strand
CCACGCGGTCACCCGCTGGACGAGGAGAGCAGATGGCGGATGAGAAGGACCGGCTCGGCGAGAAGCTGCACCAGAAGGAGAAGGCGGAGGAGGACCGCTACTTCGCCGAACGGGACCGCGAGCTGCTTGCGCGCCTCGGGAATCGCCGGGATGCCGAGAAGCTGGCCTGCCCGCGCTGCGGCAAGGCGCTCGCCCCCGTCGTGTACCAGGGCGTCACCGTCGACCAGTGTCCGGCCTGCCAGGGCGTCTGGCTCGACCGGGGCGAGCTCGAGGCGCTCGCGCCGCGCGAGCGCGAGTCCTGGCTCGGCCGCTTCTTCTACCGTCCCAAGTAGATCGTCCAGGCGCCGTGTTCACCGGCATCATCCAGGCGACGGGCCGTCTCGAGCGGCGCGAGCCGAGCGGTGCCGGAGCGCGTCTCACGATCGCGACGGCGCGACCGCTCGCGCGGCTCGCCGTCGGGGAGAGCATCGCCGTGAACGGCGCCTGTCTCACCGTCGTCCGCCGCACGGGTCCGCGCTTCAGGGCCGACGTCTCGCCCGAGACGCTCGCCCGCACGACGCTCGGGAGGCTGCCCATCGGGCGCCGGCTGAACCTCGAGCGCGCGCTCAGGCTGGGCGATCGCCTGGGAGGCCACATCGTCCAGGGGCACGTCGACGCCGTCGGCCGCCTGGAGGCGATCACGCCGAACGGCGACTGGCTCGCCTACCGCTTCCAGGCGCCGCGCGCCGTGTGGCCCTACCTGGTCGAGAAGGGCGCGATCGCGGTCGATGGCGTGAGCCTCACCATCTTCGCCTGCCGGCAGGGCTCGTTCACCGTCGCCCTCATCCCCCACACGCTCGCGGCGACGACGCTCGCCGACTTGAAGCCGGGTGAGCGCGTGAACCTCGAGACGGACGTGCTCCTCAAGCAGATCCGCGCCGTGCTTCGCTCGCGGCACCCCGTCGTATAGGAGCGCGACCGGACGCGCGGCGGAGAGGCGGGAAGAGGTGCCGCCGCGGCTCCCGGTCCTCGCTCCACGCGCGCCTTGGAGCTGCAACGTCCCCCCGCAGCTGCGGGCGCGCGCGGGAGCTGCGGAGGTCGCCGCGGCGCCACCCCTTCCCGCCTTGCAACCGCGTTGTGGGCCGCGCTCCTAGGCGGACGCGGCGCCGACTAGGTAGGGCAGGAGGATTGCACCGACGTCTGCCTGGGAACCGAGCTGCTTGCCGATACCGGAGAGGAGTCCCATGACGCGCCCGACGAGGAGGACGTCGCCGGGGATCTCGACGAGCGGGTTCGTGCCGAGCCGGCGCGGCATCTCGGCGCCGAAGCGGGCCAGCATCTCGGGGTCGGCGTAGGCGCGGCCGTTGCGGATCGCCCAGCCGAGGAACGCCTCGCCGAGCCAGGCGAGACTCTCGTCGCCATCGTCGCGCGTGCGGAAGCCGAGCGCGCGGAACGCGGCCGCCACCGCCGGCGCGTCGCCGGCGACGATTGCGGCGACCAGCCGCAGCATGCCCTCGCGGAAGCCCGGAGGTAGGTCCTTCACGAGCCCGAAGTCGAGGAGTACGAGGCGTCCGCCGGGCTGCACGAGGATGTTCCCCGGGTGCGGGTCGGCGTGGAAGAAGCCGTGCACGAGGAGCTGCTCGCAGAAGAGCTCGAGCAGCCGGCGCGCCACATCGGGCGGGTCGAGCCCGAGGGCGCGGAGGCCGGCAACGTCCGTCACGCGCACGCCCGGCGCGTAGTCCATCACGAGGACGCGCCGGGTGCTCCACTCGCGCACGACCGGCGGCACGAGAACGTCGGGCCGCGCGGCGAGGTGCGCGCCCATGCGCTCGGCGTTGTCCGCCTCGTGGACGAAGTCGAGCTCCAAGGGGACGTACTTGCGGACCTCGTCGAGGACGACCCGGAAGTCGAAGTCGGGCTCGAGCCGGGCGAGAAGGCCGACGAGGACGGCGAAGTTCTGGAGATCGATTGCCACCAGATCGGCGATCTCCGGATACTGGATCTTGACCGCCACCTCGCGGCCGTCGCGCAGGCGGCCACGGTGGACCTGCGCCAGCGACGCCGAGGCGAGCGGCGCCGGCTCGAGGGTCGCGAACACCTCGTCGAGACGTCCGCCGAGCTCGCGCTCGAGGTGTGGACGGAGCTCCTCGAGCGGACGCGGCGGCACGCGGTCCTGGAGCTGGGAGAGGACCTCGACGTACTCCGCGGGCAGGATGTCGGCGCGCGAGCCGAGGAACTGGCAGACCTTGATCGGCAGCCCCTCGAGCCGGGTGGCGAGTCGGTAGGCCGCCTCGGCGCTGCGGCGGTGGTGGCGGGCGTAATGACCGTCGGCGCCCGCGAGCCCGACGCGCCCGAGCGCCTGGATGAGCTTGTAGCCGCCGTACACCCGGGCGACGAGCGACGCCTGCGCCGCGAAGCGATAGGCCCGCGTGGCGAGCATGGGGCGCATTGTGCGGGGCGCTGTCGGCCGAGGCAACGCCTTGCAATCCACCGAGCGGCCCGGCAAGCTCCACGCGCCGAATGGCCGAAGAGAGCACCATCCAGGTGGGCGATCGTGTGATCGGCCTCGACATGCCCGGCATCTTCACCGTCATCGGGCGGCGTGGCCGGTTCGTCGAGATCGAGAACGATCGCGGGCTCCGCCGCGTGGTCCACGAGGTCGCGCTCCGGCGTGTGAACGGCACGCCTCCGGGCCCGAAGGAGGGATGAACCTCAATCCCGCCCGCCGACGCGAGCCGGGCCGCTCGTCGGATCGCGGCCCGGCTCTTTCGTCGGCGACCATGCCAGCGTCATCTTGGCGGGCCAACCCGCGTTACGACATCCCGCTTTAGAATGAGAAGCTGTTGACCAACCTGACCGAGTCGACCGTGAGCGAGCCGAGCCCGTACATCGCATTCGACACCGCCACGCCCCCATTGGTCACGTTCGTCGAATCGCTGTTCACTCGCGCTTGAACGGTCACCGTGTGCACACCCGTGCCCACATTCACGAGGATGAAGTTGAAGGTGTGCGCGCTCGTGGTGTCGAGCACCAGCGTGATCTGCTCGGGTGTCAGCTCGCAACCGATGCCGCCGGAGGCTATGCACTGCGTCAAGATGAACCCGAGATTGGCCGTGAGGGTCTGGATCCGCTGGTCGAAGGTCACGCCGTCACCGCTCGTGTCCGGGTAGGCAGATCCCGCTTGACCATCGAGGAGCACCCGCACCTGCACGCCACCCATCGATGTCGCCGAGCTGGTAGCGCCACTGCCGTTCCCCTTGACCTGGGTCGAGGTGAACAGTCCCGTCACGAGAGACGGCGAGACGAAGAGGTCCGCGACGTTGGAAGTCTTGATCTGCGCGGACATCACATCGACCCATCCCGTCGAGCACGACGTCTTCGTCGTCGTGCTGCTGCTGGGGCAAGAGACCGACACCGCATTGATCGCCGCTACTGCCTTCGAACTCGGCGTGCTCTGCGCCAGCACGATCTGGTGACCAAAGAACACGAGGCACGCCGTAGCCAATAAAGTCTTCATGGTTTTCTCCTCCGCTTTCTTTCGTTCGCCCGCTGCCGCGCCGGCGCCCAGGCGAGAAGGTTTCGTTTCGGCCGCCGTCGAACCTGCCCTTCCTGGCGCGCTCGGCGGCGGAGGACGAGGTCGCGTCGCGAGCGCAGGAGACCGTGGGCGGCGTCGCGGGGGCTCCGGGCATCGCCATGCGGCATTGCCCGGGTGCCACCCGATCGGATGCAAAAGGGGCCGGGGGATCGCTCCCCCGGCCCCGCGAGGCACGGTCTGCATGATCCCGCTCCTTGAACGCCGGCGAAGTTAGCTGACGGGTTCGGGCCCAAAGAGCGTTTGGCCGCTTGGCCCGTCCGGGTCTGCTCGGCAGCCCCGGATTCACCCCGGATGACTGGGTCCTCCGCTCCCCTGCGGGGATTAGGCGCTATGTCACGCTATCTCGACTCTACGCTCGACAGCTCCATTCCCCTCACGGCTCCACATTCCGCGGGTAGGGGGAACCAAGAAGCGTTCCAGAGCCGGGTCGCCGTAGGAGCGGGGAAAAATCGAGAGCGCGGAGCCTCGCACGCTACTTTCCCAACGCCGTCCGTTCACGGTTGTCCGTTCTCTTCACCAGCTCGAGGCCGTGCTCGCGGCGCCGCAGCGGTTCGCGCGAGCCGCTGCACGCCACCGGCGGCGGCCCCTGGCTAGCCTGCTAGCGGATCCATGCCGGGTCCGTACGTACGGACTCGGCCGCGCTTCCGGGCATCGTCGGATGAGGCCGCCTCGCCACGCGAGTGAGCATTCATAGATGACCAGGACTCCTCGGCGCGGCGGGAGGGCCAGTCGAGGATCAGGTCCACCAGGGAGAAGAACGGAAGCGTCAGAGCCGCCAGGAAGTCGTCCATGCCCGGCGATGGTGTGCAACGGGCGTGCCGACTACCGTGGGGAAGCATCCACGCCTCAGAGACGGCAACTACTGCCGCTGGCCGCATTCCTGACGCTGCGGCTGCGCCGCACAAGGTGCAGCGCCGCCACTGCGGCCGGTCCGGCGATCGCGGCTCCGCGCGGCGTCCCGAAACCGTCAGACCGTGAGGTCGCGCTCGAGCAGAGCTCGGTGAGGGGCGGACACGCCTTCCTCAACGCCGCCGGCCCGGAGCCGACAGGAAGTCCGGCATGTCGGTGCTCGGCCGCATCGACCAGCGCGGCGCCCGCTTGTCGAGGAAGGCGCGCACGCCCTCCCGGGCGTCGGGCTGCGTGCCCGTCCACCAGAAGGCCCGTGCGTCGAGGTCGTCGGCGCGGACGAGATCGAGCTCTGCCTGCATGTGCCAGAGCATCCACTTGGTGATCGCCACCGAGACCGGCGCGGTCTCCCGGGCGATCTCCGACGCCAGGGCGCGAGCCGTGGCCAGCAGCTCGGCGTCCGCGACCACCCGGCTCACGAGACCCCACTCCAGCGCCTCCCGCGCCGAGAGGATGCGTCCCGTCAGGAGGAGCTCCGCGGCGCGCGCCATGCCGACGAGGCGCGGCAGCGTCCAGGTGCTGAGCGCCTCCGGCACGACGCCGCGGCGGACGAAGACGAAGCCGATCCTCGCGCTCTCGGCCGCGATCCGGATGTCCCACTGCATGGGAAGCGTCGCGCCGACGCCGACGGCGGCGCCGTTGATGGCGGCGATGATCGGCTTGCGCACGTCCCAGGCGGCCACCGCGCGCCGCGGCTTCCGCCACGGCTGGTCCGCCGGCGTGCCGCCGCGCTCATACTCTTCCTCGGCCGTGCGGTCGAACGTCCCGCCGCCGCGTGCCAGGTCGGCGCCCGCGCAGAAGCCCCCGCCCGCGCCCGTCACGACGATCGCCCGCACCGCGTCGTCGGCATCGCAGGCCGCGAACGCCTCGTGCAGCTCGCGCGCCATGGTGGGCGTGTAGGCGTTCAGCCGCTCGGGGCGGTTGAGGGTGATCACGGCGACGCCGTCGCTGACGTCGAGGAGGATCTCGGAATAGACTTCGGTGATGGTCTCGTCTGCTGGCATGCGGGGGAGGCTACGCTTCGCCGCCCCGCGCTGGCAAGGCGTGGCCGCTTCCGTGCCTTGCCCGGCCGCCGACGCGCCGCTATCAGAGACGTCCTGATCCCGGCGCGACTCCTCGGTCTCTTCCTCATCCTCGTCGGCGGCGGCGTCGGCCTGCCCATCCCCGAGGACCTGACGCTGCTCGGCGCCGGCGTGCTCGCGAATCGGCGTATCCTGCGCTTGCGCGACGTGATCGCCGTCGGCTTCGCCGGGGTGGTGACGGCCGACTGGATCATCTACCTCGCCGGGCGCCGATACGGGCCGGGCTTCGTCACGCATCCCTGGCTCGCCCGACTGTTCGGCGCGGCACGGATGGACGCCGTCCGTCACGCGGTCGAGCGGCACGGGGCGCGCGCCGTCTTCTTCGCGCGTTTCATGCTCGGGTTCCGCATCGCGACCTTCCTCGCCGCCGGCACGTTCGGGGTCTCCGCGCCGCGCTTCGCCGTTGCCGAGGCGGCGGGCGCGGCGATCTTCGTGCCGGCGATGGCGACGCTCGGCTTCCTCTTCTCCGACCGCGCCGAGCGCGTGGCGCGCAACGTCGGCGTCGTGCAGCACTGGCTCCTGCTCGCCGGCCTCGTGGGCCTCGGACTCTACCTCGCGCTCCGCGCCTGGGCCCTCCGTAGCGGCCTCGGGGCGGACGATCCGATCACGCGCGCAGGGCGGCCCCCAGATGAGGCAGCACCGCCGCCCAGTCCGCGACCACCCCGAGATCGGCTGCCTTGAAAATCGGGGCCTTCGGGTTCGTGTTCACCGCCACGATGGTGGCCGCGCGGCGGAGCCCGACGAGATGCTCCATGGCGCCGCTCACGCCGAGCGCCACGTAGAGCCGCGGCGCGATGGCGCGGCCGGTGAGGCCCACCTGGTGCTGCTTCGGCAACCAGCCCGCGTCGGTGACCTCGCGGGTGGCCCCGATCGCCGCGCCGAGCCGCTCGGCGACCTGCCTGATGGCCGGCAGCGCCTCGGGGCCGCCGATGCCCTTCCCCACCCCCAGGACGACGGCCGCGGAGTCGAGCGCGGCCGCGGCGTCGGGGAGGAGCTCCCGACGTACCACCTCCACCCGTGGTGCGTGGGCCGGCACGGGAATCTTCTCCACGACGGCGCGCCGGCTCGCGTCTGGCTCGGCAGGCCTCAGCATCCCCGGCCGCACGGTCGCCATCTCGGGCCGCGTACGCGACAGGATGGGAGCCACGATGGTGCCGCCGAACGCCGGTTTGTGCTGCCGGACGCGGCCCTCGGCGTCGAGGTCGAGATCGATCGCATCGCCCGTGAGCCCGAGGCCGAGGCGTGCGGCAACGCGGGGGGCAAGGTCTCGCCCGAGCGCGGTCGAGCCGAGCAGCACGAGGCGCGGCGCGCGCGCACGGATGGCCTCAGCCAGCACCGCGGCGTGCGCGTCCGTCGTGTAGGAGTCGAGCCCGGGCCCCTCGGCGACGAGCACCCGGTCGGCGCCGGCGGCGGCGAGCGCCGGTGCCTCGGCGGCACTGCGGCCGATCACCAGCGCCTCGACGGGCCCCCCGAGCTCCACCGCCAGCACGGCCGCCTTGGCGAGCAGCTCCGCCGTGACCGGACGAACGCCCCGCGGGCCGAACTCGGCCACGACCCACACCGCCGCCGCCGCGGCGGGTGTCCGCACGGGCAGCCGCTGTCGCTTCTCCCGCGCGCCATCGAAGACCCCGAGCCCGCGCAGGCGCTCGCCGAGAGCCCGCGCGAGCGCCTCGGGCGAGTCGCCGGCCAGCACCTCTCCCCGCCGTGCCACCTCGACGTGCTCGATCGTCGCCACCTCGGTCGGCGAGCCCGCGAGACCGACGGCGCCCGGGGCGAGCCCGAGGTCGGCCACGCCCAGGGTGGCGATCGGCTTCGTGGCCGCGGCCTGGCGCTCGGTCTTGGTCGGGAAGCGCTCCTCGGCCAGGTCTTCGGCCGCCGTGACGACGGCCGGCAGCGGCCCCGCGAGCGTCTCGAAGCCGTCGTCGGCCTCCCGCTCGGCGGTGAACCGGCGGGTGGTAGGGTCGACGCTCAGGCGGCGCGCGGCGGTCACCTGCGGCCAGCCGAGCAGTTCGGCCACCTCCGGGCCCACCTGGCCCGTCTCGGCATCGACGCTGGCGCGCCCGAGGAGCACGACGTCGGGCTCCTCGCGCCGGACCACCGCCGCCAGCGCCCGAGCGGTGGCGAGCGTGTCGGAGCCCGCGAGCAGAGGGTCGAGCAGGTGAATCGCTCGGTCGGCACCGAGCGCGAGACAGTGCACGAGGCCTTCGCGCGCCGCGGGCGGCCCCATGGTGAGCGCCACCACCTCGCCGCCGTGCGTCTGGCGGAGCGCCGCGGCGGCGCCGAGCGCCCGCACGTCGAACGAGCTCACCTCTCCCGGCACTCCCTCCCGCACCAGCCGCCGCGTCTCGGGATCGAAGCGGAGGGCCGAGAGGACGGGCACGTACTTGACGCAGACGACGATCCGCATGGGCCCGCCTTTCACCACATCTTGCCCGGATTGAGAATGCCGCCCGGATCGAAGACATCCTTGATCGCCCGCATGAGCTCGAGCGCCTCACCGTGCTCGCGCGCGGCGTAGCGGCGGTTGCCGATTCCCATGCCGTGCTCGCCGGAGCACGACCCGCCCAGGCCGAGCGCCGCCTCGACCAGCGCGTCGCGCACGCCCTCCGCCGCCGCCCGCTCCGCCTCGGTGACGCGGACGAGGACGTGGATGATGCCGATGCCCACGTGCCCGAAGACGTGGGCCTCGAGACCCCGCGCAGCGGCGGTCGCCGCTGCGCGCCCGACGAGCTCCGGCAGCGCGCCGATCGGGATGGCCAGGTCCGCGCGGACGGTCGCCGCGCCCGGGCTCAGCGCCTCGATCGCGCGCGTCACCTGCTCTCGGATGGCCCAGGGGTTGCCGCCTGGGAGCGCGAGCGCCGCCCCCCCGGCATCGACCATCACCTCCTCCGCCGCGGCCCAGGTCTCGCCGACGCCCGCCTCGCTGCCGTGCACCTCGACCAGCAGGCAAGGCGTCTCGGCAAGCCCGAACCCGCCGAGGCGGTTCAGCGCGCGCACCGTGCGCTCGTCGAGAAACTCGACCGCGGCGACATCGATGCCGAAGCAGATCAGGTCCGCGGTCGCCCGGGCGGCGGCCCGCGCGTCCGGGAAGCCGAACCCACCATGGCGACGGGCGGCGGGTAGGCCGGCCAGCGCGAGCGTCAGCTCGGTGGCGATCGCCAGCGTTCCCTCGGAGCCGACGAGAAGGCCGAGTAAGTGATAACCCGAAGCACTCTTGCGGCAGCGGTTGCCGAGGCGCAGGACCCGTCCCGTGCCGCTGACCACCGTCGCCGCCCGCACGTGGTCCCGCGTCCCACCGTACCTGACCGAGTAAATGCCGCTCGCGTTGTTGGCGACCATGCCGCCGATGGTGGCGAGCTCCGCACTCCCGCCCGGCGACGGCGGGAAGAAGAGGCCATGCGGGCGGAGCCGGCGGTTGAGCGCCGCGTAGACGACGCCTGGCTGCACGTCCACCTGGAGGTCCGCCGGACGCACGGAAACGACTTCCACCATGCGCGCGCAGTCGAGCACGATGCCGCCGCGGACCGGGATGGGGTTTCCCTCTAGGCTCGAGCCGGCGCCGCGCGCCGTCAGCGGGACGGCGCGCTCGTACGCCAGGCGGACGACGGCGGCGACCTCGTCGGTCGAGAGCGGCCAGACGACCACGTCGGGCCGCGCGCCCGGTAGCGACGAGGCGTCGCGCGACGCGGCCTCGAGATCGGCGGGGCGGGTCGAGCATCGCCCCGGAAGAAGCTCCTCGAGCGCGCGGAGCACGGCGGGGTCGGTGCCGGGCGCCATCCGTCCCCCGGCTTACCGCCTGTAACGCCGGGGGAACAAGTGCTCGTTTCAGAAGTGGAACTCGACGACGAAACGCAGCACGTCGGCGGTGCCTTTGAACGGGCCGCGCTTCTCCTCGTCGTAGACCGCCCAGGCCGTCCAGCCGCGGCGCGGCCGGCCGAGGAGGTCAAGGGCGACGATCCGATCCCGGTTGACGGGCTCGACGAAGCGCGGCGGGTCGGTGTCGATGTCCTCCGCATAGCCGTCGGGGATGCTGATCCTGTGGGGGAGCAGCGATACCGCGCCGGGCCGCGGCGGGGGCGCGGCGGTGAGCGGAGGCACGCTCGCAGGCTGCTCGCGCGTCGCTTCGGCCGCCGCAACGCCGAACGCCATGGCGCTCATGATTGGCAGGACCAGCTGAGCCTCGTTCTCGGCGAGGGCGATCGGCGCGATCAGCGCCTGCGCCGTCAGCAGCGCCGCGAAGGCGTTGCGCGCTGCGGGATAGCGGTGCGCGGGGCTCATAAAAGCAAGTGGCGTACCGCGTAGGACAGCTTCGCGCGCGTCGGCCGAATTGCAGCGGCGTCGCATCGTGCAGCGCCACGGCGCCGCCGTGGTGTGCGCGAATCGCCGCCACGGAGCAAGCGGCCGCCGCGTCGCGAGCGAGAGAGCTCGCTACGGCGTCGTCCCGGCCGGACAAGCTCACACCGCGGTCTTCAACCGGCCGCTCGCGCGGAGCGTCGCGGTCGACGGCAGCAGCACGGTGAAAGTGCTGCCCACTCCGACCGTGGACGAGAGCTCGACGCGCCCGCCGATCGCGTCGAGCATCTCCCGGACGAGCGAAAGCCCGAGACCGACGCCCGGCGTGTGCATGAGGCGCGCCGTAGAGTTTCCGATCCTCCCGAGCATCTGCTGCATCGACGGCGGCGCAGCCGATGCCTCACGCTTGAGCAGATGGAGGTTGGTCTGGATCACGGTGAGCGGGTTGCGCAGCTCGTGCGAGACGAGGCCGAGGAAGTTGCTCTTGACCCGGCTCGCAGCCTCGGCGTGGTCACGCGCGACACGCGCGGTGTCGAGTGCGGTCTGGAGGTCGCGCTTCCGCGCGGCGATCTCTTCGGCCAGGGCCTGCAGGTCACGGAGCTGGCTCGCGAGCGCGTGCTGCAGGACGTCCCGCGCCCGCTTCATCGTGACCAGGTTGGCCACCCGCGCGCGGAGCTCCTCGGCGGAAAACGGCTTCGTGACGTAGTCCTGTGCGCCCTCGCGGAGCAGCTCGACGCGCAGCGCGTCATCCCCCTTGGCGGTGAGCACGACGATGGGCATCTCGTCGAGCTCCGAGCGGGCTCGGATCTCGCGCACCAGGGTTTCCCCGCTCATCTCCGGCATCATCACGTCGCTCAGCACCAGGTCCGGCCGGAGCTCGAGCACCTTCTCGAGCCCCTCCCTGCCGTCGAACGCCGATTCGACCCGGTACCGATCCGCCAGCGTCTCGCAGATGAAGGCGTTCATCTCCGGATGATCCTCGACGACGACGATCAGGGCACGCCCCTCCTTTCCCGCAGCCATGGGCCGGGCAGCGGTCCGGCTGCGCAGTGCCTCGATCGAGTGACGCGCCGCCTCCGTGACGACCGCCTCCTCGGCAGCCATCGCGACGACGTGCGCTCCTTCGGGCGCTTGCCGCGGAACCTCGGCTCGCAGGAGTGCGCCACCCTCCGGCGCATCCCCGACGGCGAGCGCTCCGCCGTGGAGCTGGGTGAAATCACCCGCGATGGCGAGCTCTTCGTCGGCTCGCCGGAGCTGCCGGGTCGCGTCGTCCAGCTCGCGTGCTCGCAGGTAGATCTCGGACTCCATCTGCTCCGCGCGGCTCCGGAGCTCTTCGATGAGCTTCGTCTGCTCCGTCCCCTGCTGCTTGAGGCGGACGAATTCCGTCACGTCTTCGACCCGATGGATGACGTACGGCATGCGAACGCGCCGCCCTCGGACTCGGGCCGGCGAATGTCGTACTTCTGGACCGGCATGGTGTCCGGGACGCGATTCGCGAACACCCGGTCGAGCGAGGCTCTCAGGTTTCGGACCCCGGTGGCGTGCGGGTCGTCGGGGTTGTCCGGGAAGACGTCGAAGAGACCCCGGCCGAGGACTCTCGCGCTTCGTCATCGTGGCGCGCAGATACGCATCGCTGGCCGCCACGATCTTCAGGTCCGCGCTCAGCACGAGATAGAGCCCGGGCGCCGACTCGAACAGCACCCGGAAGTCCGGGGCGCACGGAGGTGTCGATGAACCCGCGGCGCCGCCCATCCGCTCTGCCATCCGGGCGACGAACCTAACACGCCCAATTGCTACGGGCCAAGGTTGTGGCTCAAGCCCGAGGATCAGGGCGACGGCGCGTTATCCGCCGAGGCGATGGCGCAGCTCCCGGACCTCGTCCTCCAGCTCCTGCGTGCGGCGCGTCAGCCGCATGAGGTACACGAAGATGCCGATCCAGACGGCGGTGTAGGCCGCAAACAGGTAGGGCAAGAACCTCACGCCACCTCCCCCCGGCGGGCGTCGAGCTCGCGTCTGAGCGCCGCCACCTCCTCCTCGAGCCGGGCCCCCCGGACCCGCAGGTCGACGAACCACGCTGCCAGGAGGATGAGCGCCAGGGCCGACACGAGGAGCCCGACCCGCATCCAGGGGTCGACGAGCCCGCTCCCGCCCTCTGCCCGGGTGAGCACCGCGGGGTGGATACCGCGCAGGAGCCGCACCGAGACCATGATCAGCGGGATGTCGAGCACGCCGACGATGCCGAGCACGGCCGCGTAGCGGGCGAGCGCCGCATCGCCGCCGCCGAACGCGCGCAGCATCAGGTAGCTCGCGTAGATGGCCCACAGGACCACCGTCATCGTGAGCCGCGGGTCCCAGGTCCACCACACCCCCCAGATCGGCCGCGCCCAGATCGGCCCTGTGACGAGCACCAGGGTGCAGAAGAGGACGCCGACCTCCGCCGCCGCGTACGCCAGCCGGTCGGCCGCGGGTGAGCCGTTCCAGAGGTAGACCACGCTCGCCGCGGCGACCAGGAAGAAGCCGAGGAACGCCACCCACGCCGAGGAGACGTGGAAGTAGAAGATGCGCTGCACGATGCCCATGTCGGCCTCCGTCGGCACGACGAGGAAGACGATGGCGAGGGCGGCGAGCATCACGAGGCCGGTGAGCGGCGGGAGCAGGCGTCGCATGTCAGTCCCGCACAACATACGCGAAGAGGAGCCAGCCGGCCACTGCGAAGATCACGTCGAAGGCGGCAAGCACGCCGAGCCCGCCGCTCGCCCCGGCGAGCCCGCCGACGAGCACCGCGCGGGTGGCCTGCACGGCGCCGATCAGGAGCGGCACGAGGAGTGGCAGGAGCAGGAGCGGCAGCATCACCTCGC
>Ga0209056_10005906_pt1 | contig 12717 bp, 10 predicted proteins | sample GraSoiAngelo_114_FD_185876 | JGI IMG/M metagenome (GOLD analysis project Ga0209056, IMG submission 185876) | Grasslands soil microbial communities from the Angelo Coastal Reserve, California, USA - 14_0903_13_40cm (SPAdes) (version 2) | ecosystem: Environmental > Terrestrial > Soil > Grasslands... | reverse complement strand
CATCGCCTTCAATCATCAGCACGCCAAAGATTTCGTAGTCGATGTGCCGCTTGATGAGAGCTGCCGTCCGCGCCAGGACCTCGTCCAAATCCAGCGAGGCGTTCACTTCTTCGCCGATTTCCGCCAGAGTGGACAGGACTTCGGCAGGGATCTCCGCTCCACCGCTCAACGCAGTTACCGTCGCATGTTCATTCGTATGATTCATGAAGTCTAACTATTATAGCAGGCCGTGAAGAGGGAGCGCCGTGCGCCGGAGTCGAAATCAATCCTCGGCTGGTTTTTTCTTCAACCCCGGCCCAAGCAGCAACACCCCAACATACGGCAAATTCCTGTATCGTTCGGCGTAATCCAGCCCGTAGCCGACCACAAACTCATTGGGGATGGAAAATCCCACATAGTCCGCACGCACCGCAGCAATCCGCCGTTCCGGTTTGTCCAGCAGCACCGCCACGCGAAGGTGCTTCGGCTTGCGCTGTTGGAACAGCCGCAGCAAATACTGCAGCGTCATCCCCGTGTCCAGGATGTCCTCGACAACGATCACCGTTTTCCCCTCGATACTGGAGTCCAAGTCTCGTGTCAACCGCACTTGCCCCGACGAGTGTGTCTTTTGCCCATAACTCGACACGGCAATGAAGTCAAAAGAAACTTCCCCAGGAATATTTCTCGCCAGGTCGGTCAAGAAAAAAACTCCGCCTTTCAGAACGCTCACCAGGTGTAGCGGCTCGCCAGGAAAATCCTTTCGGATTTCCTGAGCCAGCGCTTGAATGCGCCTTTGGATCCGTCCGCCGGTAATCAGCACGCGGACGCGCTCCCGCTGCGCTTTGTCATTTTTCTGTCCGGCCTTTTGGCGTTTCGTCATGCTTTTCCTCGATCGCGGCACCGAGACTCTAGCGCACGCGTGTCCGCCGGGCAAGGCGCACTTGTAACGCTCCGTTCTCCGATCGTTCATACCTCCTCAATCTGCGTTCTTTAGTCTCGGGCAACGATTTAGTTCGGTGTTTGGAAATCATTCTTGGTGCTGACGTGCATTGAATTTATTGCTTTGCGCGCGCCAAAGTTTTCCACAGGATTGTGCTTCAAAATCGGTAATTCCTGTGGTAGAAAATAGCCACAAATTTGGATGTCAGGTGCTGTCGAGAGTGGGCGCTTGCCGCCACTGCAATCTGTTTTCTAAATGAGGAAGCCCTTCATGCCACCCCGGAGGGTTCGGCTCAGCGCCTAAGTGTGCGAATCATCGGTTATGAAGAAAACGGAGAACCTCAATGAAAACGAACGGGATGGGAACCTCCATCGTAACGTTGTTCCTTGCGTCCTTGTCCAGAACACTGCTTGTGCCGCGGGCCGCCTTTCGAGCAAATGAGAAGGCTTTCGCGAAGAGCAGAATCTGTTTGCCTGGAACATTCGTGGCGATGTTGGCGCTGTCCGCTTTGTTCTCGCTCGTATACCCCCATGGCGCGTTTGCGCAGGCGGTCGCTGGGCTGGGCGCAGTTGCAGGCACGGTTCGGGACGCCTCAGGCGCGGCAGTGCCCAACGCGACCGTACTTGTTTCCAATGATTCCAAGGGTGTCCGGCGCACGATGCAGACCACCGACGCCGGCGTGTTTGCCGCCCCCGCACTGGTCCCCGCAACAGGCTACAGCATCAGAGTTACCGGCCAGGGATTCGCCGATTGGGAAGTCAAGGATTTCCAGGTCCAAGTCGGCCAGGTCGTTGACTTCGCCGTTACCCTCCAGGTTTCCTCCGTCTCTGCCACCGTGGAAGTCGCGGCAGCGCCCCTCGTGGAAGACGCCAAGACCGACGTTTCGCAAGTGGTCAACTCCCAACAGATTCTCGATCTCCCGATCAACGGCCGCCGCGTGGACTCGTTCGCATTATTGACACCGGCCGTTGTGCCGGACGGTAACTTTGGCTTGCTCAGCTTTCGCGGTATCGCGGGTCACAATGCCTTTCTTACGGATGGAAACGATACAACCAACCAGTACTACAACGAGAACGCTGGGCGCACCCGTATTCAAAGCCAGATTTCGCAGGAAGCCGTGCAAGAGTTCCAGGTGGTTTCCAATAACTTCTCGGCGGAATACGGCAATGCCATGGGCGGGGTAATCAACACGGTCACCAAGAGCGGTACAAACGATCTGCACGGCACGGCCTACTGGTTCTTTCGGAACCGTACTTTGAATGCTCACGACCGTTACGCAAACTTCCTAGTGGGAGGTCAAATTGTGCCGCTTAATCCACAGGATATACGGCATCAGGCTGGGGTCAGCCTCGGCGGTAGAATCATCAAGGACAAGTTGTTCTATTTCTTCAACTACGAAGCGACACGCCGGGATTTTCCTGCCATTGCCTCGGTAACCACGCCAAATTTATTTACAATCACCGGCACTGTCAATCAGACCACGAATCTTTGTCCGGGGACAACTGCGCCCCAGGCAACTGCGCCGCAATGCCAGGCAGCGATAGATATGCTTAACACGCGCAACTCTGGGACGGTTTCGCGCACCGTTACGCAAGACCTAGGGTTTGGCAAAATCGACTACCATCTGTCTGACAGGAATAGCCTAAGTTTTAGCCTTAGCGGGCTGCGCTGGATCTCCCCTCACGGCATACAAGCGACGGGAATCGTGTTCAACACTGGAAATGCAATTGGGAACAATGCCGACTCCACGGTTCGCAACGCCTATGGGCGCGCTCAGTGGACTAGCATCATTTCGGCTAACCTTCTCAACGAAGCACGGTTTGGCTGGTTCAAGGACCGTCTTTTCGATCCAGCCAGTGACGACTTCTTGTTCCCCGGACTTGGAAGGGCCACCCTGACCATCAACAGCACCACTAACCTAGGCGTCGCCGAGAACTATCCCCGCTTGAATCCGAGTGAGACGCGCTTTTCTTTCGCCGACAACCTGGGCTGGACCAAGGGCGCGCATACCATGAAGTTCGGTATTGACATCGCGCATACGGAGGACTTTCAGAGGCAGCTCATCAGGCAATTTGGAGCCTATTCCTACTCCTCGCTGAACGCGTTTGCCTTGGACTTCAGTGGCAACACTTCGGGCGCCAAAAACTGGACTACCTACTCGCAGCGTTTCGGAAATCCTCAGGTCGACGTCAATCTGGTAACGTATGGCTTCTATGGGCAGGACCAGTACCGCTTCAACTCCCGGCTACTGTTGAGTCTTGGCTTGCGCTACGATTATTCCGCAATTCCACAGCCGACCATCGTAAATGCAGACTACCCCCAAACCGGCGTGATTCACTCCACCAAAGACAACTTCGCCCCTCGCGCCGGGCTTTCCTATGTTCTTACGAATGATCGTAAGACCCTCTTGCGGGCCGGATATGGCATCTTTTTTGCGCGGTATCAAACCGGTTTGATCAACACTTTGTTTTTGAACAACAACGTGTATCAGCAATTGATCACCTACAATAGGTCCAATGCCGCCCAACTCGCCGCTGGGCCGGTCTACCCTAATAATCTGCCGTCTACATCTTTTACGCCGCCTCCCGGAACCGTGGATATTGTTTTCGCAAGCCCCAATCTGCGAAATCCGTACACCTATCAGGCCAATCTTGGGGTCGAGCGCGAACTCACCTCGACTCTGAGCCTCAACGTTTCCTATCTGTGGAGCCGTGGCGTGCGCCTATACGGAGTTTGGGATCGCAACGTTGGACCTCTGGGGCCTCCGATCACCTATACTCTTCAGGATGCTTCGGGCAATCCGGCTGGCACCTACACGACGCCAACGTATCGCACACCGCGGCCGGATCCCAGATACCGTCGGATTTCTCAAATCGATAACCCTGGCATGAGCTACTACGATGGGTTGGCCGTGCAAGTCAACAAGCGCTTCTCCAAAGGATTCCAGGCGTCGGCCTCCTACACCTGGTCCCATGCCATCGACTTCAATCAAAGCAGCGCCGATAACAACATTTTCTTTGGTTCCACGCCAACGAGCTATGCAAACGGCGACTTCCGGTCTGAAAAGGGCTCCGCTGCGAGCGATATCCGTCACCGGTTCGTAGTCAGTTCTATCTGGACTCCGAAATTTTCGAAGAGCACCAATGCGTGGGCCCGCTACCTGGTGAACAATTGGGAGCTCAGCCAGGTCACGACGCTGCAGTCGGCAAGGCCGGTCAACTCTACGACCCTCGTCGGCGGCAACGCGTTTACGGGAGCTCTCGTCGCGGGATCGCTAAACGGGCTGGGCGGTGGATTCAGTCGCGTTCCTTTCCAGCCGGTTGACAATCTGGATCTCGATCGGATCTACCGTGTGGATGCCCGCCTCGTCAAAAAGCTTCCCTTCACGGAGCGCGTTACAGGTTATCTGCAGTTCGAGGCATTCAACGTGTTCAACACGCCATACGACACCAGCCGCCGGACGGACGAGTACAGCTTGACCTCCGGAACCACCAATCTCGGCTTGATCGGTTCTTACGGAACTGGCAGTTCGACGGCCACCAGCCCGGATGGTACCAATGCGCGGCGCGCTCAGTTAGCTCTGCGAATCGTGTTCTAGTCGAAATGCTGCCAGGTCCCACAGACTTCAAAGCTTGAAGCGCAAGAGGCCGGACCAGGTTCGCGCCCGGCCTTTTCGTTTTTGTTCCATCGCCCGCGTCCGGCTGCAGCTTAATCCCACCTGCGGCCGTTCAACCCTCAATTTCGACCATTCACTGCAAATCACTTAGCCAAACCCTACTTCCATGCTATCCTTCCCCGTGATCGTCGCTCTACACTCTCGTCGGCCTGTCTTCTCCATTCCTCTTCCGCTCCTGAATCCCGTTCTCCGTATGCTCTTCCAAGTTCCGTATGCCGTAATCCCTGTGTTTGCCATTCTTACGAAAACTGCCGGGGGTGTGGGGGCATGCTTCCCATTTTGGAAAACCTTGCGGTCTCGGCGACGAGAAGTCGCTTTTTCATTCAAGTTCTTTCTTTTCACACTTTTGCGCACTCTTTTGCACTCACCAAGAACTCAACTCGTTTGTTTTCAAACGATTCCGCACTCTTTACGCAAAAACACCCGGGGGTGGGGTACCCTTGCACTTGGTTCAATGTGGGCGAGAGTCCCCCGCATCCAAGGTAGAATGATGCTATGGCTGTGAGACTCATCGCGCTCGATATAGACGGCACCCTGCTGGATAGCCGCTGGCAGCTTCCGGAGGCCAACCGCCAAGCTATCGCCGAAGCGACGCGCCGCGGCATCGAGGTGGCCCTGGTCACCGGTCGGCGCTATGACTTCGCTATGCCGGTGGCCCGTAAGCTGGATTCTCCCCTGACCATGATCGTGAACAACGGCGCGCTCATCCGCTCAAAAGAAGGCCGCACGCATCTGCGGCATCTCTTGCCGAAAAGCATTGCGCGCCAAGTTTTGGAGCTGACCAAGCCGTGGCGGGAAGGCGCGGCCGTAATTTTCGACCGGCCGCTTGAAAACCAGCTTATGCTGGAAGTCCTGGACCCGGACGATTCCATGCGTTACGCCTACTATTCGCGAAACATGGAATTCATCGGCATCGCGAAACCGCTGGAAACCTGCCTGACCGAAGACCCCATCCAAGTGATGCTCTCCGGCAAAGTCGCGCCGATGCGGGAGGCCGAGTCTGCTCTGCGCGGTACACCTTTCGCGGAAAATTTCGCGCTTGCCGTGACCAGCTACGAGAGCAAAGACTTCGCCATGATCGATGTGATCAATCCGGTGTGCTCGAAGGGATCGTCGCTCGCAGAATGGGCCGCTCTGCGCGGATTCGCTCGCGAAGAAGTGATGGCCATTGGAGACAATCACAACGACCTGGAGATGCTCTCATTCGCAGGCATTCCGGTCGTGATGGGGAACGGCGTTCCAGCCTTAAAAGCGTACGGCTGGCACGAAACCGGCACGAACGACGAAAACGGAGTAGCTTTGGCCATCGAACAATTTGCTTTGCGGGAGGCTGCACCTTGCCTCTGAAGCACGCCTTTTGTGTCCCGCATGGTGTTATGGGACGCGCGACACTCTTGCTCATACTCGGCGTGCTTGCTGCTCCGTCGCTGCGCGCAGAATACATTGTGCTTCGCACCGGGCTGCGCCTGCACGTCACGGGCTACCAGCTCGTGGGAGACAAGTATCGTCTGCAAATGACCGGAGGCAAGCTGGAGGTTTCCGCCGCGGACGTTGCGGCGATCGAGCCGGAAGATGTTTTTACACCATTGCCCGCCGCTGCCACACCAACTGCCGCGCAGCCGCTTTACCGCGATTTGGTGGAAGCCGCCGCGAAGCGCTACAACGTGGATGCCGATCTGATCACCAGCGTCATCGCCGTCGAGTCCAATTTTGATCCCAAAGCCGTGTCGCGCAAGAATGCCCGAGGACTGATGCAGCTCCTGCCGGAAACGGCGGCGCAACTCGGCGTAAAAAATATCGACGACCCCGCGGAAAACATCGATGCGGGCACGCGCTACCTGCGGGACTTGCTGCAGAAGTACAACAACGATGTGGCGCTGGCGCTCGCGGCCTACAACGCGGGAACCGAAAAGGTCCAGCTTTACGGCCGCGTCCCGCCCTTTGCGGAAACGATTTCCTACGTGAAGCGCGTCAAGCGCGGCTACGAAAAAAGCAAATCGCAAGCTCCCGCCAAGGCGCCCGCTCCGCCCGGGCCAGTCGCTGCGGCTACGCCGCCTCGCACATCTCAATCTCAGTAAGAACTATTGTTGCTGCGGATTCTGGGGAGGCGGCTGAGGATTTTGCGGCGGATTCTGTGGTGTATTTGTTGGGTTCTGACCGGGTTGGCCGAGAGGCTGGCCCAATCCCGTTCCCGTCTGCAGACCTGGTTGGCCCACCCCGAAAGTGTCTTTCGAGGGATCCCAAATGAATTCGAAGAGCCGGTAATTTTTCGACTTGTCGTAGACGATGATGGATGATTTGTTGATCTTGCCTCCTACTCCAATAATGTTGCCGCCCATGATTGTCGGCGTGTCGCCCGTGGGAATCGGAGCATCGCCCTGGTCGGCGCTTACGGGATTTCCGGTTGTCGCGGGGGGATTTGTGCCGGAAGTCGAGCCACCAGGCTGCGTCCCACTCGGACCGGGCTGGCCGTTTGCGAGCGGCAGGCTAGTTCCACCGCCCTGACCAGTTGTACTCGCTGGCGTCTGCGTTCCGGATCCGCTCAAAGCATTTGCGGCCGTGCCCGTCCCGCCAGCTTGCGGAAGCTGGAGATTTGGGCGAGGTTTCAGGCTTCCAATCAACTGGCCGGCTGCGCCAACGTAGATTAGGCGCCACGAACCGTCTTCCTTGTTCATGGGATCTTTGTAGGCTTGGCGCATGAAGCGAAGCGAACCAATTTTTGGTTTGGTGAGATCGTCGAAGGAAGTCGGAAAGTGCCCCATCTTGCGGTAGTAAAGTTTTATGCCGCGCGTGTATTGCTTTCCGCGCCAAATCATCTCTTTCTCTTTTTCACGGCGGCCCTCGGTAAGAATGTTCGGTGCAACGGCCATCGTGGAAAGGACCAAGAGCGTGGTGAGGAAAATCACGATGAGGAGAGCGTAGCCACGCTCGCCGCGCTTCCCTGTCGTTTTTTGGTTGGCGGTGCTCATGCTGATGGCGGCGCCGCCTGTTCTTCGAGAATGGCGGTGCCGCGAAGTCCCGTCGAAACCTCTTCGTATTCGAGATTAGCGTTGCCGATTCTTAGAATACGAAAACGGTTCAGCAAGACTTCGCCCTCTCCCACGATGTAAACGTCTTCGCCATCGGTGAAGAAAGCACGGCGTGACAGGCTGTTGGGAACGGTGCCGTATCCAAAAAACTTCACGGGTAGCGCAGAGACGGTCGGCGTAACTACGATTGGTGCCTGCGGTACACTCGGAACTACAGGAGGGTCCTTCTTGCTTTCCTTACGTTGTGTCGAAGGCGGAAGTTCACGACTGAAAGGGTTGCGGCCACTACCCTTGTATTCGGTCTTGCGAGCCCTTTCGACAGCATCATTGTGGAGCTGAGGATTATCCACTCCGATCGGCTGATAACTCTGGGGCGTGGGAATGGCATCGGCGGTCACAATCGGCTTGTCATGGTTAAAATAGACGAACCAGATGAAACCCGCGATCAGCAAAAGGAAGACGAGCACGACGAGCTGTTTCTTTTGCTTCATGCTCCCGTCCGGAAGTAGGTTTTGACGTGCAGCGCGACCTTAATTACATGCGTGGGGGTTTGAATCGCGTTCTGATTCGTGTTCTCGGGGGCAAGCGCCAGAGAGTCCACTGCGTAAAGGCTGGTGGAGCGCTGCAAGCCGTTGAGAAACCCAATCACGCTTTTATAATCGCCATCGACGGTTGCATCGATAGCAATTTCGGTCACCCCGCGGTTGGCAATGTCCGTCGGCTTGAAGGAAACACCATCGAGGCGGCTTCCGCTGTTCCTGGCGATCGAGCCGAGTTCCGATCGGACAGTGGAATAGCCTGAACTTGCGGGAAAGAGCGACTGTTCGAAGCGATCGCAATCTTTCTGAATGGCGGGAATGCTATCGCGGATGGACTGGGCACGCCGAATATCGGCCCGCAAGAGATCTTGCTGCGTGATTTCCTGGCCGCGATGTTGAGGCCCACGCGGGGCGGAGGAAAGTTGCCAACTGTAGGCCACCAGGGCGACATCCGCGAGGACAAGAAGAGTCGCGCCGCCGAGAATGATTCGCTTCCGCGCTGTGAAATCGCGCCGCATTAGCTCCTCGAATAAACCGTGGTTAACTGGACGACCCTTTGATCGCCGGTCTGGCTACCGGCTGAACCGGCCGAGCGAACATCAAGAATTTGCAGTTCCGTAAATACTTTCGAATCTTCGAGCGCGCGCTCAAACTTGAGCTCGGCATCGTCATTCGCGGCGCCCACAGTCAATTTCAGTGCGACGTGCCCACTCGCCTGGGTTGGCTCAATGCTGATGACGCGCACGCCGCCCGGCAGGGTGCGCTCCAGGTCCATGAACATCAGCGTCCAATTGAAGCTCCGCGCATCGAGAATGCGGTTGATGAAAGTGGCGCGGTCGTGTAAGTCGGCGACATCTTTCTGTTTGAAATAACGCTCCAAATCCTTACGCTGCGCTTCCAGCCTGGTCATTTCCTTGCTGGTTTTCTCGGTGCGGGCGCGGAACTCAGCATTGACTTTACGAGCGGTATACACGTGCCATCCCAGCCCGACAAAGGCAAGAGCAGCGAAAAAGGCCGTGAGGCCCGCCACGGCCAGGAAGCGGCGGTGAGTTTCCAGCGCCTTGGTCGCAATGTTGAGCCGAACTCTCATGTCCTCTTCTGTCTAACTCCGGAAACCGAATTTAGCCTCGCTGAAGCATCCAGCCGATTAGTCCTTCCAAATCGCGGTCTGCCAGCGGACGCGCGTCCTCTTTGACGAGCCCCTCCGAAATCGCAGAGCTCAGCAGCGAACGCACATCGCAACGGAATTCCTCCTCAAGGGGCTTGATGAATTCGGGAAGGCGGGAACCGAGCCCGGCAAGTCGAACGGATTTGATCGTCTCGTTCCAGGTGTCTTGATAATACGCCGCCACGGGGAAAATTTCTTCGAGAAGCATCTGCGGTGTGAGGTTGGGGCCGTGTGCCGGAAGCTCAGTGCAACGGTAGCCGCACAGGACATCGCGGCGCACGATTGCCGTTGTCAGAGAAGAACCCGAGACGCGCGCGAGGAGCGTCGGCTTCTCATCGTCTAGAAGGGAGAGCGCGGCGAGCGAAGAACTCAACACCACGCCTGGAACCAGCCCGATGCCCTCAACGAGCGATTCATACTCGCGGACGATGCGCAGACGGGCAAGCGCAGTGACAACATCAACGCCAGCTTCTCGTGCAGCCTGCCGCATGTAAGAAATGAGCGTCTCGTCGGCCTCAAAAGGCACGCTCTTCTTGAGCTTCCAGCGCAGCATCGGGACAGCTTCTTCCGCTGAGCGCGGGAATTCCTCAAAATGCTGCACGAAGACGCGAATGACGGTGTCGGGAAGGATCATGGCAACGTCTTCGTCGCGAGCGCGCAACCGGCCGCAGGCAGCTGCGACTGCGGCCTTAACGGCGGGGCTGTTGGCGATGTTGATTTCGACGGCCGAGGGAACCAGGGCTCCAGGGGGCAACGATTCGACAGCGTATCCGTCCAGCGAACCCGCGCGGCTCCAACGGGCCGCGGCCACGCGATTCGGAGAGACTTCGAGGGCTAACGAAACATTGGGCAAGGCATCGAGCCAGCGCGCCAGGTTGCGCGCCCACTGAAACTGGTAAATTCCCTGCCGGAATGTGGCGGCACTACTCAACGAAAGTCACCTTGTTAATCTCTTTCAGAGTGGTGATGCCCGCGCGAATCTTGGCCAATCCGCTTTCGCGCAACGCCGTCATGCCCTCTTCGCAGGCTACGCGTTTAATTTCTGAAGTTGGGCGGCGATCCACGATCATTTCCCGGATGCGGTCGGTCAGATCGAGCAATTCGCAAATCGCGGTGCGGCCGTGATAACCAGTCCCCGAGCACTCCAGGCATCCTGCGCCTTCGGCAAACGTGACGTCGCCCCATACAGCGGGATCGAGACCCGCTTCCTGCAATTCTTGATGAGAATACCTTTTGGGCTTCTTGCAGCTCTTGCAGATCACGCGAACCAGCCGCTGGGCCATGATGCAGTTGAGGGCAGAAACAAAGTTGTAAGGCTCGACGCCCATGTTGATGAAGCGGCCGATGACGTCGGTAACGTTGTTGGCATGGACAGTGGTGAAAACGAGGTGGCCGGTGAGCGCCGACTGGATGGCAATTTGGGCGGTTTCCTGGTCACGGATTTCGCCGACCATGATCTTGTCGGGATCGTGGCGCAGGATGGAACGCAAGCCGCGCGCAAAAGTGAGCCCCTTCTTTTCATTCACCGGAATCTGCGTGATGCCCCGCAGCTGGTACTCGACGGGATCTTCGATGGTGACGATTTTGTCTTCGTCGCTCTTGATCTCGTTGATGGCGGCATAGAGTGTGGTGGTTTTTCCGGAGCCCGTGGGACCTGTGACCAGGACCATGCCATAGGGTTCGCGGATGTAGCGGCGGAAGCGGCGAGTCTCTTCGTCGGAGAAACCAACAACGTCCAAAGTCAGGCTGGAGAATTTTTCTGAAAGCGTTTCCTTGTCAAGAACGCGGAGAACGGCGTCTTCCCCGTGACTGGCGGGCATGATGGAGACGCGCAAATCGATGTAGCGGCCTTTGTATTTCACACGGAAGCGGCCGTCCTGAGGGACGCGACGCTCGGCAATGTCCAAATCACTCAACACTTTGATGCGCGAGAGCACCGTGGAATGCCATTCCTTGGCAATTGGCTGCATGGCGTGCTGCAGCACCCCGTCGATGCGGTATTTGACGGCGACTTCCGTGTCGCGCGCTTCGATATGAACGTCACTGGCGCGGCGCTCGAGCGCGGTGAATATGATGGTTTCCACGAGGCGCACAACAGGGCTCGCGGTGCTATCGCGGGTCAAGCGGTCGCCGGAAATTGTCTCTTCGCTCTCGTCTTCTTCCTTGGAAGTCTGAAGAGTGAAAGCTTCGGTCGCTTGCTCGAGCACGCGCTGAGACTGCTCGGTGCGCTTCAGAATGTCGCCGATCTGGCGAGCAGTAGCAACGCGAATCAAGAGCTTCTTGCCGAGAAGGAGGGGCAGCTCGTCGCTCATCTGCACCTGGCCGGGATCGGCCGCGGCAATGGCCAGAACATTGTTCTGCACTTCCAGGGGCACGAAGTTGTAACGGAACATCAAGTCGGCCGGGATGGTACGAAACAGTTCCGCGTCAATGCGCTGCTCGCGGAGATCAATGAAGGCGAAGCGGTATCTTTCCGCGAGTTTACGCGCGAACTCGCGCTCTTGCTGTTCGTCGCCGGGAAGCCCGGGCGCTGGAGGCAGTTGTTCCGTAGTGGCCATAGATTCCTTACTTCGCCCCCGTCATGGAAAACGAGAAGATGGGCAGATACAGAGAAATCAGAATAAAAGCGACGATCAATCCCATAAAGATCAGCAAAATCGGCTCGATGAGGGAAACAAGGGTGGACAATCGCAGGCTGACTTCTTCCTCATAAAATTCCGCCACACTGTTCAGCATGGGGGCAAGCGCGCCGCTGGATTCTCCGACCTCGATCATGTCCAGCGCCAACTCCGGCATGGTGCCGCTGGAGGCCAGGGCGCCGTGCAAAGATTCCCCTTCGCGCACCATCTGGGTTGAGCGGCTGACGGTTGAGCGCAGCAGTTTGCTGGTGATGGCATCACTGGCAGTCTGGAGGCCGGCCACAAGAGGCGTGCCGCCGGTCAATAGCGTTGAGAGCGTGCGCGAAAACTGGGCGACCTGAAATTTGAGGAGCGTGTCGCCAATTACGGGAAGCCGAAATTTGAAGCGATCAAATGCAGCTCCACCTTCGTCCGTACGGGACCAAAGAAAAATGCCGGCGGCAGCCAGTGCTAGGGACGCCACGGCCCCTAGAAAAACAAAACGGTAATCCACCGTCAAGGCGATCAACAAACGCGTGGGGGCGGGGAGCTCCACGTTCAAATCATGGTAGAGCAGGGCAAACTTTGGAATCACGGCAGTAACCAAATACGTGACGATGATGACCGCCACGCAGATCAACAGTGTGGGGTAGACGAGCGAAGCGAGAATTTTTTTGCGGACGCCGGTGCTGACGCGCTGATAGGCGATGTAGTAGTCCAGGACTCCGGGCAAATTCCCGCTCTTCTCTCCGGCAAGAATTGCCGTGG
>Ga0209056_10005903_pt1 | contig 12720 bp, 9 predicted proteins | sample GraSoiAngelo_114_FD_185876 | JGI IMG/M metagenome (GOLD analysis project Ga0209056, IMG submission 185876) | Grasslands soil microbial communities from the Angelo Coastal Reserve, California, USA - 14_0903_13_40cm (SPAdes) (version 2) | ecosystem: Environmental > Terrestrial > Soil > Grasslands ... | reverse complement strand
AGCCTCGCGCAGTGCGGCGTCCCAGCGTTGCTCACAGAGCAACTGCTCGATATCAGCCAGGTAATTCGTGAGCATCCGCGAGCCGCAAGGGACAGCTCCTGCATGGGAGCGCCGCACCGGGTTACCACTGTGCGGTCCGCGCTCTTGAGCGTCTCGGTCTTGCATGAGCCATGTCCCCGGGAGTGTCGTCGAGCTTCAGTCGTAGTACTCCAGACCCAAGTGCGTGATCAGCTCCTCGCCCTTCACGTGTCGTAGTGTGTTCTTCAGCTTCATGGACTGAATAAACAGATCGTGCTCGGGATACAGCCCGGGTACGGTCATCGGTGATTTGAAATAGAAGCTGAGCCATTCTTGGATTCCCAGGCCGCGCAGCTCGTCACAGCGTTGAGCGAGGTCGAGAAACAACACGAGGTCGAGCACGATGGGCGCCGCCAGGATGGAATCGCGGCACAGGAAGTCTATCTTGATCTGCATCGGGTAACCGAGCCAACCGAAAATGTCGATGTTGTCCCAGCCCTCCTTGTTATCCCCGCGGGGCGGATAGTAGCTGATGCCGACCTTATGGAAGATCTTGCCGTACAGCTCGGGGTAAACCTGCGGCTGCAGAATGTGCTCCAGCACTCCGAGCTTCGAGACCTCCTTGGTCTTGAAGGACTCCGGATCGTCGAGTACCTCCCCGTCGCGATTGCCGAGGATGTTGGTCGAATACCAGCCGCGGAGCCCCAGCATGCGCGCCTTGAACCCCGGAGCGAGAATGGTCTTCACCAGCGTCTGCCCCGTCTTGAAGTCCTTGCCGCAGATCGGCGCCTCGTTGAGGCGCGACAGCTCGTGCATTGCCGGGATATCGACAGTGAGGTTGGGTGCGCCGTTCGCGAAGGGAACCCCCTCGCTGAGCGCGGCGTAGGCGTAGATCATCGAGGGGGAAATGTTCTCGTCGTTCGATTCGAGAGCGCTCTCGAACGCCTTCAGCGACTGGTGCACCTCGCGCGGCTGCAGGAAGATTTCGGTCGAGCCGCACCAGATCATGACGAAGCGGCTGGCGCCCGACGATCTCTTGAACTCCCGGATGTCCGCGCGCAACTGCTCGGCCAAATGCATCTTGTTCTTGCCCTCCTTCACATTAGGGCCGTCGAGCTTGCGCACGTAGTTGCGGTTAAACACCGCCGGGAGCGGCTTTACGGACTCGAGGAACGGTTGGATACGGTCGATCAGGTCGCGGTCGAGCACGCCAGCCTTGCAGGCCGCGGCGTACATGTCATCCGTGAATATGTCCCAGCCGGTGAAAACGAGGTCGTTGAGATCGGCGAGCGGTAAGAAATCCCTGATTTTGGGACTACGCGCATCGGTGCGCTTACCCAGCCGGATCGTTCCCAATTGAGTCAGTGAGCCGACAGGTTGCGCCAGGCCCCTGCGGATGGCTTCCACGCCGGCCACGAAGGTTGTGGCAACCGCTCCCATGCCGGCGATCATCACACCCAGCTTGCCATCGGCCGGATGAATGCCGTGATATTTGCGGTGATCGGTGTGTTCCATGGCGAGTGCCCTCCCAGCAAAAACGTAGATCCGTGGACACTCAAAGTGCAATAGGTCTGCGGCCCGACAAACCCTACGGAGAAAGCGTTAAGGCGGAACCCTACGGCGGAACCCTACGGCGGAACGCTACGGCGGAACGCTACGGCGGAACCCTACGGCGGCGAAACCCTACGGCGATGAACAAACACTACGGCTGGGCTAATAAATACTGACGGCCGCCCTCACGATGTCCGACATACCCAAGTTGCGTGTGCCGCTGATTCGCAACCTGACACCTACCGCTGATTCGCAGTCGAACAATCGCCGATGACTCGCAACCTAACAGTGGAGGCCTCGATGGCATCTTGACTTTTTCTGCAGCGGGTGCTCATGATGATTACACTAATGTTACAAGCTGAATGCCGTGGTCTCCGCTCGGATGAACTGAGCTTGACTTGGGGTAGTTCGGACAGGACACCCCCGTACCGTGATTTTGCGCGAGTCGTGACCGACGGCAGCAGGCTCCGTCGGCCGATGGAAGCGATTTGCCCCCTTGGCGCGCGCTGGGAGCAGGGAAGAAATGCGCTTCTGCTTCATCGTCGAAGATGAGTACAGGCGGCAGTCCATGCCGATGGTCATCGCGCGCCACCTGTCGCGGTCGGGGCACGCGGTCGATCTGTTGGAGCCCACCAAGACGGTCACGGCCTTGTGGGACCTCAGACGGCGGTTGTACGACGCCTACATCCTGAAGACGGTAGCAGATGGGCCTGGGCTCTGTGTCCTGGAAGCTGCGGAAGCAGCCGGCATTCCAACGATCAATAATTCAAGGTCGATCAGATTGGTGCGCGACAAATCCCTGTGCACCGCACATGCATGTGCTCATGGGTTGCCCGTTCCCCAGAGCTACTTTGTTGCCGACCCGCAACTGCTCAGGAAGATCCCCAGGGAGAGTTATCCCCTGGTCGTCAAGCCGACCAATGGCAGCTCCGGTCGTGGCATCTACCTCGTCAATAGTCCTGCTCGCAGCTTGCGCCGACCCAAATACGCGGAGCGAGTATCTGACTTCTTCCTGGTGCAGCATTACGTAGAGAACCCCGGATATGACATCAAGCTCTATGTAATAGGCAAGGATGTATTTGCTGTGGCGAGGGAATCGCCACTTCATCCCGAGGTGGAAGTGGCACACCAGCTGCTTCCGCTCAAACCGGCCTGGCTCAAGTTGGCGCTACGTGTTGGCGAGGTCTTCGGCCTGGTTATCTACGGCTTGGACGTGCTCGAGACGCCCCACGGCCCCATGGTCGTCGACATCAATGACTTTCCAAGTTTCGGACAGGTGCCGCACGCGGTCAGGCGAATTTCCGAGTACATCGTGCACTTTGCCAAGGACGCGAGAGTGAAGCGCGGGTGGGAGCCCCCTGCCCGCCGCGCGCCTCATGCGATGGGCGCGAACGGTTCTCGTGCAAGAAGCGGCACCGTGCTAGCGCGATGAAATGGCGACTCAGTTCGCCGCTGATGGCCATCGTGGCGGAGGGCCTACTCTCGCGTCTCAGCTTCGGCCTGATCAACTTCAGCCTGCCTCTGTATGCCCGGCACCTGGGCCTCAGTCTCACTGAGGTCGGCGTTCTTGCGGCTCTCAGCAGTGCGGTGGCTCTGGGATTTAAGCCCCTGGTGGGGTGGGCGGCCGATCGGTTTGGTCTGAAGCGAATGTACCTCGTGGCGATCAGCGCACGCAGCCTGGTGTCGCTTGCCTTCGGGTTCGCCATTACGCCGTGGGAGCTTTTCGCAATCCGGGGCGCGCATGGAATTTCCAGGTCGCTTCGGGACCCGTCGGCAAATGCCCTGCTTGCCGAGCACGGGGGAGAGAAGTCCGTGGCATTCGCCTTTGCCTGGTACCAGACGGCCAAGACGGTGGCGGGTTCCTTGAGCAGGGCTCTTGCGGGAATCCTCTTGACCATTACTGCTGCCAATTACACGCTGGTATTCCTGATAGCCTTCGGCCTCTCGGTGCTGCCGTTGTTCGCCGTTGCGCGGTACGTGGAGGAGCACCGCGACCCGACCGTTCCGCGCGAGCACCGCGGATCATCCTCTGCGCTGCTGGCTGGCGCTCAGAACGCAGAATCCTCGGGATCCGCAATGCCCGGGCGTCCGCGGGTCCTGCCGTTTGTCGGTCTCGGATTCCTGATGGCCAGTACCGCCGAGATGCTCAACAGCCTCTTCCCGGTTCTGGCGACCGAATACGCCGGCCTGAGCAGCGCCCAGGCCGGAGTCATCTATGCGGTATCGACGCTTGGCATTATCTTCTCCGGCCCGATCTTCGGTTGGCTCTCTGACACCGTGAGCCGCAGACTGGTGCTCGCGGTGAGGGCGGTGGCTAACACCGGTTCCTCGATCCTTTATCTTTTGTTTCCCACGTTCGCTGGAATCGCCGTAGCGAAGGCCGCCGACGACATGGGGCGGGCCGCTTTCCGGCCGGCGTGGGGCTCGCTGATGGCCGAGGTCTCCAGTTTCGACAAGCGCAATCGCGCGCGCACCATGGGCTGGATGAGCATGGGGGAGGATGCGGGGGCAGCCCTCTCACCGATTCTGGCGGCCTTCTTATGGGCAACATGGGGCATCGCAGCTCTCATGGGCTTCCGGGTCGCGCTCGCATTGGCTACGGAGCTCTATGTCCTGTTGATCACGCGCAATCCGGGAGGGGAAGATTCTGAAGCACGTGTCCTGCCGCGCCGGAGGGCACAGAGAACCAGCTGCAAGGCACCGCGAGCGCTTTGACGCCGACGGGGCCCCTGGGCGTTCACGCTAACCGGAACCTCATAGCTTAGACGTCGTCGAGCGGCGTGTTGCCGCCGCTGAATTGCGCGCGCGCCTGGGCGAGCCGATCGCGATGCCCGGCGCGCCAGCGCCGCCAGTCGCGCAGCGCCAGGATACCGTAGACCAGCTTGAACAGCTGCAGCCGCCACAGCACCCGCGGCGTATCGAACAGGTCGCCGGCGAGCATCGAGATCACGCTCTGCTCGAGCTTAAGCGCATTGCGCGGGTGGCGGAACATGTCACGCATGACCGGTTCGTTGAAGCGATAGATGAAGAACGAGAATCGCTCCATGCCGGCGCGCTGCCGCTTCTCGAGCCGCCTGAGGAGCGAGCTCTCCGCCGCCGGCTCGCGCAACGCCGCATCCACCACGCGGGCCGCCTGCTCGGCGCCGCTCATCGCGAGATACACGCCCGAGGAGAACACCGGGTCGATGAACGCGAAGGCATCGCCGATGAGGACCCAGCCCGGCCCGCCCATGCTCGAGGAGTCGTAGGAGTAGTTGCCGGTGACACGCACCTCGTTGCCGATCAGCTCGGCGCGCCTCATCCGTTGCCACAATGCGGGATTGCGCCTGAGGGTCTCGAGCAGGAACTCGAGCGTGCGGCCCCTGCGCTGCTTCAGGTAGTCCGGCCAGCACACCGCGCCCACGCTCATCACGCCGTCCGGCAGCGGGATCATCCACATCCAGCCGTGCTCGAAGCGGTACATGCTGATGTTGCCCGCATCCTCGCCCGGCCGCACGTCCGCGCCGCGGAAGTGCCCGAAGATCGCCGCGCTCTGGTGCTGCGCGTTCTTCCTTCGCAGCCGTCGCTTCGCCGCAAGGAAGGCGTCGCGGCCGCTCGCGTCCACCACGTAGCGCGCCTCGATCCGGTAGCCCCGCCCCTCGTCGGTGCGCACTTCGAGGCAGCTGTCACGCGGGCTGCGCTGCTCGATGCTGATCGCCTCGTGGCCCTCGCGCGTGTCGGCGCCGCACTCGCGCGCGTGCGCGTACAGCATCCGGTCGAAGTCCTGTCGCCACACCTGGTAGGCATGCGGCGGACTCTTGCCGAGCGCGCGGTCGAAGGCGAAGGTGTTGTAGCCGCGCTCGTTGTCGGCCTCGAAATCGGCGCCGCGCTTGAAGACGCCGAGCGCGCGGACCTTCTCCAGCACGCCGAGGCGGTCGAACAGCGGCAGATTCATCGGCAGGAGCGACTCGCCGATGTGAAAGCGCGGGTGATGCGCCTTCTCGAGCGCGATCACACCGTAGCCGCGCCGCGCCAGCAGCGCCGCGGCGGTGCTGCCCGCCGGGCCGCCGCCGATCACCACCACGTCGCAGGCTTCCGCGCTCATCGAGCCCTGTCCGCGATCCGAAGCGGGCTTCATACCTCAAAAGTGGCGCTCGTGGCTACCGCTCGCTCGCCGCGCGCGGCGTGCGCGGCGTAGACGCTGCGAACCTGTGTCATGGTGTCGGCATCCTGCGCGCGCTTGTCGTCGCGGTAGCGCTTCACGCGCGCGAGCCGCAGCGCGAGCCCCCCGGGGTAGCGGGTGCTCGCCTGCAGGTCGCTGAAGGCGATCTCGACGACCAGCTCGGGCCTGACGTACACCGTCCACGGATCGCGCCGCACCTCGCGCGAGAGAAGCTGCCCGGTCTGCCAGTCGAGCATCGCGTCGGTGAGGCCCTTGAAGGTCTTGCCGAGCATGACGTACTCGCCGGTCGCCGGGTCGAGGGCACCGAGGTGCAGGTTCGAGAGCTTGCCGCTGCGGCGGCCGTGTCCCCACTCGGCGGCCAGCACGATGAGGTCGAGGGTGTGCGCGCGCTTGATCTTCAGCCAGCTCGCGCCGCGGTTGCCCGCCTCGTAGGGCGCATCGAGCGACTTGGCCATGAGGCCCTCGTGGCCGGCCGCGAGCGCGCTCTCGTAGAAAGCGCGCGCCGCGGGCTCGGAGGAGGTGATCAGCTGACGTATGCGTGAGCCTTCGGGGACGGCGCGCGCGAGCGCCTCGAAGCGCTCGCGGCTCGCTCGGTCGGCGATGCTCTGCGCCTCGAGGCGCAGGCAGTCGAAGAAGAACGCCCTGAGGGGCAAGGCGGCGCGCACCGCCTCCACATCGAGTCTGCGGCCGAAGCGACGCATCGTGGTCTGGAAAGGGTGCGGCCTTCCCGAGGAGTCGAACGCGATCGCCTCGCCGTCGAGTATGAGCGCCTCAGCGGGAAACTCGCGCACCAGCTCCACGATCTCCGGCGCCGCGCCGGTCACCTCGTTCAGGCCGCGCGTGTAGAGGCGGACCTCGCTCCGGAGCTTGTGGGCCTGAATGCGCACGCCATCCATCTTCCACTCGAAGGCCACCTCCCCCTCGAGCCCGGCGAGCGCTTCGGCCACGTCCGCGGCCGTCTGCGCCAGCATGGGCGAGACGGGTGAGAACAGCTCGAGCTGAAACCTCCCGAGACCGCCGCTCCCCTCGAGCAGCGCGACGCGCGCCACCTCCCCGAGATTTCCCGAATACATGGCCGCGCGCCGCACTTCGGCCTCGGGGACTCGGGCGGTGGCGGCGATCGCATCGACCATGATGCCCGCGAGCGCCCCCTGACGAAGCTCTCCCGCGAGAAGGTGGAGGAGAAAGCTCTGCTCATCCTGAGTCGACAGCGCGAAGAGCTCGCGCAGCAACGCGGCCCGGCGGGCCGCGGAACCAGCCCCTCGGGTTGCGGCCAGCGCGGCGAGTCGCCGGTCGACGTCCGCGATCGACACCGTCCCGCCGGCCGCCGGGCCAACCGTTGCCGCAGCCTGCAATGCGCGATAGCCGATGCCGATTCGCCCCTGCGGCGTCTCTCCCGCGAGGTAGAGCGCGGCAATCGCGATCTCATCCGGCTCGAGCGCTGCGAGGAGCGTGGCAAGCTCCCGGACCTTCGCGAGGCGTGCGGAGCTGGCGCCCACACGCTGCGAGGCGGCGACGACGGTGGCGAGCAGGGTCACGGATCCGGCCTCGGCCGATCGGGCCGCGCAGGCAGCGCGCGGGGTGTCTACTTGCGTCCAGGGCGGCGGGGCGTCTGCCGCTGGTTGTAGGGATCGTATCCGCCGCCGGCGTCGTCATCCGTGAGCCGCAGCTTCTCGTCCTTCTTGTCTTCCATCTTGAGATCCGGCGTCTCCAGCCTGCGCAGCAACCGCGAAGTGCTCTCGATCGCGTTGCGGCCGGTCTCCTTGAGCCAGTCCCATACCGCGTTGCCGCGGTGATCGTGAACGACTTTCCCGCCAGCGGCGTCACGCCCGCTTCGGGCGGCCGACCCCCCGGCGCCGGCGGCCCCGCCGGGCGGCTGGCCGGGACCCCTCGAACCGGGGGTCTGCGCGTCAGGCTGCTCGCCCGTGCCCGTGGCCGGACGGCTGGTGGGCGGTTTGGTGTGCTTTGACTCGCTCATTGATTTGCCCTCATCGAGGGCTTGACAGTTGCGATGATAATGTACCGGCCTCGTTCCTCCTAACGCCCGCCGGCCTGGCTCCGACCGGGGGTGGCGGCGGCCGGGAATGGGCCCGGGCGTTACAGCCGGCTTGCGTCGTTTTCAGGGCCGGACTGACAATCAGCCCACTCGAATTCAGCATCCTGGGGAACGGCCATGAAGTCGCGGATTGCTTATGTCACGGGGGGCATGGGGGGCATCGGCACGGCCATCTGCCGCCGGCTGTGCAAAGAGGGCCACACGGTCATCGCCGGGTGCGGCCCCGGATCCGAGCGCAAGGAGCGGTGGCTGCGCGAGATGCGCTCGCAGGGCTTCAACATCCACGCCTCCGAGGGCAACGTCTCGGAGTGGGACTCGACCAAGCGGGCTTTCGAGCAGGCGCGCGCCGAAGTGGGCGAGATCGACATTCTCGTCAACAACGCCGGCATCACGCGCGACGGCACGTTTCAGAAGATGACCAACGAAGCGTGGCACGCGGTGATCGAGACCAATCTCAACTCGCTGTTTCACGTCACCAAGCAGGTGATCGACGGCATGCTCGAGCGCGGCTTCGGCCGGATCATCAACATCTCCTCGGTGAACGGCCAGCGCGGGCAGTACGGTCAGACCAACTACTCGACCGCCAAGGCCGGCATCCACGGTTTCACCATGGCGCTGGCGCAGGAGGTCGCCGCGCGCGGGGTCACGGTCAACACGGTCTCTCCGGGTTACATCGGCACCGACATGGTGCGCGCCATCAGGCCCGACCGGCTCGACAAGATCGTGAGCGGCATCCCGGTGAAGCGCCTCGGAGAGCCGGAGGAGATCGCCTCGATCGTCGCGTGGCTAACGAGCGACGAGGCGGCGTTCGCCACCGGCGCCGACTTCTCCTTGAACGGCGGCCTGCACATGGGCTGAGGCGCCGCGCGAGCGCGCTGCGCGCGGTGGTTTCACTCACATACCGACGCACGGCTTACCGCCGCAGTGTTCATCCCGGCTCTGATTCAGCCCGTGCATCATGTCCTTGGCGCGTGCTTCCTGCTCTCTGATCTCATTCGCAGTCAGGCAGACTTTGCTCGTGAAGCGAGTCCCGGTCAGCGCTTCCGGCTTGCAATATAGAATCCGGCCGCCGCGCTTGATGGTGCGGTAGCGCCTTGCGGCGGGGTCCGGGGTTGACTCGCGCACGCGGCGATGAGCACCGCCGCAAGCCATGACCCGACCGGCGGACCGTTCATTCGCATCGGTCCGCCTAGAACTTGACGGTCGCGCCGAGGAAGTACTCCCGACCGAGCGTATCGTAGGACGCGAAGACGTTGCCGCTCCCCGTGTTGGTGATCTCCGAAGGGAGAACCGGCGGGTCCCTGTCCAGGAGGTTGTTGACGCCGAGCCGCAGAGAGACGTTCTTGGTTGCGTTCCAGATGGCGGACAGGTCCACGTAGCTCACGCTTCCAACCCGGTTCAGGAGCGCGTTGAAAACGCCATTGTTGAGCAACGGGTTCGGGTTATTGGTGTCGAGCTCGGCCGGACCGACGTAGCGCCACTGCGTCGAGACGAGCACGTCGGTCCAGGGCATCTGCCAGTTCATGCGAAGCAGGTGGCGCCAGTGGGGGTTCACACTGGCGCAAGTCGCGCCGTAGAGGCCGGCGCAGTCGTAGGTGCCGAATCCCGGCAGCGGTGTCACCGTCGTATTGGCGAGGTAGGTCCCATTCAGGTTGAATGACAGCGTTCCCCAGCTCGAGAGCGGCACGCGGTAGACGCTTTGCACGTCGACGCCCCGCACCTCGGCGCTGGCAACGTTGATGGCGGTCCCTTTGATGTAGCCTCCGCCGGCAATCGTGGTACCGAACAGCCCGCCGGTGGCGCTACGCACCACGAGACTACAGAACGTTGGGTCGCCCGTGGTGAGGCACTGATCGAAGGACGTGCTGAGGGGGACGGTGGCGATCTCTCCCTTGATGATGATGCGGTAGAAGTCGAGGCTCGCCTCGAAGTTTCTGAAGAAGCTCGGGGTCAGCGTCACACCGAAGGAGGTAGTGTTGGCGGTCTCCGGCAGGACGCCCGGGTTGCCGCCGGTCAGGGTCGCGCACTGGTTGGCCGGACATTGGACGATGTGGCCGTATTGCGCCGCGGTGACGCCGGTATGCATGCAGTCCGCGAGACTCGCAGTCGGCGCCAGCCCCGCGCACGGGTCGACCGATACTACGCTGGTATTGGTCACAGTCTGCGGGTTGAACAGCTCGATGATGTTGGGCGCACGCAGCGCACGCTGGAACGACCCACGCAAGCGGACATCGGTAAGCGGGGCATACTGCAACTCGAACTTGTAGGTATTGGCGCTGCCCCCGGGCGTGTAGTTCGAATGGCGGTAGCCCGTGTCGAACATCAGCTCCCGGGCCCACGGCTCACTCTGGAGGATCGGGACCCGTAGCTCGGCGAACTCTTCGGTCACGCTGGTCTTGGCGTTGTTGACCGAAGTCGAGGCGCCGCTGAAGCCGGCCAGGTCATTGGCCGAAGACTCGGCGTCCGGCAGCCAGTTCAGATCGTCGTTGCGAAACTCCGTGCCGACGTTCAGGGCGAAGCCGTCATTGGCGAGCGGCGACTTCAGACCGTACTTGCCGAGCTCCCCGGTGATGTTGCCCGAAATGACCCGTTCCCTGACGAAGCCATTCTCCGTCGCGGGGACCAGGAGGGACGCAACCTGCGCGGGCGTGACTCCCCCCTGGGTGAAAATCTGCCACGGGACGCAGCTCGAGCCCCCCGTCAGGCAGGTTCCGCCCGGACCGACGTTGAGGGCGTTGTTGGCTCCCGAGTAGCTCAGGTATCCGGCATTCACCTGTTGGAGATTGGTGTAGTAGGTGGAGAAGTAGGCGTCATAGTTCCAGGCTTGCGCAAAGTCGCCTTTCACCCCGCCGACGATACGGTAGTTGTTGTGCTCCCACTGGCTCGAGCGCGGACCGCCTTCGACGTTGCGCCGCCCGATGAGCATCCCGACGTAGCCGGGCGGGGCTCCGTCGATCCCGCAGTAGGGAGCGAGCGCCGACTGCTCCTGAGCGCTGAGCAACGCGCTGTTGCATGGGACGAATTCGCTCGCCCCGTCCAGCGATCTCGCGTCGCCTCCGATAAACAGTCCCGAAGGGGCGATCTGGATCGAAGACTTGTCGTTCATGTAGTTGAATTCGAGATAGGGCTTGGCCCAATCGTTGATGTCGTAATGGGCGTACACGCCGCCCATGTAGCGCGTGGTCTGGGTGGAGAAGGTCTGAAACGGACTGGAGTTGAATATAGGTGGCGGCGATGAGCTGGCCTGCGGGTAAGGCAGGAGCTGGTTGCCAACCACGGTGAAGTCTCCTTCATTGGCCGTCCCTGCCCCCGCGATGAACAGGTTGGAATTCGGTGAACCGCCGCATTTCGGGTTGGTGGCTCCCTGCAGAAGGCAGGCGGCGTAGTCCCGGTTGGCCTGCGACACCGGGTCCGCACTGCGGTAGGTGAAGTAGGCGGTGACGTTGCCTTTGTTGTCGGCGAGATTCGACCCCATCACGAGCGTGAAGGCGCGGTTGCGCCCATCGGTAATCGAGCCGGTCGGTGTGGGATACCCACGGTTGCTCAGCAGAGTCTCTGCCGCCGAGTCGTGATTGCCGTGGTAATCGAAGCCATACTGACTGTCGAACTGGATGCCCTGGAAGTCCTTCTTCATGATGAAGTTCACTACGCCTCCAACCGCATCCGAGCCGTACGTAGCGGAGGCGCCGCCGGTGACCACCTCGATCCTCTCGATGAGCGCCGCCGGGATCTGGTTCACGTCGGCGCCGGGATTCGGGTTACCGGTATTCGCATCTCCCGGCCCCAGGCGCCGGCCGTTGACGAGCACGAGGGTGCGCTGCGGACCCAGTCCCCGCAAGTCGACGGTCGCTTCTCCGCCAGGGGTGCTCAGGGGGTTGGATCGATTGGATAGATCGACTCCGTTCGTGAAGGTGATCTGCGGCAACTGGTTCAACAGGCCACCGATATCCGTCGCCCCCTCTAGCGTGATCTCCTGACTGGTTACCACCTGGATCGGGCTCGTGCTCGTGGCATTCGGTGAGGCGATGCGCGAGCCTGTCACCACGATTTCCTCTACCTGAGGCTTCTCCGGCGGTGGCTGCTGTGCGAAAACCGCGAACGGGGCGATCGTGAGCCAGCCGAGCGCGAGCCGCAGTTGGCGACGTATCCGTGATGCGACTGGGTGCATTAGCTTCTCCCAAGGTGGGCTATGCGCGTGCCGCGCGCGCCAAGAACCTAGCGACACTCGCATCGTGCCCGCAACACAACAGGCGCGAGCGGGACGCTGCGCGGCCCGAGCGGAGCGTCTGCAGCACTGACGGCTGCTGCCGAACGTGGCAACGACGGGCGTGGGGTCTTTACAACGCGCGCCATGCGTCGAGTGGTGCGCGGGTTGCCGCGAAACACCCCTCCGCTCACGCACCGCCCACGCCGCTCGTGCCGCGGCGGCCAGCCGCTTGCGCCGCGTCGATTGCGAACGCCCGGCACGGCTCCCTACGCTCACTGCGCAGCGGATGGAGATGCGGCTTGCGACTGTTGGATCACATCGCGCAGTGCACCGAGCCGTTCGTGGTCCGCCAGGATCGGGGCGATGTTTGGCGGCTCGCGGGCGCCAATGATTTCGCGCTGGCGCTCGCGCGTTGTCCGCTGCGCTACGTGCTCAACGATGAGCTGGTGCGCACCTGCACCGCGCTCGCCTATTCGGAGGGCGATGAGCTCTCCGGATGTCTAGACCTGTTGCGCATTCCCGCGGAGCAGCTATGGGTCGAGTGGAACGAGGCGGCGAGGCGGGAGGAGCTGGTGCGCGCTCTGCCCGATTGCACAGGTGGCGCGACCGCCGACATCCTGCGTACCGGAATCCTGATATCGGCAGATCCGCTTGGCCGCTCCGGGAGGCTGCGCACCTTCTGGTTGACCCGCTGCGAGCCACACGAACCGCTGCTTGCAGCCGTCG
>Ga0209056_10005902_pt1 | contig 12720 bp, 11 predicted proteins | sample GraSoiAngelo_114_FD_185876 | JGI IMG/M metagenome (GOLD analysis project Ga0209056, IMG submission 185876) | Grasslands soil microbial communities from the Angelo Coastal Reserve, California, USA - 14_0903_13_40cm (SPAdes) (version 2) | ecosystem: Environmental > Terrestrial > Soil > Grasslands... | reverse complement strand
CCCATGATCGCTGTGGACGACTTTCGGTTCGTCGCGGACTGGCTGGTCCTCGGCACCGCGGCATTGACGGTCCTCGTCTCGTTCGACTATCTCGAGCGCGAGAGCCTGCTCGCGCCCGAGTATTACGTGCTGCTGCTCTTCGCCACGCTGGGCATGATGCTGATGGCCGGAGGCGAGGACCTCATGATGATCTTCCTCGGCCTCGAGCTGATGTCGGTCGCGGTGTACGTGCTCGCCGGGATCAACCGTCGCAGCGCCCCCGCCGCCGAGGCCGCCTTGAAGTACTTCCTCCTCGGCGCGTTCGCCTCCGGGTTCCTGCTGTACGGCATCGCCCTCGCCTACGGAGCGACGGCCGCCACCAACCTGACGCTCATCGGCGTCCAGGTGACGACCCTGGGCCTCCAGAAGAGCACCATGCTCCTCATCGGCCTCGGGCTGCTGCTGGTCGGCTTCGGATTCAAGGTGGCCGCGGTGCCCTTCCACATGTGGGCCCCGGACGTGTACGACGGCTCGCCCACGCCGGTCACCGGCTACATGGCGACCGCGGTCAAGGCGGCCGCATTCGCCGCGCTGTTCCGCGTGCTGGGGGAGGCGTTCGGCGCCGTGCCCGCATGGCGCGAGATCGTGTGGTGGCTCGCCGTGATCACCATGCTGGTCGGAAACTTCGTCGCCCTCGCCCAACGCACCCTCAAGCGGATGCTCGCCTACTCGTCCGTCGCGCACGCCGGCTACGTGCTGGTCGCGGTGGCGGCCGGAACCCCCGCGGGCGCGGCGGCATTCGTCTTCTACCTCGTCGCCTACACGTTCATGACCCTGGCGGCCTTCGCGCTGCTCGCGGCCAAGGGTCGCGACGGGGAGCGCGACGTCCGCATCGACGACCTGGCGGGACTGGCCCAGCGCCGGCCGTGGCTCGCTTTCGCCCTGGCCGTGTGCATGCTCTCGCTGCTCGGCTTCCCGGGCACCGCAGGCTTCATCGGCAAGTGGTACATCCTCGTGGCGGCGACGCAGTCCGGGCAGGTCCCGCTCGCCGCCATTCTCGTCCTCGCCAGCGTCATCTCGGCGGGCTACTATCTCCCCGTGATCATGGCCATGTACATGAAACCCGAGCCGTTCGAGCAGGCCCACAGCGGGATGCGCCTCGGGCCGTTGGGGAGCATTGCCGTGGCGGTGTCGGTGGCAGGCTTGCTCCTCTTCGGCGTCCGGCCGAACCGGCTGCTGGACCTCGCTCGCACCAGCGGCGCCGCCGTACGACCCGCGCCTGCCGCCACGTCGGGCGGGGGCGCTCGGCCCACCGCGCCCAAACTCGCCGGCAACTGACGCCGGGCGGGCCCCATGAAGCTCCCCGCCACGATTTTCCGAGAATACGACATCCGGGGCACGGTGGGCGACCAACTCACGGCGCAGGTTGCCCACGCCATCGGGCAGGCGTTCGCGACGCTGGCGTGGGAGCGCCTGGGGCGCTCGCCCCGGATCGCCGTCGGACGTGACAACCGCCCTTCGGGCGCCGAGCTGTCCGGCGCCGCCCGCGAAGGGCTGGTCGACGGGGGCGCGGTGGCCCTCGACGTCGGTGAGCTGCCAACCCCGGCGCTGTATTTCTCCACCTACACGCTCGGCGTGGACGGCGGCATGCAGGTCACGGGCTCGCACAATCCTCCCCAGTTCAACGGCTTGAAGCTCGTGCTCTCCGGGGAGGCGATCTACGGCAACGCGATCCAGGGCCTCCGGGAGATGATCGAGGACAACCGCGTCGAGACCCGGGTGGGCGGGGGCCACGAGACTCACGGCAACGTGCTGCCGTCCTACCGCGACGCCATCGTGCAACGCAACGGTCCGCTGCCCCGCCCGGTGAAGGCGGTCGTGGACTGCGGCAACGGCGTCTCGAGCCTCGTCGCCGTGGACACTCTGCGGCGGCTCGGCGCGTCGGTGGTCCCGCTGTTCTGCGAGTCGGACGGCACGTTCCCCAATCACCACCCCGACCCCACGGTGATCGAAAACCTGCGCGACCTGCAGGCGGCGGTGCGGCGCGAGGGCGCCGAGCTCGGGATCGCGTTCGACGGCGACGGCGACCGGATCGGCGCCGTAGACGAGCAGGGGCGGGCGGTGTTCGGCGACCTGCTGCTGGTGCTGCTGGGCCGCGATCTCGCCCGCCGCAGCGGGCCCGGGCACGCCGTGATCTTCGACGTGAAGTGCTCCGAGGTCCTGCCGCAGGAGCTCAAGCGCGTCGGGCTCGAGCCCGTGATGTGGAAGACGGGGCACTCCCTCATCAAGCAGCGGATGAAGGAGCTGCACGCGCCGCTCGCAGGGGAGATGAGCGGCCACATGTTCTTCGCCGGCGACTGGTACGGCTTCGACGACGCCCTGTTCGCCGCCGCGCGGCTGCTGCGCTACCTGGCGGAGCGGGGGGGGCCGCTCTCGCGCCTGCTCGCCGACCTGCCCCAGACGGTGTCGACGCCGGAGCTGCGCGTGGACTGCCCCGACGAGCGCAAGTTCGCGATCGTGCAGCGTGCCGCGGAGCATTTCGCCGCCCTGTATCCGGTGGCGACCCTGGACGGCGTGCGCATCAGCTTCGCCGAGGGATGGGGGTTGCTCCGCGCCTCGAACACGCAGCCCGTGCTGGTGCTCCGGTTCGAGGCGACGAGCGAGGCGGCACTCGCCCGCTACCGGGCCGAAGTCGAGGGCTGGCTCGCGACCCAGGGGGAGGGCAGCGGGAACAGGATTCGCCCGTGACCCGAACGCGCCACCGGTGGAGCTTCGCCGTCGGGGCGGCCGTGCTGGTGGTGCTGCTCGTGGGAGGTCGCTGGGTCGCGCTCGAGACCGCGGAGCGGGCGTGGGCGGCGAGCGTGCCGGGTGGCGGAGCCTACCTCGCTGCGCGCGACGTCGCGCGACTGGTGCGCGGACTGATCCTGCTCGTGGCCGTCACGTGGGGCGCGGGCAACCTGTTCCTGGTGTATCGGGCGATCGGCTCCGTCCAGCTGCCGCGCCGCCTCGGCGACCTCGAGATCGTGGAGGCGGTGCCGCGGCGCGTGCTGCTCGGCGGCACGCTCGTGACCGGCGTGCTGGTCGGCGGCATGCTCGCGCTCGGCACCGGCGACTGGTGGCTCTCGGCCGCGCTCGCTTTCCGTCCCCCGCATTACGGCGTCTCCGATCCCGTGCTACATCGCGACCTCGGCTACTACGTCGCCCAGCTCCCCTGGGCGGATCGCGTGCAGGGGCTTGCGCTGTTCGCCACCCTCGCCGCCACCGCGATGGTCGCGCTGCTCTATCTCGGCATTGGATCGCTGCACATCCGCCGCTGGCGCCCGTACGGGAGCCCGCACGCCCGGATGCACCTGGGCGCGTTGCTCGCCTGTCTCGCGCTCGCGCTTGGCTGGGGCGCCACGCTCGATCCCGCCGAGACCGTGGCGGGGTTGCACGGGTCGCTCGACTCGGGCGCGCTGCAGGCGCGTCTGCCCGGCGCGGCGTTCGTCGCGGCCCTCGCCGTCGCTGCGGCCGCGGCGAGCGCGGTCTGGACGCTGCGCGACAGACCCACGCTCCTGGTGGCGTCCTGGGGCGCGCTGCTCGGCACCGCGACGCTCGTCTACCTCGTCTTGCCGGCGGTGATGCGGGATCGGACAGGGCGCACCAGGCTGGACGACCGCCTCGCCTCGGCGCGTGACAGTCTCGAGGGGCTGGCATTCGGCACCGAGCGGATCGAGCAGCGGCCACCGCCTGCCTTTCCGGACGCTGCCGCCGCCGTAGCCACCCTGCCGCTCTGGGACGCGGACCGCGTCGCCGCCGCCGTCAGACGCCGGCTGGAGTTGGGCGGGCCGCGCGGCACGGTGGCGCGTGCCGCACTCACGCCCCGCATCCGCAGCGGCGGCCGCGCGCCATGGCTGGTCGCGCTCATGCCCGGTCACCCGGCGGTCGACAGCGGCCGAGCCTCACCCGGGTGGCGCGAGCTGCACCGCGGCGCCTGGGCGCGGAGCGGGGGCCCGCTCGTCGCCGTGGAGACGGACAGCGGCCTCGACTTTCAGTCACTCGTCACGGATGACTCGACGGCCTGGTTCGGGCCGGGCTTCGCGGAGTTCGCCGTCGCGTCCCCCGACACATGGCCCGCGACCCGCGCAAGCGGGATTCCGCTGACGGGCTGGAGCCGTCGCATCGCGCTGGCCTGGTCGCTGCAAAGCCCCGAGCTCGCCCGCGCGGAGACGGACGGCCTGCTGCTGCTGTGGCGCCGCGACGTGCGCGAGCGCCTCGAGCGGCTCGCTCCGTTCGCGGCGTTCGACGCGCCGACCCCCGTCGTCGCCGGGGACCTCCTGTGCTGGGTGGCGTTTGGCTATCTCGCCGCCGAGACCTTCCCGCTCACGCGCCGTATGGAGTGGGACGGCCGCCCGGTCCGGTACCTGCGCGCCGGGCTCGTCGGCATCGTAAGCGCGGGGAGCGGCGACACGCGGCTCTACCTCGCCCCCGGCGCCGACTCGCTCGCCACCGCGTGGGCGCGCTGGCTCAAGCCGCTGATCCGGCCGCTCGACAGCCTGCCCGCGGCGCTGCGCGCGGCGCTGCCGTATCCCTACGAGGCCTTCCGCTTGCAGGCGGCCCTCCTGGCGCAGGCGCACGACGACAGTGCGTGGACGCCTTGGCCACGCGAGCCGTTCCAGCTCGTCGGCCCCGGCGCGGACGCGATCGGTGAGGCCCGCGTATGGGTGGGGCAGGGGTTCGAAACGGGGACCACCCCCCAGTTCGCGGGTCTCCTCGCCGCGACGATGGTGGCGGGGCGGCCGCGTCTCGTGCTGTGGCGACCCACGCCGCCGGTGCGCCTGCCGGGAGTGCTCGTCGGGTCTACCGAGACCGCGCCGGGAGTGCTGCGGTTGTGGAACGTGGCCGGACAACTTTTCTCGGAGCAGGCTCAGTTCTTTCAACCCGCGACGGACGGCCCCGGGGGCGGCGGGGGCGGGGGCAGGACGGGAAGGGGGGGGGGGGAAACCCTGCGGCTGAAAGACGTCTATCTCACGTGGGGGAGCGACCGCGCAGCCGACGGCGCGACGCCCAACGCCGCGTTGCGCGCCCTGCTCGCGGTGAGCCCGCGCGCCGCACCGGGGGACACCTCCCTCGCCGCCCGCTGGGAGGATGCGCGGCGGCTCGCTGCCCAGGCGGAGGCGGCCCTCGGGGCAGGGGACCTGGAGGCGTTCGGCCGCTACTACGCCCAGCTCAAAGCGCTACTCGGCGTCGGCAAGAAGCCGCTTGCTCCCTCTCCGGAGCGCCGCTAGTGCCGTTCCAACTCGCGATTCGGGGCCCGGATCCGGCCGCACTTCACAACCGGTTGGAACGGCACTAGGTTGCGCCGCCGTGACACCGGGCACTATCGTCGTCGCGCTGGGCGGCAACGCGGTCGCGCCGCCGGGAGAGCGGCCCACGATCGCGAACCAGTTCCGTCACACGCGCGAAAGCCTGGCGCCGATCGTGGACCTCGCGCGCGCCGGGTGGGCCATCGCCCTGGTGCACGGCAACGGGCCGCAGGTGGGCGACGAGCTCGCGCGGAACGAGATCGCGGCGGACCAGGTTGAGCCGCTTCCCCTCGGCGTCCTCGTGGCGGCAACCGCCGGCTGGATGGGCTACATGATCCAGCAGTCGCTCCAGAATGCGCTCGCCCGCGCGGGCGTGGCGCGCCAGGTGGTTACGCTCGTGACCCAGACGCTGTGCGACGCGCACGACCCTCACCTGCGGATCCCGATCAAGCCGATCGGTCACGCCCTCGACGCCGTGCGGCTGGCGCGACTCGAAGCGCACGGCGTGCCGGTGAAGGAGGAGCAACCGGGGCGCTGGCGCCGCCTCGCGCCGAGCCCCAAGCCCGCCGCGGTGGTGGAGCACGACGTGATCCGGCACCTGGTCGCGGCGGGCCACATCGTGGTGGCGTGCGGCGGCGGAGGGCCGCCGGTCTACGAAGACCCCGTGCTGCGGCTCGAGGGGATCGACGCCGTCGCCGACAAGGACCGCGTCGCGGCGATCCTGGCGCGGGAGGTCGGCGCGGACGTGCTCCTGATCCTCACCAACGTCGATGCCGTATACCACGGCTACGGCGCCCCGCATCAAACGGCGATCCGCCACCTCACCCTCGCCGCAGCCGACAACCTGCTCCTGGGCAAAGAGCTCGGAAGCGGGAGCATGCGCCCCAAGGTCGAGGCGGCGGCCGCCTTCGTTCGCGCGGGCGGGAAGCGCGCGATCATTGCCGAGCTCGGGCAGGGCCTCGCCGCGCTGCAGGGCGGGGCCGGCACGACGATCACCGAGGAGCAGCCGTGAACCTGCACGAATACCAGGCGCGGGAGCTCCTCGCGCGCTACGGCATTCCCGTCCCCCAGGGCGAGGTCGCCGAGACGCCGGAGCAGGCGCTGGCGATCGCCCAACGGCTCGCGGGCGGCGGACCCGTCATGGTGAAGGCCCAGGTCCATGCAGGGGGCCGCGGCAAGGCGGGCGGCGTGAAGCGCGCGAAGGACGCCGCCGAGGCCGCCCAGCACGCCGCCACGATCCTGGGCATGACCATCAAGGGACTCACGGTCCGGAAGGTGCTCGTGGTCCCCGCCGCCGAAATCGCCACGGAGAGCTACGCCGGGATCGTCGTGGACCGCGAGTCCCGCCGCCCGGCGCTGATGGTCAGCGCCGCGGGCGGCGTCGACATCGAGGAAGTCGCGGCGCACACCCCCGAGCGGATCCACCGGCTGGCCGTGGACCCCCGCTACGGCCTCCTGCCGCACCAGGCCCTCACGCTCGGGTTCCGGCTGTACGGAGAGCTTGCCCAGGCGCGCGCCGCCGCGGGCATTCTGGAGAAGCTGTACGCCGCGTTCTACGGCGTGGGCGCGTCCCTCGCCGAGATCAACCCGCTGGCCACCACGCCCGACGGCCGAGTGGTGGCCCTCGACGCGAAGATCGTGATCGACGACAACGAGCTCGACCGCCGCCCCGACATTGCGGCGCTGCGCGACGCCTCGGCCGAGGCGCCGTCCGAGGCGCGGGCTCGCGAGGCGGGGCTCACGTTCATCAAGCTCGACGGCGCGGTGGGCTGCTGCGTGAACGGCGCCGGGCTCGCCATGGCGACCATGGACCTGGTCAAGTATTACGGCGGCGAGCCGGCCAATTTTCTCGACATCGGCGGCAGCTCGAACCCCCAGAAGGTCGTCAACGCGCTCCGCATCATCACCGCCGACCCAAACGTCACGGCGATTCTGTTCAACATCTTCGGCGGCATCACCAGGTGCGACGACGTGGCGAACGGCATCGTGGAGGCGACGCGCCAGCTCTCCCTCAAAGTTCCCTTGGTGATCCGGCTCACCGGGACGAACGAGGCCGAGGCGGTTCAAATCCTCACCGCGGCCGGCTTCTCCGCCCTCACCGACATGGACGAGGCGGTACAGCGGGCGGTCGCGGCGGCGAGGGCGCGGGCCGCGTGAGCATCTTCATCGACCGGCACACGCGCCTCCTGGTGCAGGGCATCACCGGCCGGGACGGCTCGTTCCACGCGCGGCAGATGACCGCCTACGGGACGAACGTCGTCGCGGGGGTGACGCCCGGCAAAGGCGGCCAGCGGTTCGACGGCGCGACGCCGATCTATCACACCGTCGCCGACGCCGCGCGGGAGACGGACCCCAATACGGCGGTGATCTACGTGCCCGCTGCGGGCGCGGCGTCGGCGATCTTCGAGGCGGCGGACGCCGGGATCGGCCTGATCGTCTGCATCACCGAGGGAATCCCGGTCCTGGACATGACCAGGGTGCTCCCCTATCTGCACGAGCGCGGCGCACGGCTCATCGGCCCCAACTGCCCGGGCCTGATCTCGCCGGGCAAGAGCAAGGTCGGGATCATTCCCGGGAACATTTGCACGCCCGGCCGGATCGGCGTCGTGTCGCGGAGCGGCACGCTCACCTACGAGATCATCCACCAGCTCTCGACCCGCGGCTACGGCCAGTCCACCTGCGTCGGGATTGGCGGGGATCCCCTCATCGGCACGAGCTTCACCGACTGCCTCGGCGCATTCGAGGCGGACCCGGAGACCCAGGCGGTGGTGATGATTGGCGAAATCGGGGGGACGGACGAACAACAGGCGGGAGAGTTCGTGCGGCGCGCGATGACGAAGCCGGTGATCGGCTTCATCGCCGGGCAGACCGCGCCGCCCGGCCGCCGCATGGGTCACGCCGGGGCGATCATCTCCGGCTCGAGCGGTACGGCCGCCGAGAAAATGGCCGCCTTGCAGCGCGCCGGGATCTCCGTCATGAAGCGGCCGGCCGACGTGGTCGAGCTCCTCGAGCAACGCTTGTGAAGCTGCGAGACGTCCTCAGGCCCGAGCACATCATCGTCCCGCTCCGCGCGACGACGGTCAAGACGGCGACCGAACAGCTGGCCGAGCGGCTGATCGCCGCGGGCGCCGTGGCGGAGCCCCAGCGTCTCAAGGCCGTGATCCAGCACACGTGGCCCGAGGACATGGTGAGCGTGGGGGAGCACGCATTTCTCCCGCACTTCCGCACCGAGGCTGTGCGCGGCCTCGCCACGGCGGTCGGGATCTCCGTCACGCCGATCCGCTGGGACAGGGACCCGAACCGCACGGCGCGCATCGTGATCTTCATCGTGGCCCCCGTGCGCGACGCCACGCTGTACCTGCAAGTCGTCGGGGCGTTCGCCCGCAGCCTGTCCGATGCGGAGACGGTGCTGGCGCTCCTCGCCGCACAGACGCCCGAAGACGTCGCCCAGCTCCCCGCCCTCGGGGCGGTGGAGCTGCCAAGCCAGCTCACGGTCAAGGACATCATGACCCCGCAGGCGTTCACCGTGCGGCCCGACCAGACCCTCGGCGAGGTGGCCCGCCTGATGGTCGAGCGCGAGATCCGCGCCCTGCCGGTCGTGGACGACGCGGGCTCCTTCGTTGGGATGATCACCCACCGGGAGCTGCTGCGTTACCTGATCCCCGACTACCTCCAGCGCACCAAGAGCGGCGAGTTCCGCGTGCCGACTCGTAGCCAGCTGCAGCGCGGCTCCACCGACCCGCGGCTCATCGCCGTGAAGGACGCGATGGCGCGCACGGTCCTGTGCCTGTCCGAGGACCAGACCCTGGCGGACGTGGCGAACCTCATGAGCTCGAAGGACGTGGACCGCTTCCCGGTGGTGCGGGAGGGGGTCGTGGTGGGATTCCTGACGCGGGCGGACGTCATCCGCCGCCTCATCGCCCCCTAACACCTAACACCCGACACCCGATGTTCACCCTCGCGATCATCAAGCCGGACGCCGTCGGTGCCGGCAAGACCGGACAGATTCTCGCGCACCTCGAGCAGGCGGGTTTCACGATCCGCGCGGCCCGCCTCGTCAGGCTCTCGACGGTTCAGGCCGAGGCGTTCTACGAGGTCCACCGAGCGCGGCCGTTCTACCGGCCGCTCGTCCGCTTCATGACGTCGGGGCCCGGCCTCGCCCTGGCGCTCGAGCGGGACAACGCCGTTGCCCACCTGCGGGTGGTGATCGGGGCGACCGATCCCGCCGAGGCCCAGCCCGGCACCGTGCGGCAGCTCTATGCCGAGTCCAAAGAGCGCAACGCGATTCACGCCGCGGATTCCCCGGAAAACGCCGCCCGAGAGATCGCCTTCTTCTTTCCGGAGCGGGAGCTCCGGGAGTTGGCGGCGCCCGGTGCCAGTTAGCTTGACGCAAGTCCCACAACGGTTTAGGTTCGCTCGTCTATGTTACTGGTTGACCTCCGGGAGTTCGCTCGCGGGCCCGTCGAGACGCGGGCGGAGCTCGCAGGTGACGACCCCCTGTTCGAGGGTCTGGGGGCCGCCCTGGCCGGCCCGGTGCGCGTGACCGGCCGCCTCCAGGCGGCCGGGGAAGCGCGTTTCTATTGGCGCGGCTCCTTGGACACGATCGTCGCGACCGAGTGCCGGCGTTGCCTCCGGGCGGTGTCGGTGGCGGTCAAGGCCGAGATCCACGCGCTGTTCACGAAGGACCACGACGCCCTCGAAGACCCGGACTCCTATCCGTTGGCACGGGAAGCCACCGAGATCGACCTCCGCCCCGCCGTCCGGGAGGAGTTGCTGCTCGCCGTGCCGCAGTGGGGGGTGCTGTGTCAGGATGACTGTCGCGGGCTGTGCCCGCGCTGTGGGAGGGACCTCAACGCGGGTCCGTGCGGCTGCGCGCCGGCGGTGGATCATCGCTGGCAGGAGTTGGCGGCCCTCAAAGGAAAGCTCCGCGAGTAAGGGGACAGGGACCGATGGCGGTACCGAAGCGAAGAACGTCCAAGCGCAAGAAGCGCGCGCGGCGCACCCACTACAAGGCGGCGCCCATTGCGCTCCAGCCCTGCCCGCGCTGCGGTGACCTGAAGCGGCCGCACCGGGTCTGCCCAACCTGCGGGTATTACAAGGGCGAGCAGCGGGTCGCGGTAGAGGACTAGGGTGGCGATCCGGATCGCCCTGGATGCGATGGGGGGCGACAACGCCCCGCGGGCCGAGGTCGAAGGCGCGGTGATGGCACTGGGCGAGTTGCCGCCTTCCGTCCGCATCCAGCTCGTGGGGCGGACGGCCGACATCGAGGCCGCGCTGAAGCCGCTCGGCGAAGTCGACCGCAGCCGGCTCGACATCGTCGAGGCGCCCGAGGTGGTCGGCATGGGGGAGAAACCGCTCGCCGCCATCAAGAGCAAGCGGGGCTCGTCCATCGCCGTCGGGCTCGGTCTCCAGAAGCAGGGCCGGTCGGACGCCTTCCTCTCGGCCGGCAACACAGGAGCCGTCATGGCGGGGGCGACCCTCCTCTTGCGCCTCCACGAAGGCGTGCAGCGCGCCGCGATCGGCGCTCCCTTCCCCACCGCGGGTCACTCGGTGCTCGTCATCGACGGCGGCGCGAACGTCGACTGTGACGCCCGCGAGCTCGTCGGCTTCGCCCATCTCGGCTCCCTCTACGCCCGGGACGTCATGGGCCGTCAGAACCCGGCCCCCGGCGTCGGGCTGCTGAACGTGGGGGAGGAGGACGAGAAGGGGAACGCGGTCGTCAAGGAGGCCCACCAGCTTCTCAAGACCGCGTCCGGGATCCGTTACGTCGGGAACGTGGAGGGGCGCGACATCCTGGCGGGGCAGTGCCGCAGCGGCCAGATCGACGTCGTCGTGTGCGACGGCTTCGTCGGCAACGCCGTCCTCAAGTTCTACGAGTCCGCCGGGCGCATGTTCACAGGGATGCTCAAGCAGGCGGCGCCCGACGTGCTCACCCGCCCCGAGGTCACGCAGCTGTTCAGGTTCCTCGACTATTCGGAGTACGGCGGGGCTCCCCTCCTGGGCGTCAAGGGGGTGGTGATCATCTGCCACGGCGCTTCACCGTCGCGCGCCATCAAGAACGCCGTGCGGGTGGCGGCGCAGATGGTGGAGAGCCACCTCGATCAGGACATCGACGCCGAATTCGCGGAGGGAGGCGCCGTTCGATGAAGCGTCCGATCGTGGAGCTCTGGGGCACGGGCTGCTATACGCCCCAGCGCGCAATGACGAACGAGGAGTTCTCGAAGCGCCTCGACACCTCGGACCAGTGGATCGTGGAGCGGACGGGCATTCGCGAGCGGCGGGTGGCGGAGCCGAACGAGTCGAATGCCTGCATGGCGAAGGCCGCGGCCGAGCAGCTGCTCCGGCGGAACGGGCTCGCGCCCTCCGATCTCGACACGATCATCCTCGCGACGTGCTCCCCCGACCGGCTGCTTCCCTCACAGGCGTGCGATCTCCAGGCGATCCTCGGGGCGAAGAGCGCCGCCGCCTTCGACGTGGGAGCCGCCTGCACCGGGTTCCTCTATGGGCTCAGCGTGGCGGAAGGGCTGATCGCCGCGGAGCAGGCGAAGACGATCCTGGTCGTGGCCTCGGAGAAGCTCACCAGCATCATGGACTGGACGGATCGGGCCACCGCGGTGCTGTTCGGCGACGGCGCCGGCGCGACGATCGTGCGGCGGAGCACAAACGGCCGGGGGATTCTCGCGAGCTACATGCGGTCCGACGGCACGCTGGCGGAGCTCCTGTACCGACCCGGCGGCGGCGGCACGCACCCGCCGGATGAGGCCCTGCTCAAGGACCACTCGTACTACATCAAGATGGCGGGACGCGAGGTGTTCAAGGCCGCGGTGCTTTCGATGGCGGATGCGTGCGATCATGCCCTCGAGCGGGCAGGCCTCGTCGCCGCCGACATCGACTTGCTGATCCCGCACCAGGCGAATACGCGGATCATCGAGGCGACCGCCAAGCACGCGGGCCTTCCCATGGACAAGGTGTACGTGAACGTGGACCGCTTCGGCAACACGTCGGCCGCCTCCATCCCGATCGCGCTCGACGAGGCCGTGCAGTGCGGCCGGCTCGTACCGGGGATGAAGCTGCTGTTCGTCGCGTTCGGCGCGGGCTTCACGTGGGCGAGCATGGTGGTGCAGTGGTAACCGCCCCGGCGATCGTCTGGCTCTGCCCCGGTCAGGGCGCTCAAACAGTCGGAATGGGGAAGGATCTGGCCGCGCGGTTTCCGGCGGCCCGGGAAACGCTTTGCGCGATCGACGACGCCCTGGGGTTCAGCCTGAGCCGCCTGATGTTCGACGGGCCGGAGCAGGAGCTCGCGGCCACGCACAACGCCCAGCCGGCGATCTTGGCGCACTCGGCGGCGGTGTTCGCGGTGGTCGCGCCGCACGCCAACGGCCGCGGCGTCGCGGCGGCGGGGCACTCGCTCGGCGAGTACTCGGCGTACGTGACGGCCGGGGCGCTCACGCCGACC
>Ga0209056_10005901_pt1 | contig 12722 bp, 11 predicted proteins | sample GraSoiAngelo_114_FD_185876 | JGI IMG/M metagenome (GOLD analysis project Ga0209056, IMG submission 185876) | Grasslands soil microbial communities from the Angelo Coastal Reserve, California, USA - 14_0903_13_40cm (SPAdes) (version 2) | ecosystem: Environmental > Terrestrial > Soil > Grasslands... | reverse complement strand
GTTGCTCGACCGGTTCTGCGAGTCGCAGATCTCAGCGTCGCCGGCGCTGCAAACGACGGTGATCCAGCGCTAGTGCGTTCACAGCGCTCGAGGGGCCGCTCGCGGAGCTGGCGCGGCTGGCGCGCGGGTGGTCCGGGTGGTCCCGAGGGGCGTGACGACGACGACTAGGGGACCCCTTGTCCCCTTAGGGGTATGGCGCTGACGCGACCACCGCCGCCGTCTTTCGCGCCTAGGGGGAGCCGGGGTTGGCGTGCCTCTACCTCACGGATCGGCGCGGCTTCGACCGGCGGATGGAGCGCGGGCGGCAACATTTCTTCGGGCCGCCGAGCGGCGCGCACGCCGCCTACCTGCGGGCGAAGGGCATCATCGACTGATCCGTCGCCGAGTCGCACAAGGCGCTCAGGGGCGTTTGTAGCCCTTCTCTCCCGTCATCCAGCCCGTCGCCCATGTCAGCAGAATCCCCGCACGGGTTTTTTTTGTCCCTTTACGGGCTACCGCAGGACGCGTCCGTGCCCGCTTCGGCAGGTCAGCGCCGCGTAGTCGGCTGGATGAACGCCCGCCACCACGCATCCCGCATAGAGGTTGCTAGTCTCATCCAACGTCCTCTTCGGGCCGGAGCCCCTTGGCGACGTTCGGGCGTGTGGCCGGGATGAAAGCTGATCTATGAGTCTGGCTTGGGTGCAGGGTGCTTCTGAGAGCGCGTCCCTGGCCCGTTTGTTCCCTCGCCCTCACCACTGACGATGCGTCGATCTCGTCATGGACGCGGCCGACGGTCCTCCCCTATGGACACGCGAACTTCTGAATGCGGTAGTTGCCAGCGTCGGCGACGTAGACGCTTCCGCCCCCCTCGACGGCGACGCCACCAGGACTGTTGAACTGCCCGTCCCCGCTGCCCGCGCTGCCCCACGCGGTGAGGAAGCTCCCGTTGCTGTCGAACTTCTGGATGCGATAGTAGGTGCTGCACCCGAAGAACCCGCACAAGCGCAGGCACGAGAATCGCCAGCGGAGGGCAGGGAAGGGAGGGAGGCGGCGGGGCTCTGGCTTCCTCGCGCGACCGACTTGGTTGCTGGGGGCGCGTCCCGGCTCAAGTTCACGGACACTACACGGACACTGGCGGCGGGATTCACGAGCCGCCCCGCACTCCCCGCACGTTGTCGAGGACGCTCTTACTGTCGAGGCACACGCCGCCGCCGCCGGTGTCCAGGACTCCTGCGGTCGACGGGTTGCTGGCGGCCGTAGTAGACGACCAGTAGCCGGACGACGACGTGGTGCAGCTACAGGTCAGCACCGTGCAGCCCGACGTGCAGTTCGTGTTGAAGGCCGGCGAGACAGTCGGGTCGACGTTCTGGTAGTTCATGATGCTCTCCAGCTCCTTCACGTTCGGCATCCGCCAGTCGGTGTGGCCCGCGAAGCTCGTGCCGTTGAGCGTCGCGACATGCTGGGCGAAGGCGTTCGCCCAGGTATAGGTATTGCTCACATCGTGGACCGAGCCATCCATGCTGAGCTTCTCCCACATCAGGCCGGTATTGTTGTCGGTGATCGTCCCATCCCCATTGTCCGTGTAGCTGAGCGGTGCCCCCTTCTGGAGGTCACCATCCTGACCCGTGCCCGCACACGGAATCACGTTCCCGCTGCTGTCCCAGCAGGTCGTCTGCCCCGTCGCGGGGAAGCAGGACGAGCCGCCCCGCACTCCCCGCACGAAGTTGACCTCGCTCTTATCTGCGCCCTGCACGTTGCCTTCGTCGAAGAGCACGAACCATGCGAACGTCGGGCCGGGCGGGTCGCCCGGCCGCGCTTGGCCGGCGACCGTAGTAGACGACCAGTAGGTGGACGACGCGGTGCAGCTACAGGTCAGCACCGTGCAGCCCGACGTGCAGTTGTTGTTGAAGGCCGGCGAGACGGCCGGGACGATGTTCTGCAGCTCCTTCACGTTCGGCACCCGCCAGTCGGTGTGGCCCGCGAAGCTCGTGCCGTTGAGCGTCGCGACATGCTGGGCGAAGGCGTTCGCCCAGGTATAGGTATTGCTCACATCGTGGACCGAGCCATCCATGCTGAGCTTCTCCCACATCAGGCCGGTATTGTTGTCGGTGATCGTCCCATCCCCATTGTCCGTGTAGCTGAGCGGTGCCCCCTTCTGGAGGTCACCATCCTGACCCGTGCCCGCACACGGAATCACGTTCCCGCTGCTGTCCCAGCAGGTCGTCTGCCCCGTCGCGGGGAAGTGGCAGGCCGGGGGTGCAGTGGTCGTGGTCGTTGTCGAGGAGGTCGAGGTCGTCGTGGTGGTGGTAGTGGTGGATGAGCACGCAAACGACCCGCAGGTGAACGCACAGCCGATCAGCCCCACGTCGCACTGCGCCATCCTGAGAGCGTCACCGATGTCGCAGGCCGCGTCCCCGTTCACGTCGCAGACCTCGGGGTGACTGAACGGCGCTACCCCGCACGTGCGCAGACCAACGTCGTACTGCGCCACGACGAGCGCGTCACCGATATTCACGACACCGTCGCCGTTCACGTCGCCGCACACGGCAGCCCGTGTCAAACTTGGCGCGGCAAGGTTGACGAGCGCGGCGACACAGAGCGCCAAAGCGGCCAGGTTCCTCAGCGAAAACAGCGTCCGCGTCACGACGGCCCCCCTCAACCGTCATCGTCCCACGGACGAACTCTGGCGGTCAAGGAATTCTGCTTGATCGCGCGGGTCAGCGACGCTGGGTCACGTCCACGGGCACGTGGTGGGGCCGTTGCGGTAGTTAGGGCTCGAAGTCTCCAGTCCTAGACTTCGTATAGTGGTGCGCAAACTCCTGCCGAGTCACGCAGCGGGTCTCGGCCCAACCCCGAGTGGCTACCATCGTTGCCTTGGCGCGCCGATGGTCCTCGCAGGCGGCCTGCGTGTGGAATGGTCTTCTTAGCGACACTTCCTCCCAAGCATCCACGCCAGTCCACCGACGCCCGATGAGCAGCCAACCACTCAGCACCATCGCGCCTGCTCGATGACGACGACTCATGGACGAGACTGACGATTGCGTCACCGTGGCGCGGCGCGCCCTACCACGGGACCCACCACGGTAGGCGTCGGATCGTCCAGCAAATCCAAGCGACGCCGCGCTCTCCGAAGATGGTGCCGAGAGAGAAGCCGATCACGCCGCTGACCACTGCGGCCCAGAGGTCGAGGAAGGCACCGCCAAGGGAGACACCGAGTAACGCACCAACGATGCCATGGCTGAGCCTTAGGATGATCCCGACCCGCCGGGAAACGTGGCCTGGACCCCTCGCCCATGCTGCTCGCGCTGCAACAATGCAGTCAGCTTCGTCCACGGCTACTGTGTTCCGCCGACGCCGGTACACCTCGGCACGGGCATCCACGTCGCTCCAGGGCGAAGTCAGCGGGGCGTCGGCATCGCGCCGCCCGCGTTCACGAAGCGCACGAAGCTCGCCTCCAAGTCGCCAACGGGCGGGTTGCACTCCGTGTACTTCGCCTCTGCGCCAGACACATTCCTCCAGCGAGGTCCACGCGGCGGCATGTGATCGACGGCTACGCCAACGCGGTCAGGGCTGCATCCCGCCTGGAAGACGACGACCTCGGAGCCGGGGTCCTCACTTCGCTCGAGCCGCCGGATCGTGAAGGCCGGAACGAGCGTGTCGAGCGGCCCCTCGGTCCTGATGACCGCGTCAGTTGCCTCAAGTACGTTCCAGCGTGAGTTGGCGCGCACCCACTCCAGGGCACGCTGCCACTTCGCATCGCACTGCGGGCCACGACGGCATACCACAGCGCCCGGTGGCTCCTCGATAGTGACGGCCCCGCGTTCAGCGCATCCGAGCGCTAGGAGCAGCAGGGCTAGGATGCCGTGCCTGTGCCCTCGCTTCGGAAGACGATGCTTGTCGGCACCCTTGCGGGCCTCGGCCATCCGGCCCCTCCTCGGCGTGCGAGTCGCCGTGGAGCGTAGCGCGGAGAGCGATGCGCCGCCACAGGCCCGGACCTCGTCGGCAGTCCCCGGTGAGCTACGAGTCAGTCGCTGAAGACGCCAGAATCGAGTGGTTCTGACCGCGCCGGAAGCGTCGGTCAGCCGGCTCGATAAGTGCCCGATCTACGGGGCCTGACCGATCCGGCTGCCAAAGGGGTTATTGGCTCGCCTCCCGATCAGCCGTAGCCCATCTCGGCACCGGGTGCCCGGTGCCCCCGAAGTAATGCTCTTTGGTGTAGCTGCTTTGCTGCTGTCGGCCCACTCGCCAGGAGCTAACTAACTTTCCCGACTACCGGCGAACGGCGCGGAGCGGAGCCGGCCGCACCCGTCCGCGCCAGAGGAGCGTGCCCGCTGGAATAGTCCTCAGGCGGCCCGCCGCTCGACCACCACCGGCATGCCCTTCGACGGCGCGAGCGTGATGCTCCGCCGCACGCGCTGCATGCGGTACCCGGTCGCGAGGCGGAGCTCGACGCGCGACGCCACCTCCGCCAGCACCACCTTCATCTCGTAGAGCGCGAACGCCATCCCGAGGCAGCGGCGCACACCGCCGCCGAAAGGGAAGAACTCGTAGGGGCTCGGCCGCCGGCCGACGAACCGCTTCGGATTGAACCGCTCGGGCTCGGGCCACACATCGGGACGCCGGTGGGCGAGGTAGATGCACGGTGCCGCCACCACGCCCGCGGGCAGGTCCCACCCGCCGATACGCATCGGGCGGGCGAGCACGCGCCCCACCTCGGAGATGATCGGGTTCAAGCGCAGCGTCTCCTTCACGGTGGCGTCGAGGTACTCGAGCTTTCCGACGTGCTCGGGCGCCAGCGGCCCCGCGCCGACGACGTGCACGAGCTCTGCGCGCAGCCGCTCGCGGACCTCCGAGTGACACAGGATGTTGTGGAAAGCGAAGGCCAGCGAGGTGGCGGTGGTATCGTGGCCGGCGAAGAGGAGCGTCATCATCTGGTCGCGCAACTCCTCGTCCCGCATCGGCTCGCCATCCTCGTAGCGCGCGGCAAGGAGGAGCGAGAGGACGTCGTCGCGCGCCGTGCTGCCGTCTGCCCGGCGCCGGGCGAACTCGGCGAAGAGGAACGTGTCGAGGTCACGCTTCACGCGCAGGAAGCGGCCCCACGGCGAGAGCGGTCCGAGGTCGATCTGGAGGCGGGGCCAGAGCCACATCGGGTTCGCCATGACGCGGCTGAAGCGCTGCACGAGGCTCCGCAGCGCGTCGAGCCCCTCACCCTCGGCGCCGAACACCGTGCGCAGGATCACCTCGAGCGTAATCGCCTGCATCTCGGGGTGGATCGGGAACGGGCGCCCGATCGGCCAGCGCTCGATCGCCCGGTCGGCGATCGCCCGCATCGTCTCGCCGTAGGCCAGCATCCGCTCGCCGTGGAAGGGCGGCATCATGAGGCGCCGCTCGCGCTCGTGGCGAGCGCCGTCGAGCGCGAGGATGGAGTTCGCCCCGAGGAGCGGCTGCAGGGCGATGAACGCCTCGCCGCCACGTAGCTCGTCCTCGTTGCCGGTGAAGATCTGGCGGATCGCTTCCGGGTTGCTGAACATGACTTCGATCGGCGGCCCGACCGGCATGCGTAGCGTGAAGCATTCGCCGTAGCGCCGGGCGCACGCTTCGAAGAAGGGACCGGGCCGGAACGCATAATGGATTCCCTGTAGCAACGCGGGCAGCGCGGGGCCGGGCGGTAGGAAGCGGGCGGTGTGCATGATCGACTCTCCTCCTAGGTCGGGTGACTTGGTCAATTGGCCAATCATCGGCAAAAAAACTCAGTCGGCCACGTTGAAGACGCGGTACGCGAAGCGCTTGAGCTCGGCCCTGAGGCGCTCGCGCGCCGGCCGCGAGGTGTAGACGCTGCCGCCGAGCAAGTCCTCCTGGCCGTCGACGTCGGCGAGCGAGGCGATGAACGCGTTCGCGATGACGAAGATCGCGGCGGGCACGTCGATCTGCACGTCGGGCATCGTGTCGCGGATCACGCCGATGCCGAACCGCGCCAGCTCGCCGAACATCTCCCGCACGCTCTTGAGGTGCAGCTCGCGCCGCTCCAGGCACATGCGGTGGGCGAGGCGCGTGGTGTTTGGGTGGGCCACGAGGAGGTCCAGAAAGGAGTCGACCAGGTTGTCGGATAGCTCACGCCGTGTGGTCCCCGGCCGAAGGTTCCGCATGATCGTCTCACGCGTCCGCTCACCGAGGCGTTTGAAGACCGCCTCCCAGAGGTGCTGCTTGCTCCCCCAGTGGTAGTGTAGTGCGCCGAAGGGAACGCCCGCCCGGCGCGCCATCTCGCGGGTGGAGGCGGCACCATAGCCCTGCTCGGCGAAGACGTCCTCGGCTGCATCTAGGATGCGCGCCGGCGTGCCCCGGGGGTCCTCACGCGCCTTGTCGAGGGCTTCCTGCCGCATTGGTCACCTGACCAAGGCATACGCCCAAGTCGGCGGCGGCGTCAAGATGGCCCCCAGCCCCGATGTGGCTCCGCGGCGCTCCCACAGTGCCGCGGCGCGGCTCCTCGAACCCAGACCCTGTCCTACTCGCCAGGAGCGATCACCAGCTTCCCGCCCGCGACCGCGAACCATCGCCCGCCGAAGGGCGTGAGGCGGTATGAGAAGAGCCCCCTCGGCGCGATGGCGAAACCGCTGGCGGGGTTCGCTCCGCGGGCCGGAATGAGACCAGACGAGACGGCCTACTTCCTTCGACCCTCCTGAACGACGCGGCACTCGGTCTCCCCGCTCGCCTTCTTCTCACACCGCACGAGCTCCCCGTCGCTCTGGCGTAGGTCGAACCCGCCGAACAGGTTCGGCTCGATCTTGAGAACTGGCGCCCCGCCCTTCTGCGCATCGAAGCAGTCCACGGTCCCGCTCGCGTTGGGAGCGCAGTGAAGCTGGGCGAGAAGGATCAAGCCTGGGATCATGCGCCGCGACCGCTATAGCGCGGAGGCCAGTTCCTGCGCGCGCTGTTCCGCTTCGAGGAGGATACCGCTCATCGCGCTCCCGCAGTCCCCCGACAACTTCCCCTGCGTCGTTGCCGCATCAGTGAGAACGATCGCCTTTTTGAGAGTCTTCGCCGCCTTCCGGGCGAACTCCCTCGACTTCTTGGCACTGCTGGCGAATGCGCCACGGTCGATCAAGCTGCTGGCCTTGGCGAGCCGCCGCTGGATGCGCCGAGGAATCGTTGCGTTCCCGCACTCCACGGGATGAAGGGCGCGGTGCAAGACGCACCGTAGACCATCGAAACCGGCATCGGGGCAGGGCAAGGTCGTCGTCGTAGTGCTGGAATCGACCGTTATAGTCGTCGTCGTAGACGTAGCGGCGGTCGTGGTCGTGATCTGAAGGGTGGTCGTGCTGGTGCTGGTCGTGCTGCTGGTCGTCGTGGTCGGCGGCTGAGTCGTGGTCGTGGACCCGGACGGTGCAGTGGTCGTGGTGGTCGAGGACGTTGTTGTTGTCGTCGGCAGGCTCGTCGTCGTGGCCGTGGCCGTTATCAGGTCGTAGCCGATAACATCGAGATTAATGCCTTCAGGTGAAGTCGCCGTCACATCCGACGCTTGAGCCGTGCAACTGAACGCATCTTGTACATAAGGATTCGCTTGCGGGCAGGAGCCACTCAGCCAGTCGCCGAAATCTCCACTCGGGTCCTGGTTGAAACCAACGATGTTTGCATTGCCACTATCGATCGACAAATAGCGCGAACCGCTGGCCATCAGGTTCCGCGTACCCGCAGCCGACCAGCTAAACAGATCCTGCGGCCGGAGATCGCTACCACCCAGGTTGAGGTAGGATCCGAAGCCAAGGATCTCATCCATCTCGTGCTCGGTTGACCGTTGTCCATCGTACATGCCGCTGGCGGGGGGACGCGTAAATTTGAAGGGTTGATTGGAATTGAGGGTGACGATCCCGTCATACGGCCCGCCGGCACCGACGCTGCCGTTTGCGAACATCGCTGGCGGGGTATTCAGGCCGACAGCCCGACCGTTCGCACTGGACGGCACCACATTTGTGGACAGGGCGCTCGCTGACAGACTGGCATTGGCCGTGGCGTCATTCGCCGTCGCCGCATCCGCCTTCAGCGCATCAATGTACGTATTCCATGGTACGGCATAGACGGCGGAGTAGCTTACTGCGAGAGCCCCGGGCGGCAGCGGTGAGCCATCAGGATCGGTCGTCGCATACCGAAACAGGATGGACACGGTGATGGGATCGTTGAACAGCGATCGGAATATACTGACGGCGTTGTTGATGATTGCCTCTATCGCCGCAGAGTTCGGATCGCTCGTGATCGAACTGTCGAACGTGGCATTGATGACGAGCGCACCGCCCGAAGCACCAACCACCGGAGCCTCTGCGACACCTGCGCTGGCGCCTTGCTCCGGCGCGGCATCCACGCGTACGTCGCTGGATGCGGAGCTTACGTGCTCAACGCGGCCGAGCGGGAAGGGCGCGCCCCCGCCCTGCCCAAGGGGAGTCGCCCCGACACTGCCAACGCAAGCCGCCGCTATGGCGAGTGCAAGCGCAAGGGTACGGAGCCCGGTCACCAACGTATCTGGACGTCTGGACGGTCCGTGCGGTTGCCCTTCGCACCGCTGTGCTCCGTACCAGCAGACCCAGGGGCGAGCGTTCTCATACCCCCCTTCCCGCAGGGTGCAGGCATGGCCCCCAGTAGGCTCCGAAGTTTACGCAAACTGGCGCTATCACACCCTGGCCCCGCCACCCTGCACGCCCTCTGCCCGGTCCCGACGTCCCTCTCCGGGAGCTCGTCCGTTTCGTTGCCGTCCTTGATGCCGTGGTGCATGAGGGCGGCTGGCGGGTGCCGCCCACACACGCGATTCCCTTGCTCGGGTCCGCCCCTCACCCTGTCATCTATCGGCAGTTACCGAAGGCGAGATGACTCCGAAGGCGCTGCCAAATCTCTGACACGCCTCACCTTCATCACGCGGACGGGCGAGAGAATCTCGCCAAGCATGGGAGCACCGAGGGGCTGCGATTGGCAACATGCCCGGACATGGTCCTCCAAGACGTCGATCTCGGGATCGCACATGCGGTCCAGAGTCACGGGGCGCAACGACAGCTCCTGCAAGTCACAGTGAATACGCGGCTCGACTCGTCAGCCAACCATCGCTCCTATGTGCTCGACGTACCACTCCACTTCCTCCCGCACGTCTGCGAACGTCCAGCCCATCGGTCGTGGCGGGACAAGGCGCTTCGCCTTGAAGAGGTAGCTGTGAGCGCGATCGGGGGACGCCGAGTGCGCGATGTTGGCCGCGAAGAGAAGCAGCTTCATCAAGCATTTGGAGCAGTCGATGGTCCCTGGCCTGGTGTTGCGAGCGAAGCTTCAACGATAGAGTCGATGAGATCGAGGCACCTGCTGACCTCGGCTACGTCCGCTCGCTGAAGGCGCTGGACGAGGACGCCGAGCTCGAAGCACCCCGTTGAGAATCGTCGTAGCGGGTGTACACGCCCACGTCGCCGGTTGATCAGATCGTCGTTCGAGAGGGCGAGGACGTCGGACGGAAGGCCGCTCAGAGCGCGCCTCCCATCGTAGCGACGCTGTGGTTTCCGTTGGTGCTCGCCTGCCGACGAACGAGCCGCAGATAGGAGGAGGGGCTCACGCCGAGTAACTTGGACGCCGTGCGGACGGTGAGCCCTTGGGCTACGACACTCTCAAGCTGTCTGTGATCGACGCGGAGCCGAGGACACGCGCTTGATACCCTCGCCGTCCTCTACCTCGCCCCCATCGGCCAGTCCGTCGTCCACGTGGCACCTGGGGCGGGGTTGCGAGGGAATCAGCGCTTCGCGTTCTTCGTCATCCAGATCGCCTGCCTGCTGGGATTGGCGGTGCTCGCGGCACGGCCGGCGTAGCACGGGATTGGAGTCCCCGAAGGAAGTCGTCCGGACTCTTGCTCGCGAACCCCGCCGACAAGCTCACCAAGAAACTCAAGCTGGTGAAGTCGAAGGCGCAGCGCCAGGAGGACGTGAAGGCGATGACGCGGGACCAACGCGACCTCTTCCTCGACACTGCCAAGTCCACGGAGCCCGACTTCTACACACAGTTTCTCTTTCTCTTCCTAAGCGGCGTGCGGCTGGGCGAGTCGTTGGGGGGAGAGTGGGATGACCTTGCCCTCATCGAGTCCCGCGCTCACATCGCAAGGACCGTGGACGACAAGACGGGCGAGGTGGGGCCGCCCAAGGGGAACCGCAGTGCGAGGTGGACTTGAGTCCTGAGTTAGTCGAAGCGCTGCGCCGCTGGAAGGCGAAGCAGGCTGAGCGCGCCCTCAAAGAGGGACGCGGCGAGGTGCCCCGGCGCATCTTTCCCATGCCCAGCCCCAAGAGCGGCGCTGATCTCGTGCGGGTGGCCTTCAAGCGCGTGCTCAAGAAGGCGCGCTTGCCCAGCTACTTCAGCCCCCACTGTGCGCGCCACACCTACGCCTCCATCCTGCTCAGCGAGGACGGCGGGCGGCTGCTCTACGTGCAGGAGCAACTGGGACACGCCTCGATTCAGGAGACGGTGGACACCTACGGCAAGTGGCTGAAGAAAGACGGGCGAGGGGCGATGGACTCGCTCTGCACGAAGGGCTGGAAGGCGGCGGCCAACGGATAGTGGTAGCAAAGTGGTAGCAAACGGCGCCAACGCCTTGGATTTTCGAGGCTCACGGGGAACCAGCTCTTCCCCGGGGCCGAGATCATCGGCCACCGCCTGTGCGCGGCCTCCTTCGGCAAGGAGCGGCCGGAGCTGATGCAGATGCTGCGCAACGCCGGCGGGAGCGAGGACCCGATGCTGCGCGACATGGCGCGCCAGCTCGCCGCCTGGGACTTCACGGGCATGACGCTCACGCCGCCGACGACCCTGATCGAGGACCGGCTCGCGCTCGACCTGGACGGCATCGCCGTGCACCTGATCTACGTCGGCCCCGCGCACACCGCGGGCGACGTGATCGTCCATCTCCCGGCCGCGCGCGTCGTGTTCACCGGCGACATCCTCTTCCGCCTCTGCACGCCGATCGGCTGGGAGGGCACCTACGAGCGCTGGATCGCGGCGCTCGACACGATCGTGGCCCTCGACCCGGCCGTGGTCGTGCCCGGGCACGGCCCGCTCTCGGGCCTCGAGGGGCCGCGCGAGATGCAGGCCTACCTGCGCTACGTGCGCGCCGAGGCGAAGCGCTGGTTCGACGCGGGGCTGCCGGCCCTCGAGGCGGCGCGGCGCATCGACCTGGGCCCGTACGCCGGCTGGACCGAGCCCGAGCGCATCCTCTTCAACGTGGAGCGCGCGTACCGCGAGCTGCGCGGCGAGCCGTACGACGTGCCGATCGACGCGACCGCGCTCTTCCGCGGCATGTACGAGCTGCGCGCGTCGCGGCGGGCGGTGGCGTAGGGTTCGCGGCGGCGGGGGGCGGCCCCGGCGCTCCCGCTCGGGCGCCGACGGCCGCGCAACACCAACGCCAGACGCTGCGCGCGGCGCCCTCGAAGGTCGCGGCGGGGCCGCCCCCCGCCGCCGCGCGTGCGTCGCGGCTACGCCGCGCAGACGAAGTCGCGCGTCTCGTGGAGGCCGATCGCGGTGAGCGCGTCGCGGATCTCCTGGCGCGGGCGCGCGCCCGCCACGGCGGCGATCAGCGGGCGGCGGGGGTGCGCGCGGAGCTCCTCGACCGAGATGACGGGCGCGCCGTGGATGGTGTTGCCGAGGCGGCCGGGATGCACCTCGACCACGTGCGAGGGCCACTTCCCGTGCCCGAGGAGCGCACGGCGGAGGCTCCGTCCGGTGGGGCCGTAGCCCCAGAGCACGTAGCGGTCCGTGTCGGCGAGGAAGTGCGCGGCGAGGAACGCCGTCTTGCAGGCGGTGAAGCGCTCCAGGCGATACGCGTCCCCCGCGCGCCAGAGCCGCCGCGGCCCGTCGCGCCACGCGAGCAGGCGCCGCGGCACGACGCCGATCTCGTGGCCCTGCGCCAGCAGCCGCAGCACCAGGTCGTAGTCCTCGGGCCAGCCGGCGTCCCGGTAGCCCGCCCGGCGCAGCACCTCCGCCCGCACCATGAGTGTCGGGTGTGCGACCGGGCACTCGACGAACGCCTCCGCACGCACCCGCTCGGGCGAGTCGATGCCGTCGAGCCAGCGCTCGTAGGCCCGGAGGCCGTCCGTCAGCCGGGCGCGCGGGAAGAGGCGCACGTGGCAACCGACGGCCGCGAGGCCCGGCTCCGCGTCGAGCGCGCGGAGCTGGGCGGCGAGCCGCTCGCGGTGCATCACGTCGTCGGCATCCATGCGTGCGACCACCCGTCCGCGGCAGCGCGCGAGGCCGGCGGCCAGCGCCGCCACCAGGCCCCGGTGCGGCGTCGCCACGACGCGGAAGCGCCGGTCGCCCGCCGCGAAGCGCTCCGCGACGGCGCGCGTCCCGTCCGTCGAGCCGTCGTCCACGACGATGCACTCCCAGCATGGCTCGCTCTGCCGCGCGACGCTGCGCAGGCAGGCGTCGAGCGTCGCCTCCGCGTCGTGGGCCGGGAGCAGGATCGAGACCGGGGGCGCGCTCAGCGGGCGAACTCCAGGAAGTATTGATACGGCAGGAAGGCGTGCGACGCACGCAGCCGGAAGCCGGCCGCCTCCGCCTCGCGCTGGGTCTCGGCGCGCGAGACCTTCTCCTTCGCGGGCGGACCGACCGGGAGCGGGCGCTTGTAGAAATCGACGAGGACGAGCCGCCCGCCGCGGCGGAGCGCGCGCCGGAGCTTCCCGTAGTAGCGCACCCGCTCGTGGAGGTGGTGGCCCGTGTTGCAGATGAAGATCAGATCGACGCTC
>Ga0209056_10005899_pt1 | contig 12726 bp, 10 predicted proteins | sample GraSoiAngelo_114_FD_185876 | JGI IMG/M metagenome (GOLD analysis project Ga0209056, IMG submission 185876) | Grasslands soil microbial communities from the Angelo Coastal Reserve, California, USA - 14_0903_13_40cm (SPAdes) (version 2) | ecosystem: Environmental > Terrestrial > Soil > Grasslands... | reverse complement strand
GGTTCTCGACACCACCTTCAATAATCGCGGGTTGCAGCAAATCGATTTCGGCAGCTGTTGTCAGTCTGCCTACCAGGTGCTCGTGCAAAGTGATGGTAAAATTGTCACCGTGGGTTTCCCGAATAGCGAATCATCCGATTCCGACTTTCTGCTGGCGCGTTTAAATTCGACAGGCTCTCTCGACACCACCTTCGGCATTGGCGGCAAAGTGCGCACGTCATTCGGCAATCTCAACGGCGGAGCTCAAGGTGGCCTTCTTCAGGCCGATGGGAAGATTGTGGCGGTTGGATTTCAAGCCACATCCAGCAGCGGAGGGCTGGACTTTGCCCTGGCGCGCTACCTTAGCCAGTAATTTCGCCTCAGCTTGAAATGAGCATATGCACCAGTGTGCTCCGCCATTTCTGGCGCGCCCGGGGAATATTTGAGCGGCTCTCACTTGCAAGGTTCAAGACCTGACCGCTTGGTGCTGAATCTTTAGTCAAAAATAATGAGATCCTGCGGAATAAGCAGATGCGATCCACCTCTCATCAAGAGAGGGACGGTGAATTCGGTAGTTTCCGTCGGACCCATTTACGGGCATGTATGAAGGAGCTTTCAAGCTGGACGGCCCACACGTAGCGGGTTCGAGGCACGGTCTCGTTCCCGTCCTGCCAACGAGAACCTAAAAACAATGGAGTAGCGAACAAGATGAAAGCGGCGGAAATGAATACGAGCGACGTGAATCGGACAACGAACTTTAATCACGAACGCAGACCGGCGATCCCGATTCGCACGGCACGAGGCATCAGACGCGCCATCGCAATCGTGTTGGCGAGCGCTGGTCTGCTCTTTTTGATGCTTGCCGCGGGCGTAATGGGGTCGAGCCGCAGCGTTCCCATCACCGGCGCTGACGCAGGCTCTAGCTTGTTCGTCAAAGCGTACGGGAACATCGTCCAGCAGGTCGAATACGGGCTCACTCCCGAAAGTGTGGCAGCCACCTCGGACACTGGCTACTTCGCGCTGGCCCTGACTGACTCCCCGAGTGGCTACGGCGTCAATTGGGTCGTCAAACTCTCCGCATCTGGACGTCCGCAATGGCAGAGAGAAATCGGGTGCGCGACCTGTGCGCCCGGGGATTACGCCCTCGGCGTCTCCGCCCAGCAGACATCGGACGGAGGCTATATCCTGGGCGGTGGCGTCGTCGGTTGCGGATCGTACCCCCAGCGCGCCTTGGTAGAGAAACTTGACGCGCAAGGCCGAGTTGTCTGGGCCTTCGCTTATCCCGCTGGGACCGGAGACGGCGTAATCTGGAAGATCAGACAGACGGCTGATGGCGGCTACATTGCCGTTGGGAGCGCGGCCAGCTCCGGCCAGCTCGCCGGCGCCCTGATTCTCAAGCTCGACGGCGCAGGTACGGTGCAATGGCAGCGGAAACTCGGACCGATCGGATCGACCACGGCGTACTTCAACGCAGTGCAACAAACCTCAGACGGCGGCTATGTGGCGATCGGAGAGTATTCTGTGCTCGGCGGGAGCTATCCCTATCCTAACAGCGTGCTCGTCGCGGCGTTCGACCCGAACGGCAATGTTCGGTGGCAACGGGGCTTCAACAACGTCGATAACCGTGGCTCACCAAACGGCTACGAGCACGCGCTTGCCGGCATCCAAACTTCCGACGGTGGCTATATCGTCGTCGGCAACTGGTCTAACACACCCCCTAGTCCCTTCCCTGTAGAAGACTCGGGAGGCGCTATGCTCCTCAAACTCGACTCCAGCGGAAACATTGAGTGGCAGAAGGCCTACAACGGCGGCATCTATTGCTATTTCAACGGCTACAACACAACCTGCACCCTCATCGCTGCTCTGGTTTACTCGGTGCATCAGACTGCCGATGGAGGCTACGTCCTTGCTGGACTCGGAAACCTGGAGTTACTCGACAGCGTTCCGCAGGTGCCATGGCTGGCGAAGGTCGATTCCGCTGGCAGCCTGCTGTGGCAGTATTTCTACTACGACGTGTATTCCACGGGGCGGCCGATCAGCCAGTATTTCGCCTCCTCCACTCCGACGAGCGACGGCGGCTTCATGGCCCTCGGCTTTACCGAGAAAAACGATGTCACTTTTCTCGGAGAGTTATACGCGGTCAAGACCGACAGTTCGGGACTCGCTGGAATCTGCGATCAGCAGCACGACGCCACGCCACTCCATTCCGTGGATCCCGCGATGACAATCCTTTCCTCATCTCTCCCGGTCACTACGACGGTCACCCCGGGGAGCAATGTATCGATCCGTGCGCGAACCACATCGGTCCTCAAAATTGACAAGTGCCCAGCTGACTAGGGCACTTAGAGAGCCAAGCTGAGTCCTATTGGGCCTCTTCAGACCTTGAACTAATAGCTATCCTGAAGTCGGTTTCCCTTCGTCGCCATTCTATTTCGGCGTTGCATGCCAAAGTTTATGGCGTCAGGCTTACCGCCGCAACGTGACGGGACGGATCATAATTCATGCGGGATTTGCGAAGTGCGGAAGCGCGAGCATTCGGACGGCGCTTTTCCAGAATTTCAGGAAGCTGCAGAAACATAACGTTTTTATTTTCGACAAAGACTTGAGGATTGCGCGAACTGCTGCCGGTCTCATCGGCACACCGATTTGGTGCCTTGAGGAGGCGAGGAAACATTCCGAAAACCTCACGCGAAGACTCAGTGCGGCGATTGCACCGCTGTTAAAGCGAATGGGACATCATCTTGCGATCCTGAGCGCCGAAAACTTGGCAAATCCCGGAATGGCCGATCTATTCGCAGGGCTCGACACCCAATGTGACGTGTCGGTAATTTTTTACCTCCGGCCGCAACTTCAATGGATACCCTCGGCATGGAAGCAATGGGGCCTAAAAACGGGAGCTTCGCTCAGCGATTTTGTTGCTCAGTGCGTCGACACCCGCACACCAGCCTTCAAGCGGGATATCGAAAGGTGGAAATCCACGCTTCCGGCGGCAAACATCCACGTCCGGTTTCTTATCCCGGAATTGCTGGCCGGCGGCAATCCTGCCCACGACTTTTTCAATCTGCTCGGCCTCTCAGAGAAAGAGTACGAGTTCGAAAGTGAAGCCCGAAATCCCAGCCTCGACGTTTCGGTTCTCCACGTACTGTCCAAAAATCCGCATCTTTTCTCTGACGTTCACGACAACAGCTTGACGCTCGCGTTGACGCGAGCGCTCTCGAAAAAGTTTCGATCAACAAACATTCAAATGCTTTCTGCAGAGCAAGAAGCCAGGATCGAAGAATGTTTCCGAGAAGAAAACCGGTGGCTCTTGAATACATATTGCAGCGATGCGGACGTGGATGGGGTTTACTGCATGCATTTCATGCCGAGCAAGGCGGACGCCAGATATTCCGATATGACTGAGTCTGAGCTGATTTACCGTTGTCTCGGAATCATCTTGGAATCGATAGCATCCAGCGGCGGCCAAAGCGACAGGGGCAAAAATAAAAATCAGGAGCGTGATTCCGTTCCAGTCGAAGAAGAGTAGCGACACGCTGCGATAACACCGAGCAGGACGATCAATCCGCAGACGGCAGCAACACTGTCTCCCCACACGAGCCAAGACGGCCGATAGCTTAGCGTCAGCCGTCCATGCACACCCGCTGGAACTTCCACAATTGGAAATAATCCGCGGTAAGACGTGACGGCGAGTTTCTGATCCCTGATCCGCGCTTTGTATCCGCGGAAATATGGTCGCGAAAAAGTCAGTAGCGCGGGCCGACCACCGCTCGGGACCTCAATATCCGCTTCAACGAAATTTCGCGAGTCATTGATCTGCGAGATTGTCGAAGGAACGAATTGCTCGTTAGGCCGCGAATTGATTGAAATGACCGAGCGCACCCGCGAGAATGGCGCGCTGCGCCGATGAAACACGTTTCCTTCTTCGGTTGAAACAACCAATTCCCATTCAGAACTCGGCTGGGGTGTGATACTCACTTCTCGCGCAACGACAATTCCGTCCACCCCTATCGCAGCCAGCTCGCCATCTTTGCCGGCTTGATGATTTAGTAAATGGCTTCCCATCTCGGGATTAATCTCACCATGAATGCTGGTCGCGAATTCGCGCGCCACGCCTGCGGCTCGGATCGGGCTGTAGCCATTGATGAGTCGCAAACCGGCCCACATTGACGTGCTCCCTGGGCGCAGCGTTCGACCGACTGGCTGCGGAGTGTTTGTCGCAGCATAGGTGAGCTCCGCCCATGGATATACGGTGAGATAAAGGCGCCGCGGATCCAGCGGCTCAGGCTTAAGCAGTGGTTGAGAAAAATTGTATCTCGGAATTTCGCAGTTTGTCGGGATGCAGAGATATGTTGCCAGGAATGCGCAAAATGTGATTGCAACGGGCGCCCACGGTCGAAATTTGGAATGGCGTCCTAGCAATTCCCACGAAGACCAAACGGCGACCAATCCAAGAAAAATCCAGCCAAGCGGAAGAGTGTAGGAACCAGCCGTTCGGAAGATAAACGCTGCAATCCCGGTCAGAACGACCAGGGCAAGCGCAGTGATAGCTGCAATCGTTGACGGCAACACCGTGTGCAGCACCTCCGCCGCACAAATCGCCAGGATGAGATGAAAGAATGGCAGCCAGCGAAAACTCCATCGAAAGAGGCCGGCCGTTGGAGTCATGCAGAGCAGGAGCACAAGTAAAAGCAATATGAGCTCCCATTTCATTTGCCTAACGACTCGCCGACCACGCCATACAAGGCCGGCAACAAGCGCGGCGGGAGCGACCAGGCCGCAAGCCAATTCGGCTGCGGTGTGTGGAAGACTGCGCGAGGAAAAGTCCGTCCAGTTCACTATCCACGACGGCAGAATCATTCCCGGCAGCGCCGCAAGCGGGACCCGCCACTGCCAATGTGCTGCGGCCGATTGCAACTCGCGCGCTGAACCTTGAACAAGATCAAGGAGCGCCATCCACGCTGGTGCGGAAAGACCGAAACCGAGCGCTACACCGACGAGCATTGGCACAATCGAGAAGAGCTTTCGAGTTTGGATCAGTGATTTTATCGACAACCACGCGATCAGGAGCAGCAGCATCAAAACCGTGTAGGGAAATCCGCCCGTGACGAGGAGATAAACGAAGGGCGCCGGCCATAGAAACCGACATTTTGTTCGTCGCGCATCGAGAGCGCGCTCCGCACCCCACCATGCCCACGGCAACCAGGTGAACGCGCCGAGCGCGCCGAACCAATCGGTGGCACCCCAGCAGATGATCCAACCATTTAGCGAAGCGACGAGCGCGACAAAGATCGACAACGAAGTTGAAAAGCCCCGATCGCGCGCAAGCAGATACGCTCCTATCGCCAGAAGAACAAGGTGCGCGATCGAGAGAGCTGCAGCCTGTTGGGGAAATGTCAGCGGAAATTTCCAAATCAGAATGACGGCCGCATTCACAAAAACCGAAAACGTGCCGTACTGAAATTCGCCCGCGAGATTGCCGCAGACCCAGGAGCACGGACTCAGAATGGGCCAGTGGCCTTCGGACCAACTGCGCGCCATGTCGGCGAACACCGGCAGCACCGATAACTCATAATCGTCATTCCAAAAAAGCAGCGGATTACGCCACAGGAGGATCAGGCAGAAGGCAACGACGAGTAATCCGGCTGAAACCGCGCCAGTAAGATTCGGCCGCAGATTAACGCGGATTTTCACGGATCGGGAAAAGCAATCCGTGTTTCATCCGTGTTCATCCGTGGCGACCAAAATTTTCACAGCACCACTGGCTTGCCCTCGGTCATCACGAGGATCTTTTCCTCGATGCCGTGCGCGCGCGCGGCTGCAAGCAAGCGCTGCGGCGGTTCGTGGAGCGGCTCGAAACCGAGGGGGAATGTCCCGAAATGCATTGGGATCAACCTCTGGGCGCGCAATTCCAAAAAAGCTCTTACCGCCTCTTCTGGATTCATGTGAACTTCGCGGCCAGTCGGCGCGTCATATGCGCCAATGGGAAGCAGCGCCAGATCGACCTTGAAGCGGTCACCAATCTCTTTGAACCCTGGGAAGTAAGCGGTGTCGCCGCAATGGAAAATCGTGCGGCCGTTCGATGTGATCACAAATCCGCCGAAATCGCGATGCAAATCCGCAAGGAACCGCGCGCCCCAATGATGACACGGCGTAAGCGAAATCTCGAGCGGACCAAGCTCGACGGTCTGCCAATAATCGAGTTCGTGCACGATGCGGAATCCGAGATCGTGCACTAGCGTTCCGACGCCCGTTGGAACAACGATCGGCTGGTCTGCGGCAACGCGCCGCAGCGTGCGCCGGTCGAGGTGATCAAAATGCGCATGCGTCACCAGGACAAAATCGATCGAAGGCAAATGGTGAATTTCGAACCCCGGTTGTTTCAGGCGCTTGATGACCTTGAGCCATTTCGACCAAATCGGGTCGATCAAGATGTTGACTTCGTGCGTTTGAATCAGAAATGACGCGTGACCAATCCAGGTAACGCAGATCTCGCTTTCGCGGATCTTCGGAAATTGCGGCGGCGCCTCTCCACCGGCCCGCTTCACAAAAAGCGACGGAATCAAAACACTGGTCAGAAAATTGCGCTTGTGCCAGTCCGACCGGGGACGCAGCTTGACCCGCGTCGAATGTCGCACTCGCGGAACGGAAGCGTCGTCGTTCGACCTCTGGCGAACAATATTGCGCCGGCTCTTTTTGGGAAAGTGAATTGCCACAGCCTTGAAAGGATATTGGACAGTTACAAACTTAAAAGGGTTAAAAATGTTACAAGGTTGAGGCGCCGCGATCTTGGAGTGCTTAACGTAGCGACCTTCTAACGCTTTTGAACCTTGTAAGTTTGTCCGTCCCGGGTTCAGTTGAGTTCTTCAAATGCGCAGCTTGAAACTGCCCGTCACATTTCTGTTGATCTGTTCAGCCGCGATGGCATCCGAATCGCGTTTGCCGTTTAGCACCGTGTTCAAGGGCCAGGACCAATTCAACCGACTGGTTGCAAAGGCAAAAACTGAGAACTGGAAGTCGTTGTCAATCGGTGATCGTACTGCTGCCGTTGGACAAGCGCTCGTGGGTACGCGCTACAAGCATTTCACTCTTGAGATCGACAACAGGGTCGAGTCGCCTTCGGTGAATTTCTACGGGATGGATTGCTGGACGTTTTTCGAAACGGCACTTGGTTTCGCACGGATGTTGAACCAACCGGAGTCAAACTGGACTCCCGAGCGATTGTTGTACTACATCGAAATGGACCGGTATCGCGGCGGTCAGTGCACCGGCGATTATCTTTCGCGGCTGCATTATCTGGAAGACTGGCTTTACGATAACGATCGGCGCGGTTTGGTGGACGACATGACGCGGCAGCTTGGCGGGCGCAGCGTTCCCCATTCCGCCCGCGAGATGAGCGTCGGCTGGCGACATTATCGTTATCTCGCTGCAAACCGGTCGCTGCTCGGGCCGCTTGCGCGCATGGAAGCGAACGTGTCCTCGCGACCGCTCTACGAAATTCCAAAAAGCCAGGTCGCCAAAATCGAGTCCAAATTGCGCAGCGGCGATATCATCGGAGTGATTTCGCGGGAACGGAACGGACTCCATTCGACTGCGCATGTCGGTCTTGCACTGCGCACGAGCGACGGCGTCTTGCATTTCATGCACGCTTCATCGCCGAGTAATTATGGCAAAGTTATAGTGGACGACCAGCTCTCGAAATATCTGTATCGTTACCGCTCGGACAGCGGCATCCTGGTCGCACGTCCACTGCGTTAGGGTTCGTCGAACTGATGCAATTCGCCGAGTAACTTTTGTAGTCGTTCCACAGCCTCCTCAGCATCCACACCGTGAGCTTCGAGTGTTGCCGTAGCTCCGCAATCGAGATTGGCACGTAAAACCTCAATCAAGCTTGAAGCCGAATACCGCCCGTCGGCGGTGACAAGCCAGATTTCCGATCGAAAACTCCTGACGTGTTTTACAAATTGAGCGGCAGGCCGCGCGTGCAATCCGAGCGTGTTGATAACACGAACCTCGCGCCGCACGGAAACTGGCGCCCGCTTTTGCCGGAAGATCATGCCTGACTTGTGCCCCAACGCCGGTGGAGAAACTTTTCGATCGGTGAGAAGAAAATTTTGTCGGCCAGCAAACCGATGACCACTATAACAATCATGATCCCGATGACCTGCTCCATCGCGCTCAGTTCGCGGCCATAATGGAGAAGCTGGCCGAGGCCGAAACCAGTCAGAATTGTCACGAAAATCTCAGCGGCCATTAACGAACGCCAGGCAAAAGCCCATCCTTGCTTCATTCCACTTACGATAAACGGAAGCGCGGAAGGCAGAATCACTTTGAACCACATGTGCAATCGCTTCGATCCCATGGTCAAAGCGGCGCGACGATAAATCGGCGGAACATTGCGTACGCCGGTCTCGGTTGCGATGACCACGGACCACAGAGTTCCCATTATCACCACAAAAAGCATAGCCGCTTCTGTCTGACCAAACCACAAGAGCGCTAAGGGCACCCAGCAGACACTGGGCAACGTCTGCAAACCAAGCGCGAGGGTTCCGATCGTGTCGCCAAACACTTTCCATCGTGCTGTCAGAAGGCCGAGAGGAAGTCCCAAAATAATGCCAATGAAATAGCCCACCAGCAGGCGCCGCATTGTTATCACGGTCGCTTTCGCGAGCGTGCCATCGGCAGCCGCGCCCTCCAAGTACTTTACAACCTGCCCTGGGGACGGCAGCAGCACTGGCGACCAAAGTTTTGCTCGATACGCCGCTTCCCAAAGCAAAACGAGAACAGCGAAAAACAGTGCCGCCAAAAGAAATCGTTTCATGCTGCGGCTGCGACCTCCGGTTGGCTAAAACTCTTTAGTGCTTTGGTAATCTCCATGGCGTGAACTGCAAGGTCGACGCTGTTAATGTCGCGTGGCCGCGGCAAATCGACGGCGAATTCTTCGCGATTGCGACCTGGACGCGGTGAAAAGACTATCACTCGGTTGCCGAGACAAGCTGCCTCGCGGACGTTGTGTGTAACAAATACAATTGTCTTGTTCCGCGCTTGCCAGATTCGCTGGAGATCGCCATAGAGTTGCTCGCGAGTTAGCGCATCGAGGGCAGCAAATGGCTCGTCCATCAGCAGCACGCGCGGATTAGGCGCCAGTGCGCGAGCAAGCGAGACGCGCTGCTTCATTCCACCAGAAAGCTCGTGAATGTTAGCGCGCTCGAACCGGCTGAGACCGACCAGTTCGAGGTAGTACTTGGCGACGTCGTGCCGATCCTTGTTTGTCAGATTCGGCTTAAGCTTGAGTCCAAATAGAACATTCCCAAACACGTTCAGCCACGGGAACAAAGCCGGTTCCTGAAACATGACGAGCCGTTCGCGACCGGGGCCGGTTATGGGTTTGCCATCAGCCTGCACCGTGCCGCTATCCGGTTTTTCGAGCCCGGCAATGATGTTCAGCAGTGTCGTTTTGCCACAGCCGCTCGCGCCGACCAGGCACACAAATTCACCTTCGGCAACATTCAAGCTCACATGATCGAGCGCGAGGACTGCTCCAGATGCACCTTTGAAGTTTTTCGAGACGTTCTCAATCGCGAGCTTCGAGGGCGCGATGACTTGGAGCTCTTCGGTGGCTGAAGAGTGGTGGCGGCGAGCTAGATGCATTTACGGAGTTTCGATCAGCTTGGAAGTGTCTGTTGGGCCTTTCAAGAACCCCGCATCTTTTCCATCCTGCACCGATTTCGTAATCAACTCACGGGATACATCACTTGTGAACCGAATCCGATTCCAAGCTTGCGCGACTGCATCCGGGGCGAAATCAGCTCGAGTTTCAGCTTTAAGTTCCTCGATCAATAATTTCTGCGCTTCTGCTTGATTCTGCTGCATCCATTTCGTCAGTTCGATATTCGCTTTTGCGATTTTCTTAGCCAAATCGCGTCGATCACGCAGGAACTTCACACTGGAAACGAACCAGGTGGTGATAGTGTCCTTGTCGTCGAGAAAAACGCGCGCTTTTGCGTCGCGCTCGAGACGAGTCACCCACGGCTCGACTGTCCAAACGGCATCAACTCCGCCGCTTTGAAGAAGGCCGAGCTGATCCGGGTTCGCGGTTGGGATCACCATCACGTCTCCACCGGTCTGAGTGACCTTGAAGCCTTGCGCTTTCAACCATGCCCGACACGAAATGTCCTGCGTGTTGCCGAGCTGCGGCGTGGCAATTTTTTTTCCGCGAAAATCAGCCGCAGTCTTAATAGGCGAATCAGTCTTGATCACGAGGGCCGCACCAGCATTGGCGGCACCAGAAATGACGCGAATCTCCTCGCCGTTCGATTTGAAGTACGCGTTGAGCGCGGGCCCTGGCCCGACGTATGTCACATCAAGCGATTTGGCAAAGATCGCCTCCATTGCCGAAGGCCCTGCGTTGTAGGTAAACCACTGAATCTCGACGTTTGGCCCGAGGCGCTGTTCAAACCAGCCTTTGCCTTGCCGCGAAAGCGCGTGTGCGACTACGCCCTGCGCGTGAGTGATGTTTGGAAAATGCCCGAAGCGAATCGTTGTCTTCTCTTGCGCAGCCACAAGCGATGCACAAAGCAGCAACATTCCAAGGATCGCTGTTATTTTTATTTTCATAGTTGGTTTCATTAACAGAACGTGATCATGAGATCACAGGCCCCGATTATATCCCGTCTCGACGGCCTTCCTTCGTGCTCGAAACTCAAGATGACCCTCGGATTCGGTACCAAATCACCGATCACCACAAGGGAAGGAAGCGTTGTGATCGAACTCAACATCCGACTTCTTCATTCTCTCAAGCCTGTGCGCGTCGGCTCCCGCCGGCTAAGTATCGGGACAGCCAGCGGGAGGAGGAATCTTTGCGCCGGCTCTTCTTAGACCGGCGGTATTCCAAATGTAATCGGTACAAGACTCTGGCGTCGTGAAGTGCTGCTCGAAGTGTATAGTGTTTCATAATTTAAAACATCAGCTGGAGGCGTCCGATGACTTCGTCGAACTGGTCTTCGCCGAACTTAGGATTGACTTGGCGGAAATCCGACCAGGTATGAATATAATTAACCATCAGCTTCAGATCGTCGCCGCGGATGTAGTAGTTGAGACCGCCTAGGATCGAATAGAGTCCGTCGTTCCCCTTTTGTCCGGGGTTTAGATACTGCCATTGAACTACAGCCTGCAGCTTCTTGGGCAGGAGGTAAAAAGCGCCCGTTACATAGAATCCGTCGGTCGTAAAGTTGGAGAAGGTCGGAGGCACACCGTTTACCGTGCGACCTTCAACGTGTTCCTGGAGGTATTCACCGATTAAATCAAAGCGCCCCAGCTCCAGCCAGGCGTCCACGCTCCAAGCCGTCCGTTCATCCGGGCTAGGCAGGGTAAACGGCGAGAGGGAACCATCGGCGTTTACCAGCAAATTGCTCGATTGCGAGATATTTACCCCGGCTTCATCGCGACTGTTGAGCACGTCGCCGCCCAGCTTGAGAAAGGAGGGCTGACCAAAGACTTTGCCGTTAAACGGCTGCAACTCCAGCCGGCCTGCGAACATAAAATTGTTGTTATCGTTGACGGTAATGTTGCGGCCGTTGCCGTTGAAGATGCCCGCATAATACGTCAACAGATCCTTCTGCTCGAGCCAGATGCCCGTGAGCGGTTTTCCCCAGAGTTCGGCACCGATTTGCCGATCTGGCGTGATTGCACCGGTTGGCAACGAGCGTTCGATCGTGAGCAGGGTAGTATCAGGCGTCAACTGCTCCAGGCCAAACGGCGCTTTATACTGACCGATCTTGACTTGAGCCGCTGGGAATTGATGCCAGTTGACCCAAATGTCTGTTGCGGAAAAGGCGGTCCGATTGCCTGACGTGCCATCGCTCTGGCCGAAATCGCCTTCCATTTTGAAGTCGAATTGCTCCGCAAAGTCGCCAGTCAAATTGATCCGTGCCCGGCGCAGGCGGAACCGATCTTTTATCGCAGTCTGGCCAAACCGGCCTTCGAATGCAGAAACGTCTCCATCTTCAAAATTCACCTGGACGAACCCACCGAGCACCAGTTTCAATTCCGGTCCCCGCTGCAGTACAACCAGAGGTGGTTTCTCAGCTTGGGCGACAGCTTTCTCGACATACGTTTTTCCGTCGTAAGTCACCTTGGTTTTGAATTTCCCTTCAGGAACAGCGGCAGTTTCCTTTTTCAAGCTCCGCACTTCGGCCTCCAATTCGGCGTTGCGCTTTTGCAACTGGTCCACGGCGCGCTCGAGTTTCTCGAGTCGGTCGGAATCAGAAGCGCTGTGCACATCGAGTGGATAGATAGTGAGAAGTGCGACGGCAACGACAAGGAGTCCCTTGTTCAAGCAATGTTTCTTAATTGACATTATTTTCTCCTATTTCCCCCCACAGGTTTTTGGAGGTGGTTTTTGGCTGGCTCCCTCGAGCCCCTGAAAATTGGCTAGAACCGACACCTTTTCTCGCACTGCGAAGCGTCTTCTGTTTTTCCGACAAGATGGACGAGACCGCGATCGACCGGTGGAGAAATGGCGGCGGGACTTGGTCGCGACGATATTTGCGGAGCGTGATCTCGACGATGTCGGCAAGGGTATAGCGATCCAGGATCGTGCTGATGGCATTCCGAACGTCGAACATCAACATTCGCAGCCCACAGTGAATTTCATCCGGACATGAGCAGCGAGCGTACGATGTCTGGCTAACGCAGCGGATCGGCGCCAGCGGTCCGTCGATCAACCGAACGACGGCACCGAACTTTATC
>Ga0209056_10005898_pt1 | contig 12726 bp, 13 predicted proteins | sample GraSoiAngelo_114_FD_185876 | JGI IMG/M metagenome (GOLD analysis project Ga0209056, IMG submission 185876) | Grasslands soil microbial communities from the Angelo Coastal Reserve, California, USA - 14_0903_13_40cm (SPAdes) (version 2) | ecosystem: Environmental > Terrestrial > Soil > Grasslands... | reverse complement strand
GCTTACGATAAGAAGCGGCATCCGACACTCGGTAATCCGAATCCGAACCCGCCGAATGGGACGCCACCATGGGCGCTCTGCATCACCACGAATGGTCCGACTCAGTATCTGTTCGCCATCGACAATGAGCCCGGCCGTCTCTACAAGCTCACGTTGGAGGGCAAGATTCTCGGGATGCTCGGCGAGTCAGGCCGCGGGCCCAAACAATTCAACTGGCCGCATGGGCTGGCGTGCCCATCCGAGGACATTGTTTTCGTCGCGGATATGAACAACTGGCGAGTGCAGAAGCTGATTCTGAATCCGAGACAGGCCGTGAGCCGGTAGTCGAATCGCGCAACTGTAGGGGCGGTCTACGACCGCCCACAATGTCGAAACCGGGACATCGCGGGCGGTTCGCGAAGCGCAAGCGCGGCAGCGCGCAGCCTCAAGAGACAGACCGCCCCTACAGCGCACTCGTTGTAACCCTAGGTGAGAGCACGCCTCATGTAGGACATGCATTTCTTGACTTCGTCAATCGGTGTTCCTGTACCGCCGTACTCATACTCGACGAACTATCGTCGCTTTGACGCATTGTCATGGCGATCGGCCCAGAGTCGCAGGTGTTGGGATTAAGCCGTTCACAGCTCTACCGGCTGGTCAGAGCGCACACTTTGGATGACGAACCGGCCGACCATGGGTCCCTAAGAAACGGCCATCTACGAGAAGCTGTAATCTTCTTGTCGGAGCACGCATTCTCCGACGAGAAAACGCAACCTTCTCGTCGGAGTGTGCGTCCTCCGACGAGAAAACGCCATCTTCTTGTCGGAGTGCGCGTCCTTCGACGAGAAAATGCAATCTTCTCGTCGAAGCGCGCGTTCTCCGGCGAGAAAACGCTGCCTTCTCGTCGAAGCACGCGTCCTCCGACAAGAAAACGTAACCTTCTCTTCGGAGCACGCATTCTCCGACGAGAAAACGCCATCTTCTTGTCGGAGTGCGCGTCCTTCGACGACAAGATGCAATCTTCTTGTCGGAGCGCGCGCCCCTTCGACGAGAAATTGCAATCTTCTTGTCGGAGCGCGCATTCTCCGACAAGAAAACGCGACCTTCTCGTCGGATCACGCGTCCTCCGTGGAGAAGATGTCATCTTCTGAGCAACGCCGGGACGCTGCCAGGCGGGACTGGTTGATTATGCAGAGCGCCGAGACGCTGCGCGACTCCACTCGGCGAGGTACTTCTCCATTTCGTCGTAGGTTTCTGCGAGCACAGCGGACTTGGTCGACGCTTGCTCGGCGGATTCGATCACACTTCTGGTTTGTAGCCGGATGGCTTCTGCGTGGCGACGGTGTACATATTGCCTCAGCGCGCATCTTCAAAGAATTTGGCTATCAAACGCTGAAGAGCTGGAGCCGCGAGCGCCGCGTCATCGGCAAAGCCGAGTATCTGGAAAAAGCGCCAATCCGCGATTCGTCGTCACCTCTTTGTCGCCTGAACGCCTGGATGCGCGTGCAACTCCACAGAGCGGAGGAAATGTTGGCCGCCGTGGTGAGGGACCGCAATCGTTAACAGACAGAGCAGCCGAATTCATATCTGGGTGCGCATGTGACAGGCCGAGGCCTGCACGAGAGCGCCGGTTCAGAAAACGTGATTCAGTTCCACGGCATGATGCCCTAAACGGCGCCCAATACGTGAGCCGCCTTTCCGTAATCCTCCGGTCTTATATATAAGATGTAACCGTATCCGCCGCTTCCGTCGGTGACCCCACTGGAGGCATACACATTGATGTTGGCCTCAAGCAGCGTGAAATGGATGTCGGCCAGCGCGCCGAGGCGGTCGTCATCCTGGACCAGAAGAGCACGTTGCGGCCCCGTTAGTTTGAGTCCTGTCCTAGCTGCGGTCTTGGTGAGCAGGTCTGAGTTGTCCGGAAAGAGAACTAATTGAGTATGATCAGGGCCCATCGGAATGGCGTTGAAGGCGAGGAGATTGACTTGTTCACTCTCGAGCTGGGAGAGCAAACGGTAAGCCTCTCCCGGCCTATCGTGGACCATGACATAGAAATACTCGACGGTACGAACACGAGCGCCCATGATTCTACCTCCGGCGCGGCCGGTGAATGGCTAAACGTCTGGGTTTCTTACGCCATGTTACGCCGTTCCGAATCAATCGCTAACAGAAAATCCACTTTCGTTTCAAACGGACCCCACAATAGGCGACTGAAACGCTGACCAGCTAAGCAGGCGCGGCATTAGGGGCGCAATCGAGAGAAATTGTCGCATTTGAGCGGAGAAGCAGCAGGTTCTCCGGATCAGTAAGATCGCCAGGGTCGATCAGGGGCCGAGAGCCACAGGGCTACGTGACAAAAAAGGGCGCGTCCGCTATCCTGTTCGCAAGCAATTCGAGCAGTTGTTTGACGAGGCGTTGGCCGGAAGATGGCTGAACTCAAGGTAGGAGCCATAACGGAGTGGCGAAGGATTTCGCCGAGCCTGTTGGTGTTCCGCATGATGCCGGAACCTGGAACCCGGTTCCCCGATTACAAGCCGGGCCAATACATTGCACTCCGCCGTGAGGACTGCAGATTAACCAAAGTAGTCCGCGACGCGGATGGGCAGATTCATTACCTGCCCGACCTGGACGAAGCCGGCAATCCGAAACTCGGCGCGGTCACTCACTCTTATTCGCTTGCTTCCGCCCCCGCTGAGACTCGGGAAAATGGCCATCTGCAATTTTATATCGTCCTCGAAAAGACAGAGCAAGAGACCGAGGGCCGTTTGAGCGGAGCGCTGTTCAGGCTGAATTTCCCCGAGGATAACAAGTTGATTTACGTCAACCGGATCACGGGTAGCTTCACGCTTGACCAGAGAGCCAACGGTTTCCGCAGCGTGTTATTGGTGGGGACCGGCACAGGATTAGCTCCCTTCGTGTCAATGATCAAACAACTGCATTTTGATGCCCGCCGCGGTGTGAGGGATGATACTCAGTACACGCTGATACACACAAACCGAACGTTCGAGGAGTTAGCCTTCCACGAGGAACTGCGGGCCATCGAGAGCGCTCAACGTTTCGACTTCGTTTACGTACCTTCGGTGAGCCGCCCCACCGTGCGGGACCTTACAGATACCAACATAGGCCGAGGGCGCGCAAATAACCTGTTCCGCCACATCTTCGATATGCCCTTGAAAGAGGAGGAGTATCTGGAGCAGGCCCGGTTCAGCCAGGTGGATATCTCCAAAGCGAGGGCCGAACTCGACAGTGCTGTTCGGCCAGTGCTTCCCGGATGTATTCTGCGAAGCGAACTGCAAAAGCGGCTAAATCCTGAGCGCACGGTGGTACTCACATGCGGCAATGCTTCCCTTATGGCCGACATCAATTACATCGCCGCCAGGCAAGGCATACGCTTTGAAAAAGAAGACTGGTAAGACGGCGGAACGTTCGCATTCAGGCGCATGTCGGCGACGATCACTTTTTTGTGGTTTGGGTTAAGCGCGATTCCGTGCGTCACCCCCGAGACCGGAACTCTTCCGCGTCATTGTCGATGTTCTCTAAAGCCGAAGACCCCAAAGTGTCCTTCGCTCAGGATCGAATCCACTCGATTCCAGCGTGCGCTCGATAGCTGAATTGCCAGGATGGACCTCGGCACTGACGCGGCGGATACCGCGCTGGCGGGCATTTTCGAGAAGAGACGCGATAAGGCTGCCGCCCACGCCTTTGCTTCTCCATTGTGGTGACACAAACAACGCGACGATATCCATCGTTTCACCGCGGAACTCAGTGCGCCATTCGTAGGATGCGTAGGCATATCCGCACAGCGTTCCGTTGGTTTCGGCCACGACAATGAGCCCCAGATCGGCGGAATTCATGATGTGCTCGAAGACGCGGCGGGCATCTTCTGCAGTTCCATCAACGCGAATGTTCTCGAGGAGTTCACTGGCGAGCGCGCAAAGCTGATCCATGTCTCGCGGATTGGCAACTCGAATTTGGAATGGACGCACGCTCACACAAGAAACTCTGGGTGCGGGCTAATAGATCCCCGACTCTTTCGACACGTCGTGTTCTTTGGTCCAGCGCGCCTCGCGGGCGGTTGAAGGATCAATGACCGCCTTAACCTCGCAGATGGTATCCGCAGGAAAACCGCTCAGATAGGCGTGCTCGCGAATCAATCGTTGATCGCGCGCGATATAAACGCTGTAGACTTTATCGGCGGTGACGAAGCTTTCCAGCCACTGGATCTCCGTACCAATCTCCTCAAGCGCACGGCAAGACCTGTCAGAAATGGCCGCGAGTTCGTCGCGCGACAAAGCACCTGCGCCAGGCATATTACGTTCGATCACGTACTTTGGCATGACTTCTCCTTTCATCGAGGCAGTATACAACCGCTGAATTGGCGGAGGGAACGGGGCGCGTCCCGAGCCCTAGGGTATCCTCCATAGGAGGTAAGCAGCCACCGCGGTTCCCAGAGTCGCTCCGCCGTAGCAGAAAGTGTTGATCAGTTCGTTGAGGTGCTTGATCTGCAAACCGTCGTAGAGTGTAAACCGGAACCGGTGAGCCCAGTGGAACAGCGGAAGAGAGCAAAGGATGAACAGATATACTCGAGTGAGCGGATGCCGGACCAGGGCGAGGAGGTGTTCATAGCTTGGTGCGTCCAGCCATCCCAGGGGAAACGCCAGCCCGAACAGCAACACGTGGATCGGCATCAGCATCGCCGAAACCACGCCGCCTGCGCTGAAAAGCATCCACAAAAACGGCTCGTTCGATCTTTTGTGCATTTACCCTCGCAGAAGGATCCAAGCTATGGCGGCGGATATAACCACCCAGGCGACGTAGTTCGGTGCCGCGATGGCCAAGCTAGAAAGGCGTTTCCCGCGCAACCGGATGACCATCGCTTTCGGGGCCAGATTAAACCAAGTCACGGCGTGGAAGATGACGAAAGCAAGGCTCACCGCGTTCAGCGTCAAAAGAAGTGGACTCCGCAACGAGTTCTGTAGTTCCGCGTAGTCTGCCGGTCCACGCGTTAGAGCCCGGATCTGGAGCAGCGTTACTACCACGATCCAGGCCACGAAGACACTGCTCGCTTCCCTAAGGATGAATTTCACATACGCCCAACGGGCCAGCCACCAATAAGTCGAGACGCGAGTGTGGTACGACCGGGGCAGATACTCGGTTGGATTGTTCATCGGCTACTCCGCTCCTCGCGGCAGCACCAAGGCTTTCAGCCATTCCATGGTGGCCGTTAGCTTGTACTGCTGAATGGCGGCGGCCGGGTCCACATTCTTAGGACAAACCTGCGTGCACTCGCCAACAAACGTGCATCCCCAAATTCCTTCGTGATGGGACAGGATATCGAGGCGGTCACTGGCCCCCTGGTCCCGGGAGTCCAGGTTGTACCGCTGAGCCAGGGCAATCGCGGCGGGTCCACTAAACAGGGGGTCCAATCCGTAAACCGGACAGGCCGCGTAACACAGCATGCAATTAATGCACATGCTGAACTGCTTATACGCGTCCATTTGCTCCGGGGTTTGGAAGTATTCCTCGTCCAAGGGTTTTTCTACCTTCCGAATGATCCACGGTTTCGACTTCGCGAGCTTCACCAGGAAATCCGAGGTGTCGACCACCAGGTCGCGGAGCACGGGGAAGTGACTCATGGGCTCCACGCGCACGGGGCCCGGAGCATAGTCCGAAAGGAACGTGGCGCAGGTCAATTTGGGAACTCCGTTGACCATCATTCCGCAGCTCCCGCAGACTCCCATGCGGCAAGACCAGCGAAACGACAGCGACCCGTCGAGGTGGTCTTTGATGTAATTCAGCGCGTCGAGCACCACCCATTCTTTTCGGAGCGGGACCTCGTAGGTGTCGGGCCGAGGTTTCTCGTCATGCGCCGGATTATACCTTGTGACTTCGAGCGTGATCCTGTTCGCCATACGCGTTCACCTTCCGTAGACTCGCTCGCCCGGGGGCCAGCGAGTAATGGTCACGGGCGAGTATTCCACCCTGGGCCGGCCGTCCGGACCGCAGTACGCCAGTGAGTGCGCGAGAAACTTCTCATCGTTGCGATGCGGATAGTCCGTTCGCTGGTGGGCTCCCCGTGATTCTCTTCGCTCCATGGCGCAGTGCACCATCGTTTCGGCCACATCCAGCATGCACGATAACTCCAGCGCGGAAATCAGCTCCGTATTGAACACATGGCCTCGATCGTCCAGACGGATGTCGCGGAACCGGTCCTGGAGCTGTTGGAGTTTGCCAACCGCTCCGGCCAGCAATTCACCCGAACGGTAAATGCCGGCACATTGTTCCGTGATCTTCTGCATCTCCTCGCGGAGGTCCGCGATCGGCTCCCGGCCTCCCCTCTTGTGAAGAAACTGTTCCTGGAGCCGCGCCTCTTCGTCCAGCGCCTGGGCCAGAAGCTGGCGCCCCGGGGGTTTTTGTTCTGCCGCATAAGCCGCCGCCGCACCCCCGGCTCTAGCGCCGAACACGAGCAGCTCCGGCAGAGAATTCGAACCCAGCCGGTTGGCGCCGTTGATGCTGACACAGGCGACCTCGCCTGCCGCGTACAAGCCCCCCAGCGGTGTGGCCCCGTTCAAGTCCGTATGAACGCCGCCCATCATGTAGTGAACCACGGGGCGGACCGGAATTAACTGCGTGACGGGATCGATGTGCTCATATTTGAGACACAGCTCGCGGACAAAGGGGAGCTTCGTGTTGATCGTCTTCCCTCCCAAGTGTCGAAGGTCGAGATTCACCACTGCACCGTACGGTCCCTCCACGGTGCGGCCCTTCGCCTGTTCTTGAACAAACGCTTGCGACAGGCGATCACGCGGACCCAGCTCCATGCTGCGCAAGACCGGCGTCGGTTCCGGCTTGCCGAGGTCGTAGTCCTGCAGGTACCGATAGCCGTCCTTGTTCAGTAAGTAACCTCCTTCAGCTCGGGCTGCCTCGGTAATGAGAATCCCGGTAAACGGGAGACCCGTGGGATGATATTGAACAAACTCCATGTCCTTCAAAGGAGCGCCCGCTCGATAGGCCAGCGCCATGCCATCGCCGTTACTGATGGCCGCGTTGGTCGTGAAGCGGAACACACGGCCACAGCCGCCCGTGCACAAAATGACTGCCTTAGCGGTGATCGCCTGAACCTTTCCGGTAGTCAACTCTAACGCCACTACGCCCTGCACGCGACCGTCGTCCACCAGCAGTCTGGTGACAAAGTACTCGTCATACCGAGTGACAGCGTCATATTTGAGTGACGTTTGAAAAAGCGTGTGGAGCATGTGGAAGCCGGTCTTGTCGGCCGCAAACCACGTCCGTGTCTTTTTCATTCCACCAAAAGGCCGTACGGCGATGCGTCCATTGGGTTCCCGGCTCCAGGGACAGCCCCAATGTTCCAGCCGCATCAACTCTAGCGGAGCCTCTTTTACGAAAGCCTCCACCGCGTCCTGATCGCACAGCCAATCGCCGCCGGAAATCGTGTCGTAAGCATGCTCGTCCAGACTGTCGTCCGGAAGATAAACTCCGGCCGCTCCTCCCTCGGCCGCCACTGTGTGACTTCGCATCGGGTACACCTTTGAAACGACCGCCACACTGAGTTTCGGATCCCTTTCGGAAATAGCAATGGCGGCACGCAAGCCGGCGCCGCCACCGCCGACCAGCACAATGTCGTGTGAAGAGATATCGAGCATACGGGCTGATTCCCGAAAATGTCCCGGAATAATACACTCCCCTGATAGACGTTTCAAGCAAGGTTCCCGAGGTCCCCAGGTCCGTGAGACGGTGAAACCGATCATGGGCAAGCAGACACGTCCGGATCATTCGTGCTTTCCCCAGTCGCGACCTGAACGACGATCTTGGATGCCGATGCGGATGTGAGTCGGCGGATTAGTAATAGTCGCCAAGTGTTTAGGAAACCAAGCGAAGGGCACTTCGCCGTAAAACGGCATTACCGTATCTTTGTTCAGTGAAAAATCCCAAGTGCTGAGGCCCGGCCCGCGCAGCAGCCCGCGCGAGGCATGAACGAGCCATTGGGGTCTCAGGTGACGGCCGTGTCCTTTTCAAAGGGAATGAATTGATAAGTGACCGAGCCATTCGAGCAGGGAGGCGCGCCGGGGGAAGGCCGAAAAGCGGAACGTCGCGCTCGTCGCGTCGGTTCCCACATTCGGCCGATCGACGGCCCCAGTTGCTGTTTGCTGGCCCGCAAAGCTGTCATTGTTGGACCGGCCGACGGCGATTGTTGGCGTGAATGAAATTCCCGTATGGGCGCTGAAAATGTTACCCACCACCCGCGGAGGAATTTCGCCGCAAAGCGATCCGATTGGACGTCCGGGATATGGTAGAGCGTGTTCAGCTGTCAGTTGCGGCGTATGTCGATGGAGGTCCTTGGGTTGGAACGATGAGCCAGGCTTATAGGACACGAGGACCGGTTCGTTTTTCATGCTGATGTTAATTTTGTCGATGCTCGGCAGGCGTCTCAAGTAGATCTCCGAAACTCATGTAGGACATGCATTTCTTGACTTCGTCAATGGGTGTTCCTGTACCGCGGTATTCATATTCGACGAAGGCGCGATCGGATATTTCTTTTCCTTCAAAAGAAGCAGCACTTGCCGGATTGGGGTCTCGCCTTCGCCCCAAGGCATGTTGGGGCCGTCGTTCTTCTTTCGATCCTTCATATGTAAATGAGTGATGTTGTCGTGATTGTCTCGAGTGTAGGTCACGGCGTCGAAGTTTGCGGCCGTGAAGTGGCCGACATCCAGATTAATCCTGAAGTACTTCGACATGGCGAGCGCTTTGGAAAAACTTTCAGGTCCGGAGAATTCATCGGGGTCTTGTACATTGGAATGGCCGTGCATCGCCACGTATATCTTGTGTCTCTCCGCGAACGGAACCAGCCGCTTGGCGACGCTGAGCTGAGTGGACGCGGCAATAATGCTTATACCGAGCGCTTTGGCCTGTTCGAAAGATTTTTCCAGTTCGTCATCCGTAAAGTCGTTTCTAAAGTTGACCGTGTACGCGAACAGCGCGATGCCGGCATCCTCAAATTTCTTGCGCAGTGCCTTGAAGTGTTCCATCGGCGTGGAGAGACGCTACTTTCGCAGGTCCTCGCGGGCCAGCCGCGGTTGAAGGTCAGGCGAAAACAGTTCGATCTCACCGATTCCGCACTCCGTCAGCGCTTTGATGACGACGTCCACCGCGTCCAACGCTCCCGGACTGCGCGGCAGTTCGCGGAAACTGTAGGTGATCGTTCCTAATCGAACGCCGCTCACCATCGAATCGATTTTTCCGGCAAGTGCCGCATACAAGGGCAATCCGGCGAAAGAAGTCTTCACGAAATCTCGTCTTGTAATGGTCATTCGCAGGTCACTCCATATTAGAACAGCAGCTTCAACGCGAACTGAAGCTGACGCATGGAATAGCCACCCGCCAGCCCGGTGATCTTACCAAATGCGGGAGTACCGAAGTTATTGAACGCCGGGCGATCAAAAACGGGATGATTCGGCAGATTGAATGCCTCTGCCCGGAATTGCAGGTTATAACGCTCGGCGAACGTGAACCTTTTAAAGAGCGAGAGATTGATCACATTCTGATTCGGTCCAAACGTGAGATTCCGGGGGGCATTCCCTAACGTACCGGCAGCAGGAAGAGCGAATGCGGCGGGATTCAGATATTGGCCGCCGGATCCTACCGTTGGATGGACTACAACGAGAGGTTGGCCGGTAAGGTCGGGCCGCTCCACGCTGCCACCCACACCGGCAATTCCGGACCGGGCTGCGGAATCCACAACGGTCAACGGCAGACCGGTCTGCCAGGCCATCGAGCCGTTCAGTTGCCAATTTGCAAATGCCTGCGCGGCGATGCCCTTAAGATTTCGTCCAAACGGAAGATCGTAGTTTCCACCAAAAGTGAATCGCCTAACGATATTGAAATCGCTATTAGCCCAGTCGTAACGACTTACTCGATCAAAGGCGCCCGGCAGCGGTCCGATGAAATTGCCGTAACCACCGGTGCCCGTACCGATGCCTGTCACGTTGTCATGAGAACGCGCCTCTGTGTATCCGGAGGTAAAGCTCAGTCCATTACCAAGTCTGCGATTGAAGTTGAGCTGGAGAGCGTTGTACTCGGAATTGCCACGGGTCGTGAAATAGCCGACCTGCCCGATCTGCGGAAGCGCCGAAAACAGTCGCGGGGAATTAGCCGAGGCGCCCGTGGGCAGGCCGCGGTTGATATCGGGCAGCGCCTGCCCCAGATGTGCCCCGCGCATTCCCACGTAACCGGCCGAAATCACACTGTTCCCGAATTGTCTTTCGAGCGACACATTGAATTGTTGTGTATGCGAAATTCGGAAATCCGTGTCCATGATTTGCAATTGGGCCGGCGGGATCTGCGTCAAATCCAGAGTGCCGTCCGAAAGCTTCGCGTAAGCATCCGGCGAAGTTGGACGTGGGACACCCTGGGAAAAGAATCCGATGCCCGGTGGGCAAGGATTGCCGGCTCCAGGGCCGCACGCAAATACACTGGCGATCGGAAGATTACGAAGAGCGACGCCCGAAGTGTAGTCGGTTGGGAAGTAACTGAGACCCCATCCACCACGGATGACAAAGCCATGCCCGAGTGTCGCGGCAAAGCCGATCCTCGGGGCCAACGTTTTGTAATCCGCAAGGATTCCTGCCGTATCGCTGACGCCGTTCACACCGGGAACCAGGGTCTTGAGCGTGTATGGATCGAAGCCCGCCATTCGGCCGTATTGCTCCGTTTTGGGCGGGAACAGGTCATAGCGAACGCCAAGATTGAGCGTGAGCCAACGCCTGGCCCGCCAGTCGTCCTGGATGTAGAAACCGGCTTCCTTTGCGCGGTACCCCGGCTTGTAGAGAGATGCGCGGCGGCCCACAATCGTCGGCGTGCCGTACAACAAATTAGCTAGCGCGTCATTGGTTGTGGATCGCGCATTCGCGGCGTCGGCGTTGAATGTGAACTCGCCGCGCGCGCTGGGGCTTTGCACCAGAGAGAATTGACGGAAGATCAGACTGGCTCCAAACTTCACGTTATGCGCACTACGCGTCCACGTGACGGCGCCGGCATATTGGTAGGTGTTATCGAACTGGAGTAAGGGGACGAAGCTGACGTCGCCCAATTCCTGGTATTGGTTTCCGCCGAATAACATGCGAGGAATTCCATAGGTCTGGTCGTCGCCGAGGTTGACGCAACTCAGCGCATTGCAGGGGAACCCCAGCGCGCTCGCGACGTTCAGGCCGTCATTCACAGTGCGGGATTGAATCGCGGTTCGGGCGGCGCTGGCTTTGAGTTCCACGAGCAGAGTCGGCCGGAAAATGTGAATGAGATTCAACTGGAAGTTCTGCGCGCGCGTTCCATTCGAGCCCGCAAAGTCGGAACGTCCAATGAATCGGCCTCCCGGATTCAAACGAACGCCGCCGACCGTTGTATCTGGGAAGCCTTCCGGCTGAATCGTTGCCACATCGTTGAACGAATACCGTGAAAAGAAGTTCGTCTTATCGGAGAAGTGGTGGTCGATACGAACGTCGAACGTGTGTGCGTCCTGCGGCCTTACCGGTGAGCTGGCGAAGTTGGATTTGTTGACCAGACCCGAAGTCGGGAGTGGATAAAGAGAGGCATATTTCAGCCCAACCGGATCGAGGGCGCTTACGTATGGGGTGCGGGTAAGATCGTTGAACGGCACTGGTCCGGCCGGAATACCGCGAATGGGAACGGCAACATTCAATTGGCCGGGCGCGACCGAACACATCCCGAAAGAATCGAAGGTTCCACCCAGCGAAGTGCAGTTCTCCCCGAGATCTCCAATGCGTTGCCGGCCGGTCGGGATGATTGCGTCAATTGGAATCCCCTGCCGTATGATCAGCTTCTCGTAATCGCCAAAGAAAAACGTCCTGTCTTTCTTGATAGGCCCGCCAATGCTGCCGCCGAACTGGTTTTGGCGAAACTTCGCTTTTGGCAACTGCGTCCCTGTGAAATTGTAGTTCTGGTTTGCATCCAGGGCGTCGTTCCGGAGGAATTCGAACAGCGAGCCATGGAACAGGTTGGTGCCCGATTTCGTGAGGATATTGACGACGCCCGCTGCGGTGCGGCTGATTTCGGCGCTATAGAGGTTCGTCTGAACTTTGAACTCTTCGATCGCGTCAATTGATGGCCGGACACCGATCGTGCCGATAAATCGCTCGTTATTGTCCATGCCGTCGATCAGATTGTTGTTCGTCACCGGATCCTGCCCATTCACCGAGTAGGATGAATTCAAGCGGCGGTCGTCGGGCCGGCTACCGGTGGCCAGGCCGTTTCCGGGTCCGGAACTCACGCCCGTGACCAGCTGCGTCAATTGAACGTAGTTGCGGCCGTTCAACGGCAAGTCTTGAACGAGTTTGCCTGTAATCGCCGTTCCCAAGGTGGCACTGTCGGTCTGAAGCAAAGGCGCATGTTCCTCGACATTCACGGTTTCGTTCACGGCGCCGACCGTCATCTGTGCATCGATGCGAGCGCGATCGCCGGCTGCCAATACGATGCTGGCAACGGTGAATGTCTTGAAACCCGGTAATTCGAAGCGGACGCTATATCGGCCGGCGGGCAGTAGGTTGAAAACGTAGTCTCCCGTGTCGCTCGACACCGAAGAACGAGTCGCACCCGTGCCCAGGTTTTCAATGACGACCGTCACGCCCGGCAAAACGGCTCCGCTCGAGTCGGTCACTCGGCCAACGACATCCGCGGTGGTCACCTGTGCAGCGACACAGACGCTTAGGGCCAACA
>Ga0209056_10005897_pt1 | contig 12728 bp, 10 predicted proteins | sample GraSoiAngelo_114_FD_185876 | JGI IMG/M metagenome (GOLD analysis project Ga0209056, IMG submission 185876) | Grasslands soil microbial communities from the Angelo Coastal Reserve, California, USA - 14_0903_13_40cm (SPAdes) (version 2) | ecosystem: Environmental > Terrestrial > Soil > Grasslands... | reverse complement strand
ATTTGTTCATGGCAACGATCCTGGCGCTAGAAACGTCGTGCGACGAAACCGCGGTCGCGATCTTGCGCGGGCGCAACCGCCACTCCGGCTCGGAGTTGCTTGCCAGCGAAGTCGCGTCACAAATCACCGAGCATGAAAAATATGGTGGAATTGTGCCCGAGATTGCTTCACGGAATCATCTGGTGCACGCGCCGCGACTTCTGGAGCGGGTGACACGTGACGCTAAGATCGACATGTCGCACGTTGATGCATTTGCGGCGACGAGCGGACCAGGTCTGGCGAGTTCGCTCATGATTGGCGCATCGATTGCGAAAGGTTTGGCGATTGGCTTTGGCAAACCGTACCTCGCGATCAATCATCTCGAAGGACATCTGCTATCGCCATTTTTTGGCGGCGCAGATTGCGACGGCCAAATCAGGCGGAATGTTTCGCTCATTGTGAGCGGCGGACACACGATCTCGATTCGAGTGCACGGGCTTGGCAATTATCACTTGATCGGGTGCACGGTTGATGATGCCGCCGGTGAAGCGTTCGATAAGGTCGCCAAGATGCTCGGGCTCGGTTATCCCGGCGGTCCAGAAATTGAAAACCACGCGCGCGCCGGCGATCCGGATCGATTTGATTTGCCGCGCAGCATGCTTGACTCGGAGAATTTTAGTTTCAGCGGATTAAAAACCGCCGTACGATATTCGCTTCCCAAATTGAAGGGCGATTTTCTTGCGGATCTCTGCGCGTCATTTCAACAGGCTGTTGTTGACGCTTTGGTGACCAAAACGATCGCAGCAGCGCAGAAATACGATGTCGATCTTGTGACGATGAGCGGTGGGGTGAGCTGCAACCATGAACTGCGGCGACAATTGGGTGACGCGTGTGCACGCGAAGGATTTGAATTCAAAAGCGCCGAGCCCTGGTTGTGCACTGACAACGCGGCGATGATCGCATTTGCCGCGTTGTTGCGTTTGCAAGCCGGATTCGAATCAAGGCTGACAGAAGAGATCGATCCCAATTTCGCGTTGGCGTGAGTCTGTAAAATCCGGGAGCACAGGCTGCAAGCCTGTTCTTTTCGGCAGCTTGCCGAAAAGCCTTTTGATAGCGCTTAATTTTTCGTGTTGCGAAACGCAAAGTGTCGTCGGCACGCTGCCGACGACTGCAGGCCAGCGGCCTGCGCTCCCCAACCAATCAATATTCGCGTTCGAGGAGATAATTTGCGAGGCAATGAAGCGGTTCGGCCTGGCCGCTGCGAAAAACCGACAAGGCATCGTGCGCCTGGCGCGTGAGCCGTCTCGCTTCGTCGCGTGATTTTTTCAGACCAATTACCGCGGGGTACGTCGCTTTCTGTGTCGCGATATCTTTGCCGGCGCTCTTTCCCAATATCTCTGAGGTTTGCGTTACATCGAGGATGTCGTCGATGACCTGAAAAGCCAGCCCGAGCCCGTGCCCAAATTGGGTGACAGCCCGCAGTTTTCTGGCGTCTGCATTGGCGCTCATTGCGCCGAGCCGCACCGAACTTTTCAATATCGCTGCTGTTTTGTTTTCATGAATAAAGCGCAATTGGTTACGTTTGACCTTCCTGCCTTCGGCTTCGAGATCGGCCACCTGACCGGCGATCAATCTTTGACTTCCAGCCGCCACTGCGATTTCACGTAATAACGTTGACATGCCGTAGCGCCGCGCCGGCTTCGCCGTCGAAACAATTTCAAAGGCGATCGTTAACAGCGCGTCCCCTGCGAGCACGGCAATGCCGTCGCCAAAAACTTTGTGGCACGTAGGACGTCCGCGCCGGTAGTCGTCGTTGTCCATGCTCGGGAGATCGTCGTGCACGAGCGAGTACGTGTGGATGCATTCGATCGCGCACGCGAGGGGAAGCGCGTTGTTGACCTTACCCCGGCAAGCTTCAGCGGCCGCGAGACAGAGAATCGGTCGTAATCGTTTGCCACCGGCGAAAAGGCTGTAGCGCATCGCCCTGTGGAGTGTCGTCGGTTTGACGGTCGTCTTCGGCAAATAGCGGTCGAGCGCACGGTCGATCTCCTTTTGGCGAGCTGCGAGATACGCTTTCAGATTCATTCCGATACTGGATGTCGATTGTAGCTGCGCTCTTTGAGCGTCGCATTATTTTTCGACATAAAAGTTCCTAAACTTTCTCCGATCTCGCGCGCTAAGAACTGGCTCTCCCCCCTTTTTAACGTTGTAACCCTTTTAACGATTCAACTTGGACCAAACGCCTCAGATATTCTCTGCTGCTTCGGTTGTGGCGACCGGTTTCACCCGCATGGCCAGGAATGCGCCGAGGAGTAAGATGGCTGCGCTCCAGAGCTGCGCGCGAGTGAGACGTTCACCATAAATCCAGGCCGATAGTGCCAATGCGCCGGCGGGGCAGAGAAGTTGAAGGGTTTGGGCGAGCGCTACGCCGATTTCATGGATTGCTACGTAGTACAGAACATGTGCCAGCGTAATGCAGCTCACGGCGGAGATGATCAGAATCAGGTTAACGCGTGCTCCGGCGTGAAGCGGAGTGCCAATCTTTCCGAACGCGAGGGATAGCGGAAGTAACAGGACTGAAGTGATCAAACTGATCAACCCGAAACTGCGAATCGAGCCAAGTTGTGCGGAAGGGCGCTTCACTAGGATGCCGTAAAGCGCCCAACAAAACGTAGCGGTGAACGCGATAAATAATCCGGGCAGCGCAATGTGACCTGACTTCCATCCCGGTTGAAACCAGACAACACCGAACGCGCCAATTAATCCAAGGACTGTGCCGGCCTGAAACTGCCATTGACGAATCACGTGGCGCTCCTCTGGGAAAAACGCGAGCGCGAGCAGTGCGGTGAAAATCACTGAGGCCCGGGTGAAAATCGTGTAGACACCGGGGCCCATGTAAAAGAGGGCGATTACTTGCGTGATTTGGTGGACCACGTTAGGCAGACAGGGAATCAGACATATCAACACGACGCGCCAATTCAGCCACCGGGCGCTGCGTCGGCTGCGGTAGATCAGTAGCGGCGCGACGGCGAGGCAAGCGACGAGATATCGATAGAAATTCTGCGCCCATGGATCGTAATAACGATTCAGATAGTACTGAAAAAGCGATGGCGTCGACCAGATAACGATCGTAGCGAAGAGCGCAACGTATCCTTGGGAGAGGTTGGTGTGGCGCCCGAGGTCGACAATCTCTCGTGTGGCATCCGGCCGCTTCATCGCTTTGCTTCTTTTGGTGCGTTAATTTGCTCGCTTACAACCGATAAATCGCTCAAAAAGTAAGCTGGAAGGAGAAATGAATATTTTGAACAAGCAAACAATCACCATTGCGACAGTGTCACTTTTTTGGTTTGTGGCCTTGGGAATCGGATTCTCAAAACCACCAGCGGGCGCAGCGGGCGCCATGCAACGTGGAATCGAGTTCGCCCAGCAGAAGCAGTACGACGCGGCCATTGCCGAATTTACGAAGGCGATCAAGGAGAATCCGAAAGATCCGCGGGGTTACACCAATCGCGGCACGGCCTATCGCGCCAGTGGCCGTCTGCCGGATGCGGTCGCTGATTTTTCAAAGGCGATTGAGGTCGCGCCCAAGGATGAAGTCGCGTATCGCGAGCGCGGCAATACGCAGATAATGCAAAGCCAGTTTGATGCAGCGTTGCCGGATCTCGACAAGGCCATTGAGCTCAAGCCTGACGATGGCTACGCCTATAAATTCCGCGGCTTTGCTGAAATTGGACTGAACCAATGGGACAAGGCCGTCGCAGATTTTACAACCGCAATCGAGAAGGAACCAAACGATCCACAAAATTATGATCGGCGGGCGTGGGCGAACCGAAATCTGAAAAACTATGATGCCGCCATCGCCGACTACGCGGTGTTGATTGACAAAGCTCCAACGGATTCCGAGCACTTGGTGAAACGGGGCTCCACATACACTTCCATGCAGCAGTATGAGAAGGCGATTGCTGATTACCAAGCCGCGCTAAAGCTAAAGCCCGATGACTACGACACCGTCCAGCGCTTGCAATACGCACAGGCGATGCTGGCTGCGAAGAATGCGCCGCCTCCAACAGCCGCGCCCACACCAACTCCCCCAAAGCCGGGCTTGATTACACCATTGAATATCGGGATCGCCATCGCGGTTCTGATTATCATCGCGGTGATCATTCGCTTGGTCACGCGAGGAAAACCTGAGGAGACAAGCGGAAGAATCCGATAAGGCCCAGCGCTAAGAAATTTCTTTGACACACTAATCCGCGCGGTTAGCTTGCGGACGCTTTTTGCTGGAACGAGACGGTCCCATGGTCGTTCAAATTGCAAATTTGACGCGGCTGTGGGGCTTTTGACTCTCTGGCGAAAGGTGAAACCGGGTCGTTGCTTGGCTACGCCGCGGAGAACGCGGCGTGGAGTAAGATGACGAAGAACCGCCCATGTAGCTCAGTTGGTAGAGCACGTCCTTGGTAAGGACGAGGTCACCGGTTCAATCCCGGTCATGGGCTCCAGAGCGGCTCGGGACAGGCAGCAGATAATTGAGAGAAAGCAGACAGTTTAATAAAACAGGAGAATTGAAATGGCTAAGGAAGCATTTAAACGCGATAAGCCGCACGTGAACGTCGGCACGATCGGTCACGTGGACCATGGCAAAACCACGTTGACGGCGGCAATTACGATGGTGCTGGCGAAGAAAGGCATGGCCGAAGTGCGCGCCTACGAATCAATCGATAACGCGCCAGAGGAAAAAGAGCGCGGGATCACGATCAACACTGCACACGTAGAGTACTCGAGCGACAAACGCCACTACGCTCACGTCGATTGCCCTGGTCACGCCGACTACGTCAAGAATATGATCACTGGCGCGGCGCAGATGGATGGCGCGATCCTGGTTGTCTCCGCAGCGGATGGACCGATGCCACAGACCCGCGAACACATCCTGCTCGCGCGACAAGTGGGTGTGCCCTCCATTGTCGTGTTCCTGAACAAAGTCGACATGGTCGATGACCCCGAGCTTCTCGACCTCGTTGAGATGGAAGTGCGCGATCTCCTCACGCAGTATGAATTTCCCGGAGACAAAATCCCGATTGTTAAGGGTAGTGCCCTGAAGGCGCTCAATGGGGATGCGGAGGCGCAAAAGCAGGTGCTCGCGCTCGTGGAGGCCATCGACGATTATATTCCGGTTCCCGAGCGACCGGTCGATCAGCCATTCCTGATGCCGATCGAAGACGTGTTTAATATTGAAGGCCGCGGCACCGTCGCCACTGGCCGTGTTGAGCGCGGGGTTCTCAAGAAAATGGGAGAAGTCGAACTGGTCGGAATTCGTCCCACGGCCAAGACGGTGGCGACCGATATCGAAATGTTTCGCAAACTTCTCGATGAAGCGCGCGCGGGCGATAACGTGGGCGTTTTGCTGCGCGGATTGAAGAAGGAGGATGTCGAGCGCGGCCAGGTCATCGCAAAGCCGGGATCGATTACGCCCCACAAGAAGTTTAAGGCGGAAGTTTACGTGCTGAGCAAAGAGGAAGGCGGACGTCACACACCGTTCTTCTCGAATTATCGGCCGCAGTTTTATTTCCGGACCACGGACGTTACTGGCACGGTCAAACTGCCCGAAGGCGTGGAAATGGTCATGCCCGGTGACAACATCTCAATTGAAGTCGAGCTGATCACGCCGATCGCGATGGAAAAAACGATTCGCTTTGCCATTCGCGAAGGTGGCAAGACTGTCGGTGCGGGTCGCGTCAGCGAGATTCTGGATTAAATTAGGGACGCATCGCAATACGCCAGTAGCTCAATTGGTAGAGTAGCGGTCTCCAAAACCGTCGGTTGGGGGTTCGAGTCCCTCCTGGCGTGATTGACCGCTCACGCGGGTTAAAAAAGTTACACGGTTACATTGTTAAAAAGGCATGAGGCCCGATCCTTTGTAACGTTGTAACCCTTTTAACAATTTAACTTTTCGAAATGATCACGAGAGTAAAAAGCTTCCTCAGCGAAGTGAAGGTCGAGTTGCAAAAAGCTTCCTGGCCGTGGGACCCGAAAGAAAAGGGCTTCCGCCGCTATAAGGAGCTCACGGACTCGACACTGGTGGTCATCATCGCGATGTTATTGCTAGGCGGTTACGTCGCGCTGTTCGATTTCGTTCTCGTGAACTTTGTCCACTTCTTCACCCGATTGCACTGATTTATGGCACAAACGCTCGCTGGCAAAGATCAATGGTACGTCGTGCACGTGCTTTCCGGACAGGAGAACAAGGTGCGAGACAACATTTTAAAGCGCGTCAAGACCGAGGAAATGGGCGACTTGATTTACGAAGTGCTTGTCCCCACCGAGCGCGTCTCGGAAATCAAGAAAGGCAAGAAGAGCGAGACGACGCGCAAATTTTTTCCCGGCTACCTGATCGTCAACATGCATCTGCTCGACGAAAACAATCAACTCGTGGGACGCACCTGGTATTTCATTCGCGATACACCCGGCGTGATCGGTTTTGCCGGTACGAAAGACAAGCCCATCCCAATGCGGCAATCAGAGGTGGACAGCATGCTTGCGCAAATGAAAGAGCGCGAGGAAAAGGTGAAGCCGAAGGTCAGCTTTGAAGTGGGCGAATCGGTAAAAGTCGCAGACGGACCGTTCCAGAACCAAACTGGGATCGTCGAAGAAATCGATCCCGATCGTGGTAAATTGCGCGTCTCCGTTACGATTTTCGGTCGTGCAACGCCGGTCGAGCTTGAATACTGGCAAGTCGAACGCGGCTAAGATTTTCTGACAGAATTAACAAAATGATCAGAATGATTTCAGGAACCTATTTTGTAGATTCTGTTCATTCTGTCTAAAATCCCATGGCCAAAGAAGTTGTAGCTCACATCAAATTACAGATTCCGGCCGGTCAGGCGAATCCTGCGCCACCCGTGGGCACTGCGCTAGGTCCGCGCGGAGTCAACATCATGGCGTTCTGCAAAGAATTTAACGCCGCGACTCAGAAACAAGCCGGAGACATTCTCCCGGTCGTTATCACCGTCTTCAAAGACAAGTCGTTCACCTTCATCACCAAGAGTCCGCCCGCCGCGGTCTTGTTGAAGAAAGCCGCGAATATCGCCGCCGGTTCCAAAGAACCTAACAAAACGAAAGTTGGCAAGGTCACGCGCAAACAAGTGATGGATATTGTGAAAACGAAAGCCAAAGACCTGAACGCGCATAACGACGAAGCCGCCTTCCGCATCATCGCCGGCACCGCACGCCAAATGGGCCTCGAAATCGCCGATTAATTCAACCGCGGATTCCGCGGACTAAACGGATTGGGGAGCGGTCGCCGCGGCGACCTGGTTTCGGCGCCCTCGCCGAAACGAACTTGGTTCGCTGTGGCATGCTTACGCGCACCGGCAGAATTTACGATCAGTTATCCAAGTTTCTTCAACGGCGTGCTTTGATCTTGCCTTCCTCCCACTTTCGAATTCGCGCTAGCTAGCCCCTCCGTGTTCATCTGGACGCAATGCTCGTCCTGAGCGTCAGTCGAACGGGTCACGTTGCCCGTCCGAAGCGCCTAAATACTCCCAGCGCTGCAATGCGATGGGGACGTTGCCGTTTTTCCAGACGAAATCGTGGAAGGCGCGGAGATTGAATTTGTCGTCTTGCTGCATGCGCGCGTCGGCGAGAAATTTTGTAATCTGGAGCTTGCCGATCTGATACGTGAGGGCCTGGCCGGGGCCTGTGGAGAACGCGATCGCTTCCTGACGCGCAGTGTTCGAATCCATCGGTACTTTTTCCTGCAAATATTTCGCTGCTTGTTCGAGCGTGAACTGGCCGAGCGCGAGTTTTACATCCACTTCCACGCGCAGTGCGCGCAGACGCATGAAATTGTAAATGATCTCGCGCGTGTGCGGGCTGTCATCAAACAGACCGGCCTGTAACATCATTTCTTCCGCGTAAAAGCCGATCCCTTCGTTCGCGCCTGAGTCGTAGTAATGCCGCCGGATTGCGTCCTCGTGTTTCCAGGAAAGACAAAGTTGGAAATAATGACCAGGATTCCCTTCGTGGACAGTGATCGGCCTCGGGTCTTCGGCTGTCGCGTGCCAGAAGTAGCCGAGCTTCCCTGAAGGTTCGGTTACGTAACGGATGCAATTCGCATTCACTCGTGACGGCGAAGTGAAGTCGTCCATCTCACCGAAGCCCTCCAATGCGCGCAAATATTCTGGCATCGGACGCAGCGTGTAATGCTGGACCCAATTAGGAACGGTGAGGATGCCGCGCTCCTCGAGAAATTTCCGGATTTGAAGTTCTTTTTGCGCCGCGTCTTTGATCCACCCGTCGATGTTGCCGGCGATTTTGAGCGGCGGCAGATTTTTATTGCGATTTTTCTCGAACGCCTCGAATGCGACGGCACGATGCCATTCCTGTCTGCCCATCGCCAGAAGTTGTTCAGGCGAATACGGCATTAACGCGACGTTCTTGAGAAAAAATACATAGGCGTCGCGTCCGAGCGCGGTCTCATTCGGCAGCGACGGCAATTTTTGCCGAAGTTTTTCGCGAAAACTTTCGAGTGCGTCTGCAGCTCGGTCGGTTGCGCTGTTCAATTCCTCTTCTTTGAGAGTTGTGGATTTTACCAATGCTGTAGCCATTTCGTGCAGGCGCGGTCGAATATTTTCCAGCGCTTGAATTGCTACTGTGGCGAATGGCGCTGGCGGCTTATCCAGGTTCTCGGCTCCTTGCTGCAGGATCGAAGGAATATTTTCGATGCGTGTGAGAATCTCCTGGCTGCGCGCGGCATCATACGGCCCCGGCTCAGTGAGCGCTTCGACCACCGGTGTGAGCGTCTGGGCAATGTAGAAGGTGGGATCTCGTTTCCATCGCGGATTGACGTCCAATTCCCAGTGCACGCGCGACAACGCCGAGCCGATCAATTTGTAATCGACCTGTTTCGGAACAGGCCAACCCCTAATATCGATCTTCTTCCAGCGCGCTTCAAACTCAGCGAGATCTTTTCGTTGATTGTCGATCTGAGCTCGCGACCAATCGCGAGTCCCACCTGGCCGCTCGATTCGATTGACGTCATCGCCGGTAAATGGCGCGTATTTCGCGCGCCACGCCCAAAAGTCGCCCGCCAGTTTATCGAGAGAGTCGACCTGTGTTTGGCCGCTCGCGGACAAAGCAAGCGAACTCAGAAAAAGCATCGCGCAGAAATTCTTCACAACAGTTTCAATCCGAGCTTCTGCGCATGGTGATTGTCGATGGCGTCAGTCCGGGCCGATACATCGACATCCCGTAGGAAATCGCGGCGCTTTTTTCACGAGCGTAACGAATCTTGTTTAACTTTTCGTCCCAGCGTTCCATGTAAGAGCAATGCGCTGTTTTCTTGCTGCCGGGGATTGGAACGTAACGATTCTCCGTAAACGTGAGAAATGCGGCTTCGCGGGGGGAGGGGAATCGGCGCGGCCCAGTTCGGTGAAAGCTTGACGAATCGTGGCCCATTCAAATCCAGCGCGAAAACCGTGTCACCGTCCGTGCTATTTAAGTGCAAATCGAAAAACGCGAGGCGCAACGGCCCATCGAAAAGAAAATGTTGATTTTTGTCCTGGCTTTCGTGCAGCAACCCGAAGACGCCGTAAAACCCGGGCACCTTCTCGAACTCCGTCTGCGCTCCCGTTTTCAAATCGCGGAGCAGGTAATCTTTTCCATGACCCGGACCGTTGATCAAATCATCCTCGTTGTTGGGATCTAAGCGTAAGACTAATTCCACCGAACCATCCGGCGATTTGAAAATCGGCGGCGGCGTTTGGGCGGGCGACGCTGCCGGACTCGGCGATGTTGAGCTCTCGGGATCGATGTTCGTGAAATAAGGCGAGCTCTTCGCCTGGGCGTACCAATCCGGCGCTGCTTCCAACTTTTTCAGTCCAATGCCGCGCGGATCGATGCTCCAACATTCGCGGGCTCCATTGGGCTTTTCGCGCGTGAAGACAATGATGCTGCCGTCCGGAGCGAAAATTGGACCTGAGTCCTGTCCAGAGTTGTCGTTCGTCAATTGACGCAAAAGTTTTCCATCCTCGCGAAACAAATACAGATGCGAGTGGCTGGTCCCTTCCGTCTGTAGGTATCGGATCGCGATTACAATCTCTGCATCTCCCCGTGTTGGCGTAGCTAGAATCGCAAGCGCGCTTATGATCATTAACGCTCTTAACATCAGTCGCATCACTACCAATTTTTGAGGATCATGCACGATCGGTTTTCAATCGGTTCTCGCGCTCAAACCGTTCGATTGCGAGTTCTATCAATTTGTCGATTAACTCGCTGTAAGAGATACCGGTCGCTTCCCAGAGCTTCGGGTACATGCTTATCCTCGTGAATCCAGGAATGGTGTTGAGCTCGTTGACGATAATTTCTTTGCCGTTTCGCAAGAAGAAATCGACTCGCGCCATTCCCTCGCAGCAGAGCACGGAAAACGTTTTGATAGCTAGCTGGCGGATACGTTCCGAAATCTCCGACGGCAGCTTCGCCGGTATTTCCAGCACAGCGCCATTCTCATCAAGATATTTCGCTTCGTACGAGTAAAATTCGTGGCGAGGTAAAATCTCGCCTGGAACTGAAGCGATGGGACTATCGTTGCCGAGAACCGAACATTCTAGTTCGCGGCCATCGATACACTCCTCAATTAATATCTTGTTGTCGTAATTGAACGCATCACGGAGCGCAGCTTCGAATCCTTGGCGGTCTTTGACTTTATGAATGCCGACCGATGAACCGAGGTTTGCAGGCTTAATAAAAAGCGGCAGACGGAGCTGCCCTCGCGCGTAGTCAAAACCAACTTTCTTCGACGCATATCGACTGATCGCGATAAATCTGGCAACAGGAATTCCGGCATCTCTGAGTAGCCGCTTCATCACATCCTTGTCCATGCCGACGGCTGAGCCAAGGACGCCAGCTCCGACAAACGCAATGTTTGCAAGCTTTAGCAGCCCCTGGACGGTGCCATCTTCACCAAACGGGCCATGAAGCACAGGAAAGATCACGTCCAAAGAACCGAGTCGCTCCTCCCCGGAAAGCGCTACAACCTGTTCGTTCTGCTTCCCAGGAACCAGCGCGAGGTTCTCACCACTTTCCGGCAGCCCGGGCAATTCCGATTGAGTTGTCGGAAGGAGAAATCGGGATTCTTTATTGAGATGCCATTGCCCCTTCTTATCAATGCCGATCAGTACGACTTCGTATTTGTTCCTGTCGATAGCGTCGATGATATTTTTCGCCGATTGCAGGGAGACTTCGTGCTCGGCAGATCGGCCGCCGAATAGTATTCCAACACGAATTTTCCTGGCCATCGTTCTTTGGCTCTACCTTTGCGAAACAGGCAACTCACGGATTGGCAGTTGAATTGCACTGGCGTGCTGCGCGTCGTGATAAACTTTCACATGCGCAGTGCGCGCGTCTTTGGCGGTCTCGTCGGCCACGACTCCGCCCGAGTTATAATTTTTCTGCCAGAAGATTGAATTGGGCGAATAAACGACGAGGCGCAGGCGGCTGCCTTTCATCAAACGGCGCGCGACGAACAAACCGGGATCAAAATCGCACTTCACGATTTCACCCGGCTTCACGAGCTTGGCTTCGCGCAACGATTCGCGGTAACGCAAACGGCGGAAATCATTCCACAGAGCGACGCTCGTGCCGTCAGGCTGAATCTCATAGAGATCGCATTGCAAATCGGTATCCGGCGTGTCAATCGAAACCCACAGCGAAACCTTCGGGCAACCGATGAACGGCGTCTCTTTTTGCAACGGCTCGCTGTGGTAAACGAGCCCGTCTTTGCCAATGCAAAGAGCAAAACTCTGATCAACCCCGGCCGTTTTGTCTTTCGGCTCGACGCCCTCGACATTTTCGCCGCGGCTCGTGTCCATCGGATCGTTCACGAATTGATCGACGCCTTCGGCCGGTTGTTTGTCGCTCAGGAAACCCGAACGGAACGCGCCATTGGCGTCGCCATTTTGGGAGTCGAGATAAAACGTTTTCGGGTTCGCGACCAACTCAGCAAAATTCGGCGCGTATTTCCATTCGCCGTTCGCGCCAGTGTTTCCCGCCGCGAGCAAATAATACGCGACCTGATCTTTCAAAAACTGCGGCTTCGTCCCGTTCTTCATCGTCCAGTCGTACCAGTGACAATGGAGATCGTTAAGATCGACAATCGCCGCCGGACCGAACTTCACGCCGCCAACTTCGTCGGTCGGCGTGCGCGTGCCCGGGTGGTCCCACGGTCCGATGATGAGAAAATGTTTAGCGCGCGCTTCGGGCGAGGCGTTCGCAATGTGATCGCGATAGTAGCTCATCGCGCCGGGCTCATCGGCGTCGTATTGACCAGTGATGGTGAGAATCGGCAGCGAAATTTTCTTGAACTGGTCGGCGGTGGGCACCATCGCGTCGTAATAGATGTCGACCGCCGGGTGTTTCAGGATGCGCTGAAAGTTTTTGGACGGATTGCCGACGAACGAATCGAGCGTGCTGAACGCGATGTGCTTTTTGTAAGCATCGAGAAATTTCGTTCGCCAGAATTTTGAATCGCCAAAAAGATTTTGCTGTGCGGTGCGGCCGGTGGTGTGGGTGAACCACTGCATATCGTAGAGGTAGCCGACATTGTTGAGCGAGGGATAATCAAGACCCGGATGGGCCGCAGCCGCAGGCACGATTGTCGCCAAATGCGGTGGAAATTCCTTGGCTGTCGCCCATTGATCGAACCCGGCGTAGGAACCGCCCCACATCGCGACTTTTCCGTCACAAAACGGCTGTTG